>Ga0209640_10000990_pt1 | contig 23330 bp, 36 predicted proteins | sample RifCSP10_1_FD_184018 | JGI IMG/M metagenome (GOLD analysis project Ga0209640, IMG submission 184018) | Soil microbial communities from Rifle, Colorado - Rifle CSP2_sed 10_1 (SPAdes) (version 2) | ecosystem: Environmental > Terrestrial > Deep subsurface > Rock core/Sediment | place: Rifle... | reverse complement strand
GACGTAGAAGATATCGGTTTTTATGATGATTACTACTTTCAGAAAGAACAAGATGAGTAATAAACTAGCTTTCATCATGGGTACTGTAAGCGGCATGTTAATTCTTCTCGGTGCCGCCATCGGAGGCTTGCTTTCACTAGCAAGACGTGCTATGATGCGTCAGTCTTTATAATTATAAGTTATGAAAAAAGAGAAAATTTCAAAAATAGCGCCATCTTTTGACAAGCATGAAAAGTTGTTTGGCAATCCTCTTTGTTCAGAATGTGGGGAAGAAATGGTTAAATTTAGAGGGAAATGGCTATGTGGAGATTGTATGAAAATTGAAGTGCAGGCAATTCCTGGATGGGACGCAGAAGAAGTTTCTTTCAAATATTTATATCCGAATCGAGAAGCGAGGAGGAAAAAATATGACCGATATTAGAAGGATTTCAGTAACAACTGAAATTACTCAGGATTTTGAGATTGATGTAGAAGATTGGTTCTTAGAGTTTCAATCCGATTGGCTTTCCTATAAACAGGATATTGACCACGGAGAAACTGTGGATGAATTAAGAGAAGAATGGATTAAAGAGATTGCTTACGATTTAGCCGCTGAAGGTTCATTAGGGGATGTTAGATTTGAAGACGATAATTTAGAGGTGGAAATTTGGCAAAGATGATAGATATTAGATTTTTATATGATGGATTTGTGCGGCATGTTTCCAATGTCACATTTGAAAAAGAGACGGGAACAGTTATTGGTTTTGAAATGAGAAAAGCTGGCAAATTCTCTTATAAAATCAAAAGATACGATCTTTCTAAGGTCTTTGATTTAAGCATTATTACGCCCTCAATTGAAAGGAGGGGACCGCACATTGGTCTACCAATATGAAAAATGCATTAATTGCTTTTAATGAACTCAATGAGTTCAATAAAGAAAATAAAAATTTATTTATACAAATGGAAAATAATTCAGAAGGAGAATTTTATATCAAAGTGCGGCCTAGGTTAAATCCTCTTGGATCTTTTTCTCTAAAAAAAATAATGAGCATTTCTAGAAAAAATAAGGGCAAGTTGACATTGGAACATTTAGGGACTATAAAAATTAAATTTCAAAATTAATTATGCTTATATCAAAAAAAGACAAATATTACATAGCAATATGTTTGCACAATTTAATAGAATATGGAAAAAGAACTAACGATTCCATTAAAATGTTAAAAGAAATCAATAGTGCTCAAACTAAATTAATTAGCATACTCTTAAGCAGAGTTGAAAAACTGGAGGAAATAATATATGACAAATCTAACTAGAGACATGAGAATTGGAATTACCACAGGAGTTTTATTTATCTCGCTTCTTGTTTTGGTAGGATTATTTGCTTGGTGGGCCTTTACTTGGAGCACTCATACTTTGGTCTGGGCAATCTTTATTTTTGGCTCAATTCTTGGCAGCGTAAAGGTCAGAAGTTAATGTTCACAGTTCACGTGGAAGGGCCAAGTTTTGAATTAAATACTGACGAAATTTGGCCCGATGGTGATGCTCCTGAAAATCCCACGGCAGAAGATGTAGCAAAAGCTATGCGGGATTATTGTAAAGGAGATATGTTTCTCTTAATTAGTGATTGGAATCTCAATCAAGATATTGAAGTTTATATTGATGGATATGTGAAGGTATGAAAAATCAATATTTAGTTAATTATGGACCATATGGTAAGGGAGTAATTCTTGAAGCTAAAAATCATTTAGAAGCTGCTAAATTGCTACTTGAATGGGACTATTTAATGGTTCAGGATTTGAGCTTGGAAATTAAAGTTGTAAAACTCACCGAACAAAGGATTTTCAAAATTAATTATAATTCAGAAGTAGAGGAAGTATGAGTTTAAGAATTTCATTAATAATCCCAAAAATAGACGGAGAAAAATTAGAAAACTTAGTTTCTGATATAGGCGATGTTGCCATTAAATATGGATTTGGTAATGATCCAAATGATGTTCACGAACTGGAAGGAGAATCTCTTATAGAATTTAAATCTGTTATAATTATAAGTCAAGTTGACAATGATAATTTAAAAATTGAAGAACCAACTACAATAGCAATTCCGGTGGAGGATGAAAAATGAATATTGGCGCTCTATTTGCGGCCATAGAATCAGACCGAAGAATTAGAGAAGAAGAAGATGAAGAATATGATAGAAGACGTAAAAAACGAAGAGAAAAACTTAGAGAATTAAAAAAGGAGAGAGATGAAAGAAATTACTCAAAAAACGGCTAGACTATATGTTGGACTAGAAGATAAGATTGGATTGCCTAATTATTCGAGTGCTACTGCTATGGCTTCTATTTCTAGAGAAGTAGAAGATTCTGGTGGAGATGAAGCTCTAGAAATATTTAGAGAAGAAATGGAAAAAATGGCAGCAGAGGTATTAGAGCCATTTATTTCTGCCGAAAGAGAAAATATTCTTAAAATGGTTCAGGACAAATAATGATTGAAACTAAAAACGGCCCGCTCTATCCAATTTGGAGTTGTTACGCATATAATCCTAGAATTGGTTTAGAAAAAATTGCTGAAAGCGAAATGTTAGGCAATATATTCAATCAGATAGGGAAAGCTATTGAAAATGGAGCCACTAAAATTTCTTTATTCCAAAAAAGGGGAGAATATGCTGATGGAAGAGTTCCAAGAGATTGAATACGAAGTAAAAGAAAAAAATTCTTCTTGGAAAGTTTTTTATCCAGATGAAGGAGATATACAAACTCAGTTTCCTGTCTTTGATAGAGACGGAAAATTAAAAACAGTAGTTTATTCAGGAGGAAACTCTGGAAAACTTACTGAATCTTTTGAAGAGTTTAAAACAGCAAAAGAAGCTGTTTTGTATGCAAAAGAACTTGGGGCAGAAAAAGTAAAATTAATAAAACAAAAGACGCGAAAAACCAAGAAATCTTAACACCATCTTAACAACTGCCTGTTGACACTAGACAATTTTGTGGTATTATATAGAAGCATCGCGCCTTGGAGCAGCGGTCAGCTCGTCAGTTTCATAAGCTGAAGGTCGTGGGTTCGATTCCCACAGGCGCTACTTGACAGGAAGGCATCTGTCTGCTATAAATACAGTAGTTTGTTCTTTGACAATTGAATGAGAAATCATCGGACTGTAGGGAAGTCTGGTCATCCCACCTGCTTTGGGAGCAGGTAAACGAAGGTTCGAATCCTTCCTGTCCGACTATTTATTTATGTTATTTATGCTACTAGGGTGTTCCATCTGGATGCACATATCGTTGCCAACGATAAGGATAGAGTTCGAATCTCTATAGTAGCTCTTTTATGAGTCGGAAGTTTCTAGTGAAATCCCTGGGCTGTGAATCCGGGCGAGCAGGGAGCGTAACCCTGACGACTCTCCATTTGAAGAAGTAACTGAGTAGGGAACGTGAATAGATGCCCATTATATACATGACGGCCAGTCTAAATCTTCTTCAATCTTGTCTCTGTAGACGAATTTGGATAAGTCATTACCCTCTCAAGGTAAAGAATCGGGGTTCAAATCCCCGCAGAGATATTAGTGTAAGATTTTACACTTAATTGGCAGAGTAGCTCAGTAGTAGAGCGCTAGTCTGAAGAACTAGGCGTCGTGGGTGCGATTCCTACCTTTGCCACTTGAGGAAGAGTAAGATTTGTGGTTATTTCTCCACACTGAAATTCCTCATCATGGCGCTTTGGCCGAGAGGAAATAGGCATTAGGTTGCAACCCTAATAACTCAGGTTCGAGTCCTGAAAGCGTCTTAATTGCGGGCCGAGGTAGCTTAGGTTATCTGACAGAGAAAAAGGAAGGAGCGGAGAGTTAGTCGCCTCCTTTTAAAATCTAGCGCGTTGTATTTAGTAGTAAATTAAGTTGTATTATTTACCTATCTACAATTCATGACCGCAATTATCAAAGTTGGTCAGCGACAATTTGCGGGCCGAAGTTAATTGGTTATCGACTACATTCTGCTGACGCTCCAATTAACACAAACACGACCGCAAACATGGGGTATTCGACTAGTGGTTTAGGTCATCTGCCTTTCAAGCAGAAGCTCGTGGGTTCGAATCCCACATACCCTACTGATATCAATTTCCGCTGAGGAGGTGGGGTTCAAGTAGCACTTGACGAGGAGTCGATTTAGCTATTCGACGGGTAGGCGGAATTGATATCGTTACTCCCTTTAATTCAGTGGACAGAAATTTGCGCTTCGAACGCAAAAGTCATAGGTTCGAATCCTATAAGGGAGTCCTTGGCAGACCGGATCGCGCTCTATCGCTGAGTTACGCGGTAGTACCGAGAGAAGCGGCACACAGCTTCTACCTAAATAAGTGTGTCTGTTTGAGGAAACAGGAAAATTCCTCAAAACTTGCGAGGGTATCCAAGCGGTTAAGGAGCCTGTCTGATGAGCAGGTATGCGAAGGTTCGAATCCTTCTCCTCGTACTAAGAAGGTACGAGCGCTGATGAGCCGACACTACGTCTTAGTAGCGTAGAATGGGATAAATCATCTTTCCCGCCTTCTTAATTAGGACTGTGGGTGCGGCCGGTAGTCGCGTGTACTCTTATAAGGTATCAGAGCTAGGTTCAACTCCTAGACAGTCCACTACTTGACAGGTAGGCAAATATGTTATAATAAACCTATTATGACAGCAATCAGTGTAAGCACAGGCGCAGTTAAAGTATGGGTTCCCAATTGGACACCAGCAGTAACTCTTAATTGGTCGCCTATTTGGTCAATTTAAATTTATATTGGCGTGGTGAAATGGTATCATGATTGGCTCCAACCCAATTGTTGAGGGTTCGAATCCTTCCGCCTTTGCCTCTAGTTTAATGTCTGCGGGTTCTAGTTAAAAACTTCAGGCAACTCGGTTTCTTAGTGTAGCCAGGCTCAACACGCCTCCCTGTCACGGAGGTAGCGCGGGTTCAAATCCCGTAGAAACCGCCTAAAATGGCTCTATAGCGTTAACGGTTAGCGCATCAGCCTCTTAAGCTGTAAGGTCTAGGTTCGAATCCTAGTGGGGCCACTAAGTATTAAAATACATCTCTCAGTAACTCAGCGGACAGAGTGCTACGCTTCTAACGTAGTGGCCGAGGGTTCGAATCCTTCCTGGGAGACTTAGGGCGAGTAATTCAGAGGGAGAAATCTGTTCTTACAAATCAGAAGCCGTAGGTTCGAATCCTACCTTGCCCACTCAGAGAATGTAAAAACTCGGTAATTCAGAAGAAATCTAGAATTCTACCGCCCAAATCTGAATCATTCTCTTTTATGACGGGCCGAAGTATATTGGTTATCTCTATCTATAGAACATAGACAAACCTCCGATATACATACCATGACCGTCAAATTTATAAGATATAAGCGCCTCCAAACTACGATATAATGTAAGTAGCTAAGGAGGTGATTTAAACAATGAGACGTTTAATTACTTTTATTGCAATTATAGGAGCATTTGCTGTAACACCTATAGCATTGGCAGATCCTCCTATTGATAATGAACTAGCTAAGTTTTGTAGTTCATTAACAAAAGAACAATTGAATCTGCATCCAGAATGTAATACAGTTAAACACATTATTAAGCCCTAAGTAAGATAAGGATAGGTTTGACGGTGACTAATCCTTCTAAAAATGTGGAACCGTCATTTTGGGCGACTAGTGATAATCTGGGAGCACACTAGATTTGCACTCTAGTAGTATGGGTTCAAATCCCATGTTGTCCACTGGAATTGTGACAGCATTTGCTGTAACTGTTTATGAGAGAATTAGACCCTAATCCGTGTGAAATCTCTCGTGTCTCCGGCGCAATTCTTTTCTCGGAATCTCGCAAGGTTGGCGTGCTTATCCGGCTTGAACCCGGTGATGGTCGCAAGGCTGTAGAGGTTCGATCCCTCTAGATTCCGCCTAAATCGCCTGATCAGCGATTAGGGACAAATGTTAACACCTGCGGGTAGTCAGTCGCATCAATGTCCCACTTGCCTGCTTGACGGGAATTGGTATACCTTTGTGACTTAGAATCACAAGTTTCTGAGTTCGAATCTCAGGGTAGGCACTTTGATATAATAATAATATGACTGTAGTTGTTTGCTCTAAAAATTGCACTTGTAAAAGACATAGTTGGCGAAAACTAAAATCGCCTTCTCAAAAACCGATAGAAAAACTTCAACATAAAGACACTATAAGAATTAGATTAATTGAATTACGCGGTCATAGATGTGAAAATTGTGGCTTAGAAGAATGGCTTGGCGAACCTATTATGCTTGAAATGCATAGAGAAATAGAAGGAATGCCTTATTCAATAATCGACAATATAAAACTTTTATGTCCTAATTGTCATAGTTCTACTCCAAATTGGAGGAATAAAAAACAAGCTTCTCTAGAGAACAGGTATATCGCTTCCGCTTAAAACGGAAGGTCTTTCTCGGTTCGAATCCGAGGAGAAGCACTAAGCCCGTTTGAAGGGAATTGGTATACCTAGCTCGCTCAAAACGAGTTGTGTCTGAGTTCGAATCTCAGAACGGGTACTGAGTCGGTCTATCCCAACTGGCAGAGGAAGTAGCCCGAGGAGCTATTTAGTGTGGGTTCGAATCCCACGACCGATATCATGCATTCTTGGTGTAACAGGCAGCATACAGAGCTGTAACCTCTCAGGACTTGGTTCGAATCCAAGAGAATGCACTTAAAATGGAATGTTGGCAGAGCGGTTTAATGCGCTTGCCTGCTAAGCAAGAGGTCTTAATCGGCCGCATAGGTTCGAATCCTATACATTCCGCCTAGAGGGTTCTGTGAAAGCCAGATTAAAGTACGGCTCATTACCCGCCCTCTTTTCACTGGAGTATGGTGAAATGGTATCACAGTTGGCTGTTAACCATCTGTTCCAGGTTCGAGTCCTGGTATTCCAGCCTTATTCTCTCGTTTAGAATATCCTTTCTAGGGATAAGAAAGGTGGTGGTGAAGAAACAATTTAAATTCTCTTGGCCAGTTTCTTGTGATGTATCTAAGCAAGAGAGGGTAAAGAGTTTTGGCGGAATCTGATACAGTTCGCGGCCAATATCATAAATTGGGGGAGAATCAAAACTCCCCCACAAGCCGCCATGTTGTTAATGGCTAGCAAATCTGGCCTCCAACCAGAAAGTGAGAGTTCGATCCTCTCTGGCGGCTTTAGCAGAAAGAAGTCATTAGGAAACCGGAAACCCGCCCGTAGTGGGGAATCATTCAGGGATGAATGTAAAAACATCGTCAAATGAGGGGCTTGTTCGTTAACGCCGCCCAAAAGTGTGTAGAGAGATTGGGTCTAGCCGCCGAACAAATGCGTTTTCTATCTACACCTTTCTGCTTGTATTGTCGGTAGGTAGGCTTAAAAGCAGCTATCCTTTAATAAGTGGACAGACGGAAATCTGAGCCGTCATTAAACTAAACAGAGCAGCCTTTAGCGTAAAAGCAAGCCGACATTCATGGGGGTATAAGCTTAATTGGTAAAGCTAGAGGCTTTTAACCTCAAGTCCTGGGTTCGAATCCTAGTGCCCCTACTTTTGGGTGCCTAAATATAACATCAATAATGTGATTAGGTAAATGGTTCTACGAAACAAACTAAAAGTTTGTGAGTGATACGGAATGAACCAGCCCAAATTAATATATAATTAATGTTGCTATGACAAGAATAGAAATTCCTGTAAATAATATTGGAAGAAATATAACCTTGCCTCCTTCTTGGGTTACTGCAACTGGTTCAGAAGGAATGTTTTTTGTTAACCAAGGAGGAAATGTTTTATTGGAAGTTATTTCTTCTACCACTGGGCAATCATTTAATGTTATTACTGGCTTAATTGTAGACAATGAATGGACAGTAGCAGATGATTTGGTTAATGTTTCAAGCGCAGATGAAGTGTATAAATTAGGGCCATATCCAACAAATATATATAATCAATCTGATGGAACATTTCAAGTTTATATAGATCATACGGCATCCGCTATACTCCAATTCAAAGCGTGGAGATTGCAATAATCACTGGAGAATCATCTATTAGAAAAGAAATTGAAAAGTGCGATCTAGTTTGTGCAACTTGTCATCGCATAAGAACATTCCAGGGCACTCTGTGACGGTACGGAGCTTTGTCTTTGAAACAAATGGCCGTAGGTTCGAGTCCTACCCCTGGAACTTTTAGCCTCTTAGCTTAGTGGAAAAAGCACTAGGTTGCGAACCTAGAGAGCGCGAGTTCGACTCTCGCAGAGGCTTCTTAAAATTATGCTCTTATAGTGTTTAACGGTTAAGCACACTTCCCTTGTAAGGAAGGAGTCAGGGTTCGAATCCTTGTAGGAGCTCTAAGAATGGGCCGAAGTGAATTGATTATCTACCGTAACCAAAATAATCCCATACGGTATAGCTTAATGGTAAAGCGCTGAGTTGCTAGCTCAGAGAATGAAGGTTCGAATCCTATTGGGGCAATTTGCACACCATGACCATTCTTGTTATAATGACGGGCCGAATGAATAATGGTTATCTTGGTTCGAATCCTAGTTTCCCCTCTCATGGGGAAATGGCCTAATTGGTAAAGGCGTCCATTTTCTCCAACATGACCGTCAAATTAAAAAGGAGGACAATTGTACACAATTATATTTATAGATGAGGATTCAGATTTAATTACCAGAGAATTTGAATCTTTAGAATCGGCCTTAGAATTTGAGGCATGGTTTGAAGAAGAGTATAATGAAGACGAACCTTATGATAATTTTTGGCACTTTGGATATGAACCAAAGCATGTCATTGTAGAGGGAAAGGTAATTAAAAATAGAACATGAGAGTTGGATTAACATTCGATGACGTTCTACTCATCCCAAAACAAGGAATATTAAATTCTAGAAAAGATGCAGATATATCTAGTGAGATAGTTGTTGGAGAAAAAATCGAAATTCCTATAATTTCTGCAAATATGCCCTCTGTAACCGGGCCAGAAATGGCGGCAATGATGTGGAGTAGAGGAGCTTACGGAATTCTTCATAGATTTAACACCATTGAAGAACAAATTAGAGACTATATGATAGTAAACGCAGAATGGAATTCTCTTTGCGGAGTTTCGTTTGGTTTTAATGATATAGATAGAGTTGGCGCATTATATAACGCAGGAGCAAGAATATTTTGTTTAGATGTTGCTCATGGCGATCATGAAAGAATTTTATATGAAATTAGTGTTTTTAAATCTACTTTTCTTGGCGCAAAATTAATTGTTGGCAATATTGCTACAACATTTGCGGCAAACAGATTGGCTAAAGTCGGTGTAGATGCAATTAAAGTAGGAATTGGTCCTGGCGCAGCTTGCAGAACAAGAGAAGTGACTGGCTTTGGAGTGCCGCAACTCACAGCCATTATGAATGTTGCTGGAATAATCAGACAATGGTATCCACATATAAGAATTATTGCTGATGGAGGAATTAAAAACTCCGGCGATATTGTAAAAGCACTTGCGGCTGGAGCGGACACAGTAATGATTGGTTCTTTATTAGCTGGTTGTGATGAAGCGCCAAATCCAGGGGAATATTATGGAAACGCAAGTCATTATGTTAATGGACATAGAGCTCCAGAAGGAGACTATGGACAAGTAGAACGCAGAGGTTCAGTAGAGAATGTAATTAAAGAATTAGCTTGGGGAATCCGCTCGGGATTATCGTACGGCGGGGCAACTAATTTGGCAGAACTTAGGAAAAATGCCGAATTTATCCAAGTCTTGGCTGCGGGGCAATTAGAATCAAAAGTAAGAATATGAAGAACATATTTAGAAAATTATTTGGTCTATGGTTTTTACAGTGTTACTATTGTGGAAAGGTAACGGCAAAAACTTATTATTGTTGTGACAAATGTGGTTGGGATTTTGCTTGCGAAGAACACTTTGGAAGTATAATTCCGAGAAAATAAATTTCATCCCTGCGTAGCATAGTTGGTCTAATGCGCTAGGCTCATAACCTAGAAACCGTTGGTTCGAATCCAACCGCAGGTATTAATGCCGGTATAGTGATAACGGATCAGCACACAGGGTTGGTATCTCTGGGGAGAAAGTTCGATTCTTTCTATCGGCTTAAGAGAGTAGCCCAATTAGAGGCAGCCTGACAATGGAAAGTCGATACAATAGCGTTCAAAGCGTATCGTAGTGCAAGTATACGGACTGAATCCAATCTTGCCTCTCTTATTTTGAATAGACGAGAATGCGCGGCAGAATTCAATAACTGTCGAGGAAACTCGGGACTTGTCTTGTGCGGGGCTGGTCAAAACACAAGAAAACGTTGACAAAGAAACAGGGAGCAGAAATGCGCCTTACCTGAAACTTTGACGGCAAGCAATCTCAAATCGTGGCAGAGCTACGGGCCACAGGTAGAGAGCAGCGATTAAGTGTCGCATATCACCTTGATATAGATAGATGCATTCATAGAACAGAATCCCGGTTATTGTCTATTCTTGCCACGCAAATTCTGCAAGTGGAATCTGCTTTCGTAAAGCAGGAAGACGGAGTGCAAATCTCTGGCGTGGCTTTTGTTATAATAAGCATATGAATAACATATGGGTTCCAGATGGAAAAACAAAAGTTATTGTAGATTCCGATGGAAACATGAGAATTTGGGATGAAATAATAATGACCAAAAAAGAATTAAATCCCAGAAGTTATGGTTTCTCTACTCAATTGTTTAAAAATAACTCTGAAGAGTCGTCTAATGGTAGGATTTCAGGCTCTGATCCTGGCGATCTAAGTTCGAATCTTAGCTCTTCAGCTTGATATAATTAATTTTGCTGGACTGGTAGCTCGAACCCGCGATAAGTAGCCCCTTGACAATAGGGGCTTACTTATGCTAATATTTATAAACATAAACGGGCCGGAGAATGTGGGTTATCTTTGGGAGAGAACAACCATATTCACTAACACGACCGTTTAAATTGCACACAAATCAAGTAGAAAGGGACATAAAATGTCAAAGCATTTATTAGATGCTATTAATACTAAAACCCCTCAGTGGGAACCACTTGAGGGTCAGGTTGAAAATTCTGCGGAAGGATTCTCGTGGAGAGTTGACAACTGGACTCATTTAAGACGCTTTCTTATTCTTGGTTCTTCTGGTGGAACTTATTATATCTCTCAGAGAGACTTAACTAAGGACGGCCTTAAGACTATTGAAAAATGTCTTGCTGAATCTCCGTATCGAACAATTGATGAAATTGTGGCAACATCCCAGGATGGACGCGCTCCTAAGAATGATTACGCAATTTTCGCTCTTGCAGTTGTGGTAGCTAAGGCTCCTAACGACAACGTAAAGCGACAAGCGCTTGACGCGCTTCCAAGAGTGTGTCGTATTGGCACACATTTATTTCAGTTTGTTTCATTCCTAGATGCTTTCGGTGCTCTTACTGGTAGAGCTAAGAGACGAGCTCTTGCTAAGTGGTATACAGAGAAGGACCCTGACAAGCTTGCTTATCAGTTGATTAAGTATCGAAACAGAGAAGGATGGACTCATAGAGACATTCTTAGAGTTGCTCATCCTGGATCAATTTCTGATGTAAGCGATACTCATAAAAGAATTTTTAATTGGACAACTAAGGGCTGGCCAACAGAAAACGATTGGGACAATGACCCTGCGCTTTCAAAAATTGCTGGCTTTGAATTAGCTCAGTCTGCAAAACGAACAGATACAATTGCCAATTTAATTAAGGAATATGAGCTTCCAAGAGAAGCTATCCCTACAGATTTTCTAGCTGAGCCTTCTGTATGGCAGGCGCTTCTTGATGTTGATATGCCAATGACAGCTCTTGTTAGAAATCTCGGAAACATGTCTAGAATCGGTCTTTTGACTGGGACTTCTGATGCGACAAGAACTGTAGTTGAGAAATTACGAAACGAAGACGCAATCAGAAAATCAAGAATTCACCCTCTAAACATTTTGTTTGCTCTTAAGACTTATGCAAGCGGAGGCGGATGGAGAAGCAATAATACTTGGACTTCTGTATCTCAAATTGTAGATGCTCTTAATGATGCGTTCTACTTGGCTTTCGGAAATGTAGAGCCAACAGGAAAAAGAATTCTTTTTGCTCTTGATGTATCTGGTTCAATGACTTCATCAATTGCTGGAACAAATCTATCTGCAAGAGAAGCATCTGCTGCAATGGCTCTTGTTACGGCAAATATTGAAGATAGATATGACACAATTGCATTCTCTCACGAAGGTCTTAATCTAAGAGGATATGGATATGCGAATAGAGGCGTTATTTCGCTGCCAATTTCTCCAAGAGAAAGGCTGGATGATCTTGTAGAAAGAACTTCTAGACTTCCTTTTTCTGGAACTGATTGTGCTCTTCCTATGATTTATGCTTCTGAACGAGGACAATTGTATGATGCGTTTATTATTTACACTGACTCAGAAACATGGGCAGGAGATGTTCACCCGTCAGAAGCACTCAGAGATTATAGAAAGGCATTTGTTCCAGATGCTAAGCTAGTAGTAGTTGGTATGACTTCAAATGGATTCAGTATTGCTGATCCAAATGATGCAGGAATGCTTGACGTAGTAGGATTCGATACAAGTACACCTTCAATTATTTCGGAGTTTGTCGCCGGAAGAATCTAATGAAGAAGTGTATTTGTAGTAAACACAGTTGGCATCCAGAATGTCCTGTGCATGGTAAAAAAAAGACAGAGTAAAATTTTTTATTTTACTCTGTCTTGTAACTTGAAAGGGGATTTAATTGTTTAAAGATATAGGAATTGTTTCTGGGGCAATTATTGCTTTCTTTTTATTAATTATTATTTTCTTTTCTTTTTTCTTTGCTTTCAGATGGGTTACAGCAGAGCCGAGAGGAAAATTAGAAGCAAGAGAGCAAATTCAATCTGGTCCTTTTAGAATCGCAGCCTATGATCTATTCTTTAATCGTTGCGCTCAAATTCAGGCTGATGAAGCAACAATAATTGCTCTAAAAGAAGAACTAAAAACTAATCCATCACAATCTAGAGTAGAACAAATTAATGCTTCAATCACGGCATTAAGATCAGGACGAGCAGAAAAAATAAATCAATATAATGCTGATGCTAGAAAAGATTATACTATTGGTCAATTCAGAGCATCAGCGTTGCCATATCAATTGTTTATAGAAAGCGAGGTTACTGAGTGCGTTATATAATCGCATCACTTATGTCAGTAATTGTTTTAGTTAGTGGCACAGCCTGTGCATCAGAAGATACAGCACAAAACAAAGAAGCAAAAATTAGACAATCAAGTTATGAAAAACTATCTGCGGCTCAACCAGCCAAGGCAATGTCCTATAGTCCATCTAGAGATACTATTAATTTCTGGATTGATACATGGGATAAACCGGGAAAACTTTCCTATGTTTATCTGCTTGCATCTAATGGGCAACTTGTAGGATATTATGTTCTTAAGGGTCTTCCTATTTCATATTGTGCGGCTCTAACGCCAACATATGATTTCTATGATATTGCAGGAGACGGAGTTGCGTCATATCAAGTCCCTGCTCCCGGAGTAGATGGAGTGTATTACTCTGGAGGACAATGTGCAGCTTATTATGGAAAAGATGCATCAACTAATTCTTATATTGAATTCACTGTAGGACAAGGAATTAGTGCTTTAATTTATGAAAGACCATTACCAAGACAAGATGTTGAGCCTCTTGGATTCACCAAAATCAAATAAATAGCAAAAAAGGATGTTTCTCTCAAAAGAGAAGCATCCTTTTTTACTATAATAGGGATTGAGGTGATATTGTGATTAAAAAAATTAGTACAATCTTATCTGTTTTCGTAATTTCTTTGTTTGTTTCAGGATCAATTGCACAAAGTTCCACAGCAATAGATTTTCCTTATGAAGAAGGAACTGTTCTTGTTGGATTTAACAGTGAGGTTACTCCAGCCGAAGCAGAGAATCTTATTAGCGAACAAGGATTTAAATTAGAAAAAATAGTTGGTGTTGGAACATATGTTATTAGTGTTCCGAATGCACTTCAAGCCATTTCTGCATTTAAACAGCTAACTAAAGTTCGTTATGCTGAACTAAATGGTATTGTAGAAACAACTGTAATTCCAAATGATCCTTTGTATCCTCAGCTTTATGGAATGAATAAAATTTCTGCTCCATTAGCATGGGATACATCAACCGGATCATCAGATGTTGTTGTTGGAATTACAGACACTGGAATTAACTATAATCACGAAGATTTAGTCGGTAATATCTGGACAAATCCTGGTGGAATTAATGGTTGTTCCGTTGGCACTTTTGGATTTAATGCCATTAATGGAACATGTAATCCGGCAGATGATCATTTTCATGGAACACACGTTTCTGGAACAGTCGGTGCAGTAGGAAATAACAATATTGGAGTTGTTGGAGTGAATTGGACAACATCTCTGATGGGTCTTAAATTCCTTAATGCATTTGGTTCAGGAACATGGGATGATGCTATTGAAGTTATTCATTGGGCTGTAACCGCAAAACAACAAGGTGTTAATGTCCGCGTTCTTTCCGCTTCATGGGGAGGAACAGGATTTTCACAAGGTCTTTTAGATGAACTTAATTATGCTGCTACTAATGACTTGCTTTTTGTAGCGGCGGCAGGAAACTCTAATGCAAATGTAGATGTTACTCCTTTCTATCCTTGTGCATATAACGTACCCAATATGATTTGTGTTGCCGCTTCCGATGCAAATGATAATAGAGCATCATTTTCAAATTATGGTAAAACAAAAGTACATCTAGCTGCGCCAGGAGTAAATACTTTATCTACGGATCTTGGCAGTAATTCTTACCGAACTGCAAGTGGAACATCAATGGCCACTCCTCATGTTTCGGGAGCAGCAGCATTGTCACTTTCTCTATGCGATGAAGATATGTCTGCTCTTAGAGCAAGAGTTCTTTCGGCAGTAGATGTTTTATCTAACTGGAGTGATCTAGTGGCTACAGGAGGAAGATTAAATACCAGCAAGCTATTTAATGACTGTGTTCCTCCCCCACCGCCACCACCGCCTCCTCCACCTTCCCCAATTACGCTGGAGGCGAACGGATATAAATACAGAGGCGTACAAACTGTTGATTTGAACTGGTCGCCATTTGTTGTTGAAAACACTATTAATGTGTATCGAGATAATGTAGTAGTTACAACTACAGAAGATGATGGTTTTTATACTGATTCTACTGGAAATAGAGGCAACAATATTTCTTACACATATAAAGTGTGTTCTGTACAAACAACTGAATGTTCTAATGAAGTAATAGTAAAATACGGAAACAAATAAAATAATATTAACTAAAAAATAGAGCAAGAAAATTTTCTTGCTCTATTTCCAATTTTAAAGGGGAAATTAATGAAATATCCTGTTGTAGTTTTAGGAACTGGCCCTATTCCTTGTGATCTTATGATTGTAGGAGAAGCTCCGGGCCGTGCTGAAATAAAATTAAAGCAGCCTTTTGTTGGACGTTCCGGTGAACTTCTTAGTGATGCTTTAAGAGGGGCAGGAAGCTCATATGAACAATGTTACATAACAAATGTATTTAAAGGAGATGTGGGAGATGGGAATAGAAATCCAACAGAAGATGAATTAGACGACCATTTTGTTATTTTGCACAGAGAACTTATTGATGTTGCTCCAAAATCAATGTTACTTCTTGGAGGGTTTGCCACTAAAGAATTTTTAGGAAATTCCTATATGAAAGACAAGGTTGGTCAAAGTTTTAATTTTGAATATAATTTTAATAAGGTGTTACTGTGGCCCTGTTATCATCCTGCATATATTCTAAGAAATAGGAGGCCAGAAATTGTTTTCAGTTTTTACGATATTGTCTCTAATTTTGTTAATAGTAGCGTCAATAGCGGTACATGAGGGAGCTCATTTACTTGCCGCTAAAAAATATAATTGGGAGATTACTGGATTTAAGATAAAATATTCAGGATTTTTTGTCGCCTTGAAAGCAAATAATAACAATATTTCCCATTTGTGGAAAGTAGCTTTAGCTGGTCCTATTGCAACATTGTTATTGTGTATTTTATTTTTTTTATTAGCTCAACACTCAGAATTATTTTTAATAATGTTTTTTTTAAACTCCTTTGTGCTTGGGATAAATTTAATCCCAATTAAACCAGCAGATGGGTGGAGTATAATAAGAGGACTAAAACTAAAATAAAAATTTAATTTTTATCCATACCACTTTTTATAATAATTTTGTGCTTGTCTAATTACTCTTAATGCAGGATAATATCCACCTAAATGTTTTGGCCAACAATCTGTATGTCCTCCTGGAACACCAAAAGTTTTTGTAATTTGCCAATGAGTTGTTATCCCAGGACCTTTTCCGGATGAATACTTAAGCGGTATATTCTCGGCTTTAGACAAAAACGCACAAAGCTGAGCAACTTTATCAAGCTCTTTATCTCTACTCATCCAAAGAAGCCAACGAGATAAATTATCTGGCTTGTCTAACATTACTCTAGAAACTTGTTCAATACCAATTGCTCTAGTATTAATATTTCCAGTACCTTCAGAGCCTGTGCTCGATGTATGATAGAAAATGGCTCGTCTATGCCCATAAGTCCAACCAAGATAACCTTCGGCATCAATTACAGCATGAATTCCATAATCTTTATTCGCCAAATATTGTGCGTTTGAGAGAATATCTGCGAAACCCTTATAATCTGGAGAAACGGTTTCATGAAGAACAATCATGTCTTTATCGGCAGTACCGTGTTCATCATCCTTTAGAATCGGCCAGATATTTAAATCTACTTTTACGTGCCCGCCCAATTTAATAGTCATAATACATATAATTCTATCAAAATTAGACGGTCATGATATGTTCGGCCCGTCTATTTGCACACTCTATATCAAGTAGAGTGAATTTATTGTAGCAAAGAATTGACGCCAGCTAAAGCAAATACAATTGCTTCTGCTTCATCCTCTGGAATATTCATACCATATCTTTTTCTTATTTTCATTATGGCTTCATGTTTTTTTAATTTTCCATTCCCAAGTCCCAATTTTCTTGCCTCAGATGTTCTCATTCTTTTTACATTTACTTTATACATTCCCGCTGAGATTAGAGCAGCAGCTTCAAAATAAGCTAATAATTTATTTGTATGCATATTTGTTGGAACAGAGGTTAATTCTACCACCATAAGATAAGGAGCATATTCTTCTATAACTTCATCTATATCGAGCATAAATGAACACATATATTCTGCTAAATCTAAATCAGACCAATTAGGGTTCTGAAGAGATTTAACAGTTCTAGAAAATCTTAATTCTCCATCCTCTTCTACTGCGGCGATACCAGCAGAATAACTGCCTGGGTCTATACCTATGACGACTAATTTTTCCATTCAGAACAATCTGGGTGATGAATAATTCTTCCACATTTCCCGCAGAAAGGAGCCATCCAATCTCTATTTGGGGTGCGGACTTCAATATTAATATAATCTTTTTCTTGTTTCTTTGCCTCTAAAATTACTTGTAGCTCGTCATGAGTTATATGTGTCATTTTTATATCTATAATCTTTCTTTTTTATTTTTGCCCAAAACAGAAACTGTGTAAATCTACTTATTTTTCTAGATCCACCGGGATATAAAAGATAATTATTTATTCTAACTATAGGCATTTGTTTCATTTATTTATCTCTCTTATTGCTACTACTTGCTTGGAACTGATTATTAATTTGGTTCTATCTTCTGCATATGGTTCTACAGTTACAGCATCAAACCACATGCCTCGCTCTTCACCGTTCATAAAAGTTTTTAATTCTTCATAAATACGAACTACTAATCCATTACTTAATCTAGCCTCCAACATTAATGTTCTCTTTCATATTGTTCTGTTCTCATTGTCCATTCTCTTGAAAGTCTGTCTACATTTCCAGAATAAATATCTGCAAGAGCTCGCCATTGAGTTACTTCGTTTGAATGTTTTAAAACCTTGTCGTTCCAATCTTTATATGGCCCATAATCTTTTGCCATATTGTCTAAAGAATCCTTTGTCAATCTTGTTCCTGCTCGTTCAGCCAACCCATAAGCTTCTTTATAACCCATTCGATATTCTTCGTCTCTTACATGAGTGGCATTAGCTAAATTACTCGTTGCAATAGCCAACAGCCATCTGGCCCTTCCTAGATAGGCGTTAAAGGCGCTGTGCAGCCTTCTAAGCTCTTTATCTCCTAGGTCAGTAAGATCGGTCGGCATGTCGTAAGGAACAGCTTCTTCTGTTGGCTTGGGAATAGGAAGACCCTCAAGAAGTTCTTTGCGAGTTTCCGTTAAATATTTTTTGTTTGGTGGCAAATTACCAATTTCAAATGATTTAGCTTCTTCTAATTCATTCTCAGAAAATCCCCCGCTTGATCTGTAGCCACCGACTTCCCATTTTTTCAAAATTTTATTCTCTGAATCTAATTCTGTTCCTTCTGAAGTAAAAAGATTCTCCGGTGGAAGCTCCTCTTGTTGGGTAAGGTCGGCTGCTTCACTTAATGCCGGAGAATCTAGTCGTATTATAGCATCTACTGCTGGATGATCCATTCCAGAAGCTTTTGCTTTTTTAGCTTCTTCAATATAGTATGAAGCTAATTCTAAAATTTCTTCATCAGTAGGAGGAATGGGATCATCTAGAAATCCTCCATCTGCCGCAGAACTAAGAACTAATAGTGCTGTGTTTTTGTCTAATCGAATAGTTTCAGTTGTTTCTGTTGCCATCTGTCTGTTACTCTCTTTCTAATTTTGTCTATATTATAGCTCGGATCATGCTCCAGCGCAAATTTAACTGCATTTGACTCCGAAAGTTTAACAACCCCATCCTTGTGATCTTGTTTGCAAAGTTTCTTGTATGGATTCCACTTACATGGTTCTTCTGTCCAGCGCCATTCTTTTGGGCGCGGAGGAAGTTCGTCATTAATAAAATTTTCTTTCCACAATTTGAGTTGTTCTTCTGCTTCTCTCATTATTGCTTCGTCCATTTCTACATAGAATTCATGAGTATTTCTAGGGTCTTCTCTTGACACATAATAAATTATTCCCCCTTGTGCTGGCATAAGCCCCAATTTATTCCATCCTCGTTTATTATGGTTTCTAATACACCATAAAATGTATGCCTGTAGTTGATAGTAATGTTTTTCATCATAAGACTGTCCGCCAATTTTCATATATTCTATAACATTGTTTTTCTTAGATTTAATTTCTACAGGTAAAACATAATACCAATCTGGACGCAAATCTAATACGGCATCTACATATCCTGTTAACCATGTTTCCTCATCAGTCACATAAACTTGTTCTGGATATTCTGCTCCCAGAGTAATTCCCAATTTGTGCCAATGCTCAACTATTTGTTCTTCAATGCATTTCCCAACATGAACAACACCAACTCCTCCTGGAGTCATTGGTTTTTCTTCTGGAATATTCATTAATTTATACAGAGCTTGACAGCGACAGTTTTTTTCTGCTCCAGGAAAAAAGCTTGCGTAAAATGAACTACAAAAATGTTCATCATTACTGCGCCATCTTTTTTCTTCTACTTCTGTATAAGCGCGCTCTGTCCAATTGTCAAGCGACGGGCCATCTTTGATTATTTGAGCCGCTCTAAAATAGCTTTCTCTATCCATATGCATCAATTAGATTTCGCCAATTTCTTTTTTATAATCAAGCGCTACAAATCTATCATCCCATATTTCACTAAGAATTGGTTTAACGTCTTCCCAATCAAGCTGTCCATTTCCACATCCAGGACGAGGACAAACAATAGTTTTAAAATCCCATCCATCTGCATGTTCAATTAATTGTTTTGCACTTTCCTTTATTAATTCTATGTCCGCTTTTTCCCACCAGTTATGTTTTACTGGCATAGTCAAAATGTGCTCTCTGATCCAAAAATGAAATACCTTGTTGCCACTTATATTTAAACTATTGCCAAGTTTTTCTGGAAGGTCAGGATATCTAATAGCAGCTTCTCTTGCACACCCTCGACCCATAACTGCTTCTCCGTTTTTCTTTACGAATCCATTAGTAGTAATAACTATTGCATTAGCAGGATAAGTCCACAAATTTCCCATATCTTCTCTCATATTAAACTCTTTCTATGGCCTCATCATATTCTTCACCCGTTCCAAACCATATTCCATCTCCCCAAGTTAAACCAGAATCAGCGGAAGCAATAAACATGTGAATTTTTCCTTCTAAATCTTCAATTATTATATTGATTTGCCATCTTGAGCTAGTTATTTCAACACTATTTGGCAAATCAAATTTTTCTTCTAACATTATTTATCCTCTCTCAATATTGCCGGTATTTTACTTCTAGCTTCTCTTTCTGCTGACCTGTACTTTGGCTCGTTTATTAATTTCAATTCTCCGCGCTGCAATTCTTTAAATTCTTCTTTTCTAAGAACTATAAAATCCCCAACAGGTGTTCTCACAGCCCAAATTGGATTTGATCCATCCCCCCCAGGACCAAAACAGGCTTTAAGAGATTCATTAATATCAATTAATCTAATTGGAAATTTATTCGCAATTGTCGATTTAAGACTCCAACGAGTTCTGTTTCCTTTTAAGTCTAATTTGCTGTACCAAACAGAACCGGAAGCAGGAGTTAATTCTAGCCCAAATTCTTCAGCTAATTCTTCCTCAAATACCCGTCCCTGGTTATACGGTGTCATTATTTGCTCTCTTTAATCGAATGACCATTTAATATTGCATTTTTTATTGTTTCTTGTATGTCAATATTGTCGGAGATTAATTCTCGAAGTTTCTTTTCCCCTTGTACTCTGTGTTCGCCCACAGTATACCAACTTCCGTTTCTTTCCGCAAGACCATAATAAGTCGCAGCCTTAGTTAATTCCCAAAGGTGATCGAATTGTCCAGTTTCAAAGTCAAGCCTCATTCTTGCCGTTCCGTCCGGGCGACCCACTCTAGATTTAGCCACTCTTACTTGAAATTCAATTCCCTCTGGCTCTTTATCGCCGGTGATAGTATCTACATTAGTCCCCTCAGCTTGAAGAATACCATTAGCATCTTTAAACAACCAATAAGAGCGTCTAAACTGCAAATCTAAGGAAGAAATATATCCTACTGCTCTACCAGATGTAGGTTCTTCTGCTCCGCCAAATTTTCCAAAAACACTTCTAGTTTGATTAATAAGAATAATTAGATTTTCTTTGTCATCAAGGAAATTATTTGCTCTTCTAAAAACTTTACCCCAAGCTCTTGCTTGAATTCCTGGAAGCCAATCTTTAGTTTCTCCGGCAAGTTCGTCAATAGAAATTGCGAAAGGTAAAGAGTCAAGTACATGAACGTGTATACCTCCTAGAAGCGCCTCTAATTTATCTCCCACGCTTTCTATAGTAGTTCCATCTACTAGATGAAGCTTGCTTAAATCAATTCCTCTGGCTTTTACCCATACGGGATCGAATTGTTTCTCAATATTATAATAAGCGCATTCCAAGCCCATTTTTTGTGCTTCTGCGATTATATTCCAAGCAGTTAAAGTTTTTGCAGATGAAAGTGGCCCATAAAAATGACACCACCTTCCAAGAGGAATTCCTCCGCCCGTGGCTAAATCTAACTCTAGAGAGCCAGTTGGGATTCTATTTATTTCTGGATAGCCATCGGCATATCTAATTTCATCTTCTCCGTATCTTTTACGAATGCGGTCAATAATTTCTTGTAAGTTTTCTGGATTAACAGGCATCATTCAATAATTCCAATCTTTTTAAACATAAATTCGCATTGTCTTCACTAAGCTCTATACCAACGCATTTTCTTCCAAGCTTTTTAGCAACTAAAGCTGTTGTTCCGCTCCCTATAAACGGATCTAGAATTACTCCGCCAGGAGGACAGCCAGCGGGAATCGCTTTTTCTGGTAATTCTTGAGGAAATACAGCAAAATGTGCATCTGAATAAGCTCCCGTTGCGAATGTCCACACGCTTCTCATATTTCTTTTCTTTGTATTAAATTTTTTATTTATTTCTTCTTTTGTTCTTTCTTCAACCATTGTACTTGTTCCAGCTTTTTTCTTTGTTGTTTGTTTTCCCCATCGCTCCCATTTTGCTGGCTCTAAAGCTGTCTCATAATCCCAATAATAATTTAAACTTTTTGTTAACAAAAAAATATATTCATGTGATCTTGTCGGTCTTGTCTTAACAGAAGATGGCATTGGATTCAATTTATTCCAGATAATATCTGAACAGATATACCACCCATCCTCTTCTAAAGCAAAAGCTACTCTCCACGGAATTCCTAATAATTGTTTCTTGTCATATTTATCGCTTATATTTAAAAAAACTGTTCCTTCTGGTTTTAAAATTCTTTTTATCTCTTTAAAAACAGAAACAAGTTTTTTTATATATTCTTCTTTTGTTTCTTCAAGACCTATTTGTTTATCAATTCTTTGAGCTCCACACTTTTTACATTTTCTTCCATATTGAATAAAACTGGCTAATATCGAACTTTCAATTGCCTTATCACTCATTCCATTATCATAAAATGCTGCACCTAACTTGGATGATTTTGTGCCGCCGCTCACTTTTATATGATCACACAATGGATTTCCGCCAATCCATTCTCCTGTTCCATAATCTCGCAAACCATAATACGGGGGAGAAGTCACAACACAATCCACAGATGCTTCTCTAAAGCCTTGTAGCGTCTCCTGAGCGTCTCCAACATAGAGTGCGAGGTCTGAGTTAAGGAAATATGGGATTGGACTTATATTCATTTATTTTTTGCAATTTCCTCTACTAATTGTGAAGCACTTATAGCATTGTTGACAACTGTAGTTTCTCTTTCTTCGTCATACTCTCCTAAAGCAAGAATATAGTTTCCCTCTGAAAGAATGTGATGATATCGTTCATAATATTCCGGGAAGAAGGTCAACGAATGATTGTCTGCCCCAAAATCTATTCCTACGAAAGCCATCTTGTCTCCGTGTTTTGTTTTAATTTCTTTTATTTCTGTAATTTCTCCTCCCAACATTTGACCTTCTCCATTATAGCGTGAAGTAGTTTCCAAAATTAAATCATTATATTTGTCAGTTCCATTTGCGGAAAGAGCAAATCCAATAAATTCTTTTTCTGCTGTAATTTTTTCTTGTTCGGTCATATCATCTCTACCACCTAAAGAATCAAATGCACCAGCCGCAACTAAAGCTCTTTTAACCCTTGCGTTAACTTGCTTTGCTGCCACTTTTTCACAAAAATCTTCATATGTTTCAAATGGTCGTTTATCTTTAACTTCTTTTATTGCTGCTGAACCAACAAATTTAATTGCTTGAAGTCCAAACCTAATTGAATTACTATCAATAGTAAAAGCAACATCAGATGAATTAATATC
>Ga0209640_10000988_pt1 | contig 23371 bp, 19 predicted proteins | sample RifCSP10_1_FD_184018 | JGI IMG/M metagenome (GOLD analysis project Ga0209640, IMG submission 184018) | Soil microbial communities from Rifle, Colorado - Rifle CSP2_sed 10_1 (SPAdes) (version 2) | ecosystem: Environmental > Terrestrial > Deep subsurface > Rock core/Sediment | place: Rifle... | reverse complement strand
AGTATTGGATCGGCAAGGGGGCCAAGGCCTCGGACACGGTGAGAAGCCTCCTCAAGCGGAAGGCGGAGGCCTGAAAGAGGGCCCGTGAAGGAGCTGCTCACCCTCTTCGCCCAGGGACTCGTGAAGGACGCGGGACGCGTCTCCGTGCGCGAGGAGTCCCTGGATGGCGTGGTGACCCTGGGGCTCGAGGTGGCGCCCGCGGACCGGGGGCGGGTGATCGGCCGAAACGGCCGCACGGTCGAAGCGCTGCGCACCGTGCTGCAAGCGGTGGCGGCCCGGCGCGGCCTGCGCTCCTCGCTGGAGATCGTGGAGTGACGTCCGCCCGCGCTTTCCGCGACCTCGTCACCATCGGCCGGGTGGTGAAGCCCCAGGGACGAAAGGGCGAGATCGTGGTTCTGCCTCTTTCCGACCGGCCGGAACGGTTCTCCGAGCTGCGCCGGGCCTACGTTCCCGGCGTGGGCGAGGAGGCCGCCGAGGTGAAGGTCGCCTCCTGGTGGCCGCACAAGGGCCGGGTGGTCCTGAAGCTCGTGGGGGTCGATACGATCGACGACGCCGAGCGGCTGCGCGGGGTGGACGTGCGCATCCCCGAGGAAGACCTGGACTCGCTACCCGAGGGGTCCTACTACCACCACCAGCTCCGTGGCCTGCGCGTGGAGGACGACGCCGGCCGGGAGATCGGGACCGTCGCCGACATCCTGACCACGGGGGCGGGCGCCGACGTGCTGGTCGTCAAGGGCCCGGCCGGCGAGTCGCTGGTCCCCCTCTTGGCGTCGTTCGTGAAAAAGGTCGACCTCGACCGAGGCCGCCTGGTGACGGCCCCTCCGGAGCTCGTCGATGCTGCGCATTGACGTTCTCACCATCTTCCCGCGCATCGTCGAGGCCGCGGTGTCCGACGGAATCGTCGGGCGCGCGCGGGAAGGGGGGCTCGTGGAGATCCGGGTCCACGACCTGCGGGACTTCAGCGACGACGACCGCCACCGCACCGTGGACGACGCTCCGTTCGGGGGAGGGCCCGGGATGGTGATGAAGGCCGAGCCCTTCTTCCGCGCCAAGGACGCCCTCTTCCCCGAGATCACGCCGCGCGACACCGTGGTTCTCCTTTCGCCGCGCGGGCGCCGCTTCGACCAGAGGGTGGCGGAACGCTACGCGGGGCTCGACCGCCTGGTGCTCCTTTGTGGCCGCTACGAGGGGATCGACGAGCGGGTGCGGGAGGGGGTTGCGACCGAGGAGCTGAGCCTCGGAGACTTCATCCTCACGGGCGGGGAAGCGGCCGCGATCGCGGTGGTGGAGGCGTCGGTGCGCCTCGTACCCGGCGCCCTCGGCGACGCCGCTTCCGCCGAAGAGGACTCCTTCGCCGACGGCCTGCTCGATACTCCGCACTACACACGGCCCGCGGTGGTTCGTGGCCGGGCCGTGCCCGAGGTCCTGACCTCGGGCGACCATGGTCGCGTCCGGCGCTGGCGGCGTGAGCAGGCCCTGCGGTCTACGCTCGAGCGGCGGCCGGACTTGCTGGCGACCGCGCGCCTCACCGCCGAGGACCACGGCCTCTTGCGGCGGCTCGGCGATGACGCCTCGCCCTCGGGCGCCGGGAACAAAGAACTCGAAACCGCAGTCATTCAAAGGTAGGAACGAAAGCCATGAATCCGATCGACACCACCGAGGCGGCCGACCTCAAGAAGGGGCTTCCCCGGCTGACCGCGGGCGACACCGTCCGCGTTCACGTCCGAGTGAAGGAGAGCACGGTCAAAGAGGAGATCAAGGGGAAGCCCAAGGAGACCGAGCGAGAGCGCGTTCAGGTCTTCGAGGGCATCGTGATCGGCCTCCGGGGAACGGGCGCCCGAGCCACCATGACCGTGCGCAAGATCTCCTTCGGGCAGGGAGTGGAGCGCATCTTCCCCCTTCACGCGAAGACGATCGAGAGGATCGAGGTGGTGAAGCAGGCCCAGGTGCGCCGCGCGAAGCTCTACTACCTGCGCGGCCTCAAGGGGAAGGCGGGCCGGGTCAAGGAGAAAAGGATGGACACCGCGCCCCGCGGGGCCTGAGCGCTCCCGCGGGCTCGCGCAGAGGCAGCGAGAGCGACGTCATTTCGAGGCTCGTCCCGGTCCTTGGAGTTTGTGGCATGACGGCGGCGAAGGCGCGGAGCAAGGAGCGAGGTCGGCGACCCCTGGTCCACCGGGGCGTCGAGTTGCGCTGCGGCAACGAGTTCGAGGAGGAAGCGCGCGCCCAGGGCTTCACCCTTCCCGCGGGCGTCGACGAAGTGGGCCGCGGCGCCCTGTGCGGGCCGGTGGTGGCGGGGGCGGTGATCCTCGGCCAGGCGTTCGACGCGGAAGGCCTCGACGACTCGAAGCGCCTGACCCGGCGCCAGCGGGAGACTCTGGACCTGCGCATTCGCAAGGAGGCCCGGGCCTGGGCGCTCGGCGTGGCCTCCCCGGCCGAGATCGATCGCGTCAACGTCCTCCGCGCGACCCATCTCGCCATGCGCCGGGCGGTCGAGGCCCTGTCGGTTCGGCCCGACTGCCTCCTGGTGGATGCCCTCACCGTCCCCGGCCTCGCCCTTCCCCAGCGGCCGATCGTCAAAGGCGACGCCCTCAGCGTTTCGATCGCCGCGGCTTCGGTCGTGGCCAAGGTGGCGCGCGACGCTATGATGCAGGAGTGCGACGCCCGGCATCCCGGCTACGGCCTGGCGCGGAACATGGGCTACGGCAGCGCCCTCCATCGGGCCGCCCTGCGGCGGCTCGGCCCCTCGGCCATCCACCGGCGTTCGTTCCAGGGCACCGAGCGATGGCTCTTTTGATGGCGGGCAGCGGCGAGCAAGAGTAGAAGTGGCCAAGATCAATCCCGTCAAGGTCAAGCAGGACGCGGAGAAGGAAGAGCGCGCCGGTCGAGTCGACAAGGCAATCCTCCTCTATCGCCAGCTCGTCGACGACAACCCCCGCGACTGGAACACGATCAAGAAGATCGGCGATCTCTACGTCCGCCTCAACAAGAACAAGGAGGCGAGCGCCGAGTACGCGAAGGTCGCGGAGTTCTACTCGCGGGACGGCTTCCTGCTGAAGGCGATCGCGGTCTGGAAGCAGATCAACAAGCTCGACCCCAGCATTCTCGAGCCCTACGTCAACCTGGCCGACCTCTACGCGAAGCAAGGCCTCATGGTCGAAGCCAAGGGGCAGTACCAGATCGTGGTCGACGAGTACATCAAGCGGGGCCGCGTGCGCGAGGCGGGCGACGCGCTCAAGAAGATGGCGGACATCGACCCGTCCGACCTCAAGGTCCGGAGCAAGCTCGCCGACCTCTACACGAGGGACGGGAACTCCCAGAAGGCGGTCGAAGAGCACATCGCGATCGCCGACGAGCTGCACCGCAAGGGGCACCTCGCGGAAGCCCTCCAGGTACTCGAGAAGGGCCTCCGGATCGACGCCAAGAGCGTGCGGCTGCGCACGGAACTGGCCCGGATCCACATCGTCCAGAAGAACTACGACAAGGCCATTCAGCACCTGGAGGACGTGCCGCAGAAGGCCCCGGACGACGCCGAGGCCTTGCTTCGCCTCGGCGAGGCCTACTTGGGGGCGAAGCGGACCTCTGACGCCGAGGCGATCTTCCGCCGCCTCCTGGAGCGCGACCCCAACAACCAGGAGGCCCGGACCCAGATGGGCCGGGTGTTCCTCCTGCAGGGCCACTTCGACCAGGCCTACGAGCAGTTCGTTCCCGTCGTCGATCGCCTCCTCGAACGCAAGGACGGAGAGCGCGCCGCCGCCCTCCTCCAGCAGGTGGTCCAGCGCAACCCCGCCCACGTCAAGAGCCTCAACAAGCTGGTCGCGGTCTACCGGTCCCTCCGCAAGGAGAGCGCGGTCATCCTGACCTACTCGCAGCTCACCGAGGCCTACATCAACCAGGGCCAGATGGACCAGGCCGCGGGCGTGCTCGAGATCCTGGAAGGGCTCGAGCCCCAGAACCAGCAGCACCGCAGCAAGCTCGAGTTCGTGCGGCGGAAGCCCGGCGCGGGCGGCGGCGTTCCCGCGGCGACCAAGCCCGCCCCGGCTCCGCCTCCCGACACCTTCGTCGAAGAGGATTTCGAGCTGGCCGCGCCCGAGGAGCCGGCGCCGGTCCTGGGCGCGCCCGGGCCGAGGCCGGCCGCGGCCCCGAGCGCGCGTCCCGCCATCGAGCTGTCGGGGCCGCTCAACCACGAGGACCGTGAGTTCGTGGACGAGCACCTGGCGGAGGGGCGTGTCTTCCGGAAGTACGGCCTCGTGGACAAGGCCGCGGACCAGTTCGACGCCGTGATCTCCCGCTTTCCCGACAACCTGGAAGCCCGCCAGGAGCTGCGGGACATCTTCAAGGAGAAGGGACAGGGCGAGAAGGCGGCGGAACAGCTCGAGGCGATGGCCGAGATCCATCGCCTCAAGGGCAACGACGCCGCGGCGGCCCAGGCCGAGGCCGAGGCTCGTGAGTTGTCGCCCAAGGCGGCGGCGGCGGCCCCTCTGCCGGCGAAGACTCCCGCGGCGCCGCCGTCCGAGCCCGAGCTCGAGCTCGCGACCGAGACCGCGGACGAGGAGATCCCTCTCGAAGTCGAGGAGGCCGGCCTCGAAGGCCCGGCCCTCGATGGAACGCAGGAAGGGGAGGGGCTGCCCTCCCTCGACCTTGGAGAAGCCGAGGGAGAAGAGCTGTCCGGCCAGTTCCTGGACGAGGAGCCGGAAGCACCCGTCACCGTCGTGGAGGAAGCCGAGCCTGCGAGCGCTCCTGAGCCGGTCCTCGAGGCTCCGAGCCCCGAGGAAGAGGAGATCTCGTTCGAGGAAGAATCGTCTTTCTCGCTCGACGAGCCTGAGGCCCCCCCGCGGCCCGCGCCGCGACCCCCTTCCCCGAGGCCGCCGGCCCCCGCGCCACGAGCGGCCGCACCGCAGAGGCCGATGGCGACCCGGATCGCGCCGCGTGCGATCTCCGCTCCTCCGGCGCCGCCTCCGTTGCGGCGCGCGGCCGTGTCGGCGAAAGCGCCCTCTTCCGAGCCGAGCCTCCCGCCGGACCTCCAGAAGGTGCTGGCCGAAGCCGAGGAGTTCATCTCCCTGGGTTTCGTGGACGACGCCAAGGACGCCCTACACGAGATCAGCCTCCGGTACCCCGACCATCCGGCGGTCGCGGCGAAAAGGGCCGAGCTCGGCATGGACGCCGGCCTTCCGGCGCCTGCGCCCACCGCGGCCCGCCCGTCCAGGACCGAGCCCGAGCTCTTCGACGAGACGGAGGCGGAGGCGCCCACGACGGAAGCGTCCGACCTCGTCGGTCAGGAGCTCTCGTCCCCGGAGGGATCGCTCGGGGGCGGGCTGGACGACGCTTTCTCCGACCTCGGCCTGGCCGAGCCGGAGGCCGAGCTGCCCGAGCCCATCCCCGAGGGGCGGCCCGAGCCCGAGTTTGCCCCCGGCGAAGCCGAGCCGCCGGAGGCGGTGGCCGAGTTCTCGGGCGGCATCGACCTCGGAGCCGAGCTCGGTGATCTCTTCGGCGCCCACTCGGCGGTGGCCGAAGCCGAGGCGCCTTCGGGAGGCACCGACCTGGGCGACGCCGGCCTCGCCGACATCTTCAAGGAGTTCAAGAAGGGAGTCGACAAGCAGCTCGGCAAGGAAGACTACGATACCCGCTACAACCTCGGCATCGCCTACAAGGAGATGGGCCTCATCGACGAGGCGATCGCGGAGTTCCAGCTCGCGGCGAAGGACGAAGGACGCCTCCTGGAGTGCAGCAGCATGCTGGGCATCTGTTTCCTCGAGAAGGGAATGCCCAAGCTCGCGGTCAAGTGGTTCGAGAAGGGATTGACCGCCCCCGGCCGCTCGGAAGAGGAGTACCAGGGCCTGAAGTACGACCTCGCGATGGCACACGAAGCGTCGGGCGACATCGATCGGGCTTTGAGCCTCTTCACCGACCTCTACGGGCAAGACGCCAACTTCCGTGACGTGGCCACCAAGGTGAGGGAGCTCGGGGCCGGCTCCCTGTAGCTTGGACCTCGCGCGACCCGAGTCTTCGACCCGCTTGGCCCAGGTTTTCTCGATCCTCAGCTCTCTTCTGGTCGGCGTCGTCCTCGTGGCCGCGCCCTGGACGTCGCTCTGGGACGCCAACTACCTCCTCCAACCCCACGCCGGCTTTCGCGCCTTCCTGCTGAGCCCGGTGACGCGGGGGGCGGTGAGCGGTCTCGGTCTCGTGAACATCCTCCTCGCCCTCCACGAAGCCCGGGAGCTGCTGTCGGGCGGGAGCGAAGGGAGCTAGCGGCCGTGCGGCCGGGCGGGGACGCCGCTGCCGTCGACCGGCTCCACCGGGACGCTCTGCGGGCGGGGGAGGACGCGGCCGCGGTGCGCGACCTCCTGGCCGAGACCCAGCCGGACGAGAACGTGCTCCTCGCCCTGCTCCGCCGCTCCCTTCCCGTCCGTTTCCTCGAGAAGGTGGCGACGACGCCCCCGTGGTCGGACCGGCCGATGGTGCTCGCCCGAGTGGTCCTGAACCCGCGCGCGCCCCGCGGGCTTGCACTTCGCCTGGTCTCCTCGCTGTTCTGGCGCGACTTGGCCGAGGTGGCCGCGAGACCCTCCGTCCATGGCGCGGTCCGAGTCCGGGCAGAAGCCAGCCTCCGCGAGATGCTGCCGGATCTGCGGCTCGGCGAACGCATCACCCTGGCCAAGGTCGCGACCTCCCCGGTGCTCCTGGCCCTGCTCATAGACTCCGACCCCCGCGTGGTCGAAGCCACGCTGCTCAATCCCCGCCTGCGCGAGGAGGACCTCGTGACCGCGCTGCGACGCGACAACGCATCACGCGTCCTCGCGGAGGCGGCCGCGAGCTCCACGCGGTGGAGCGAGCGTTACGCGGTCCGCCTCAGCCTGGCGCTGCAACCGAGGACACCCCTTCCCCTGGCCCTGCTGCAGCTCAGCTCCTTGCTCAAGTCGGACCTCATCCGGGTGGCGCGCACGCCGGGGCTCGCTCCGTTGGTGCAGGCCGCGGCGCTCGCCACGGTCGAACGCCTGGCCGGCGTTCGTCGTTAGCTGCTCGCTCGGCCCGGCCATTCGAGGACGAGCCCTGTCGACGGGCCGGACACCGTGAGAACTCTCAAGGGCTCAGCCAGATAGCATTTTGACGGGATTTGACACGCTTCCCGGCCCTCCCCTAGAATCTCCCTTGACCACCGGCAGGTCCAGACACCAAGGACGAAACGAACCGGCGAGCCTGAGACGATAGCGCCATGGCCTCCTTCGGCGAGAACCTTCGTAGAGAGCGCGAGCTTCGAGGCGTCAGCCTTCGGGAGATCGCGGACGCCACGAAGATCGGCGTCCGGTTCCTGAGAGCCCTCGAGGAAGACCGAGTCGATCGGCTGCCCGGAGGGCTGTTCCCGAAGGCCTTCCTGCGGCAGTATGCCCGCCACCTCGGGCTCGACGCCGACCGGTACGTCGCCGAGTTCCTCTACGTGAACGGCGACCCCGCTCCGGCCACTCCTCCACCTCCCGCCGCCGACCGCACGCGGCCGGGTCCTCGTGGCCTCGCGCTCTTCGCCGCGGTCGTGGTGGCGGGTGTCGCCCTGTCGCTGAAGCTGAGCGGAGTTCAGGAGCGCCCGGTCCGAAGCGCGCCCGCGCCGGCGGAGGCTCCGGTTTCGGCCACTCCACCGTCGTCCTCGGCGTCCGAGCCCCTGGCCACGACCACCTCCACGCCCGACGGCCTCGTGCTCACCCTACGGGCCCAACAGGATTGCTGGGTGGAGGCGCGGGCCGACGGTCAGACGGTGCTGAACCGCGTCCTCGCCGGAGGGGAGACCGCCACCCTCGAGGCCCACGGGCAGATCGTGCTCTCCGTGGGCAATGCCGGCGGCCTCGCCTTCCGAGTGAACGATCGCCCGGGCATGCCGCTCGGCAAGAGCGGCGAGGTCAAGCGGAACATCGTGATCACCCGCGACAACATTCCCTCGCTGGTGCAAGAAGACGCTTCGTCGGTTCAGGCCTCCCACAGCAGCTGAAGTCCGGAAATGAGCGAGGCGCGGGCCACCAACCCCCTGGTCGATCAGTTTCGGAAGGGCGGAGTCCCCAAGGAACTGCGCCTCATGGCCGCTCAGGGCGCCCTCCCCCTCAAGCCCGAGGACCTCGTGGAGCTCCTGACCGACCTCCTCACGGATCCGGACGCCGTCGTCGAGGACGCGGCCCGCAGGTCGCTCCTCGCCTTTCCCGCGGTCGAGCTCGTCCCCATCGTCAGGAGCCGGGAGACGCCGCCCTCGGTCCTGACCTGGGCCGTGACCTTCCGCTCCGAGAAGGAAGTCCGGGAGGTCGCCCTCCAGAACACATCCCTGCCCGACGAGACCATCGAGAGCCTCGCGCCCGCGCTGCCGGAAGAGCTGGCCGAGCTCGTAGTCATCAACCAGACTCGGCTCCTGCGCCGGCTGACCCTGCTCGAGGCGATCGAGGCGAACCCGAGCCTCAATCGGGACCAGCAGCGGCGGTTGCGCGAGTTGCGCGAGACCTTCCACATCGGCGAAGAGAAAGCGCCGCCCCCGCCCCCTCCGCCGGCGAAGGTGGCCGCGCCCCCGCCTCCGGAGGAGCCCGTCCTCGAGGAGTCCCCGATCTCCGAGGACGAGGCGCTCGTGCGCTATCTCTCCGACGAGGAGAGGGCGCAGGCGGAGAAGGTGAGCGCGGTGCAGAAGCTCTACCGCCTCAACACCGCCGAGAAGGTGGTCACCGCCCTCAAGGGGACCCGCGAAGAGCGCGCGATCCTCGTGCGCGACCCGAACCGCATCGTGGCCATCGCGGTCCTGGGCAGCCCCAAGGTCACCGACGGCGAGATCGAGTCGTTCGCGGCCATGAAGAACGTCTCCGACGCGATCCTGCGTCAGATCGGGACCCACCGCGACTGGAAGAAGCGCTACGGGGTCGTCGCCAACCTCGTGCGCAACCCCCGCACCCCCCTCGCGATCTCCCTCGGCATGGTCTCCCGGTTGAACCCCCGGGACATCAAGAGCCTGGCGTTCGACCGAAATGTGCCCGAGGCGATTCGCAAGCAGGCCCAGCGCTTCGTGCGGGCGCCGAAGGGCACTGGCGCCGAGGACAAGCGCTGAGCGGCGATGCCCAACTACTACGAGCTTCTGGGAGTCGGGCGTAGCGCCAGCGCAAGCGAGGTGCGCCAGGCGTACCTGCGCCTGGCCCGGGAGAAGCACCCCGACCGTTTCGCCGATCCCGCCGAGAAGGCGCGAGCCCAGACGTTGTTCCAGGATCTGACCACGGCCTTCAACACCCTCAGCCACGAGGGCCGCCGCCGGGAATACGACGCCGAGATCGAGCGGCCCAAGCCCACGAACCCGGCCGACATCGCGCAAGAGGCCTTTGCGCGGGGCCTCCAGTTGCTCGAAGAAGGCCAGCTCCAGGAGGCGGTGACCTCGTTCCACACCGCCGCCCACCACGCGCCCAACGAAGGCCGCTACCACGCGGCCCTCGGACGGGCCCTCGCGCGCCACCCCCCGGCGGCGCGGGAGGCCATTGCGGCCTTCGAGCGAGCGCTGCAGCTCTCGCCCAGCACGGCCTCGTTCCATGCCGAGCTGGCCGCGCTGTTCTTGAAGCAGGGCTTGCGCCTCCGCGCCCAGAAGGCAGCGGAGATGGCCCTTCGCCTCGATCCGCGAGAACCCTTGGCCCGCCGCGTAGCGGACAACCTCGACCCGGCCTGAGACCCGATTTCATGAGACTCACCTGCAAGGCCGTGAGCGACGTGGGCCGCAAGCGCAAGGGGAACGAGGACAACCTCTGTGTGAACCCGGAGCAGAAGCTCTTCGTGGTGGCGGACGGGATGGGCGGCCACGCCGCCGGAGAGGTGGCCTCGAAGGTCGCGGTGGAAGCGATCAACGAGTTCATCTGCCTCACCAGCGGTGACGAGGAGATCACCTGGCCTTTCGGTCTCGACGAGAACATCTCCTACGACGGCAACCGCCTGAAGACCGCCATTCGTCACGCCAACCGCAAGGTCCTCGACGCGACCAAGGAGCGCAACGACCTCGAAGGGATGGCGACCACGGTGGCCGCCGTGCTCGTGGACGGCGACCAGGCCAACCTCGGCCACGTGGGGGACAGCCGGGTCTACCTGTTCAGCGAAGGTCGCCTCGCCCAGCTCACGACCGATCATTCCTGGGTGAACGAGCAGATCCAAAGCGGCATCATCTCGGCCGACCAGGCGCGCAGCCACCCCCTGCGCAACGTGGTGACCCGCGCCCTCGGCGGAAAGCTCGACCTCGCCGTCGACCTCCAGGCCCGGGCCATGCGCCCCGGGGAGATCCTCCTCCTCTGCTCGGACGGACTCACGACCATGGTCCCCGACCCCCGGATCGAGGCCATCCTGGCCGAGGCGGACGGCGACCTCGACAAGGCGGCCGCCGACCTCGTGGCCGCCGCCAACGGCCAAGGCGGCGAGGACAACATCACGGTCGTCCTGCTGAAGTTCGACGAGTAGCTGGATGCTTCCCGATGCCGCGGCCAAGCCGGAGATTCGGATCGGGCGCTACCGCGTGATCGGCCGCATCGGCCGCGGCGGCATGGGCATGGTCTACCGCGGCCTCGACGAGACCCTGGAGAGGGAGGTGGCGCTCAAGACCCTCACCACCGAGGGGACCCTCGACGAGGAGAGCCGGCGGCGTTTCGAGGTCGAAGCCAAGGCCGCGGCCAAGCTGCAGCATCCGAACATCGTCACCGTCTTCGAGCTCGCCCAGGACCGGGGCGTGCCCTACATCGCGATGGAGCTTCTGTCGGGGACCGACCTCGAGGCGCTGGTGCGGGCGGGCGAGCCCCTGCTCCTGCAGGAGAAGCTCGACATCATCGTCCAGGTCTGCCGGGGCCTCGCCTACGCCCACGAGCACGGGATCGTTCACCGGGACATCAAGCCCAGCAACATCCGCATCCTCGACGACGGGAGCGTCAAGATCCTGGACTTCGGCATCGCCAAGCTCGGAGGCACCAACCTCACCAAGAGCGGCATGATGGTCGGCACCGTCCATTACATGAGCCCGGAGCAGGTGCGGGGGAAGGCGCTGGACGGACGCAGCGACGTCTTCTCGGCCGGGGTCATCCTCTACGAGCTCCTCGCCGGGCATCGGCCCTTTCGGGGAGGGGAGGCCACCGAGATCCTCTTCAAGATCGTGCACGAGGAGCCGCCTGCTCTCGACCCCGCGCACTTTGGAGGGATCCCCGCGCTGCACGAGGTCGTGAGCCGGGCGCTGGCCAAGGATCCCGACAAGCGCCATCCCACGGCGGGTGCTCTCGCCGAAGACCTGACCAGGGTCCTGCAGGCCCACGTGAGCACCGCCTCCCAGAGCCTGCCGGCCGACGTGCTCGAAGCGCTCAACCAGTCGCGCCGTTTGCTGAAGGAGGGTCGGGCGGAGGACAGCCTCGCACGCTTGCGTGAGATCTCCGGGAAGCATGAGACGTCGGTCGAGGTCCGCCGAGCCCTGCGCGGGGCCTCCCGCGCGATGCAGAAGAGCAAGGCGGCGCCCGAGCCGCCCACCCCCGTGTTCCCGGAGCTCGAGGCCACCTTCCAGGTCCCGCCCACCCAGCGCGCGGATGCGGGCGTGCAGCCGACGGTCTCGCTGCCGCCGCCGCCCACCGTGCTCGAGACCCGGGCGCCATCGACGCCCGGCACCGCACCGCCGCCGGTTGCCGGTGCTCGTCCGCCGGTTGCTTTGTTCGTCGGGCTCGGGCTCCTGGCCGTTGCTCTGGTGACGATCGCCGGAGTCTGGCTTTCCCGCGTCGAGAAGAAAGAGGCCCCGCCGCTCGCGGCCGGTGAGGCGAGGGTTCCCGTCCGCTCGCAGCCGTCCGGTGCGGCCGTGCTCGTGGACGGCAAGGAGTCGGGCGTCATCACCGACGGCGAGCTGGTCTTCAAGAAGCCGCTCCCCGAGCAGATCACGCTCACCTTCCGCAAGCCTGGCCTGCGCGAAGCCACCCGGATCGTCAAGCTTCCCCTGGCCCCGGGCGAATCGGTCGGCGTCAGCCTCGAAGGAGCGAGCGCCACCTTCTCGGTGGTGAGCGACCCGCCCGGGGCCACCGTGGCCGTCGACGGCAAGACCGCCAAGGGAACGACTCCGGTCGACGTGGCCCTCGACGGCGCCCTCGAGCACCGCGTGACGGTGAGCCTCGAGGGACGCGGCTCGAAGGACCTGGTGGTGGCGGCGGGCCAGTCGCCCGGGGAGCTGAAGGTGAAGCTCGAGGCGGTCGGGCCCGTCGGCGCTCTGGCGGTGGCGTCCGGCTATCCCGTCGACGTGCTCTGGAAAGGCCGCGTCCTGGCCAGGGGGCAGGCCCAGGCGCGGGTCGAGATTCCCGCGGGCCGACAAGTCGTCACTCTCGTCGCCCCCGCCTACTTCCTGCGCGCCGACGTGGCCGTGACCGTGCCCGCCGGCGGGGAAGCCCGAGTCGAGGCCCCGGCCCTCGGCAAGCTGAACGTTCGCGCCATCCCCGACAACTGCCAGATCTTCGTGGATGGGATGTTCGTGGACTATCCGCCGATCCTCGACCGCGCCGTGGCCGCGGGGCCCCGCACCGTGGCCTTCAAGTGGCCGGACGGGGCCAAGAGCGAGGAGACGGTCGAGGTTCCGCGCGGGAGCTCGGCCTTCGTGACCGGACGGAAGGAGTGAGGGTGCGTCTTAGCCGTCTTCCCGCAGCCGCTCTAGTCGCCGTCGCCACGGTGACCTTTGCCCAGGAGTCGCCCGACCAGCAGGCTCGCCGCCTGTTGGAGGACGGACGCACTTACTGGGCCCAGGGGAAGCTGAAGCAAGCCCTCGACAACTTCAACACCATCGTGGCTGGCTTTGCGAGCACCGACTCGATCGGGCCCGCCCTTCTCGAGATCGGCCGCTACCGGCTCGAGGTCGACGGCGACGCCGAGAAGGCCCGGGCCTCCTTCGAGCAGGTGGCGAAGCAGTACCCGCAGAGCGACGCCGCTCCCGGCGCCTACTACAACCTCGGTCTCCTGACCCTCGGGCGCGCCACCACGGCCGCCGAGCTCGAGGACGCGCTCGCCCAGCTGACCCGGGTGCTCCGGCTCTACCCCAAGAGCGACTGGGTCCCGAAGGCGCTTTACGCCCAGGGCCTGGTGCACCGGAAGGCCGGACGCTACGGCGAAGCGGTGGACGTGGCCCGGCGCGTCTTCCTGGAGTACCCGAGCAGCGACGCCGCCGCCGCCGCCCAGTACTTGGTCGGACACGGCCTCGCGCTCCTGGGCGAGCCGCTTCAGGCGATGGAGGAGTTCCAGCAGGTCAGGAACCGCTTCCCCGACGGCGAGTGGGCGGCTCGGGCCCTGGAGAAGACCACGGCCCTCTACCGCCTTCACGGCTACGGCAAGCCCACGTTCACCGTGGATCCGGCCTACAACGTGGGCGTCGGCGACCTGTCGAAGGACGTGCGGGCGATCCTGATGACGGCGCAGGGCACGCTCTGGATCGCCTCGGAGAAGACGAAGAGCGCCGTGCCCCTCGATCCCGCCGGCAAGCCCGGGCCCGGGGTTCAAGGCGAAGAGCCGCGCGCCCTGTCTCTCGATCCGCGTGGCCAGATCGTCTTCGCGGCGCGGACCGCGGTGCGGATCGGCCTCAAGGACATCCGCAGCTTCGCGATTCCGAGCGAGAAGCCCGTGCCGGAGCCTCTGGAGAAGATCAACGCCGCCGCCGTCACCCCCGGCGGCAGCGTCCTCGTGGCGGACGAGAAGCGGAACAAGGTCTACAGATACAACGCGCGCTTCGAGTTCCAGGGCACCTTCCCTGATCCGAGGGAGACGAAGGAGCGCGAGGTCACGCGGCTCTTCGTGGACGGAGAGGGCGGGATCGTGATGCTGGACCGCGGCGAGAAGACGGTGCGGGTCTACGACGAGACCGGCAAGACCCTGCGGACCGTGGGTCCCACGGGGCTCCGCCGGCCCGTGGACGTGGCCGTCGATCCCTTCCGCAACACCTACATCGCCGACGAGGAGCTCGGCGTCCTCATCTTCACGCCGCAGGGACAGATCCTGCACACGCTCTCCGGGCCGGAGCTGCGGCGGCCCAAGGCCATCGCCCTCGACCCCGCGGGCGCCATCCTGGTGTGGGACGACAAGGCGGAGAAGGTCCTCAAGTACCGCTGAGGAGATTCATGAAGCTTCGACACCCGCTGCTCGCCGCCCTGGCGCTTTCGGCCGTTTCCTCGTCGGCGCAGGAAACGCAGGCCCCGGCCGCGCCCGACCCCGGGGCACGCGAGGTGCAGGTGGCGCAGGACCAGCTCGCGCGCGCCATCGCCGAGTTCGAGGGGGCCAACCAGAGCCGCTCGATCGTCCTCTTCGACGACATCATCGCCCGCCTGGAAGGCGTCCAGCGCCAGAGCGGCCTTCCCGTTCGGGGGCGGGACATCCTGGTCCAGGCCTACGAGCTCCGGGCCCGTGCCTACTTCAACCTCGGCCTCCAGGAGAAGGCGTCGGCGGACTTCCGACAACTGGTGCAGATCAAGCCCGACTACGCTCTCAGCAAGGACAAGGTCTCTCCCAAGGTGATCGACGTCTTCAATCTCGTCAAGAAGTCGCTGGTCGGTTACCTCGCCGTGTCCTCGAAGCCGGAGGGGGCCAAGGTGACCCTGGTCTCGGGGGGCGAACGCAAGACCGAGCTCGGGCTCGCACCTTTCTTCCCCCTCGAGGTCCTGGCCGGCGACTACACGGTGGAGATCACGAAGGAGGGCTACAAGAGCGAGACCCAGGCGGTGAGCATCGCGCCGCGGGAGACCAAGGCGCTCGAGGTCGAGCTCGTCCGCACCCTGGCCAGCGCCTTCTTCATCACCGAGCCCCCGGGAGTCGAGGTCTGGATCGACGGCGAGCTACGCCTCACCACCGCGGGTTCCCTCGCGCCCGACTTCTTCGAGCTGGCCCGGAACAAGGGCCTCGAGCCCTCCCGGGCCTCGGCTCGCACCGAGGTGACGAACCTCTCCTTGGGTTCTCACATCGTGGAGCTGCGCCGCCGCTGCTACGAGACCGTGCGGCGGACCATCCCCACCCCGACCCCCCTGGACTTCGAGATCGACCCCATCAGGATGGACGATTCGCAAGGGTCGCTTCGCCTCACGTCGGACCCGCCCGGCGGGAAGATCTACCTGAACGGCGAGGCCAAGGGGTTGACCCCCGCCGAGGTGGAAGGCGTCTGCTCGGGCAAGATCCACCTCGAGGTCAAGCACGCGGCCGGCAAGTACATCAAGGACTTCACCCTGGCCAAGGACGAGGCGCTCACCCTGGACTGCCCCATCCGTCCGAGCCTGGCGTTCCTCGGGGTGGTGGCCGACACGCCCGCGGGCGAGCGTGTCCTCGCCGACGCCGACGACAAGATCCGCGAAAACCTCCAGAAGATCACGAGCCTCAACTTCGTGGTACCGCCCCGCGAGAGCGTCGACCGCGTGCTCGACGCCGACAAGGTCACGCGCAAGGGGCTCGTGGCGGGCGCCGATCCGGACGTGGTCCGCAAGGTCACCGCGAAGCTCGCGTCCGCGCTGGAGGTCGAAGGCTTCCTCGTGGCCGTGCTTCCCGAGGAGCGGCTCCAGCACACGGCCGTGCTCTACCTGCTCGCGGCGGGCAACGCGGTGGCCGAGCCCGGGGAGGTGACCTTCGGGGAGGCGGCGTCCTACCTCCGCTTCATCTCGAGGGTCGACTTCCGGGCCACCGTCTACCGGCCCTGGAGCGGGCTCATCACCGCGGACACCCTTCTCCACGACGGCGTTCCCGTGCTCCGCACCGTGCCCGGCAGCCCGGCCGCTCTGGCGGGGATCGAGCCCGGCGAGGTGGTGACGGGCGCCGAGGGGAAGGCGATCAAGGCCACCGCCGCGCTCCTCGCCCTGGTGGAGCAGAAGAAGCCCAAGGACCGTTTGTCCTTCAACGTCAAGGGCGCATCGGGCTCGCGGGCGGCGGAGCTGACCCTGGCCCAGACGCCCCAGGAGATACCGCTCTTCGAGCCCACCCTCCTCTACAACAAGGTCATGATGGACCTTCGCCGGCAGATCGAAGGCTACCCGGGCACGGAGCAGGCCGCGTTCGCCTGGCTGAACCTGGCGCTTTGCGCCATGCACTTCCAGGACTTCGCGACGGCCCACGAGCACCTCACCAAGGCCAAGGCCGAGCTGCCCCAGCGGCCCGGCATCTCCCAGGGAACGGCGCTCTACTACATGGGCGTGGCCCTCGACCGCCTCAACTACCGGCCGCAGGCCATCGAGGCCTTCAAGGCCGCCGCCGCCTTCAAGGACGCGACCCTCTTCAACAACGACGGGCCTTCCGTGGCTCCCCTGGCCACGCGGCGGAGCGCGCCCTGACCGGCACCTCGGCGGCGCCGGCCAAGCTCGTCTGGGCACGAGGTGATGGCTTCCAGGTCGAGTTCCCGCTCCGGGCCGAGGTCCTCACGGTCGGACGCGACGAAGCCGCCGACATCCGCGTCGACGAGCCCCTGGTCTCGCGCCACCACGCGCGGATCGAGCGGCGCGACGGCCGCTACTTCGTGCTCGATCTCGGCTCGACGAACCGCACCCGCGTCAACGGGGTGGCGGTGAGCGAGCGGGAGCTTCGGGACGGGGACGAAGTGCGCTTCGCGCGGGCCCGGTGCCGCTTCGTCCTTTCATGAGACCTCAGGGGACCCGACTCCGCCCCTGAGGTCTCATGAAAGCGAGCGGGCCGGTTTGCCGCAACCATCGTTTCGAGGGCCGGAGAAAGGGGACGCTGGCCCAAGAACCGCAGCTGAGGGGCGAGCCGAGCCGACTCAGCGCATGCAGCGGTTACCGTGTGCACGCTCTAAGTCGGCTCGGGACCCGGGTCCGGTCGGGCCAGGTGGAATCCCTGGCCGAAGTCCACGCCGATCGCACGAAGCGCCTGGGCCTCGTCTTCCGAGTGGATTCCCTCCCCGATCACGGTCGCGCCGATGCCGTGGCCGATGGCCACGATCGCCTTCACCATCGCCTGGTTCACCGAGCTCGAGTGGACGTCGCGCACGAGCACGGTGTCGATCTTCAGGAAGTCGGGTTTGAGGTGGGCGATCGACTCGAGCCCGGAGTATCCCGCCCCCACGTCGTCCACCGCGAACGACATTCCAAGGTCCGTGAAGTACGACATCGTCTCCCGGAACAGGGCGTAGTTGTCGATGACCAGCTTCTCCGTGATCTCGATGACGATGCGCGCCGGAGCGACCTGGGCCTTGTCGAGAAAGTCGATGAGGGCCTTGCCCCGGAACTGGGGGTCACGCATGGTGGCGGGCAGGGTGTTCACGAAGAGGCGGGCGTTCGAAGGGACCCGACCCGAGGACAGGAGCGCGCGCCGGCGGCAGAGCCGGTCGAGCTCGACCAGGAGCCCGTGGTGGGTCGCGGCCTGGAACAGGGTATCGGCCCCTTCGAGGCCGGAGCCCCGTGGCCCCCGTGAAAGGGCCTCGAAGCCCATGACCGTCCCCTCCTTGAGCCGCAGGATCGCCTGGTAGGCGGTCACCACCCGCTCGCGCAGGAGGATGTCCTGAAGCCGCTCGAGAACGACCAGGTCGTCGGTCTGGCGCTGATGCACGGCCTGCTTGAGGGCGTCGTCGATGGCCCGAGCCACGATCCTCTCGATTCCCCGCAGGGGGTTGTGGACCGCGAGGCCGTAGCCCACCTCGAGCCGTGGAGCCGTCTTCCGATAGGGGAACGTGGTCCGCGAGAGGTTGGGCACCAGAGATCCCACCAGTCGTCCGCGCGCGGCTCGCAGGTCCGAGAGGGACAAAGGGATGCTGCGCCGCCGCTTGCGCTCCAGGAAGAAGACCAGGCGCAACCCTCGCGGACGATCGAGGGCCACCACGTCTCCCAGCCGGAAGTCCTTGCCGCGCTGCTCCTCGAGCACGCGGAAGACGCGCTGTCGGACCTCGTCGTAGGCGGCGGCGCCGTACTCGTCTTCGATCGTCCCCAGGGAAGTGGCGTCGAGCACGAGGATGCCCAGGGCCCCCCTCTCGACCAGGTCGCGGTCGAGGCCGTCGAGCAGATCGTGGTAGGTGGGTACGGGCTCGCTCAAGAGTCCCCGCTCCGGACGCGGCCGCGGCGGAAGTCGCTCGCTCGTCTCATTGAGCTTCCCGGACGCCGGAATGATACCGAGGCCCCGCTCGCCATGCAATGAGCGCGCCGTCCATCCGTCCATCGGCGCGCGGCCCTGATAGAATGCGATGCCTTCGGAGGGGACTTGCCCATTCTCGCGCGGATCCTGAGAGACCGCGGCATCGTCACGGAAAGACAGCTCCAGGAAGCGATCCAGCACCAGGTCCTCTACGGAGGCCGGCTCGGGACCAACCTCTACGAGCTCGGCTTCATCACGGAAGAGCGCCTGCAGGAGGCCCTGGCCCGGGCCCACGGGGTGCCCGCCGCCTTCGTGGACGTCCGCGAGATCCAGCCGGAGGCAGTGGCCCTCCTCCCCAGGGCGCTCGCCGCCCGGCACAAGGTCTTTCCCTACCGGCTCCGGGGCAAGACGCTGTTCCTGCTCATGGTCGATCCGGCCGACCACTCGGCGGTGGCCAGGGTGGGCTACTCGCTCGGCTACATCATCCGGCCGATGGTGGTGTCCGAGTTCCGGATGATCCAGCTCCTTCACGACTACTACGGGATCGACGAGCGCTGGCGCTTCAACGACACCCGGGGCTTCAACGCCCCCGTCCCGCGCGAGCCGCTCGACCTCAAGACCGCCGCCTCGAAGATCGACGCGGCGGCGACCCGGGACGAGGTCATGGAGGCGATGGTTGCGGTCTCGCACCATTTCTTCCGCCGGGTCATCTTCTTCATCGTGCGCGAGCCGTGGGCCCTCGGGTGGAGCGGGCTCGGCGAGGGAATCGACCGCTCGCTCGCGGCCAGCCTGCGCATCCCGCTGGACCAGCCCTCCGTCTTCCAGACCGTGGTGCGAGGGAAGACCCTCTTCATCGGACGTCTGGGCCCCGAGGAAGAGAACCAGCGTTTCATGAAGGCCCTGGCCAAGCGGCCAGGCACGAACGCGGCCCTGTTTCCGATCGCGGTTCGGGGACGGGTCGTCAATCTGATCTACGGAGACAACGGTGCCTCAGGGCAGGTGAAGCCGGACCTCGGAGAGCTGATCGTGCTCGTGCAGAAGGTGCCACGCGCCTATCTGCGGATCATCCGCAGGCGGATCGCGGAAACCAGGAAGGCGGCCGGCGAGATCAAGCCGGCCTCATGAAACGAGGAAGAGAATGATCGAGAGGACGAAGGAGATCAGGCGTCGGCGCAAGCGCAAGGAGGTTCGGCGGAAGGCGAAGAAGCGGACCGCGATCGCCGCGGCCAAGAAGCCGTCCAAGAAGTAGGCGCCCCGGCCGGGAGGTGGATGATGCGTCGGCTGAGGGCGGTGGTGACTCCCCGGCGAATCGACGTGAACGACGCGGGCGCGCGTGGAGTGATCGAGGGCTGGGGCGTTCGTTGAGCCAGAGCGAGAGGCTCCCGGCGTTCCTCTCCGCCTTCGCCTTTCGTGACTATCGGCTGATCTGGACCGGGGCCTTTCTCTCCAGCATCGGGACCTGGATCCAGGACGTCGCTCTCTCGTGGCTCATCCACACCCGCCTGGGCGATCCGTTCTACCTCGGGCTCCGCGCCTTCGCCTCCGACGCGCCTCTCATCGCGTTCATGCTCGTGGGCGGCGCCGCCGCCGACCGGTTCGACCGCCGGCGCATCCTCGTGGCCTCGAACGTCTTCCAGATGTCCATGGCCTCCGTCCTGGGCCTGCTCTACGCCACCGGACGCCTGGGGATCGCCGCCATCCTGATCGTGGCCTTCCTTACCGGCCTCGCCCAGTCGCAATCGGCCCCGACCTATCAGGCCGTGCTCACGAGCATCGTGCCGGCGCCCCAGATCCCGCGGGCGGTGGCCCTCAACTCCCTCCAGTTCAACCTGTCCCGGGCGATCGGGCCGGTCATCGCCGGCCTCCTCCTGGCGCGGCTCGGGGCGGGAGCCTGCTTCGCGGCCAATGCGCTGTCGTTCCTCGCCGTGATCGCCGCCCTCGTCCGGATCGACCTCCAAGGTCCCGCGCCCGGAGGGGCACGCGAGGGCCTCGGGAAGAGCCTCTCGGCGGGACTGCGCTACGTGGGTCAGGACCCCGTGTTGCTGGTGCTGACGCTCCTGGCCGCGGCCGGGAGCTTCCTCGCCTTCCCCTTGATCACCTACCTCCCGGTGATCGCGGGCGACGTCCTCAGGACCGGCGCGGCGGGCTACAGCCTCCTTCTTTCCAGCTTCGGCGTGGGGGCCATCCTGGGGGCCCTGGCCACGGCCCAGCGCGGGCGCGCCGACGGCCGTGGCCGTACCCTGGCCCTGGCTTTCGCCTTCTTTGGTGCCGCCACCGTGGGCGCCGTCTTGTCGCGCCGGCAGGACGTCGCCCTCCTGCTCCTGCCGGTGGCCGGCGCGAGCCTGGTCACCGCATTCTCGACCGTGAACTCGCTAGTGCAGGAGAATGCGCCTGACGCAATGCGGGGACGCGTTCTCAGTATCTTCGGGTTCGCGTTTCGGGGAGGCATGCCGCTCGGAAGCCTCGTGGCCGGCGCCCTCGTGGCCCCTCTCGGCGCTCCCATCGTGCTCGCCGCCTACGGCGTGGCCCTCGCCGTGGTCGTCGGGGTGACTTATGCCCGCTCGCCCGCGCTTCGGGCTCTCTGACGCGACGAAGCGGGCCGGGCGATTCCGGCGCTTGACCGGGGTCGGGCCAGGGGTTAACGTGCAGCAGGTTCGGGTGGAAGCGATGGGTCATCGCACGGTGAGAACCTCGAAGGCGTGGAGAGGCACACGGATTCGGACTATTCATGAGCACGGCCGAACCGGCCTCATGAATAGTCCGGACTAGGAGGCCTCTTGCCGACGAAACCGGCCGCCCTTCCCCCGACCAGGCGCGCTCCGCGCGGCACCTATGGTGCCGGCACCTACATCGGGTGCGAGTCCTGTGGTCGTCTCCTGAAGATCGAGTGGGCCGTCCGCAGCCTCGTCTGCTCGTGCGGCGCGCGGGTCGCGGTCACGCCTGTCTCTGGCAAGTAGGCTGGTCGAGGACCCGCCTTCCTGCGAGGGGCGCGTTCCCCTGGACGCGGCCGTCGTTCCCGGGCTGCTGCTCCTGATCGCGCGCGATCTGCTGCTCCACGATCCTCCCCGCATCCTCGCCTGGCGACTGCTCCACGACCCTCGCCTTCCGGAGGCTCCGTGGTGGCTCGCCGCCCTGCTCCCGCGTGCGACCCCCGGCTTCGATCGCGATTCCCTCGCCCTCGCCCTGGCCGCGATCGCCACGGGAGCGGCGCTCCTCTACCTGGCTTTCTGCGTCTTCGGGCTCAGGCCGCGATGGCGCGCCCTGGTGATCGGCGTGGCTGCGGCTTTGCTCGTGGTCGGCCCGTCCGTGGCCTTCATCACGGTCGGCCTCGCCACCGATCGTCCCTACGGCCAGGACGGGGGTGTCGTCCAGCTCCCCTTGGCCCTCGACAAGATCCTGGCCGGGGAGAGCCCCTACAGCGCCGACTACTCCGACTCGATCCTGGGACAGCAAGCCCGCGCGTCGGCCTTCTGGGAGCCCTTCGGCGGCAACCCGATTCTGCGGCACCACGCCTACCTCCCCGGCACCCACGCCTTGATGATGCCGTTCTACCTCGGCGCGCGGGCGCTCTTCGGTGGGTTCGATCCTCGCTTCGTGACCCTGCTGGGCTACGGGCTCGCCGTCTTTCTCGCCACGCGCTTCGTGGACGGCCCTGCCCGGCGGCTCACGGCGGCCGGAGTCGCGGCGCTCAATCCTCTCGTCTACTGGCACCAGATCTTCGGAGCGAACGATCTCCTCTTCGTGGCTCTCCTGCTCGCGGCCTTCTGGGCGGCCGCAGGCGGGCGGCCCCTCCTCGCGAGCGTCGTCCTGGGGCTCGCGTGCGCGACCAAGCAGCTCGCCTGGCCGTTCGCCCCCTTCCTGCTCTTGCACCTGTCGGGAGCGAGAAGCTGGAGCGAGCTCCTGGCCCGCTCCACCCGGGGGCGGCTCCTCCGCCCCCTCGCCCTCGTGGTGACGACCTTTGCCGTAGTGGTCGCGCCCGTGGCCGCGCTCGACCCGAGAGCCTTCTACGGCGACATCGTGGCCTACAACGTCGGGCTCCCGGGAGCCGACAACTACCCGCTCGGCGGCACTCCGGGGTTCGGCTTCGCCAACCTCCTGATCTACCTCGGGCGCGTGTCGAGCTTGCGCGACTACTTCCCGTTCGGCGTGTTCTACGTCCTCCTCGTCCCCTTGGGTCTCGCCATGGTGCACGTGCAGCTGCGCGAGGGTGGGCTCGGGCGAGCGCTGCTGAATGGCAACGTGGCCCTCCTGGCCTCGCTCTATTTCTCCCGGGTGGTGCATCCGAACTACCTGATCCCCCTGGCTGTCCTCCTGCCGATGGCCCTCCTCATGTGGGCGCGCCGCGCGGACGGCGCGATCGTTCCCCTGGCCCTCCTCGCGAGTGCGGTCGAGATCGTCGAGCACGGCGTCTTCCGTGCGACTTGGGACCAGGCCGTGGCCGCGGGGTTGCCCAGGACGCTGACCGGAATCGCGGCGGCGCTCGGCCCACGCTCGGGACCAGCGCTCACCGGCGACCCGATCGGCATGGGTCTTTCGGCCGTGGCCGCCGGGCTCGCCCTCGCCTACCTGGTCACGGTCGCGTTGGGCGCTTCCGCCCGGGTGCGGCTCGGCCTCGGGGTCGTGGCCGCCGCCGTCGTCGTCTTCCTGCCCACCGCGCTCATGGCGGGGGCCTGGGGCCGCACGGGGATTCGCGGGCAGGACCGCTGGGTGGTCCAGGCGCCGGCCGACGCCTCCCGGCTTTCCTCGGGCCTCAGTCCCTATTTGGAGCCTCCGCCGGAACGACCGCTCGGCCGTGAGGCCTGGTCCACGAGCTTTCGGCTGGAGCCACCGCGGCAGCTCGGCCCCGACCGGCCCAACCTCCCGCCGGGGGGCGCATTGCTGGCTGCGGGTCAAGGGCTCCTGGGACATCGCGACCCTCGCTGGCTCACCCTGGCCGGGCTACTGGGCCTGCTCGTCCTGGTTTGGCGAGGCCTGCCCGAGGAGCATCGGCCCGTGGCCCTGGGCGCGCTCCTTCTCGCCCCGCCGGTGGCCTTCGGCGCGATCTTCGGCTCGCCCGCCACGTTGGCGCTGCCGCTGCTCGTGGCGTTGGCCTGGGCGTCTTCAGGCGCGTGGGCGCTTGCGGCCGGTATCCTAGCGGGGACCGCGGCGGCCGTGGACCCCCAAGCCTGGGTGGCGGTGCCGTTCCTCCTGATGCCGCTCGCCGCATCGAGCCCGGCCCTTTGGCTTCGCGGTATCCGGGCGGCGGCCCTCACCTTCGGCCTTCTCTGCCTGCCGGCGGTTCTCCTCGACGGCAGCGCCTTCTTGGCGGCGCTTCGTCGCCCGCCCGATCTGACCCCGGGCC
>Ga0209640_10000987_pt1 | contig 23376 bp, 26 predicted proteins | sample RifCSP10_1_FD_184018 | JGI IMG/M metagenome (GOLD analysis project Ga0209640, IMG submission 184018) | Soil microbial communities from Rifle, Colorado - Rifle CSP2_sed 10_1 (SPAdes) (version 2) | ecosystem: Environmental > Terrestrial > Deep subsurface > Rock core/Sediment | place: Rifle... | reverse complement strand
CTAAGGATAACCAAGGGCTCCGCCCTTGAAATCCCGCGGACGACTGGCGGTTGAGCGAGTTGGGAGTGCTGAGATTTCAAGGGCGGAGCCCTTGGTTATAGAAACTGGGGGTGCATCCAACGCCGTAGTCCCGGTCGACCACCGGTGATCACACGATCTGGTCCCCACCAGTCGTCTCACGCATGATCTTGTTGCTGCGCAAGACATGGGAGACGACCGATGGAGACGTTTCGCAAGCTGTTTGGCAGCCTGCTGGCGTTGGTATACGACTGTTTCGACCGGATCGTCGTTCAAGGATATCTCCCGCTGCTGACCCGGCCGGAGCACATCGTGCACTTCTTCCGCGACGTGCACGGCGTCGCACCCATCACGAAAGAGGTGCTGATCCAGCGGACGACCGAATACAAGGCAGGGGTCGAAGCCGTCGCGCGCGACCACGGCGTGCCGATCACGTGGGCAGAGGCGGGCGTCAAGAAGGAAGACCACGTCCGCCCGTACTACGAGCGGTTCGCTCGTCGTCGCCGCGTCGGCGTGTACTTCATCTTTCGCAGCATGGAGCAAGGCCCCAAGTTTCACGTGCTCCCCCCGAAAGCGGCCGATCCGATGTACCGGCTGATCCGGCGGATGCGCGGCCGGTACACGCATTTCTACTTCTACATTCGCGATGAGGTCCTGGGCCCATTCGTCATGTGCGTTGGGTCCTTTCTCCCGTTCCAGACGACCTACTATCTCAACGGGCATCACTTCATCGCTGGCGAGTTGGAGCGCCAAGGGATTCGCTTCCGGCGCGATGATAATGCGTTCTTGTCGGCCGCCGACCCCGCCGCGCTGCAAGCGGCGGCCAATCGCCTGACCGCGGACGTCATTCGGAAACGTTTGGACTACTGGACCCGCGTGCTCGGACCCAAGTTTTCACGCGAAGATCGCGCCGCCGTGCGCCTGCGGCGCGAGTACTCACTGAATCAGGTGGAGTACAGCCGGAATTTCGTCTTTCGGCGCAAGTTCCCGATCCACCAGATCTTCGAGCGGTCCTGTGACATGGGCCTGTTTCGGCTCACCGCCGACACCGTCTCCCGCATCTTCGGCGTGCGGGTGCACCGAAGGCTCCGGGGGAAGTTGTCGTGCGTGCTCGACAACGTCGATCACGGCCATCACGTCATGCGCGTCTACTGCAAGAGCCTCGTCGCCCGCCTGTACGAAAAGTTCTCCACGTTTCTGCGCGTGGAAATCTGTGTCAACCGGCTGAAGGATCTCGGGCTGAATAAGGGGCTGGCCAATCTCGAGGCGTTGCGGCAGACGCTCGCCGTCGCGACCGATCGCTTGGCTGGCTTTGAAGCGGAATCGCTCAACGTGCACGTGGACTTCCCACTGTTCCAACGCCTCGCGCTTCCCGTCACCGTGGGCCGCACCCGGATCCCGGGCATCAAGATTCAGGACACCCGGATGATGCGGCTCATGGAGATCCTGCTCCACGCGGGCACGCAGCTCGCCGGCTGGCGGACCCTCGAAATCCACACCGCGCTCCTGACCACCTTCGGGCTGAAGCCGGAGGCGTACTCGCTGACGCAACTCCGGTACGACCTGAGGAAGATGAAGGCCCATGGGTTGGTGGAACGCGAAGGCCGCCGGTACTCCGACCGCCTTACTGACAAGGGGATCCGCGTTGCCACGATGTTTGTCCTCTTTCACAAGCGAGTTTGCGGCCCGCTGGCCCAGACCCTCTTTCACGGGCGGCCCGACAAATCGGCGGCGCTGCGCACGCCAATTGAAACGGCCTACTATAGAGCCGATGCAGCGATTCAAAAGCTCGTCGACCTGCTCGCAGCGTGAAACTCTGAGAGGGACATTCTCAGAGTCGACGGGCTAACAAGGTTAAGCACCAAGCACCACGTCCGAACCAGGCACCAAGCACGAAGGACCAGGTACCCGTTTGGGGTATAAATACTCGCCGCTGGAATCGTTTCTAGACGCTGAGGGAGTCGACGGAGGATCTATGTTCAGGCGACTGGTCGTAGTGGCGGTATGCGTCGGATGCGCCGGAGTGGCGGCCACGTTTGCACAAGGACGGCAGGGCGGCGGGGGCGCACAGGGACGACAGGGCGGGGCGCCGCAAGCGGCACCCGCGCAACTGCGAAATGGAGAGACCTATCTCTGGCACGGTGAGCTGGTGTCGTTCGACCCTGCTGCCCGCACGCTGACGGTCAAAGCGCGTCTGCTGCGTCAGGCGGCAACCGACGTGGAACGATTGAGCGCTGGCGATCGCGTGCTGCTGACGTGGTCCGGTCAGGACATCCACGCGGGCGCCGTCCGCAGCGTCGCCAAGCACGACCCTGCTCAGCGGATCGTGGAGTTCTTCGCCCTGCCGGCGGAGCTTGCATCGCGTGATGTGAACGGCGATCTGATCACTGTCAGAGTCCGAGTTCCGGACGCGTCGACGGGAGCGGTAAAGGGACTCAAGCCGGGCGAGTGGGTCACCCTGATGGCACGCCAGCGCCCCGCGAACGATGCGGAGGCCATTGCGGCCGTCAGCGTCTACGTGAAACCGCAGAACTAGCGGTCGCGGCGGCTGAAGCCGCCGCGCTACAGACACCTGTAGCGCGCAGGTTTGAGCCTGCGCGCGGCTGGCAAAATCACCCCGGCGGCCAGCTCAGGCCGCGTCCCGCGAGCAGGTGCAGATGGATGTGAAACACCGTCTGGCCCGCCTCGCGGTTCGTATTAAACACCGTTCTGTATCCCCGGTCGTGGTAACCGTGCACCTTTGCCAGCGCGGCGGCTCTTCGCGTCATCACGCCAATCAGCGCGTCATCGTCGGGCGACAGCTCGTTCAAGGAGGCGATGTGCTTCTTCGGCACGATGAGAAGGTGCAGCGGCGCCTGAGGGTTGATGTCCTTGAATGCCACCAGCGTGTCGTCCTGGTGGACCATCGCCGCCGGAATCTGGCCTGCGATGATTTTGCAGAAGAGACAGTCGCTCATTCCCGTTGAATGATAGCCGTTCGCGGAATTCCCTGCAGGTCGCTGCGTACGCCGCGGAGCCGCAACTGCGGATGAGCCGACACCATTGTCGTCACGTCCTCCTCCTGCCCGAACCCGAATTCCATCAGAAGCCATCCGCCGGTCGTCAACTTTGCCGTCGCGGCGTCGAGCACCCCGCCGATGTCGCGCAGTCCTTCGGTCCCGCCAAACAGCGCGATATCCGGCTCGTGCCGCACATCGGGCGACAACGCCGGTTTATCGCGGTCCTTCACATAAGGCGGGTTCGCCGTCATGAGATCGAACGCGCCGGCAACTCCGTCCAGGTACGACGTGACGACGAACTCGATGCGGTGCTCCACACCGTGGCGCGTGGCGTTCGCGCGTGCGACGTCGAGCGCGACGCTGGACACGTCGGACGCGACGATCAGGCAGCCGGGACACTCGGTCGCCAACGCCACGGCCACGCACCCGCTGCCAGTACCGATATCCGCAATCCGCACGTGTTCAGACGCCTGGTAGCCGGAGACCTTCAGGTCTCCGGAAGATACGATTCGCACCGCCTCTTCCACGATGAACTCGGTTTCCGGCCGCGGGATGAGAACGGCGGGTGTGACCAGAAAGTCGAGACCCCGGAACTCCTTTACGCCGACGATGTAGGCCGTTGGCTCGCGGCGTTCGCGTCGGGCGACCCATTCTGAGAACGTCGGTTCCAGCGCCGTCGGCGTCGCCCTGGATCGTTCGGTAAGCAGCCTCGCCCGATCCCAGCCGAGAATCGTGCGGGCGTACAGATCGACGTCGACGGACGCGTCGGCCGGAGCGATGCCGGCTGCAACCAGCCGCGCGCGCGCCTCTGCCAGCTTGTCCTGCAGCGTCAAATGACCGTGGTCGCTTCCTTGAGCTTCTCGGCTGTGTAGAACGCGATCACCTGGTCGAGAATCTCGCCGGGATCGCCTTCGAGGACGTCGTGCAGCCGGTGGGTCGTGTAGTTGATACGGTGATCGGTGATGCGGCTCTGAGGGAAGTTGTAGGTCCGGATCTTCTCGGAGCGCTCACCGGTTCCAACCTGGCCGCGCCTCTCCTTGGCGATTGCCTCGTGCTGGCGGCGCATTTCCATTTCATAGAGGCGCGCCCGCAGCACCTTCATCGCCTTCGCGCGATTCTTGATTTGCGACTTCTCGTCCTGCTGGGACACGACCATGCCGGTCGGAATGTGCGTCACGCGAACGGCCGAATACGTGGTGTTGACGCTTTGTCCCCCTGGTCCGCTGGAGCAGAACGTGTCGATCCGCAGGTCTTTTTCGTTGATCTGGATGTCGACTTCCTCGGCTTCTGGAAGGACGGCCACTGTGGCCGTGGAAGTGTGAATACGGCCACTCGCCTCCGTCGCCGGCACTCGCTGGACGCGGTGAACGCCGCTTTCGTACTTGAGACGGCTGTACACGCCGCGTCCCTCGATCGACGCGATAATTTCCTTGAGGCCCCCCGTGGCGCTCTCGCTCGTCGACATCACCTCGAGCTTCCAGCCCTGCCTTTCGGCAAAGCGGCTGTACATGCGGAACAGCTCGCCCGCGAAGAGCGCTGCTTCCTCACCGCCGGTGCCGGCGCGAATTTCGAGGATGACGTTCTTCTCGTCGTTCGGATCCTTCGGGATGAGGAGGATGCGGAGGTCGCCGAGCAGCGCCTCGCGTTTCTCCACGAGCGCCTTGAGCTCCTCTTCTGCCAGCTCGCGCATCTCGGCGTCGGCTCCGCTGATGAGCTCCTCGGCGCCCTCGATATCTCGTTGCACCGTCTTGTATCCCCGGTACTTCTGCACGAGTGGATCGAGGTCGGACAGCTTCTTCGCGGCTTTCCGGTATTCGGCAGGGTCCGACTGGACCTCGGCCGTTCCGAGCCGCGTTGCCAGCTCCTCATACTGCGATTCCACGGTGCTCAGCTTGTCGAACATCATCCTCCCGAGACCGGCGGCATGAATGCGACTTCATCGCCGTCGTGGACTGCGGCCGCCATCCGCGCGTACTCCGCGTTCACGGCCACTGATATGGTGCGCTCATACTGGGCGAGCGCAGGCATCTCCGCTTTCAGCGAGCTCCACACCGTGTGGACGGTCGCCGAGTCCGGCACTTCACGAACGAGCTCGCCGGTGCCAGCCAGGTCGCGAAGACGCGCAAAGAGCCGAACTGTTACGCGCATGCCGTCCGGTACGCCGCCCGCCTCGCCGTCTCGTCGTCGGGATCGGCGGTGGCGCCTTCCAGCCAGACCTCGCCGCCCTCGAAGTGCTCGCGCTTCCAGATCGGCACGATTTGCTTGACGCGCTCGATCGCGTAGCGGCACGCTGCAAAGGCGTCGGCGCGATGCGGCGACATGGCTGCGACGATGATGCTGCCCTCGCCAACCTCGAGTCGTCCAATTCGGTGCTGCATGGCGAGCCGCACGGCCGGCCACGCTGCCTGTGCTTCGTCAACGATCCGCGCGAGGGCGCGAAGAGCAAGAGGCTCGTACGCTTCGTACTCGAGAAAGCGCACGCGGCGTCCCTGATTGTGGTCGCGCACCAGCCCGGTGAACGTCGCGATCGCACCGTCGCCAGGACGGCCGTGGGCAGGTTCGTCGTACGTAGTGTCCGGCTTCAACCCCTCGTACGTAGTGTCCGGCTTCAGCCGGACCAGTTCACGAATCATCGCATGCAGATCGAGCGGCTCTGACGTCACCGCCACCTGGGCCATACAATCAGTATACCGAGTCGTTCGGATCGTTCGGCGCGTTCGGGCGTTCGGATCGTTACCGCTTCCAAAAATGGTTCATCGGGCCGTGTCCGTGGCCCAGATTCGGCGCGTGGCGGATGGCGCCGGCGACGTACTGCTGTGCCTGCGGGACGGCCTCCAGCAGCGAGCGGCCAAGGGCGAGCTGAGCAGTCAGCGCCGCCGCGAATGTGCAGCCGGTCCCATGAGTGCCACGACCCTCTACACGCTCGACGCGAAACTCGCGGAACCGATGCCCGTCATACAAGAGATCAACGATCTCCGCGGACCCGAGATGACCGCCTTTGATGATCACAGCCGCAGCACCGAGGGTCCCTATTCGCTTCGCCGCCTCCCGTTGGTCCGATTCTGTCTGGATCGTCATCCCGGAGAGCGTCTCCGCTTCTGGTATGTTCGGCGTCACCAGGAACGCGCGTCGCAGCAGGTCGGTTTTCATTGCCGCGATCGCTTCGTCGTCGATCAGCGCGTCGCCGCTCTTGGCGATCATGACGGGATCCACGACCAGCAGGGGAATCTCGAGATCCACCACGGCAGCGGCAACCGCTTCGACGATGGCAGCCGTGGCGAGCATTCCCGTTTTGGCCGCGTCGGGCCTGATGTCCGAGACGATCGTCTCGATCTGCGATGTCACGAGATCGGATGAAAGTGCCTCGAAGCGAGTGACGCCCGTCGTGCTTTGTGCGGTAACGGCGGTGATGACGCTCAGCCCGTACACGCGGTGCGCTGCGAAGGTCTTGAGGTCGGCTTGAACGCCGGCCCCGCCGCTGGGGTCGCTGCCGGCAATGGTAAGGGCGGTGCGCATATAGGGCGGTGCACCGACGGCTGGCGGTGCAGGAGGCGGCCCCGCTTACCGCCGTTCCGACCCAACCAGACGCCAAAGCATCGGAGAAATGCCGGCGGCTGCAAGCAGCTTCAATAGGTCCGCGACGATGAAGGGATACACGCCCGAGATGAGCGCGGCCTGCAGCCCCATCGGAGTGGTCTGAGCGAGGCTCCGAGCGAAGAACGCCAACCACAGCGCTCCGCATCCGTAGATAACAACAAGTCCCGCCGCCATCGCCAGAACCGAGGTGAAGTAATGCCGGTCGAATTCCTGCTCTGCCAGGGCGCCGGCGAGCCATGTGGCAATTGGATACGACATCAGGTAACCCCCTGTCGGTCCAATCAGACGCAGCGCACCGGGCGGAAGCGTTTCGGACGGCGCGAACACGGGCAGACCGAGGACGCCGGCCGCCAAATACAGCAGCTGGCTTCCCACCGCGAGCTTGGATCCAAGCGCCAACCCAGCAAGCAGAACGACCATGGGCTGGAGTGTGAACGGGACTTCCGTGAACGGCAGGGAGACGCTCAGTTGCGCGGCGGCCGCGGTGAGCGCCGCGACGAACAGCATGGCGGCACACTTGATGGCCGAGTGATGGTTCTCACTCCGTGCCACCAGGGTATCGACCAGCGTCGCAGACAAACCCGTCCGGTCCATCACCCGCGGATTGTACCGCAAGGGTCAGACGTAGTGATGGGGCGTAGCGGGGTCTGACGGAACGACTCAACTTCCCAAGACGAGCAAGTACTGATAGGGGAGCGTCTGACGCACAACGACGCGCAGGCCGGCCGCTTGCGCGTCGCGCTCGACGGCGGTGCTCTCCACGCGGACGCCCTCTTCGGGCGACGGACCCGGGCCGCCCCTGCCTGGCTTGTAGTTGACGATTCCGATGCGGCCGCCAGGCTTGAGAGCAGCTGCGAGATTGCGAAGGAACGTCACGCGATTCTCGACTTCCGGGTACGTGTCGACGACGAGCACGGCGTCCAAGGATCGCGACGGAAGGTTCGGGCTGCTGTCCGAGCCAAGCCGTGTCTCCACATTAAGGAGCCCCTCACGCGCAACGCGGCGCCGAACCGCCTCCAGCATTTGCGGCTGCACGTCTTGCGCGAACACGACGCCGTTTGGGCCAACGCGACGCGCGAGACGGATGGTGAACCAGCCGGCGCCGGCGCCGATGTCGGCCACCGATGCGCCATCCGCGATGCCCAGCGCGTCCATAATCTCGTCCGGCTTCTGCCACGCCTCCCGGTCGGGTCCCTCGAGCAGCCCGAGATCCTTCGGGGGGAAACGTCCGTGGCGGCCGGCCTCAGGCGTCTGCGCATCGAGCCGAACGGCCGAACCAATCACCACGACGACGAGTAAGACGACCTTAGTCCTCACCGCTTTCCTTCTCCCACGATACCAGGACGCGTCATGCTTTCGACCGACAGAATGCGCGAGAGCTGCCGTTCGTCCATCAGCCCCTGCTCCAGCACGATTTCCCGGATTGACTTGCCGGTCCTGACCGATTCTTTTGCGATTTCCGCGGTCTTGGCGTACCCGATGTGGGGGCTCAGCGCGGTCGCCGCTGCGGTGCTGCGATCAAGGAGCTCTCGGCAGCGCGCCGCGTCGGCTTCGATCCCGTCCACGCAGCGCGTCCGCAGGGCACCCATCGATTCCCGAAGAATCGTCGACATATGGAGGGCATTCCAGGCGATCACCGGCATCATCACGTTGAGCTCGAGTTGCCCCGCTTCGCCGGCAGCGGCAACGGTGACATCGCAGCCCGTCACCTGGCAGCAGACCTGGTTGACCATCTCGGGCATCGACGGATTCACCTTGCCTGGCATGATCGACGAGCCGGGCTGCACCGCGGGCAGAATGATCTCGCTGATGCCGGCGCGCGGGCCCATGCTGAGAATGCGCAGATCGCTCGCAATCTTTCCGAGCTCGACGGAGAGACGCCGCATGGCGCCCGAGTAGGCGACGACGTCCCCCATGCTCTGCGTCACGCGGAAGCGGTTTGCCGCCGGCTTGAGCGTCAAGCCGGTATAGCGACTCAAATTGCGAATGGCCAGCGACGCGTACTCCTCGCCGGCGTTGAGACCCGTGCCCACGGCCGTCGCTCCGAGGTTGAGCTCGTGCAGCCCCTTGGCTGCGTGGTCGATGTCGTCGGCGCCCCGGGCGATGCATTCTGCATATCCGCTGAACTCCTGTCCGAGCGTCATCGGAACCGCATCCTGCAGATGGGTCCGTCCCACTTTCAGAACAGGCTCGAACAGCTCCGCTTTTTTCGCGAATGACGCCGAGAGCGAGCGCGCGCTCGCCGCGAGCGAACCGTGGATCATTGCCAGCGCCAGCCGGGTTGCCGTTGGATACACGTCGTTGGTGGACTGTCCCATGTTGACGTGATCGTTCGGGTGCACGAGCCGGTACTCGCCGCGCGTTCCGCCGAGCAGCTCTGCCGCGCGGTTGGCGAGCACTTCGTTCGCGTTCATGTTGTGGGACGTTCCGGCGCCCGCCTGGTACACATCCACGACAAACTGGTCGCGAAGAGCGCCCCCAAGGACTTCGTCGGCGGCGCGTACGATGGCATCCGCGACGGCAGTATCAAGGCGATAGAGCGCCGCATTTGCCTGCGCGGCCGCCTTCTTGACGAGAACGGTCGCGACCACCAAGTCGGCTGGCGCGCGGAATCCGCTGATTGGGAAATTGGCTACAGCCCTGGCTGTCTGGATGCCGTAGTACGCGTCAGCGGGAACAGAAAACTCACCAAGAGGATCGCGCTCCGTTCTGTGCATGCTGCTCGCGGAGGGTGACGCTGGCACCCTAAATTATACTGCTCGGATGGCACCAGCATTCTTCGAGAGCGTTCTGACGTTGATCGTCCGGACTTCAACCGATCTGCCGCCCGACGTTCGCGCGGCGATGCGAGTGGCGATGACCGCGGAAGCCGCCGGAACCCAATCCGCGCAGGCCCTTTCGATCATCGCGCAGAACATCGACCAGGCGGCCGATTGCGAGGGCGCCATCTGCCAGGACACCGGCATGCCCACGTTCGAAATCAAGACGCCCGTCGGCGCCAATCAGCTCGTCATGAAGAAGCAGATCCGCGAAGCCGTCGCCGAAGCGACGCGCCGCGGGAAGCTGCGCCCGAATTCGGTCGATTCCATCACAGGGGAGAACTCAGGGAGCAATCTCGGGCCCGGCACGCCGATCATCCATTTCGAGCAGTGGGAGAAAGACGACATCGAAGTAAGACTCATCTTGAAGGGCGGTGGCTGCGAGAACATGAACGCGCAGTACTCGCTGCCGGCGGAGCTGCCCGGACTGGGACGGGCAGATCGCACGCTTGAAGGCGTCCGCAAGTGCATCCTTCACGCGGTGTGGCAGGCGCAGGGGAAGGGATGCGCACCCGGTGCGGTTGGCGTGTGCATGGGCGGTGATCGCACCTCCGGCTACGTGCACGCAAAAGAACAGCTGTTTCGCACGCTCGACGACGTCAATGGTGATCCCCGTCTGGCGCAGCTCGAAGCGTCGATCATGGGCGAAGTGAACAAGCTGGGCATCGGGACAATGGGCTTTGGTGGACGCACGTCGCTGATTGGATGCAAGGTCGGTGTTCTCAATCGGCTTCCAGCCAGCTTTTTCGTCTCGGTGGCCTACGACTGCTGGGCCTTTCGCCGGCTTGGCGTGGTGCTGGACGGGCGCACGGGCGGAATCAAGCACTGGCTCTATCGCGACCCCGCGACGCCGGTGGCGGCAATGGCCGACCAGGCCGGCTTCCAGCGCACCGGGCGCGAGGTCGCGTTGCACGCGCCGTTGACCGAAGCGCAGGTGCGAGCGCTCGCGGTGGGCGACGTCGTGCTCGTATCGGGGCGCGTCAACACCGGTCGCGACGCCGTGCACGCGCATCTGATGAAGCACGAGCCACCCGTCGACCTCCACGGGTCGGTGCTCTATCACTGCGGTCCCGTCGTCGCAAAGGACGGCGATGGGTGGAGGGTGACCGCGGCCGGACCGACCACGAGCGTTCGCGAGGAGCCGTACCAGGCGGACATCATCCGGCGCTACGGCGTGCGCGCGGTGATCGGCAAGGGCGGCATGGGCGCGAAGACACTGGGCGCGTTGAAAGAATCGGGCGCCGTGTACCTCAACGCCATTGGGGGCGCCGCGCAGTTTTACGCTCGAGCGATCGACCGTGTCGAAGGCGTCTCGTTGATGGAATTCGGAACGCCTGAGGCGATGTGGCACCTGCACGTCACGGACTTCCCGGCCATCGTGACGATGGATGCCCACGGCAACAGTCTTCACAAGGACATCGAACAGGAATCGGCAAAGGAGCTTGCTGCGATCGGTACAGGAGTTGCGCAATAAGGGCGTACGGCAACATAAACAGAAGAAAATTAAAGAGTTAAGGCCCTGCTGTCCTGCTTGCTGGGGGCAGACGGCGGAGCTTATAATCGAAACGAACCGTTTCCTAGGAGTATCCAGACGATGATCAACGTGTCCTCGACGGCGGCGTCCAAGATCAACGAACTACTTGCCGAGGAAGGCAAAGCGGGCAGCGGACTGCGCGTGTTCGTGCAGGGTGGCGGCTGCTCCGGATTCCAGTACGGCCTCATGATTGAGGAAAACGGCGGCGACGCCGACCAGGTGTTCGAATCGAACGGCGTGAAGCTCTACATCGACCCCGTCAGCATCAGCTACCTGAAGGGCGCCGAAGTGGATTTCGTCGAGACCGTTACCGGCGGCGGCTTCACGATCAAGAATCCGAACGCGGTTTCCACCTGCGGCTGCGGCCAGTCATTCAACGTTTAGTGACGCGTAACCTGATGTGACCACCCTTCCAGACCTCACCCGCCTCGAGTCCACGCGGGGCAAGCGGTCGAGCAAGCGGGAACAGATAGTCAACGTATTCCTCCGCCAGGAAGGGCATCTCAGCGCAGACGACCTCGTCGATCTCATCCGCCGCGAAGATCAGCGAATCAGCCGCGCAACCGTCTACCGCACGCTGCAGTGGATGATGGATGCCGGCATTGCGCGCAAAGTCGATTTCGGCGAAGGACGCTTCCGGTTCGAGCATTCGTACCGCCAGCCGCGTCACTTTCACCTGATTTGCAAGACGTGCCACCGGTCGTTCGAATTCCTCAGCTCCGACATCGAAGCGTTGGTCGAGGAAGTGGCGTCGGCGCGCAGCTTCTCGGCGTCTCAAAGCGTCGTGCAGATCTACGGCATGTGCGAGGAGTGTCGCACGGGGCGGCAGCCGACTTCGTCCGACGGTCACAAGGACCTGCTGTTTGCGCGCGATGCGTTGCGCATTGCGATTGCAACCGAGCGCAGCGGCCTCGAGTTCTACAGCCGGGCCGCCCGGCTCACCCGCGACGCTCGTGGGCGGAAGGTGTTCGAGGATCTCGCGAAGGAAGAGAAGGAGCATCTTAGCAAGCTCGAGACGCGCTACACCGAGCTGCTCCAGCGCGATCCTCAGCTCGAGTCGAGGCCGACGTTTCTCTTCTTCAAGGGCGCCGCCAACGGACTGTTTGCCGAAGGGGCCGACAGGCTGACGCGCGGTGTCAACGATCAGCAGGCGCTACTGATCGGCATCCGCTGCGAGCGTGGATCGCACCGCTTCTTCAAGAAGTACGGAGAGCGCTTCGAGGACTCGGAAGGCAAACAGGTCTTTCTGGAATTCGCCGACGAGGAGCGCCAGCACCTGGAACTGCTGATACGGGAATATCGCGCTCTCGTGAAGCGGCAGGGACACAGGCGGCGGCGAACGGTGCGGCAAAGCTCATCAGCCGCACGCGCGGCTCGGTGATCTTTCGACCCTTCGATCCATCTCAGGATCCCCCCCAAGCCGAGCGCATCATCGAGCTCAAAAGCGTCACCAAAGACTATCGAGCCCTCCGCCCATTACGCATCGAGCACCTTGCGCTTCAACGCGGCCAGACGGTGGCGCTCCTTGGACTCGACCGCGCTGCGGCCGAAGTCCTGGTCAATCTGATTACCGCCACAGCGCTGCCCGACGCCGGCACCGTGGAGATCTTCGGCGCTCCGACCCTCGATATCACCGATTCAGCCGCGTGGTTTCGTTCGCTCGAGCGATTCGGCATTCTGAGCGCGCGCGCGGTTCTCATCGACGAATTGACCGTGGAACAGAACCTTGCCTTACCCCTGTCATTCGAGATCGATGACATGGCGCCGGACATTCGTACTCAAGTTGGAAACATCGCTGACGAAGTTGGAATTCCCGCCGCCGAGCGCGGGCGGCCGATGGGGACGGCGGGCGCTGCGACACGGATGCGGGTGCGCCTCGGCAAAGCCCTGGCGCTCAATCCTGGGATCCTGCTGGGCGAACATCCCAACACTGCGGTGCCGCCCGACGAAATCACCAGGCTGGGACGCGACATGGCGGCCATTGCCGCGAGGCGCGGCCTCGCCATGCTCGTACTAACGGCAGACACGGCGTTCGCAGCTGCCGTATGCAATGACGTGCTGACGCTGAATCCCGCAACCGGCGAGCTGGCGCCGGTATCGCGGTGGCGCAGCTGGCTGACTCGTCACGTTCGCTGACTGTGCGGGTCTGCACAGATTCTGGCGCCGCCAGCCCATCCGTAGGCCGATCGTGGAACAGAACTTGGAACGGGCGGATCAGGGTCGGCGGGACGACCCGCGGAGGGTTAGTCGACGTGGCGAACGGCACGATCAAACGGTTGGTGCGGGATCGTGGTTTCGGGTTCATTCGTGACGATGGTGGGCAGGAATGGTTTTTCCACCGGAGCTCGGTGAAGACCGGAACCTTCGAGCAGCTCAACGAAGGGCAGCGGGTCAGCTTTGACGAGGAGCCTTCGGCGAAGGGACCTCGGGCAGGAAACATTCGATCGGACTCGAACTCAACGGCTGCCTAAATCGTCCGGTCTGATTCGTCGAGAACTGTAGCGACGCCGGCGGAGCCTCGCGCGCACAGCCTCATTGCGCACGCGATCGGCTCGGGCTGTACCGGTGGGAGGATGAAGGCGGGTCTCCCGGCCCCGCCTCGGGGCCGGGCGTGATGGGTCAGCTTTCGATCAAACGTACGTCACCCGCGCGCGGTCCTTTAGTGGATTCTTCCGACTGGAATTCCACTCGCTGCCCTTCTCGCAGTAACTCGAATACCGCGCCACGCACGGCACTGCGATGGAAGAAATGCTCGATGCCGCCCTCATCGCGTATGAAGCCGAAACCCTTGTCGATGAGGAGGCGTGCGATTGTCCCGGTTGGCATGGCCGTGTCCTCCGATGCGCGTCATCCTGGGGCAAATCCCAGGCGCTCCATGAACCGCTGGTGAGCGAACTATGAAGCCACCACGAATGTAGCGGTCCAGTGCGCACCGGCGCCCTGAAAGCGCGGCCAGTGTAGGAAGTCCAGACGGGGAAGTCAAGGAGTGCCCGAACTCCTTGCACATCTGCAAATTGCGCTAATCGGGCGCTCCCGGTACGATTTGCACGATGATCGCGGCAATCATTCTGGCCGCAGGCGATTCCACGCGCATGGGGGCGCCCAAGGCGCTGCTGCACGACCCCGACGGCCGGCCGTTCGTGGCGCGGCTCGTGAGGACGTTTGCTGCCGCGGGGGTCGCCGAGATCGTGGTCGTAACCGGCAGCCAGCACGACGCCACCGTGGCCGCGGTCGCAGGCGACACGCCGCCTGTGTACCCGTCGTTTCTCACGAACCCGAACCCGAGTCGCGGTCAGCTTTCGTCATTGTGGATTGGCCTCGAAGCGACCGCCCGGCCAGGACTCGAGTCGGTCCTCGTCACGCCTGTCGACATCCCGATGGTGCACGTGGCGACGATCCAGCACGTGATCGAGGCGTGGAAGAAAGCGCGCGCTCCCGTCGTGAGGCCGGCGGTTGGCGAGCGCCACGGTCATCCCGTGCTTTTCGATCGCGCGCTCTTCGACGAGCTGCGGCAAGCGCCGCTCTCCGAAGGCGCACGCGCCGTCGTCCACGCGCACGCTAGCGAGGTGGTGAACGTGCCCGTGGACGACGAGGGATGCCTTGTGGACGTGGATACGCCGGGCGACTACGACGCGCTGATCAAACGCTCCCTCTGAACTTCACCGACTACGCGCGTCCGCGCTCGGGGATGACGAGCAGAACGATTCCGCCGATCAATGCGATAACGCCGACCGCGGGTGGCACTCGCACGCCTTCACGTTCTTCGGTCGCGACCTCGAGCGGACCGGCGTCGATCAGGGTATCTCTATCCGTCCAGAACACCCCGCCCCAGACGAGCGCAACGATTCCGATCACCACGAGGACCAAGCCGAGAGTGCGTCGTGCGGTCATGAAACCTCCGGTCGGGCGCGCATTCCCTGTTGGATCGAGGAATCAGCGATAGGCCACGAGCATCCATCCGGCGCGGCGAAGTTCGGCAGCGAGCGCCGCATGACGCCGGAAGGCGCTCAAGCCTTCCTCGAAGACGTCGATGATCGTCTTGCGCGTGTCACGGTGGGGAATGAGCGAGACACGATAGTGACCGCCCCGTTGATCCAACCGGCACGTGACGATCGTGTTCTGACGGCTGAATACCCACTGGAGCAGCGGGTTGGCGAAGCGGCGGTGCTGAGTTTTCTTCATGCCGCACCAACGGCTTCAAGAAGGATGCCAGAGTCCGAGGCAACGTGATGTACAGAAAAAGAAGCGGTCGCGTGGGAGCAGAGGAAGAACGCGGTCACGGACGCCTGGGATCGCATGGTGGGTAATCGATAACCCACTGGCGGAGCGGGGCAGGGTACCGCGTTACCACCTGCCCACTCTCACAGACGCTGGCGGTTCAGCCCGCTCTAGCCTGCGCGCTCCGGCGACTCCATCAGATCCTCTTCATTGCTTCGGCCCTCGGCCGCGTCGCCCTGCTGGCGCCCTTCTTCTTGATCCAACTTCTGCGAGTCGTCGCTGAATTCCTCGTCACGGTCTCGATCCGGTCCTTGTGGATCCTGATAATGCTGGTCAGCCATCAATACCTCCGGCGGCCGACCTGCAAGATTGCGTCCCAGAGCAGGCTCCGGTTCCTCCACGTCGCCGTGGCTGCAGCGCTCAGCGTGCTTCGTTGTAGATATTCTCGACGTTCGCCTGCAGACGAGCCGGCTGTGGCATCCCGTAGCCCTTGTACTTCTCGGGCATCGTCCAAATCTTCACGATCTCGGCCACGCTCTTCCCCGCCTTCTTCCCCGCGCTCACGGCATTCAGGAAGTCGCGATTGAATTCGGCGTACTCACGAAGGTCGTTCGGCGTCATCACGGTGCTGTGGCCGGTGATGATCGAGTCGACCGTCTTCGACGTGGCGGTATACGCCTTCATCAACGTGTCCGGGATCTGCGCGCCGCTGCCACCGTTGTTGTAGTCGAGCAGCGGAAGGTTCTTCCCCGAGAAGATGTCGCCCGCGTGCATGACGCGGAGCATCGGGAACACAACCCAGGCGTCGCCATTCGTGTGGCCCCGTCCGAAGTAGTGGAGATCGATCCGGTCGTTTCCACTTCCGAGCGTCATGGTGTCTTTGAAGGTTCGCTTGGGAAGGCCGTGGCCCCCATGCTGCGCGAAGACGTTGACCGGTGGGTTGGCAATGCCGGTGACCGGTGCCATCTTCTTCATGTTGGCAGCCGTGTTCTCGTGCGTGACGATGTCGACGCTAGCAGGGAAGTCGACGTTGCCGCTCACATGGTCGCCGTGCGTGTGCGTGTTGATGATCATCATCACCGGCTTGTTGGTGAGCTCTTTGATCTTGTTGAGCAGTGGCTGACCCCATCCGGGATTCTTCGTATCAACCACGGTCACGCCGTTCGCCTGGACGAACGCCGCCGTGTTGCCCCCACCGCCACGCAGCATATAGAGGTTGTTTTTGAGCTTTTCGACCTCGATGACCATCGGGGCCGGCTGTGCGCCGCCCGCTGGCGGCTGCTGGGCAGCCGCGACGACCAAGGACAGCGCTCCTGCGGCAATCAGGGTCCCCAGAACGAACTCTCGTTTCATGCCGGGCCTCCAGGAAGAACGGGTCTAACAGCGACGGCGCCTATTGTGGATCATTTTGCGTTGCCTTCCAATGGCAGAGCTACGGACAATAACGCATGCTCGCGCGGTTCGCCTTTGTCTTCGGGGTCGTGTGGTCGTCGGCGGCGTTTGCCCAGGAAAGCGGAACACCTGCGAATCGCACGACGCGCTCCGCACCCGCGTCAGTACGCGTTGCACGGCCTGGGGCCGGCCAGAGAGGTAATCGTCAACCGACTTGAAGGTGGTCTTGGCCATCATGCTGCTACTTCGTCACGACGTACCAATTGTTCTGAATGTCATGCGCGAGCCGACGCGTGGCAATCGCCCTGAAGCCGGCCCGCTGCAGATACTCGCGCGTCTTCTCTTCCCCCCACATGGCCCCCAGGCCTTCTCCGCCCTGTGCCAGCGAGACGGTCATGCAGTGCATGCACGACACCGTGTAGAGGAACGTCCCGATCGGATGGTCGACATCCTTGTGGACGTGGCTCGTCCCGCTGATGTCCTGCATCAGGTAGACGCCGTCTGCCTTCAACGCGCGATGAATCCCCCTGAGGACATTGAGCGGTTTCGCCTGATCGTGGATCGCGTCGAACGTGGTGATGAAGTCGAAGGATTCGGGTTCTGCATTCTCATGGAAGCTGCTCAAGTCAACGGCGACGAACTGGACGTTGCTCAGCCCCTTGGCCGATTGCTCGTCTCGCGCGAATGCAACCGCATCGGACGAGAGATCCATCCCGACGAAGCTGCTGTGTGGATGCAACTCTGCAAGCCGATTCATGATACGGCCCCGGCCGCATCCCACGTCGAGCACGCGGATGCCTTTCGCGAGCCGGTCAGTCAGGCCGGGAACGAGCGGAAGAATGTGCGAGTCCAGTGACGAAAGCACGGACTGTCCGCTGTCCTCCGCCATGACCTCATGGAATCGATCGAACCTCTCGTACGGCACCCCTCCGCCGTGCTTGAAGCACTCAACGATGTCGTCTTCCACCGAGCCCATCACTGCCATGTATTGAGCAAACACCGCCATGTTGTCCGCCGCGGCCGCTCGGGTCAGAAACGCGGCATGTTCGGCTGGCAACGAAAAACGGCCAGTCAGAGGATCGACGTCAACGACACGAGCGGTGGCCATCGCGCCCAGCCATTCCTGCACGTAGCGGGCGTTGAGTCCCGCATGGCTGGCGATCTCGTCCGAAGTCGACGGCGGAAGAACGCTCATGACGTCGAAAAGTCCTGTGCGGTGACCGACCGACGCCATCAGGCATAACGCCCCGTTGTTGAGAGCAGTCAACAGATGGCCAGCGAAGGCTTCCGCCTTCGCGCGATCGACGATGGCGGGGATACCTGCTGATGACATTGAGATCGACCTCCCATTGCTTCAGGGACCTACTCTACCGTGGGGACGGCCAGGTGGGCAGGCGAAGTCGTACTTCTCGCAAGCCGGCGCCACGCCGAGGTTGGAACTTGTCGCAGCCCATCCGCAGAAACGCAGGACGTGAGAGGGGACCTTAAGGCGTTTTTCACCACCTATTTACTCAACTCTGACAACGGACTCTCGACGCGCCCATGTCGAAGGCTAACTAATGGGCTCGATCGATTTGTGCTCAGCCAAGCCGCAAGCCGGGAAGGCCCAGCCGTCATCGGAGGAACGTCGTGATGAACCGAGATCCTCAGCCTTCCATTGAGACTGTCGACGAGCGTGTCGAGGCGAGTGAGCGCATGCGCACACCGACGGACGCTACCGCACACTGTCGCCTCCGTCGGAGCCCCATGGTCTTTGCTGTCACAGAGGGACTGCTTCTCCGTCTTCATCAAGGAAGGCGGCGCCGGGCAGCGCTATGTTGAACCTGGGAGGTTACGGCCGGACTGAAAACCCGAGAGTGGCAGCGACGGTCCTGAGACCCTCGTCGAAACAGACCAACGGTCGCTGTTTCGGGCGTTCGCGGCACCACACCAGCGCCGCCGCGAGCTGCGCCGCATCGGAGGCGCGAAGGCCGTGTGCATCCGGCAGATCCTCGGCGAGCGACCGGACCTTTTCGGTTGGCAGGATCTCATCCCACGCAGCGCGAAGCTGTCCGAGCAGTCTGACCGCCGTGACGCGTTCATCGCCAGTGAGTTTCCCCTCTCGCACGAGTCGGGCGAACGCGCTCCGCGCTTCGAGTGGCGTGCCCCACCAGACCACCATCCGCTTCAACTCGCGACGCAGCCGACGGCCTTGTGCGGATGCCGACTGTGAGCAGCAGAGGGGAACGATGGCGCTGGCATCCCAGAACGCCACCGATCAGTCCTCGTCGCGGTCGGCGCGCACGGCGGCAACGGCCTCGCGCACCGTCACGCGAGACCGGCGTGACTTCCAGAACGATGCCGGGAGGGTGCCTGAACCCTTTCGCATCAGACCGCTCGCAACGAGCGCCGCATCATCCGCGTCGTCGTCATCGACGGTGAACGGGACGATTTTCGCGATTGGCCGGTGCCGATCGCGCACGACGATTTCTTCGCCTGCGCGGACCTCCTGCAGGTACTGTGTGAGGCGGTTTCGAAGGTCGGCGATGTTGGTGCTTCGCATGGGAATCCTGAATATGGCTATGATAGCCATATTGCAGCCGTCGCGGCAACCAGCCGGCCAGGTCGTCAAAGCACTGAACATTGAGATCAACGGGGTGCCGTCGTAGATCGCGATATTTCGGAGGCCCACATTTAGTCGGAGTGCGGCGCTGGCAGATACCCGCTCGCGGCGAGCCGACCCATTGCGAGGCCGTAGGCGGTCCCGGTTGCGCCGTACGCCAACGTACTTAGAAGGGGACCCTGCCCGCCCGGAAGGATCCCTACGAGCAGGCCGCCCGCGCATGTGACCGCGAGCGAGACCGGTACGAACCACGAGGCGGAGCGAGTGGCGAGATCGGAGGACGACGGGCGATGCCGGCGACCGCGAAGCAGATCGACAATCGCGGTCACTATGTCCAGGCCCGCCCAGATCAGCAGTCCTCCAACAAAGGCCGTGGGGAGCAGCATGCCGCTGATGCCAGCCGCTAGCCCGGACCTTGGGGCAGCCCAGGACGACAGTCCCCATCCGATGAACCCACCGGCGATGAACATTCCGAACACCGTGGTGAGTTGCGCCCACGGGTTCACTCGGCGCGTGGTCAATATCGTTGAAGCCGTTCCATCTCTCCCTCGTACGGAATCACCTGACCGGCCGCGATGGTCACGTCAAGCGTGCTCGTACGGTACCCGGGCGCGCGCAGCTCGATCCGATGGCTTCCGGGAACGACCATGAGCGGCTCGCTCGCAGTCGAGAAGTCCTGCACCGTACCCACATACGTGCCGTCCACGAAGACCCCAGCCGTCGCGGGCGATACCTCGAACATCAACCCGCCCGCGTCCGCCAGGTCCATGAAGTAAGTCGACGGGCCTGCCGACACTCCAATACCACTGTGAGCTCCGCTCCGACGTTCGAGGGGCGGAACGTAATACCCAGCGGACGATGTGGTGAAGCCGTACGGCGGTGGGTACGCGTACGCGTAAGGAACCGGATAGCCGACGACGATCGATCCGCCAACCACGTGCCTTGTCCTGAAGGCGCGCCCGCCCTTTGACCTGAAAGCATGACCTCGTCCTATCGTGACCGGACGCGGCGCGAGATGCGTCTGAACGTCAAACCCGGTGTGGATAGGCGCCGTCTCGAAGCCGGTCCGGACTGGAAGCGTTCCAAAGCCCCTGCGCACGGGAATCGATCCAAAGCCGATACGGCCGAAGCTCCCCGACGGCCCCCAGCCGCCGATGATGGGCTGCCGCACGACCACCGCCGGTCCTACGACGACCGGCTTGACGACCGTCTGTCGCACCGCACCGGGTTGCGCGACGATGACCACGGACCGCCCATCGGTTCTACCGCCATGATGTCGCCCGCGCCGTTGTGCGTCGGCCGTTGCCGGCAGCAGCACGAGCGCGACCAACAATGCACTTGCGCTCAGCAAATTGTGGGCGTTCATACAGTTTGTTTGAGCAACCCCTCTGCCAGTGAGTCCAATGCATATGGCCGAAGATAATCGCTCGACGGGCCCAGGCCCGCGGTTGAACTGTCCTGACGGACCGTCCCCAGATTGATCTGTGCAATCTACTCGCCCCACGCTCGTGCGTAGAGGCGACGTGGGGCATGTCCGGAGCAAAACCGTGATCAGCGTAAGCGCGAAGCGAGCCCCGATGGTTGGCAGAGGATGAACGACCGACGAGCTGAGCCGGTTTTGCGGAGCGACATGCCGCACGTCGTCGCAACGGGGTTATGAAACCGGTTCGAGGAACGTGAGTCGTGTGAAGGTCACTGCACGACGTAGTCGGGCCAGCAAATCTCGGGGACGCTCAGGAACATGTCGTTACGGAAATCGAAGCGGCCTTCCGCGATCGATCCGTCGTCTCCCGCGGGCGCAGCCGCGCCGCCACGGCCGCCGGCCGCAGCACGCGGTCGCATGGCACGTGGATCGAGAATCTCGTCGATCCGATCCCGGGCGTCCTCGAGGTGCAGGCGCGAGGCGCGGTCGGTGGCCGAGGGCGCGGCCGCCGCAATTTGCGCGCGCAGCGTCCGCAGCTCCCCGCGCAGCAACCCCCGCACCGCAGGATCCGGCGCGGCGCCGCCGTTCAGACGGTTGTCGAACGTGTCGAGGTAGACGGTCTGGACGTTGCGGCGGATCGCGTCGATGGCACGCGCCGGCGTCGCCAGGCCGCTCCAGACGCCCCGGCGGAGATCGGTGAGGAATTGCACGGGTGCGTACGCCGCCGTGCCGTCCAGCGCCGCCTGTTCGATGAGCCGCTCGAGCCGCGCGGTCTGCATCAGCGAATTCATCACTGCATTCTGCGCGTTGCGTACGCGGTTCAGCGCTCCAGCAGGTTCCATGCGCCGGAGCAGCTCCGGTTTGATCAGGAAGCTCGGCGTGGCGAACGCGTTGGCGAGCAGGAACTTCAGCGCCTCGGCCTGTCGCGCCCGCGGAACGGGCGTGAACCGCACGCCATCCTGCCCGATGTGGCGCTGCTGCGACAGGAACCCGCCGACAAGGGATGTGACGTGGTTCATCTCGAGCGTCCACTGGGCCACGAGCCCCCTATACACCTCGGTGAGCTCCTCGTATGGCTCGCCCTGTTCTGTCGTCGTGGCGACCAGCAGCATGTCGGCCACGCGTTGTAGGTTCTTCAGCCCGAGCGTCGTCGCCTGGATGGCGTCGGCATCACCGACCGCCTCGGCCTGATTGAACGGATCGCTGTTGCCGGCCTGCGCGGTGGTGAAGCGGTACCACGGCGTCTGGTCCTGCTGGCGGGCCCATGCGTCAAGCGTTCGCCGCTCTTCGTCGGGCGTGCGCGCCCCCGGTATCGGCGTGTAGCCCCACATCGTCGCCCACGTGTCGTACGGACCGATTTTTGGAATCAGGTCCGCCGGATCGAGGCCATCCTCAGGCTGCGCGACGTAGTTGAAGCGGGAGTAGTCCATCAGCGTCGGCGTGTGGCTGTTCTCTTTCACCCAGTGTTTGTCGCGCACCTGCTGCATTGAGTACATGGCACTCGCCTTCATGTTGTGCTGAAAGCCGAGCGTGTGCCCCACCTCGTGCGCCACGACATACCGAATCAGCTCGCCCATGAGATCGCCGGGCAGCGGCAGCCGCCGCGCGCGAGGATCGAGCGGCCCCACTTGCACGAAGTACCAGTTCTTCAACAGCGTCTGCACGTTGTGATGAAACTGGATATCGGCTTCGAGAATCTCGCCCGTGCGCGGATCGTGGATGTGCGGGCCGGATGCGTTCTCGACGGTCGACGGCAGCCACCGAATCACTGAGTACCGTGCATCCTCCGGGCTCCAGTCCGGATCGGCGGCCGGCGCCTCCCTGGCGACAATCGCGTTGCGGAACCCCGCCCTTTCGAACGCCGGCTGCCAGTCCTCGACGCCCTTCTTCACGTACGGCACCCACATCGATGGCGTCGCGGGGTCGACGTAGTACACGATCGGCTTTACCGGCTCGGAGATCTCTGCATTCGGATCGCGCTTCTCGAGGCGGTAACGAGTGATATAGGTTCGCTCGGTGGCTTTGTGTTCCTGGCGGCCGTAGTCGTACATGCTTCGTGAGAAGTAGCCGACCCGTTCGTCGAACAGACGCGGCATCATCGGCTGTTCGGGCAGCTTCACCATGCTGTACGCCATCACGACCGTGGCGCTGTTGCCGCGCATGACGGGGCCCGCCGGCGCGGGACCCGTAGCGCGCCCGCCGGTATCAACGGGCGCGGTGTAGGTCTGCATCACCTCGACGTTGATGTTTTCGGGAAACGAGACGACCTTGTCGAGGAAGCTCCGGCTCTGATCGAATCCCCTCGCGCCGATCCGCCCCCGAACGGACAGCTCCGCAATCTCGGTCAGGAACAGCGGTGTGACGTCGACAACGGGATCGCCACCGGAGCTGAACGCCGCCACATTGAAGACGCGGACGATGGCGGGGTTGGTGGCGTCGGCGACGGCGCGCGCGATGGGGGTTGACGGATCGGCCACGAGGCTGTGGTCGATGAGGCGCAGCAGTACGCGGTTGCCCAGCAGCTCCCACCGGACCACGCGGTTGCCGGCGGCCTGGCCGCCAAGCCCGGTGCCCGCCGTCGTCCGTTTCATTTGACTGACCCACAGGAAATCCTTGCCGAGCTGTCCCTTCGGTATCTCGTAGTAGAGCTGCTCGCGGACGCGGTGCACCTTGAATATCCCGTCATCGGTGCGCGCCTCGCGCGTGATCACCTGGTCGTAGGGTCGCGGCTGCGGCGGCTGGCCGAAGGGACAGCTCGGCAAGGATTTCCTGTG
>Ga0209640_10000986_pt1 | contig 23390 bp, 20 predicted proteins | sample RifCSP10_1_FD_184018 | JGI IMG/M metagenome (GOLD analysis project Ga0209640, IMG submission 184018) | Soil microbial communities from Rifle, Colorado - Rifle CSP2_sed 10_1 (SPAdes) (version 2) | ecosystem: Environmental > Terrestrial > Deep subsurface > Rock core/Sediment | place: Rifle... | reverse complement strand
ATTCATCTTTCTGACATTCATATCGGGTTTGAAACTCACGGAAAGTTAAATCCCATAACGGGGAGAAATACAAGGCTTGAAGATGTATTACGCTGCCTAGATTCAGTTTTTGAAACTGCTATTCGAGAGTCAGTAGATTTAGTCCTAATAGCTGGTGACGTTTTCCATAGAGAAAACCCCCATCCTACGGAAGAGACTGAGTTTGCAAAGAGAATATCGAAACTCGTCTCTCAAGGTGGAACACAGGTTATTATAGTACTTGGCAACCACGACTATCCAACAAGCTTTGGAAAAGCCGCTGCTGTTGAAATATTTCCTGCTCTCAATCTTGAAGGAGTAACAATCGCAAAAAGACCTGATATTTACCCTGTAATTACAAAAAATGGACAAGTTCAGATTGCCTGCATTCCTTGGGCAAGAATTAGCACGTTACTAACAAAGGACGAATACAAATCGCTTTCTTCGGATGCGCTTCAGTTAGAAACTGAAAGAAGGCTAATACATATAATACGTGACTTAATTAGGAGAATAGAAAGCACATATCCTGCTGTTTTTCTAGGACATATTGCTCTAAGAGAGGCAACGCGTTCAGGTACAGAAATGACCACTCTTCTTACACAAGACCCATCAATCCCAAGGGGTGAGCTTGCAAACTCTGCGTTTACCTATGTAGCTCTCGGTCATGTACATAAATTTCAGAATTTGAATAAGGGTAATAAACCTCCAATAGTTTATTCAGGTAGTCTAGAAAGGATTGACTTTTCAGAAGAAAAAGAAAAAAAGGGATTTGTCATAGGTGAGATATTTAGAGATGAAAGCGGTTGGGAATGTAATTATGAATTTATTGAAACGGAAGCAAGAAGGTTTCTTACCATAGAAGCTGCAGAGAAAGATATAAACACAAGCGAAGAAATCATTAACATAATTAAAAAAGAGGATGTCCGAGATGCCGTTGTTAGAGTAAAGTTAAGAGCATCAAAATCAGAACAAGTCGATGAAAAAAGAATTAAGGAAGCTCTAAATGAGGCTTATTCAATAAAAATAGAAAAAATCTTTGAAAAGCAAGAAAAGATATTCAGGCAAGCAGAATTATCAAAATCTATGGATATTGTGGAGGCTTTGGATAAATATATCAGCACTAAACCGGAACTTAAAAATATTGCCGAAGATATGAAAAGGTATGCGGCAGATCTTATTCAAAAATCAAAAGAAATCTAAATTATATATTTACCCAAAAACAAACGTAATTACTTTATTATCGCTAGAGCAAAGTGAAGCGCTGAGTAGCGCGAGGCTAAAAATCCTAGTCCGTCATTTGCAAGGAATACTTCGACTAAGCTCAGCATAGATTCCACGACAAAGCAATCCCAAAAGAGAGATTGTCTTCGGCTCGTAACGACAAACTATACGCTTCGCTAGCGCAATGACAGGAAAAAGGCAATTAGTATAGACGCTCAAGAAAAGTTACTTATATAATTAACCATAAATCGTTTAAAAAAAGGAAAACTCAACTCTACACAGATGGTGTTCTCGTTTCGTAACAACCCACACTTAAAGGATTACATTTTGTAGTTTCTATTTGCAGTGTCACATGGTAGATTGCGAATTCGTCGTGTAGATGCCTTTTAATTTCCTCAATAATTTTCTCACTAAAGTTAATATCTTCAATCACAAGATGTGCACTTAGTGCTTCAAAGCCTTGGGTCAGAGTCCAGGCATGAAGATCATGCACACCGAGTACACCTTTATGAGATCGGATAGCCAATTCAAGAGATTCAAGGCCTATTCCCTTTGGAGTTCCTTCAAGAAGAACATGAACAGATTCAGTAAATATTTTCCAAGCGCCTCTAAGTATCAAAATCGAAATCAAGATACTTATTATCGGGTCGGCATAATACCATTTGGTTTTTAGCATTACTAAACCTGCAACAAGCGCGCCAAAGGAACCAAGCGCATCACTAATGACATGATAAATGGCTCCCCTAATATTTAAGCTAATGCTCTTAATTCTTGAAAGAAGATATGTGCTAAGAAGATTAACGCCGAGGCCGAAGAAAGCTACCACTGTCATCTCAAGGCTTTTTACTTCGGTTGGAATTCTCAATCTGTCATATGCCTCAACTATAATTCCAAGGGAGATACCAAAGAGAAGAAGACTATTTAAGAAAGCGGCTAGTATCTCAGCTCTATAAAATCCAAAGGTTTTTTGAGAAGTAGGTGGCTTAAGTGAGAACCATAGCGCGAAAAGGGCGAGTGTAATAGAAACAACATCTATCAACATATGTGCTGCATCGGAAAGTAAAGCAAGGCTTCCTGTCAAAAACCCGGCCGCACCTTCTATTAGCATAAAACCAAAAGTGAGACAAAGTACAACTATAAGAGCATTCTTCTCTTTCGATACTATTTTTGATGAAAGATTGTCTTGATCGTTCAAACCCATTTTATTTAAAAATACATACGATATAAATAAGAGTCAAAAGATTATGTTAAAATTATTTGGTGGAAGAAGTTAACTGCGGGGCAAGCAAAATGGTAACAAGAAAACCAGCAGTAGCAGGCAAATTTTATGAGGGAAATGCTGAGGAATTAATTAAGGAGCTAAGTCTATTAGTAAAACCACTCCCCGATGTTGAAAAGAAAAAGATCCTTGGAGGAATCTCTCCACATGCAGGATATATCTACTCAGGTCATGTGGCGGGCGAACTTTATTCAAGAATACAAATACCTCAAAGAATCGTAATTCTCTCTCCCAACCACACAGGATACGGGGCAAGAATCTCTATATTTCCAGATGGATACTGGGAAACGCCCCTAGGTAATGTAAAGGTTGATTCAGAGCTTTGTACCCTTATTCAATCAAGGTATAAATCAATAGTAAGGGAAACGGATGCTCATCTTTTTGAACACTCGCTTGAAGTTCAACTGCCTTTCATTCAGCATCTAAAAAGCGATTTTCAGATAGCTCCAATTACGCTCATGCACCTTACATTTAAAGAATGTGAAATCCTAGGGAGAGCAATTAGTGATTCAATCAGGGAAATGGGAGAAGAAGTCCTAATCATAGCAAGCTCAGATTTAAACCACTATGAGGATCAAAAAGTAACTGAGAAAAAAGATATGATGGCAATAGGAAAGGTGCTTTCACTTGACCCTAAAGGGCTTCTTGATGTTACGTCGAGGTATGGCATTTCAATGTGTGGAGTAATTCCTACAACCGTTATGCTCATTTTATGTCTTGAGCTTGGAGCAAAGAAAGCCGAACTCCTAAAACACGCTACATCAGGTGATATAAGTGGAGATTACAACCACGTTGTCGGCTACGGGGCAATTTGGGTTTATTAACCTCAATTATTTCTAGAAATAATCGTTAGAAAAACCTGATTGAAAATTAGACATTTCATCCGAATCCACAAAAATCACAAATAAAAATTCAAAATTTACAAGATCACCGTTTGAATGCTATAATTTTAGTTAGAGTACATAGTTGTTAATTATTTCATAAAGGGAAATCCGATGGCTAGACAAGCCGTAATTGAAGATCCAAAAGGTTTAGAAGTAGAAATAATAAGCATGTGCGATTCAACCAGGGAAATGCTTTCCGCAACACGAGATGGTTTTAAAAGACAGGATAAAGAAAGTCTAAATTATGCAGAAAAGATAGGTCGGGAAATCCACCAAAAAGAAAAGGAACTGACACATTCAATTATTTCCAAGTTTTCGAGAACAGAAGAGCCTATTAAAGACGTAGAAGTGCTTGGTTTTCTTCCCGCACACCTCGAGAGAATCGGAGACAACATTGAACTTCTTATAAGATGCATAAGAACGATGGCATACGAAGGGACACTTTTTAGTGAAAGAGCGATAAAAGAAACAAATACGCTTTTTGATAAAGCTATCGAGCTTCTTGAATGCCTTCGTGATGCCCTAAAAACGAAAAATAAAGTACTAATAAGATACGTCAAAGAGGAAGGAGAAAAATTTCAGGATATGATTAGCGAATATTCTCTTGCGCACCAAGAGCGTTTGATTGAGGGCACATGCTTATCAAAGGCTTCTTCTGTTTATCTTGCTATTCTAGATTACCTTGCCGAGGTTGAAAGACATATAAGACAGATGGCAAATAATATCGTACTTTAGTTGCTATTTTCCCTATTAAGATAGCTGAAATATAGAAATTATCTTTTAAATCCATATAATTAGAATAATTTAGTTATGCCGCCAAGGGAGGAAACATGAAAAGCCCAAAGAATATTATTACTCTAATAATTATTCTATTGATTGTGATTGTATTAGCACAAAACGCCAAAGCTGTAGATGTAAGGTTTCTCTTTTGGAACTTTTCTACATCTGCATTTATTATGTATCTAATTTTCTACGTTGTTGGTGTGATATCTGCACTTATCGGGATTGTTTGGCGAAAGATATAGTAAAATTAATGTAGAGACGACCCGACGGGTCGTCTCTACTGAGAGGCCACCGGTTTTATTACAATACTAAATTTTCAAAAATCGTGAGAACCGTCATGCAAATATCAATAATCCACCGAATTTCTCCACTATCTTGAGATTCTCTCTATAGTCAACAGGACAATCTACAATAACAGGTTTGTTTTTTGAGAAGGCTTCTTCCAAAACAGGCTTAAGCTCCCCTGCGGCTTCGATTCTATACCCAATAGCACCGAAGCTTTCTGCAAATTTAACGAAATCCGGGTTTCCAAAGTTCACATGAGACTTTCTTCCAAAAGTAATCTGTTGTTTAATCTCTATGAGACTATAGCTTTTGTCATGGAAAACCAAGCTCACAAACGGCACCTCTTCTCTTACGGCAGTTTCAAGTTCCTGTGAATTCATCAGAAATCCTCCATCTCCTGTGACGGTTACTACTTTTCTCTCTGGATAAAGTAGCTTTGCTGCAATTGCACCAGGAACCCCAACACCCATTGATGCAAATCCATTTGAAATTATACATGTATTTGGTTTATAACATGGATACACCCTAGCAACCCAGAGCTTATGGGCCCCGACATCGGAGATGACTATATCGTCCTCTCCCATTATATCCCTTAGATCAGAAAGAATCTTTTGTGGCTTTGGAGGAAAAGACTTGTCGTTTTTATATGCCTCACACTCTCTTAGTATCTGTTCTCTAAGAGCTTTTGAATAATTCGCTTCATTTTGCCTTGCTCTATCAGCAATCTCTCTAAGCGATATAGATATATCCCCTGTCACTCCAACACTTATTATATAGTGAGCATCAACTTCGGCAGGAGACATATCAATATGAACGATTTTTTTGTCTCGATTTGGATTCCACTTCTCAGGGGAATATTCAACAATGTCATACCCTATCGTAATTATAACATCCGCTCTAGCCAATCCAGACGCGATATAATCACCCGCTTGAAGACCAACTGTAAAAAGCGAAAGCTCGTTGTTATCAGAAAGTGCCCCCTTTCCCATAAAGGTATGCGCTACAGGAATATTTAATTTTTCGGCAAAATACAGAAGAGCATCTGCAGCCCTTTCTCTTATAACACCATTTCCAGCTAAAATCATCGGATATTTAGCCTCAGAAATTATTTTAGCTGCTCTTTCGACCTGGGCAGCAAGAGGCTCAGGGCTGAAAGGAAACTGTACAAAAAGAGGTTTTTCATTTACATCCATACCTGCTACATCTTCGGGAAAATCTATATGAGTTGCTCCAGGCTTTTCCGTCTCGGCAACTTTGAATGCTTTTCTCACAGCTTCCGGGATGACCTCTGGTTTTTTAATCTGAGTGTTCCACTTAGTTATAGGATGAAATATTCCTACAATATCAATGTATTGATGAGATTCCTTATGCATCCTATCAAGCGAAGCCTGCCCTGTAATCGCAACAATTGGAGCTCTATCCATATTAGCATCTGCTACACCTGTCATCAGGTTTGTGGCACCAGGTCCAAGTGTTGAAAGACAAACACCCGCCTTTCCACTCAACCTCCCATATACATCAGCCATGAAAGCCGCGCCCTGTTCATGGCGTGTTAATATAAACCGCATTTCTGAATCAAGAAGGGCATCCATGATATCAATATTCTCTTCCCCGGGGAGGCCAAATATATATTTAACCTTTTCATTTTCAAGACATTTCACAAGCAGTTCAGAAGCCTTCATGTTAATCCTTAATCAAAGTTTTATACTAACTCCTACCCTTCCTAAATCAAATTTCAAAAGAATAAGTTACTAAGTAGAACCTGATAATATCGAATGCTATTTGAATTATCATAATACTTGTTTAGAATTTTTACAAATTAAACCAAAGATGATTTTTAAAGAGGAGGCTCAATTTTTATCTTTGTTCCTAATTCGACCCCGGTTGCATCCTTAGGGTTCACTTCAAGCACATATTTCGCAGGGCGAAGCGGCGTATAAACCTTGCATTCAGAATAGGGATTTTGTTTTCCAATACAGGGTTTAGCGTTCACAATGTGGACAATTATTCCATCACTATCAATCCATAGTATAGCTAGTTCAATTAATGTATCTTTCATCCAGAAACTAGGAAATGCTTCTCTATCATATATAAAAATCATTCCACAATTAGGACAGAGAGATTTTCTTCCTTGAAGACCTTTCTGCTTGTCCTTCGCTACCTCAGCTTCTATCTTTACATCGTTAGGTAGCGTTATCAAATAAGAATCCAAACCAGTTTCAGCTAGAACTAAAACTAAGAACAAAATAAGTTGCTTTATCATTGGATTTCCTACTTTTTAAAAACCCTTTTTACAAACCGGTCCTCATCAAGCTCCGAAATTAGATAGCCAATTTCATATTGATTACCTGGATAACAATAAAGCCTTATTCCCTGAGGTGTAATCAAAAACTTACCCTCCTTTTTTGTGCCATCGGGAAGCTTCACTTCATAAACCGTAAATCCCACAGTGCCTCCGCCAATATTCACAATCTTTCTTTCTTCTCTTAGTATTCTCACGCCTTCTGCTATATCCCAAACCTTTGGATATATCTGACCTTTAACTTCTAGCTTCATATCAGTGTTATATTTAGTTTTCCGATCATGCCTGCTTGACGGGACAAGAATGTCCCGTCTATCCTGATTATTATGCACGGATAGGCGGGATTTTCGAATCCCGCCAGCCAACAATGCAGGACTCGAAAGTCCAACCTATCTAGTTTCATAAGAGTCCTCGATATGATTTTATTGTAACCCGAAGTTTAGAGCTATTTCTCGCATCTTATATTTCTCATCGTACATTTTGTTTGTAGTAGAGAGAATTCAATGCACCATATACCTACGCCAAGGCGATCTGCTTACTTTCTTTAATACATAAATTCTAATGAGAACACTCAAATCACAAAAAATCTCTTGAAAACTTCAACCCTAGAAATCATACCTACACAGGTTAGGAGTAAGTCCAGCTTTTTATTTCGTTCATACACAAACCGCTCTTTTAATTCTCCTCCACAATACTGGCAATTTGATTCTTCAGCCCATTTGTCACACTTCTCACAATACTCACCCTTTTCGTTATACCAGGTAAATAGGGAATAAACTAACTCATTTAATCCTCTTTTACCCAAAGAATCAGACCAATCACTAAGAGCCTCTTTTATACCTTTTCGGAATCTCTGCGGGACTTCAGTCAGATCACCCGAATAAATTTCTTCTTTATCCACATAAATCCTAAAGAAAAAGTCCATCTTCTTACTTAATCCGTGATTCGTGTATTGTGGATTGTGGATCGTTTTTTGTGAACCGAATCGTTCGACTGAGCTCACGACGAAGTCACGAAACACTAGTCACGAACCACCAGTTAGTCTCCACAACCTTCCTGGTATCCACAGTACTTGCACATAGCATGACAACCAATCCTCATTAGAGGCTACTACAATTAGGACATATAGTAATATCTTCAGCTTCATCTTTCGCTGAACCTTCTTGAGTCATAGTCTTTTAGTGTTTTACCTAAGATTTGTGGATTATTTTGAATATATTCCCTGATTTTGTTTAATCCATCTTCATTACGAATTATATGTTCATAATAGTTACGCTGCCATAATGGAATTCCTGGTGTTTGATGAATATCATTAATTAGTATTGAATTGGAAACGGGTCTGCAAAATTGTTCAAATGTAGGGGCACGTTGCAACGTGCCCCTACTATCATTGTTAATAACAATAATAATTCCGTGAAAATGGTTGGGCATTACAATATACTCATCCAATATCAAATTTCTTCGCAAGTCAAATGTTTTTAGCCATTCTGTTTTAACAATTTCGCCTAATTGGTTTAATACTATTTCCCCACCTACTACATCACCAAAAACACATTCTCCTTTTTGTGTACATACCGTTATAAAATATGCCCCTGGCTGTGAATAATCGTATTCTTTCAATCGAACCGACCTTCTATGATGAATATCAGGATTGTATTTCATACTAACCTTACCCTCCTATATATTCACAAACACACACCTAACACAATAAATCCCGTCCCCTTGTTCTTTTGAGCAACCGCAAGGGTTGTCCCTAAAAATATTATCACGTCTATATCCATTAACCCTGTATTCTCCCCCTTATAATAGAAACGAAATTTAGAATCTTTACTATTATAGGTAATTACAGAAGCCCTGGCTTACCGAACTACAAAAGTCCTTATAGTCTCAGCGAGTACGTTTGGATCATTAGTAGGCTCAGCGCATCTGGTACCAGCACAGACGCAAGCAACAGGTGATTTTAATTTTGATATTTCCTGGATAGTTTGAGATAGGTTCCCTAGCTCACTATCAGATGAGTTTATCTGAATAACGATTTTATGCGGTCTGTAAATCGACCATGCAGTTCTTAGAAGTTCTTCTACCCTTTGATCATCCCTTTCACCAACAATAACAACCCGAGGCGGATGTTTGACGTGATTATGTAAAGCAAGAAAGTAAGTGGCTGCGTAAAGACCGAATTTCTCAGCGACTCCACTAAAATACATTAGTGTATTCTCTGAATATTCTCGATAACGATAATCATCTGTTAGATAGTGTAATCTGTCGAAAAAGGCTGCGGCGCTTGCGTTGGGTGACGGTATTGGGTCATCCTGAATTGGCTTAAAACGATTCTTTAATATGACTACTCTATCATTCGTCTCTTCTATATCGAAGAATCCCCCGTTTCTTTCATCATAGAATTTCTGGGTGACCAAATTAGCCAGATTAATTGCCTTTCCAAAATAAAAACCATTTCCCGAGGTCTCGTAAGCATCTAGACATGCAATCCCCATTTTTACTTGATCATCAAGAAATCCGACGACTTTTGCTCGTCCATCAAAATAGGTGTGACAAAAACCTATTCCTTCTTCAAAGCAGTTTCTAAGTAGAAAATCTAGAGTCTTTATGGCTAAATCCCTTGCTCCTTCATCTCCTAGAACCTTGTAAGCCAGAAGAAAAGCTGAAACCATCATGGCGTTCCAATTTGTATAAATTATCTTATCTACATATGGAGTAGGTCTTCTTTTTCGTGCTTCAAAAAGACGACTCTTTCCTGATTCTATTAACTCCCTCACTTTCTCATTAGAAATATTAAGCCTTCTTGCAATCTCTTCTGATTCCATATCAATAAAAAGAAGATTCTTCGCAGGATTGTGCTTCATCTCGCCTCGTGAGTAAATATTGTAATAAAGAGATATAACCTTGGCCTCCTCAGAACTAAGAGCATCTTCTACCTCCTCCTTTGTCCATGTGAAGTAATCACCATCGTCGTGAAGGTCAATATCAGCATCCTGACTTCCATAAAACCCTCCATTTTCTTGGTCAGAAAGAACATCCATCACAAAACCTATAATTCCTTCTGCTATGCGACGGAAAAAATCGTTACCTGTAACCTGATATGCTAGAAGATAGGTTTTTAAATGTTCGGAGTTGTCATAGGACATCTTCTCAAAGTGAGGAACGATCCATTGAGCATCTACAGAATAGCGATGGAATCCGCCTCCAATCTGGTCATACATTCCTCCCTTTGCACTTTTTGTGAGTGTTTTATCTATTATGTGTAAGAACTCTTCGTCTTTGGTTTCAAAGTAACGAGCAAGTAGGAGTTCGACTGCACCAGAATGCGGGAATTTCGGCGCAACTCCAAACCCGCCATTTACCGAGTCGAATGAATCCATCATATTTTCAATAGCTCTATCGACTAAGAGAATGTTAAGCTCACCAGGGGATGACTCAAATTGATTTGCTAGCAAAAGCGCCTGGTAGATTTTATTTGACTCGGAAACGACAGCCTCTTTATTTTTTCTGTAATAATCAATAACCCTATTGAGCACATTACGAAAAGAAGGTAGGTTTTGTGTATCTCTAGAAGGGAAATAGGTGCCCCCAAAAAATACCTTTCCTTCCGGTGTCATAAATCCAGTAAGAGGCCAGCCACCTTGACCTGTAAGAGCACTTACCGCCTGCTGGTATCTTCTATCAACATCTGGTCTTTCATCCCGATCCACTTTTATTGCGATAAAATTCGCGTTGATTATTTTTGCAATCTCTTCATCCTCATAACTTTCCCTGTCAATAACATGGCACCAGTGGCACCATACAGCACCGATATCTAGGAGAATAGGACGGTCTAATTCTTTTGCCTTCTGGAAAGCCTCTTCACACCAAGGATACCAGTCTACAGGCTGATGACTCGCGCTTCTTAAATACGCACTTGATTCATCTGCTAACCGATTCTTTCCTTCTTGTGTCACCATTTCACTCATAATAACTTTCAAAATTAAACAATTAGTGGCTCATCTTCAAATAGGATAGGCAATTTTATGGGCAAAGGCATGCCTTGTCCCTACTTTGCTGTCCACAAGCAAGCCTGTTCCGATGTATTCTACTTAGTCTTAGGCATACTCAGAACAAACGGGAGCTCATTATTATCCGAGGCTGGAAAACCTCGGCTATCGTTATGTAATTATTTGTATGGAACCTTCGATAGTCGCGACTTTCCAGTCGCGGATTTTTATAATTGGAATTTATCTCGGCATGGCCTGCCCTGAGCTGGGTCCCCGATTTAATCGGGGAAGGGATGTCGCTCCTACGACACATAGGTTACCCCTTTTTTTCTTTTATTGCCTTAATAATCTCGCGCATAAAGGCAGGCAGGTCATCTGGGATGCGTGATGTCACCAAGTTTCCATCTCTTACAACCTCAGCATTTATATACTCAGCTCCTGCATTTACAATGTCATCCCTAATAGCACTAACGCAGGTCACCTTTTTACCCTTTAGTATTCCTGCCGAGACCAACACCCATCCAGCATGGCAGATAGCTCCAATTACCATGCCATGATCAAAGGCATCTTTAACCAGTCTTAACATTGCAGGGTAACGGCGCATATAATCTGGAGCATAGCCTCCGGGGACAATGACACAATCGAAATCCACACCTTTAACCTTGTCTGCGGCGGTGTCCATCTTTACTGGATACCCATATTTACTATGATAAGTGTCAGAACTTCCACTTCCTACTACAATTACCTCCGCTCCTTCTTCTCTAAACCTATAAAGCGGATACCAAAGTTCTAATTCTTGATATTGGTTCTCAGCTAAGATCGCAACCCTTTTCCCTTTTAGTTCCATGATTGCCTCCTTGACTAGGAATTGGGAATTAGGATTAATTCCTAACTCCTAATGCCTAATTCCTAATCAAATCCTTGCAACCTTCGCCATTAGTAAATGATCAACTAAGACCAGGTTTACCATTGCCTCAGCGATGGGAACTGCCCTCGGACAAAGGCAAGGATCATGCCTACCTTTTACAACAAGATCCTTAATGTTGCCATACTTATCCACTGTTTCTTGAGTCTTTGAAATTGAAGAGGTTGGTTTTATAGCAATCCTAACTACCAGATTCTCTCCAGTTGTTATTCCACCCTGGATTCCGCCTGCATTGTTTGTTTTAAATCTGAGTCTATTAGAATCATCCATATACATAACATCATTGACCTCAGACCCTTTTCTTCTTGAAACCTCAAAACCCATTCCTACTTCAAACCCCCTTATCCCACCTATACTCATAAGGGCTTGCGCAAGGTCGGCGTCCATTTTATTAAACACAGGGTCGCCAAGACCTGGCGGGACACCGATTGATACAACCTCAACTGTCCCACCGATTGAATCCCCTTCATGCCTAACCTTCTCAATTAGGTCTATCATCTCAATAGCCTTTTCAGAATCCGGGCATCTAACTGGATTATTTTCAATCTCATTAAAATCTATTTCCTCAGCCACAATATCTCCAATTTGCTTTACATAGCCAATAGTCTTTACTCCGTTTAAATTCAGGATTTTCTTTGCAAAAGCCGCGGCGGCAACACGTCCGACTGTTTCTCTCGCAGAAGACCTCCCGCCACCTCTCCAGTCTCTCACTCCGTATTTAACGTCATAGGTATAATCAGCATGGCCAGGGCGATAAGTGTCCTTTATGTCTTCATACGATTTTGAAATCACATCTACATTCTTAATCATAAGTGAAATGGGTGTACCAAGGGTTTTTCCTTCAAAGACGCCTGAGAGCATCTCTACCTTATCTGGCTCTTTTCTCTGAGTGGTTACTTTACTCTGACCAGGGCGACGACGATCGAGTTCATATTGGATTTCCTCTTCCGAGATCTCAAGCCCTGCAGGACAGCCATCTATTATTACCCCAAGAGCAGGACCGTGAGATTCACCCCAGGTAGTTATCTGAAAAAGCCTACCAAAAGAATTTCCAGGCATAGGGAAATTTTATATCAGTAGGAAAGGCATTGCAAATACTTTAACGGATTAGGGAAGATTATAGGCGGGGATGGGAAACCCCACCTATCCGCATATTTCAATTTCCACCAGAAATAGGCGGGACTTTCCAGTCCCGCATTGATGGGCGGGTTGGAATACCCCGACTTCGTTGTTTTATTTGCTTGAATATAAACATTCGATAGCAGCGACTTTCCAGTCGCGGATTTTTATAATGGGGATATATATCGCGCCTAGAAGGCGCACCTACGATTCATTTGGGTTGTTGTTTCCCATACTCGTAGGAGAGGCTTCCTTCGATGAACTCAGGACAGGTCTAGGCTCGAACCAACTGTGGTAAGCCAATACATGTAGGGCTCATTCCCCGAATGAACCTTGACATTGAAGGCTGATGAAGGTATCAGCCCTACTCTAAAGATTTTTATGAGCCCGACGAATTATTGTAGAGACGACCCGCCGGGTCGTCTCTACTTTATTTATTCAGATCTGTCCAGTTTTTGATTCTTTTTAGATGTAAATCTAGTTTTTAGGAAATCGTATTGCTCTAGTCTTAATCCAATAAGACCTGAGTTAATGATTTGGGTAACTGATGTTCTACACTTATACACTTAAGTAGGGATATAGGATCGTCATTCCCGCAGTCCCCGATGAATTCCTCTTGGATAGCGGGAATCCATTTTGCTTTGTCATTCCCAAACGTTACCCGATAAAAACATTCTGGTACAAGCTTTATTGGGAATCCAATGGATACCCGATAACTGCACTCGGGTATGACAGAAGCGACGGATGCACGATTAACCTTCTGCACGCATTAAGCCTTGTCCAGCATTGGCAGGCGGGGTTGGAAAACCTCGTCTCATTGTGCAGGGTTAGAAAACCCTGCCTATCAGTGTATGTTAAGATTCTGGGGGATAGGCGGGACTTTCCAGTCCCGCTTTATATGAGTCTTGAAAGCAACGCTACTGATTCAATATGATATGTCTGTGGGAACATATCAAATGGGCGAATTTTTATAAGTTTATAGCCAAACTCAGTAAGCGTCTTTAAATCCCTTGCCAAGGTTGGTGGATCGCATGAGACGTAAATGATTTTCTCTGGAGAAAGTTCTACTAGTCCTTTCAATATACCCTTTGCCCCTTCTCTCGGTGGGTCGAGAACAACTAAATCGAATTTATCATCCCTTTTAAGCGATTCTTCGACAAAAAGTTCGGCTGGAGTGGGATCAAAGATCACATTCCTTATTTGATCTGCCTCTGCACTCTTTTTTGCAAGCTTGATAGCCTTTGCGCTAACGTCAACCCCTACTACCTCTCTAGCCCTTTTTGCAATGTGAAGTGAAAAATTTCCAATCCCACAGTATAGGTCTAAAACCCTTTCGTGTCCTTTAAGATCTGACCATTCAACTAAAGTCTCAACTAATCGCTCATTAATTTCTCTATTTGACTGAATGAAAACCGATGGAGTTGAATAGAACTTTAAGCCAGATTGAGTAAATTCAAAGTCCTCTTCATGATATCCCGCTACCGATACGTTCCCTATCTCTAACGATTTTTTTATATGATCACGAAGGGTGTTAAGTTTCTTTGGATCCTTCTCACTGAATGGGACAAGAGAAATGTGAGCAGTCTTTCCATCTGATGCTATATGAATCCTTGCCAAAGGGTAATGTGCATTAATCGAAGAAAGGCATTTAGTAAGACGAAAAATCGCTTCATTTATAATACTCGAAGCAATTGGACAACCTTCTATCGGGACTCGTTTTCGACTTCCCTCTTCATGGAATCCAAGATGATACCTTCCCTTTTGAAACCATGTTGAAAGGGTAACCCTATTTCTGTAGCTGTATTCTTCTAGAGAAGGAAATATGGGCTCAATCTCGATGCCTCTTAGTCCACCAATTCTTTCAAGAGTTTCTCTTAGAATGCTTACTTTAGCAGCAAGTTGAGAAGGATACTTAAGATGTTGCAACTGGCACCCTCCACATTCCCCAAAAACAGGACAGGGCGCCTGAGTCCTTTCAGGAGAGGTTCTTAAAATCTCTTCAATAATTGCCTCAGCGTAACTACCTTTGTCCTTTGTGATTTTAACCTTTAAAACATCGCCAGGTAGCCCACCCTTTACAAAGACCACCTTACCATTGGCTCTAGCCATTCCTGCCCCGCCGAATGTGAGCTTTTCAATTTCGACTCGCATGATATAACTTTAACTTAACAATTTCCAGTAGCTTGCTACAGGGTTTCAGCTGTCATCTCGAACGCACGTGAGAGATCTAGATTCCTCACGGAGCCTGTGCTGAGCCACTGCGAAGTATTCGGAAAGACACCACGTGTCATATTGCTTCGTCACTGCCTTTTATTTCCTTTTCTCGTTCTTTTCATTTCCCTCCGAACCACACTGCGGTTCAAAGAATACTCCACTCGAAATAATTCTCCCCGAAATAACCAAAAGAACTGTCGTTTGTATGTTGATGCCCTGCAGCTTGCCTCAGGATTCATTATTGTATCCCAGCAACCTAAATTATAATCATAGCATCCCCATAACTCAGAAATCTGTATTCCTTTTCCATTGCCTCTTTATAGGCTTTAAGAATAAGCTCCCTGCCTGCAAATGCTGAGACCAACATAAGAAGCGTTGAACGGGGAAGATGAAAATTTGTTATCAAAATATCAACAATTTGAAACTGGAAGCCAGGATAAATGAAAAGATCCGTATAGCCGAAAGCAGGCTGCACATTTCCATTTTTATCAAGAGCACCTTCTAGGGTTCTTACTACAGTGGTACCCGCAGCAACAATTCTTTTACCCTCTCTCTTAGCCCTGTTTATAGCAAGAGCCGCTTCATCAGAGATTTCTCTATATTCCTGATGGATTTTGTGTTCTTCTACATTCTCAGTCTTAACTGGTTTAAAGGTTCCAGCCCCTAAATGTAATGTAATATAAAGAATTTCAATACCTTTTTGACGTATTTCGTCTAAAAGCCTTCTTGTGAAATGAAGCCCTGCCGTCGGAGCAGCAACCGCTCCTTTCTTATCCGCATAAACCGTCTGATAGAAAATCCTATCCTTCTCTTCAGGCTGGCGTTTAATGTATGGAGGAAGAGGCATCCTTCCAGAGTGCTCTATGTAATCATCGGCATCCTCTTCAAACTCAATTATCCACTCATCTTTTCCATCTTTTAATACCTTTCCCTTAAAACCTCCATCAAATTCGATCTTCATGTTGTGTTTGGGATTTTTCATAATGGCCTTCCAAAAACAAGCATTTATCCTATCTGTAAGCAGAACCTCCACTTTCTTGCCTTTGTCTTTTTTCCCGAAAAGCCTGGAGGGGATGACTTTTGTGTTGTTTAAGACAAGTATGTCCCCTTCTTTTAAGATTTGAGACAACTCAAAAAATCTTATGTGTTCGATTTTTTGATTATTTCTCCAAACAACCATCAACCTTGATTCCTCCCTATTAGAAACTGGATAGAATGCAATAAATTCATGAGGGAGTTCGTAATCAAAATCGGCTGTTTTCATTGAACCTATTCTACCCGAAGTGACCGCGGTTATGTTTGAAATAAAAACGAATTATTGCTGTAGTAGGGGCAGGTTTGAATCCTGCCCCTACAGTAGACATGATTTGGTACAAGGTTGAATTCGTCTAATTGTATGTTGGTATAACTCTCTGGTATTTTGCCATCACAGTTGCTTGACGTCATCCCTGTTTTTTTATATCCGCCGTTGGGTAGGTAACGAGCAGACCTAGCGCCTGCACTATTATTTTGGGCAACCGTGGCTCGAGCGGGCTCGCCACAGGCAAGGCTTGCCCCTACAAATAATATCCCGTGTATTTGATTCGGTTTGTGAAATAAAGGGCGAACACATAGGTTCGCCCCTACTTACCTTTAACCTTTTCCAGAAGTTTCTTTATCGAAAGTCTTAATGCATTTATCCTTATAAACCCTGTTGCATCCTTCTGATTATAGACCTTTTCTTCCTCGAAGGTAGCCAAATCCTTCTGATATAAAGAAAATGGAGAACGCCTGCCTGCAACTGATACAGTTCCTTTATAAATCTTCATTCTAGCCGTTCCAGACACATTCTTTTGAGACTCATTTATAGCAGCCTTCAGCATTTCCATCTCAGGTGAATACCAAAACCCATAATAGATAAGCTCCGAAAATTTAGGAGTAAGCATGTCTCTTAGATGCATGACCTCTCTGTCCATTGTAAGAGACTCAACTGCTCTGTGTGCAGCATGAAGAATTGTACCACCCGGGGTCTCGTAAACACCGCGTGATTTTATTCCGACAAATCTGTTTTCCACCATGTCTACTCTTCCAACGCCGTTTTTTCCAGCAATTTTGTTTAGTTTATGAAGAAGTTCTACTGGAGAAAGTTCCTCCCCATCAACTCTTACCGGCACACCCTTTTCAAAATCTATGTCAATGTAGGTAGGCTCGTTTGGAGCTTTATCGGGGGAAACTGTCATCTCAAACATATTTTCAGGTGGTTCAGCCCAAGGGTCTTCAAGTATTCCACCCTCGTAGCTTGTATGAAACAGGTTCCTATCGCAGCTATAGGGTTTTTCTTTAGTTACGGGAACGGGAATCCCATGACTTTTTGCATAGGTAATAAGATCCTTTCTCGATTTAAAATCCCACTCACGCCACGGAGCTATAACGCCAATAGCTGGGTTAAGCGCATAGTAGGTTAATTCAAACCTTACTTGATCGTTGCCCTTTCCTGTTGCGCCATGTGATACCGCATCCGCATTTTCTTTTTTTGCAATTTCAATCTGCTTCTTTGCAATCAGAGGTCGTCCAAGAGAGGTCCCCATTAGATACATCCCTTCATAAACTGCGTTCGCGCGAAGGGCTGTAAAAACAAAATCCCTTACAAATTCATCTTTCAAATCCTCTACATACACTTTACTGGCGCCTGTTTTTATAGCCTTTTCTTTTATCTCCTCTAAATCCTCCCCTTGACCTAGATCAGCAACAAACGCAATAACTTCTGTTTTGTATTGTTCAATAAGCCATCTGAGTATCACAGATGTATCAAGGCCGCCAGAGTAAGCGAGTATTATTTTCCTAATATCTCCCATTTTCAAAAAACCTCCAATAATTCATTTTGAAGAAAGCTAAAGGCAAAGGTGTAAGCAAATCTTTAGACTTTTAAAATCAGGTAGTCTAAACAAATAAAGATTTCATTTACTCATCTGTTTATCCAGTTGACTTCCCCTAAGGTCATAAAAATAGAATGTTGCACCCTTACTCTCATAAAATTTCTCAAGTGAAAAACCGATATATTCTAGCTTTGCATCGTCATCACCCCTATACGTAGTACGTTTCACTTCCTGGGAAAGCTTGCAAACAATTGGAATTTCGTTTGTAGGACTTTCATGACATAAAAATCGAAGTTCAAATTCGCCATCTACAGACATATTCCTTGGAATAGCAAACCCTACAGCCATCCTAGCATTTATTAGTTCAATTACCATGAGCTTAACCTTTCCAAAACCTTCGGCCTCCCCTCCGCCCTCAACCTCAAATGTATAGCCGTAAAAGTTAACGGGTATGTTACTCTCCTTCATCGAATCGAGATACCAATAATCCTCTGAAGTTAGCACACACATAATCTGAAACATTTTAGCCTCCTGAAAACTACTAAATTCAAACCTTAAACTGGCGTAAGTAATGATAACATGCAATGAATACAGTCTAAACAAGCCCAATGAAGCTCAGTTGCTTCCCTACATTTTCACCATCCCTTCTATATGAATGAAAATCACTATTGCATTTTGTACAGATGTTCATTACCTCAATGTCCTTTACTCCCTCTTTAAATAGATTAATTCGATTCGCTCCCTTTAAATCAAGGATGTATTTAAGATTGCTTTTTCTAAATAAAAAGTCCTTCCAATTATCGAATTTATCAATGAATTGAGACGCTACATCCTCACCAACCTCATAACAGCAACCTCCAATAGATGGACCAACCACGCAAGAAACTCTTGATGGTTCGATTCCAAATCTATTCTTCATCTCAGTGAGAGTGGCTATTGGGATCTGAGAAAGGGTTCCTCGCCAACCTGCATGAACTACAGCAACTAAAAAACCAGTTTTCTCCGCAAAAAGTATAGGAACACAATCTGCAGTAAAAACCCCAATACCTATTCCTCTTAAACCAGTTATAATCGCATCCCCTTTCTCCTTTGACAGATCTTTGAATCCATCATTTATGACGAAGACGTCACTACTATGTGTTTGATTTATAGTGGCAATGTTACTCAACCCGAAATATCTTGCAATATCAGATACGCTCCCATTGAATTTTTTGTTAGAAAATCCGTGAACTATCCCGCCGATTTTAGATAAACTCTGAGACTTAATCCAACTCATTTTTCTAATAATTCAATCACAGCTTTAATATCATCAGGAATGGGGGCAGAAAATTCCACATACTCTCCAGTCCTTGGATGCTTGAAGTTAAGCGTTAACGCATGAAGTGCCTGCCTTGCAAGGCACTTTGAGAGCCTCTCTAACAACTCGGATTTATGTTTTTTTACACCATACATCTTATCACCCAATATCGGATAACCATTTTCAGCAAAATGGACCCTTATCTGATGAGTTCTTCCAGTTTTAGGCTCAACTTCAACCATTGTCACTTCTTTATACCTTTTTATAACCCTCCATAAAGTAAACGCCTCCCTTCCTGCTCTGACCTTTGTTGTCATCTTAATTCTATTTTTAGGGTGCCTTCCTATGAGAGAAGAAAATGAACCTGATTCTCCTTTAATATCACCAACTACTAATGCTAAATACTTCTTTTTGGTTTCGTGTGATTTGAATTGATTTACAAGAGAATTATGAGCAATGTCGTTCTTGGCAACTACCATAACGCCAGAGGTGTCTTTGTCAAGCCTATGCACTATCCCCGGTCTAAGTTTTCCTCCAATTCCCGAAAGACCAAGACATTTGTAAAGGAGCGCATTTACAAGAGTACCGTCTTTTATTCCAGCCCCAGGATGCACTGTTATTCCCTGAGGCTTGTTAACCACAATAATGTCATCATCCTCATATATAATTGGAACCTGTATATCTTGGGGCTGAGCCTCCAGAGGTTCAGGGGAAACAAAAGTTACACAAACGTCCTCACCCCCGCTTAGTTTCTTCGATGGTCTTATTGGTTTGCCCTCCACTAAAATAAGACCTTCGTCCAACATTCTTTTTATTTGAGAACGGGTAACACTTGTAAGAAGAGACGAAATAGCAACATCTGCTCTCTTGCCTGATAAGTCTTTTGGTATTTGAAACCTTTCTATGGATTCTTCTTTATTCATATTTAATTGCTTGGATAGATTTTAAAAAAAGTACTTTAATTCTGTATAATTAGTGCTTACTTCCACCAGCTTTATATTGTATCTTTTGTTGATATAGCCTCATAGCCGAGCTTGCTATTACTCCAGGAACATCCTTATTTTTTGAAAGTGCTTGAAGTTCCTTATCCCTTAGGTGTCTTATAAAGCGAAGTGCTAAAGGTGGTGGTGTCTTAGGATTGTTAACCAAAGCTACTTTGACCTGGTAGTTTCTGGTCCATCTACGAGTAGAAGCAATCTGATTTAACACCTCTTCGTTTGCGGTTTTTGATTGTACAATTAGTATAATCTCCATATCGGTAACACCTGGGTTCCTTATTGCAGAAACGGCTACCATTCTATTTGAATCACGAATTAGGATCGTCCGTGCCGCTCTATTTCCTAAAAGAGCAAGTTTGATCCTTTGAGGAATGTTCATCTGCTTTATTTTATGAAATAGACTTTCACGCCTTCGCTCAACAGCCTCATCTATCTCTTCCCCAGTTTCCTCTGTAAGATCATTAGAGAAATCAATGCCATCGAGAAAAGATTCATTGATATCTTCAAGTAAAGTAGATTTAGCTTTCTCTTCTTCATCATCTGACGATATATCAGAATCAATAGCCTCTTCAGGAACATCCTCACTCGGATCATTTTTACTATCATATTTTGGATAATTGAGAGGAGCTTCACCTTTTTTAGCTAAATAAAGCTTAAAGATGGAAATAACCCTATCTAGTTTAGAGCGACTTATAGAAGGGTTCTTGGTTAGTGCTTCGACTATAACTTCTGACCTTAGGATACGTTTTTGATCATCTGTTATTAATTCGATAATGGGCGAACTATGAACTGTCTCGGCAAGAAAGGCGATGGTATCATCATTTGTGGAAGGATTTAGTATTATCTTTTGAAGTTGAAATTCACTCGCTGTATTTCTAGCAATATAATCGAGGAGCTTAGGTGAAGTTGATGTATCATCAAGTACTGTTCCAATTACTTCATCCGGCATTGATTTTAGAGAAGCCTTAGCCTCTTTACTTATTTCTTCATCTTCATCCAGAGTCAGGCTATATAGAACCTTAACAAGATTCTTTGGCGGAATAGTAATAAGGCCCCGTGCCGCATTAAGACGAAGCTCTCTTGGAAGAGATGGATCAACAAACTCTTTTAAATAATCAGGAAGGTTCTTAATAAAATCTACCATCGTTTATTAGATTTATTTTATGTAAAAAAACCGATGTATACAAACATAAAATCAGCGATGATTTGATACTGGAGTGGAGTAAGAAAAGAAGACTATTTCTTTTAAGACATCTTTCCCAATCAACAAATAAGTGAATCAGAGTCAAACTAAAGTTCAAGATTGAATTAGAAAATGATGTTCACTCCAGCAACCTGCACGGTATCATTAAATTTAAAGAAAGTAATAGAAGTCATTACGAGGGAGTGAAACGACCGAAGCAATCCCTTGAATACTCAGGCAGAGGGGTATAATGAGCCTACATAGTGTTAGCAATGGATTGCTTCACGGAGTTTACACTGAGTTTATCGAAGTGCTCGCAATGATAACATTTTCTCGTCCTCTCAATGAGAGGGTTGAGAACCTAACCAACCCCATCAGATTCTGCCAATGACAGTAGAAACCTTGTAGCAAGTTACAGAGAATTATCAAATTAAATTCGAATAACACAGGGTATATGTTTTACTTTTTTTATCTTTTTGGATTTTGTAGAACTAAGCCGAGTTCCAACCATGTCCAAGGCACTGCCATGACTAACTGATATTTCTAAAAAACCTGTACTTCCAATAATTGCTAGAAGTTCACCCTTTGGAACTTCTGCATAAAATTGTGATATTCCCTTTATTACCTCACCACCTATATAAACCCTTGACTTAGGTTTTATGAGCTGAGCAGGTATGTTCGTAATAAGGTTTCCGAAAGAGTCTATGTAAATAACCTCGCCTATTATTTCACTTCTCCGAACCACTGGCTCTTTAATCTGAAGCTTTACGGGCTTCCTTACTTGCCCGCCTAAATCATCTGCTGGTACACCGAGAGAAAGGTGCGCGGCGGCAGGAGCAAAAACGTCCCTTCCATCAAAAGTAGAACCCACTTTAGGAAGAATGTATTTCGGGTTTGAAATCTCGAATGCCTTAACTGATTTGAATTCACTATAAATAAAGGTAAAAATCCCGTTATCAGGTCCTAGAAAAATATAGTTGTCAGCTTGTACAACTATAGGCTTTCTTCTACTACCCACTCCAGGATCAACAATCACTATATGAATAGTCCCTTGAGGATAGTAATTGTAGAAATTCCGAAGAATTAAAGCAGATTTAAAAATATCTTGAGGTGGAATTTCATGCGTAATATCAGTAATTACTACTTCAGGATTTATTGAGAGTATAACCCCCTTCATCGCTCCAACATAGTGATCTTTTAATCCAAAATCGGTTGTTAAGGTTATGATGCGTTTCATTTTAGTTTTCCATGTTTTCTTCTCATTCACTAATTCCCAATTCCTAATCCCCAATTCCCAAACTATAATATAAACGTTACACAATTTAACGTGACAATAAAATGAAGCTCCATATCCTGGGTTCGGGAACATGCATTCCTTATGAAAGAAGAGGGTCTTCAGGGTATGCCCTTAGGCTTTCAAAGTCAACCATTTTACTTGATTGCGGAAATGGAACTACTTGGAAGCTTGGAAAAGTTGGCATAAATTACCTAGAGGTAAACCACATATTTTTATCGCACTTTCATCCTGATCATACGGCAGATTTAATCCCATTTCTATTCGCTACTAAATATGCCCTAGTTAAGAGAGTAAAACCGCTTTATATCTGGGGATCGAGAGGATTTAAACGTTTCTTCTCGGTACTAAATAATGCTTACAATGATTGGATCCAGCCAGACAAATTAAACATTGAAGAACTAGATGAAGGTATAATGAAATTTGACGACTTCACACTAATTTCAGGAAAAACCCTTCATATAGACAGTAGCCTTGCTTATCGGATTGAAAGTGAAGGTAAATCTATAGTTTATTCAGGTGATACTGACTATTCAGAATCATTAGTTGAGCTTGCAAGAGATTCTGATTGCTTAATTATTGAATGCTCAATGCCCGACAAATTAAAGGTTAAAGGTCACCTTACTCCAACCGAGGTATCAAAGATAGCTAATAAATCGAAAGCTAAAAGGCTTATAATTTCGCACCTCTACCCAATCTGCGATGAATTGGATGTTATTAAGGTGATTAGAGAACAAGTGGATG
>Ga0209640_10000984_pt1 | contig 23431 bp, 23 predicted proteins | sample RifCSP10_1_FD_184018 | JGI IMG/M metagenome (GOLD analysis project Ga0209640, IMG submission 184018) | Soil microbial communities from Rifle, Colorado - Rifle CSP2_sed 10_1 (SPAdes) (version 2) | ecosystem: Environmental > Terrestrial > Deep subsurface > Rock core/Sediment | place: Rifle... | reverse complement strand
GCGTCGGCCGAAACGGCCGACGCGGAGCTCGCCGGAACGGTCACCGGCTTCGACGTGAGGCCGGTGAGCTTCGACGACGACCGGCGCGCCACCGAATACGAGATCGCGATCACGGCGAGAGTGGCCTTGCGCCGCACCAATCCGGAGTCGGTGCTCTGGCAGAACGACCGCTACCAGTTTCGCGACAGCTACAAGCTGGAGGCCTCGGATCTCGGCTTTCAGGATCGTGAGACGCCGGCGATCGAGGCGACGGCGAAGAAGTTCGCCGAAACCATGATCACCGACCTGCTCGAAGGCTTCTAGAAACCGCTCCCCGGCCCGGGCGGGGCGGGGGCTACTTCGCGGAGCGCTTCTGCGCCGCGGCGAGGCGTGACTTCGTGCGCGCCGCCGCGTTCTTGTGGACGAGACCCTTGCTGGCGGAGGAGTCGACCACCGAAACCGCCTCGGCCACCTGCGCGGCGGCATCCGCCGCACCGGATTCGACCGCGACGCGCGCCTTGCGGACCGCCGTTCTCATGCGCGAGCGCGCGGCGCGGTTCTTCTGGCGCTGGGCCTCGGACTTCTCGGCGCGCTTGCGCGCGGACTTGGTGTTGGCCATCGGGTGGGACCTTTCTCGTTGCGGAGCGCCCGCGGGAAGTATCGGCTTCGCGGGAGCGAGGAACTCTACTAGCGACGGGAGCGGGATTCAACTCCCAGGCTCTGGAGCTTCTGGCGCGCCAGATTCGCCTCGTCGGAGCTCGGGAAGGTGCGGACGACCTGTTCGAGCTGCGCGATGCCGTGCTGCCGGTCCCCGAGCTCGATCTGCGCGTACCCCTTCTTGAGCAGGGCGCTCGCGGTCTTGTCGCTGCGCGGCCACTTCTTCAAAACCTGATCGTACTCGGCGATCGCGTCGGCGAAGCGCTGCTGGCGGTAGTAGCACTCGCCGGTCCAGTAGACGGCGTTGTCGGCGAGGTCGGTCTCCGGGAACGCTTCGAGGTACTGCCGAAAGCCGAGCAGCGCCAAGTCGTAGGTGCCGCGCAGGTAGTCGCTGTACGCGCTCTGGTAGAGCACTTCGGGATTCTGGCTCGGAGCCGGCGCAGGGGGAGCCGCCGCTCCGGGCTCCACCGGCGACGGCGCCGTGGCGCTGCGCACCGCCTTCAAGTCCTGGCTGGCGGCCGCGATCTGCTGTGAGAGCTGCGAAAGGCGGTAGTTCGTGTCCTCCAGCTGCCCGTGGAGCTCGCCCAGCTGGCCGGAGAGGTTGCCGAGGTCGACGCGCATGTCGGCCTCGGCGCGCAGCAAGCGGTCGGCCTGCTCCTTGATGATGGCTTGGAGCGCGGCGACCTCCTGCTTGCTCGACCCCTGGGTCTGCATCTGCAGGACCTGCTGCTGAAGCTCGGTGATCTGCGAGCGGAGACTGTCGATGTCGGAAGACGAGACGCAGCTCGAGAGGACCGCCGCCACGAGGAGGGCGATCGGCCGGGCGGCGAAGCGCGCCAACGCGGAAGACCTCAGCGCGCGACCCGGCCGGTGATCAGGAAGTGCGCGCGGCGGTTGCGCGCCCAGCACCCCTCGCTGCTCTCTCCGCACTGCGGCCGCTCCTCGCCGTAGCTGAGCGTGGTCAGGCTGCCGGCCGAGGCGCCGAGCGACGCGATGTAGCCCATCGCGGCCGCGGCGCGGCGTTCGCCGAGCGCGAGGTTGTATTCGTTGGTGCCGCGCTCGTCGCAGTGGCCCTCGATGCGGACTTCGAACTCGGGATGCGCGCGCAGCCACTCGGCGTTCTTGGCCAGCCGGGAGCGGGACTCTTCGGTCAGGTCGGCCTTGTCGAAGTCGAAGTAGACGTCGCCGAGCAGGCCGTTGCGCGTCACGTATTCGTTGACTGCGACGATGTCGCCGGCGAGCGGATCGGGCGTCTGGTCGACCACCGCGCCCTGATCGCGCGGCTCGACCTCCGTCGCCGGCTGCTCGGGCTGGACGGCGGCGGGCGGTACCTCAGGCGGCGGCGCCTGCACTTTCTTTTTGGCGCACGCCGGCACGAGAACGACGATTGCGAGCGCAGCAAGCCACAGCGAAAGCCGGGTCCGAGTCATCTTGCTCTCCTTGATGTGTCGGCAGATTCCGTCATCGACACCGATCCGTTCGCGAAGTTACCAGACTCCCCAAAGTGCCGCAACGGGCGCGGCTATCACCGCAAGTACGCCGACCAGTCGGGCGCCCAGTTGCTGCCCTCGCGGGTGAGCTGCTCGACGTCGGAGCCGTCGGCCACGCTCATCGCGAAGATCTGCGTGCCGCCGGCGCGCGACGAGGTGAAGGCGATCCGACGGCCGTCGGGCGAGAAGCTGGGCGCCTCGTTCGAGCCCGAGCCGGCGGTGAGGCGCTTGGCGGCGAGAGAGACGAGGTCGAGCACGGCGATGTCGAAGCGGCTGCGGTCGACGCGCGTGGCATAGGCGAGCCGGGTGCCGTCCGGGCTCCAGGAGGCGCCGTCGTTGTACTCGCCCTCGAAGGTGACGCGCCGGAGGTTGGAGCCTTCCGCGTCCATGACGTAGAGCTGGGGCGAGCCGGAGCGGCTGGAGGTGAAGGCGATCTCCTGGCCGGACGGGCTCCAGGCCGGATTCATGTCGATGCCGCCCGAGTTGGTGAGCCGCCGGACTCCCGAGCCGTCGCGATCGCAGACGAAGATCTCGATGTTGGCGCCGAGAGCGCGCGCGAACGCCACCCGGCGACCGTCGGGAGAAAACGACGGCGAGGCGTTGAACGTGCCCTCGGTGACCAGCGGGCTCTTCTTGCCGCTCGCGATGTCGGCGAGGTAGAGGGCGGGGCCCTTGCCGCCGAAGTAGGAGACGTAGGCGATGGTGTTGCCCTGGCCGCTCCACGACGGGCTCATCGAGATGGACTGGTGGGCCGTGACCTTGCGTTGGTCGTAGCCGTCGTAGTCCATCATGTAGATCTCCTTGTGCCCGTCGCGATCCGAGTAGAGAGCGATCGCGGTCATCGCGATGCCGCGCTTGGAGGTGAGGAAGAGCACGATCTCGTCGGCGAAGGTATGGGCGATCCGCCGTGCCAGGTCGAAGGTCCCCCGGTAGCGCTTGCCGACGATGGTCTGCCGGCTGGCGAGATCGACGAGTCGCCCTTCGAGCACGAGGCGATCGCCTTCGAGCTCGACCTCGGCGGCGAGCAGCATCGCGGCGCCGAGCGAGCGGTACTGGTCGGCGTCGCGCTCGAGATCGCCGGTGAGCGTGAGGACGCCGAGCTGCTCGGGCCCCAGGAGCTCGAAGATGCCGCTGCGCTCGAGATCGCGCCGGAGCGTCTGCTCGAGCTCGCGGGCGGCGTTCGCTGCCGTGCCCGGCAGCGCGGAAGTCCCCGGTATCGCCGGAAAAGCGAGCGTCACGATGGGCACCTGGCTGCTCCGGTCCAGCACCACGGTGATCCCCTGCGGGGCCACCGGCGGCGGCGCGGTCGTCTCCGGCGGTGGAGTCTGCGCCGCCGCCAGGGCGACCACGAGCAAGCAGAGCGGGTAGATCGCGGAGCTCGAACGCATACGGCGGGCCTCCATCAACGGACGATCAGGTTGACGCCGAGCGAGTCCTCGCGGTAGGCGCGCGGCAGCGGCGGCAGGGGAGAGGAGGCCTGGACGGCGCGCAGCGCCGCCAGGTCGAAGCTGTTGATTCCCGAAGAGCGCGAGATGCGCACACCGCGGAGCGTGCCGTCGCGCTCGATCTCGAAATGGATCCACGCTTCGACGCCGCCGCCGACCAGCGGCCGCGTCCAGTTGCGCGAGATCATCGCCAGCATCTGGTCGACGTAGTAGCCGTACGTGAAGTCGGGATTGTCGAACGTCGCCACCGGCGCGCCGAGCGCCATCCCGGCGAGCGCTCCGGTCGGCGCGCCCTGAACCTGCGCTGCGGACGAGGGAGGAGCGGCGGGTTGCGGAGTCGCCGGCGCGGGCGGCTTGGGGGCCGGCTTCGCCGGCTCCTTTTTCGCCTTCGGATCGGGCAGCGCCGGCGCTTTCGACTCGCGCTTCGGCTCCGGCACCGGCTCGGGCTCCGGTGCCTTCGCCTCGGGCGCCGGCGGCACCGGCTTCGGCTGCTCGACTCCGAGCCGCGCGGCGGGGACGATACGCACGGCGACGAACTCGAGCGGCGGCTGCGGCTCGGCGAGGAGCTTGGGGGCCACCCAGGCGGCGAGGACGACGATGAAGTGGAGGGAGGCGGCGACCACGAGCGCGCGCCGGAACGATCCGGCGGCTTGCGCGTCGAGGCGGCCTTCGAGGACGCTCGAGACGCTGCCGGTCATCTCTTGCGCGGCTCGTCGGGCCGGTTGGTCACCATGCCCACGCGCTCGATGCCCCCCTTGTGGAGAAGGTCGAGGACCTCGATCACGCGGCCGTAGGGCACGTCGCGGTCCCCTTTGAGGAACACGGTCTGGTCCTCGCGGCCGCGCAGCATCGGCGTCAGCACCTGGACGAGCCGCGTGGGGTGGACCGGCTGCTCCTTGACGTAGACGAGGCCCTCGCGGTTGATGGACAGGATCAGCGGATCGTCGACCTTGGTCGGCAGGTTGGGCGCATCCGCTTTCGGCAGCGCCACCTCGATGCCCTGATGCAACATCGGGGCCGTGATCATGAAGATGATCAACAGCACCAGCATGACGTCGACGAGCGGCGTGATGTTGATGTCGGAGAGGACGTCCTCGTCCTCTCCATGGCTGCCGATCAGGAAGGCCATCCGGTGAAGTTCCGCTCGGCGAGGTTGAGGAACTCGAGCGCGAAGTCGTCCATCTGCGAGCGCAGCCGCCGGACTTCGCCCCCGAAGTAGTTGAACCCGATCAGGGCCGGGATCGCCGCCGCCAGGCCGGCGGCCGTGTTGACCAGCGCCTCCGCGATGCCCGGTGCCACGGCGACCAGCGAGGTCGAGCCCGTGCGGCCGATGTCCTCGAACGCGCGCATGATCCCCCATACGGTGCCGAAGAGGCCGATGAACGGCGTCGCCGCGGCGGTGGTGGCGAGGAACGCGGTGCCCCGCGCAAGGAGATGGGCCTCGTTGACCACCGCGCGATGGAGCGAACGCTCGACGCCGGCGATGGACCGGATCCGGTAGCGGCCCGAGGGGCTGCTCTCCTCGCCGAGCGAGCGGATCTGGCCGTCGATCTCCGCGTAGCCAGCCTGGAAGACGCCGACGAGAGGCGAGCTCGCGACCCGCGCGACGGCCGAGCTGACCTCGCTGAAGCGCTTGCTGTTGCGGAACTTCTCGAGGAAGGCGCGGCTCTGGCGCCGAGCGCGCCGGAAATAGACGAGCTTCCAGAGCATGATCGCCCACGAGACGACGGAGAAGAAGGCCAGCACGCCGAGCACGATCGCGGCCATCGCGCCCGCCTGCCCGAAGGCATCGGCGAGCCCGCCGGAGGTCTCGGCGGCGAGCGCGGGAACGAGTGGAATCGGCGGCGCGTAGAGCATGCGGAGGCCCGGCCTCCCGGGATCGCGGAACCGTAGCACGCGCTTCGCGAGAGTGTCCAACGTGCGCCCGAGGTTTGACTCCGGGCGCGGACGCGTCCTAACGTTCGAGGGTTTCCGAGGAGGCGAGAATCGATGAGGATCGCAGTCTGTCTGAAGCAGGTTCCCGACACCGAGGCCCGCTTGCGGGTCGCGAAGAATGGTCTCTGGATCGACGAGGAGGATCTGCCGTTCGTCATCAACGAAAGCGACGAGTTCGCGCTCGAGGAGGCGCTGCGCATCGCGGAGAAGAGCGGCGGGGAGGTGATCGTCTTCAGTCTCGGGCCCGAGCGCGTGCGCGAGTCGCTGCGCAAGGCGCTCGCGCTCGGCGCCGCCGGCGCCGTGCATCTCGCGCACGCCGATTTCCAGGGCGGCGACGCGATCGCCACCGGACGCGCTCTCGCCGCCGCCCTGGCGCGGGAGAGCTTCGACCTCGTGTTGAGCGGATCGCAATCCGACGATCTCGGCGCCGGCGCCACGGCGACCATCGTCGCCGGCGAGCTCGGCTGGCCGCACGCGTGGCTGGTCATGGGCGTCGAGGTCGAGGAGGGCGGCACGCTGCGCGTCGTGCGCGAGATGGAGAGTGGCGTCAACGAGATCGTCCGCTTGCGTCTGCCGGCGGTGATCGAAGTTCAGGCCGGCATCAACCACCCGCGCTACGCCTCGCTCAAAGGGATCATGGCCGCCAAGAAGAAGCCGATCTCGGAGCCGACCCCGGCGGAGCTCGGGCTCGGCGCCGATGCGATCGGCGCCGCCGGCTCGCGGATCGAGGTCGTTTCGGTCGGCTTTCCGGACGCCGGCGCGGGCGCGCAGATCTTCGAAGGCGATGCGCAGGCCGCCGCCGCGAGCTTGGTCGACCGGCTGCGCCGGGAAGCGAAGGTGATCGCGTGAGCGCCCGGATCTGGGCCGTTCTGCAGCACCGGGACGGACGACTCCACCGCGGCTCGTGGGAGACGATCGCCGCGGCACAAGCCCTCGCGGAACGGATCGGCGGCGACGTCGAGGCGATCGTGCTCGGAAACGGAGTCGACGCGCTCGCCCGCGAGGCCGCGCGCTCGGCGCTCGCCGCCGTCCGGGTCGCCGATGCTCCCGAGCTCGCGTCCTACACCCCGGGCGCCTACGTTGCCGTGCTCGCCGCCGCCCTGGCTTCCGAGCGGCCCGAGTGGGTCCTCTTCCCGCACACTTACCAATCCTCGGAGTTCGTGCCACGCCTGGCCCAAGCGGCGGGAGCCGCGCACCTGCCGGAGGCGATCGGTTTCGAGAGCGGCGAAGGCGGTGTGATCTGGAAGCGGCCCATCCTGGGGGGCAAGCTCCACGCCCGGGTGCGAGCGAAGGGCGGCGGTCCGACGCTGGTGACGCTCCAGGCCGGGGCGTTCGCCGCCGATGCGCGCCGGCCCGGAGAGGCGCCGATCGCGCCCCTCGGCTTCGACCCGGCCTCACTCGTGCTCGACCGCGAGATCCTCGGCACCGAGCAGGCCGCCGCGGAGACCGTCGACCTGAGCAAGGCCGAAGTCATCATCGCCATCGGACGCGGAGTCGGCGGCGCCGACAAGCTGGCTCCGATCGAGGAGCTCGCCAAGCTACTGCGGGCGGAGATCGGCGCCAGCCGGCCGGTGATCGACAACGGCTGGCTGCCGCGCGACCGGCAGATCGGCTCCTCGGGTCAGACCGTGGCGCCCAAGCTCTACCTGGCGCTCGGGATCTCGGGCGCCATCCAGCACCTAGTCGGTATGAAGGGCTCGACGTGCATCGCCGCGGTCAACAAGGACCCGGGCGCGCCGATCTTCAAGGTCGCCCACTACGGGGTCGTCGGCGACCTGCACGAGGTGGTTCCGGCGTTGATTCAGGCGCTGCGCGACGCCGGCGGCTGAGCCGCGCTCAGAGGTAGCCCAGCGCTCGGAGCTGCTCGACCGTCTCCGGCGCCGTCTCGCGCGCGGCGCACTCCTCGCTGTCGGTATCGACCGGAAACGGAGAGGCTTCGAACCAGGTCCAAAGCTGGCGCGAGAGGCGCTCGACCACCTCGGGATGCTCGGCCGCGACGTTTCGGAGCTCGCCCGGATCGGCGAGCAGGTCGTAGAGCGCGAAGGAGACGTCGACGCCGGCGACCCGGCGCTGCTCCTGCTGGGTCGGTACCCAGATCAGCTTGAAGCGGCCGTCGGTGACCGCCTTCATCCAGCGCCGCCGGGTCGCCTGGCCGGCCTCCGAGTAAGCGAGCTCGCCGGCGGTCCGCTCGCGTCCGAGCAGGCGGTCGACGCGCGAGCTCCCTTGCGCCCAGCCGCCGCGGTCGAGCCGCTTGCCGGCCGCCTCGAGCAGGGTCGGCGCGAGGTCGAGCAGCTCGATCGCGTCGTCGTCGACTCGCGGCGGCACGACTCCCGGCCAGCGCACCGCGAGCGGCACGCGCATGCAGTCCTGGAACGGCAGCATGCCGTGATCGAAATAGTAGTCGTGGTCGCCGAGCGACTCGCCGTGATCGGCGGTGAACACCGTCAGCATCCGGTCGTAGAGCCCGCGCGCGCGCAGGCCGTCGAGCAGCCGGCCGATCTCGCGGTCGGTGTAAGCGACCTCGGCATCGTAGCGGGCGACGTAGAAGGCGAGGTCCTCGCGCCCCTCGATCACCTGCGATCGGCCGATGCCGCCGCTCACGCGCCGGTGCTTGGAGCGGTCGACGAGCAAAGGGGCGCCGGGCGCGAAAACGCCGTCGTCCTGGAAGCGATCCTTCGCCTCCTCGGGCGGACGGTACGGCATGTGCGGATCGAGGTAGTGGACCCACAGGAAGAGCGGACGTTTGGGATCGACCCCGGCGACGAGATCGAGCGCGAGGTCGGTGACGTGCCCGGCGCGCGTCGCGACCTCGATGTCGCTCTCGCCGGCCGCGCCCTTCCACGCTTCGACGAACTCCTCGAATCCCTGGTCGAAGAAGAACTCGCGGCCGACCGCGCCGTTGGCGACCACGGCGCGTGTCTGATAGCCGAGGTCTTCGAGCTCCTCGGCCAGCAACCGCCGCGAGCAGGGCAGCGGCGTGCCGATCTCGCGCACGATGCCGTTGTCCTTCGGATAGGTCGCGGTCAGCAGCGACGCGAACGCCGGCCCGGTCTTGGGCCATTGCGTCTGCGCGAGCGAGAAGCGCACGCCTTCGGCCGCGAGCCGGTCGAGAACCGGCGAGGTGGCGCGCGGATAGCCGTAGCCCGAGAGATGGTCGGCGCGCAGCGTATCGACGGTGAGCAGGAGGATGCTCGGACGCTCCGGCAGCTCGGGGCCGCGACATGCCGCGCCGAGGAGAGCGGCTGGAAGGATGGCCAGCAGACGACACGCGAATCGAGTCGCGGCCGAGCTCGAGGGGTGCGCTCCGAATCTCATCGCGCACCATGGTACGAAGAGGCGGGCCGAAGGATCAAACGCGGGCTCGTCTCGGTCGCAGCGCGTGAAGCGCGATGCCGGCAGCCACAGCGACGTTGAGCGACTCGACGCGGCCGGAGAGCGGGATGGTCCAGAGGGTCGAGACCCGCGCCCGGGTGGCTTCGGAGAGCCCGCTCCCCTCGGCGCCCAAGGCGAGGACGAGCGGTCCTTCCGGGCGCTCGCCAGGCAGCGCGACGCCGCCGTGCGCCTCGAGCGCCGCCCAGCGCGGCGAGATCGAGGCGAGGTGGGAGGCCAGCGCCTCCGCGCCCACGTCGCGCGCGGCGGTCAGGCGGAGGAGGCTCCCGGCCGAGGCCCGGAGCGCACGGGGATGGTTGGGGTGAGCACAGCCGGGCCCGAGCGCCAGCGCAGCCACGTCGAACGCCTCCGCGACTCGCGCCAGAGCTCCGAGGTTGCCCGGGTCCTGAACACCGTCGAGATAAAGATAGAGGCCGTCCTCGACGACCGGCAGCGTCGACGCGCCGCCGCGCGCCAGGCGCGCCACCGCGAGCGCTCCTCGCGGCGAGTCGGCGTCGGCGAGGTCGGCCAGGAGATCGGCGGCGACGACGATCGGCGGTCGAGCCAACGAGGCTCCGAGGTCACGCCAGCGGGGAAGGGACGCGAGCTCCGGGGTCAGCAGCAACGATTGAATCTCGATGCGCGCCGAGACCGCTTCTTCGACGAGATGCGGGCCTTCGAGAATCGCGTGCTCGCCTTGCCTCCTGCGCAGCGCGCGGATAGCCTTCAAGGTCTCGTTCCGCCGGCTGGAGATCATGACGACGCGTTCGCTGAGCGACTTTCTCGGAGGATACCAGCGCGGCATCGAGGTCGGCGTCGCCGGCGCATCCGCCGACGAGCTCTTGGGCGTGCGCGAGGCTTTCCGGCGTTTCTTTCACGACAGTCTCGACCGGCCGGTGCCGGTCGCCGTGGTACTGCAAGAGCACGAGCGGCGGCTGCGTGGCCTCGCCGGATCCGACGGCGAGGCGATCGAGACCGCGCGCGGCGCCGCTTCGGCGCTGGCCGAGCGGCTGCGCGACAACTACCAGTTCTACGTCGGGCTCGATGTCGGCGTGCAGCCGCTCGAGCTCGTCGACGGCACTCGCTACCTGCTGCGCAGCTGGTCGGCGGTGGTCGGCCCGCCCGGTTTGGCCTACGGCGCGAGCGCGACGCTCGAGCTGCCGGCGCGCTGGGTCGGCGGCGGAGGTTCCGCGCTGCTCGAGTCGATCCCCGGCACGCGTCGGGGCGGTGGCCTCATCGCGACGCTCACCGGTGGGCGCGAGACACGGCGGGCTGCCGTCGCACAAGCGACGTTGCACGCGCTGTCGACGCTCTTCTACGGCATCCTCGAGATCCGGCCCGGCCCGATTCGCTAGGTTGGCCCCTACCCGAAAGCGGGGGTGGCCGGCGGAATCGCTCTGTTAGGATGCCGAGCTTGTCCAGCGGCGGTTTCCACAGCGACCCCGACAGCGAAGCGAGGCACCACGACATGAGCATCCGCGAAACCGAGCTGTTCACTTCGGAATCGGTCACCGAAGGGCATCCGGACAAGATCTGCGATCAGATCTCGGACGCGGTCCTCGACGAGGTGATGCGCCAGGACCCGAGCGGCCGCGTCGCCTGCGAGACCCTGGTCGCGACCGGTCTCGTGATGCTCGCCGGCGAGATCACGACTTCGGCCAACGTCGACTTCATCCGCGTCGCCCGCGCCACGATTCGCGAGATCGGCTACACGGAGAGCGGGCTCGGTTTCGACGCCGAAGGCTGCGCGGTGGTGAACGCAGTCGGCAAGCAGTCGCCCGACATCGCCCAGGGCGTCGACCCGGGCGGCGCCGGGGACCAGGGCCTGATGTTCGGATTCGCTTGCCGGGAGACCGACGAGCTGATGCCGTTGCCGATCACACTGGCCCACGGGCTGACCCGCCGTCTGGCCGCGGCCCGCAAGAGCGGCGAGCTGCCGTGGCTGCGGCCCGACGGCAAGAGCCAGGTGACCGTGGAGTACCGCGACGGCAAGCCCGCGCGCGTCCACACGGTCGTGGTCTCGACCCAGCATCATCCCGACGTCGCCAACGAGACGATCCGCCGCTCGATCCGCGAGGCGGTCGTCGACGCCGTCGTGCCGGCCGACCTCCTCGACGCGGAGACGATCTGCCACGTCAACCCCACCGGAAGATTCGTGGTCGGCGGGCCGCACGGCGACTCCGGGCTGACCGGGCGCAAGATCATCGTCGACACCTACGGCGGCTACGGCCGCCACGGGGGCGGCGCCTTCTCCGGCAAGGATCCGACCAAGGTCGACCGCTCGGCCAGCTACATGGCGCGCTACATCGCGAAGAACCTCGTCGCCTCCGGCCTGGCGGAGCGGGTCGAAGTCCAGCTCGCCTACGCGATCGGCATCGCCGAGCCGGTCTCGGTGCGGGTCGAGAGCTTCGGCACCGCCCTGGTCGACGAAGCCGTGCTCGAGGCGCTCGTCCGCGAGCACTTCCCGCTCACGCCGCGCGGCATCATCGAGCACCTCGACTTGCGCCGTCCGATCTACCGCGCGACCGCCGCTTACGGCCACTTCGGCCGCGAGGAGCCCGGCTTCTCGTGGGAGACAGCCGACAAGGGCGAGGAGCTGCGCGCCCACGCCCGGGCTCCGCGCGCGGTGCCGGTCTCGGCCGGCTGAGGCTCGGCCGGGCGGCGGCCTCGCGCTCGGCGGGGCGGTGACGAGATGAAGCGCGAGGACATCGTCCGCATCCTGCGCGAGACCGCTGCGCTGCTCGAGTTCGAGGGCGAGAATCCGTTCCGCGTCCGCGCTTACGAAAACGCCGCACGTACCTTCGAGGGCTTGGTCGAGGAGCCGCAGGAGCTGCTCGAGCAGGGCCGGCTCGCCGAGCTTCCGGGAGTGGGGCCGGGCCTGGCCCAGTCGGTCGCCGAGATCGTCCAGACCGGCCGCTTGATCGCCCACGACGAGCTGCGCCGCCGCTACCCGAGCGGTCTCTTCGAGCTCTTTCGAATCGGCGGGTTGGGCCCGAAGCGGATCCGCATCCTCCATCGCGAGCTGGGAGTGGCGTCGCCGGCCGATCTCGAGCGCGCCTGCCTCGACGGGCGCATCGCCGCGCTCGCGGGCTTCGGCGCCAAGAGCCAGGCCAAGCTGCTCGAGAGCGTCCGGCAGCTCGGCCGCTATCGCGAGCGCCACCTCCTCTCCGAAGCCCGGCCGGCGGCGCTCGCCCTGCTCGAGCACGTCCGAGCCCACCCCGCGGTGGCGGTTGCAGAGGTAGCCGGAAGCCTGCGTCGCTGGCGCGAGACGATCGGCGACCTCGATCTCGTCGCCGCCGTGGCGGCCACGCGGCGAGTCGAGGTGGCCGACCATTTCGCCGCCGCGCCCGGCGCGCAAGGCGTCGAGAGCCGCGGCGAGACCAAGGTCCAGATCCGGATCGCCGACGGCTACCTCGCCGACCTGCGCATGGTCGAGCGCGACGAGTTCGCCGCCGCTCTGCACCACTTCACGGGCTCGAAGGAGCACAACGTCACGCTGCGCACGCGGGCCAAGCGCGCCGGAATCACGGTCAACGAGTACGGGCTCTTCGAGGGCGAGCGGCGCCTCGAGGTGGCCGACGAGACCGAGCTCTTCCGGCGCCTCGGGCTCCACTGGATCCCTCCCGAGATGCGCGAGGGCTTCGACGAGCTCGAGCTCGCGGAGCGCGCCGATCTGCCGGCGCTCGTCACGCTCGCCGACCTGCGCGGCACCTTTCACGTCCACACCACCTGGAGCGACGGCACCGCCACGGTCGAGCAAATGGCCGCCGCCGCGGCGCAACGCGGCTGGGAATACCTCGGTATCGCCGACCATTCGCACGGCGCGGCCTACGCCGGCGGCCTCGGCCCCGAGCGGGTCCGCGAGCAATGGCAGGAGATCGACGCCTGGAACGCCCGCGGCGAGCCGCCGCGCCTCTTCAAGGGCACCGAGTGCGACATCCTGGTCGACGGCGGGCTCGATTTCCCGGACGACCTCCTGCTCGGCTTCGATTTCGTCGTCGCCTCGGTGCACAGCCGCTTCCGCATCGGCAGCGAAGCGATGACCCAACGGATGGTGCGCGCGGTCTCGCACCCGTGCGTGACCTTTCTCGGCCACCCGACCGGACGCCTGCTCCTGGCGCGCGAGGGCTACGAGCTCGACCTCGAGGCGGTGCTCGAAGCTGCCCGGGCCAACGGGGTGGTGGTCGAGGTCAACGCCTCGCCGCACCGGCTCGACCTCGACTGGAGGATGCTGCGCGGGTGGCTCGCGCGCGGAAACCGCACGTCGATCCATCCCGATGCACACTCGCCCCACGGGCTCGGCGACGTCGAGTTCGGTGTCGGCGTCGCGCGCAAAGCCGGCACTCGCGCCGGCGACGTGGTGAATTGCGACGGCGCCGACGACGTCGCGAGCTGGTTCGCGCGCCGCCGCGAGCGCGCGCGAGAGCGGTTGGCGGTGCGCGAGTGAGCGCGCCCGCGCTCGCGCGGCCGCGACTGGTGGTCGCCGGGTGCGGTTTCGCCGGGTTCGCGCTCTTGCGCTCGCTGCGGTCCGATCGCTTCGACGTCACGCTCGTCTCGCCGCGCAACTACTTCCTCTTCACACCGCTGTTGCCTTCGGCGGCGACCGGAACCGTCGAGTTTCGCTCGATCGTGGAGCCGGCTCGCCGGCGCCTCCGAGGCGTCCGCGTCGTGGAGGGCTCGTTGGCTGCGGTCGACTGGGCGCGCCGCTCGGTCACCGGCTTTGCGGCGATCGGCGGCGCGGAGTTCGAGCTCGGTTTCGATCATCTCGTCGTCGCGGTCGGCTCCGAGACGGCGACCTTCGGCGTCCGGGGCGTCGAGGAGCACGCGATCCCGTTCACCGCGCTCGAGCACGCGCGTTCCGTGCGCCGGCGCCTGCTCGAACAGTTCGCGCTCGCCTCGGTGCCGGGCATCGCCGAAGCCGTGGTCGCCGAGGCGCTCACTTTCGTCGTCTGCGGGGGCGGCCCGACCGGCGTCGAAGTCGCCGCCGAGATCCACGATCTGATCGTGGGAGAGCTGGCGACCTCCTTCCCCGAACAGACTCGACGCGCGCGGGTGGTCCTGGTCGAGGCCGGGCCGCGCCTGCTCGCCTCGTTCGACGGCGCGCTCGCCGAATACACCGCGCGCCACTTCCGGCGCGAAGGCATCGAGGTGCGGATGCAGGCGCCGGTCGCCGAGGTGACGCCGAAAGGCATCGTCTTCGCCAGCGGCGAAGGGATCGCGAGCGGGCTCGTGGTCTGGGCCGCCGGAACGCAGCCCGCGGCGATCGTGCGTGCGCTCGGCGTCGAGCTCGACGGCCGCGGCCGCATCGTCGTGGACTCCCGGTTCCGCGTCGCCAGCCGCACCGGCCTGTGGGCGATCGGCGACTGCGCGGCGATCGGCGACCCGCCATTGCCTGCCACCGCGCAGGTCGCGCAGCAACAGGGCGCGCACTTGGCGCGCGTGCTCGAGGCGGTCGCATCGGGCCGCGAGCCGCGACCGTTCAGGTTCCGGAGCTTCGGGATGCTCGCCTACGTCGGCGAGCATCGCGCGCTGGCCGATCTGCCCGGCATCAAGTGGAGCGGCCGCGGTGCCTGGCTCTTCTGGCGCTCGGTCTATCTGACCAAGCTCGTCAGCCTGTCCAACAAGGCCAAGGTTCTCTTCGATTGGATCAAGGCGCGCCTCTTCGGGCGCGATCTCGCCCGCTTCTGATCCGCGCTCAGCTCCGAACGCCCAGGAAGAGGTACGCCGCGAACATCGCGAAGAGCGCGCTCGGGCTCCAGACCGCGATCGCCGGCGGCAGCGCTCCGACCTCGCCGAGGGTGCGGAAGATCGCATAGACCACGATGAAAGCGAAGCCGAGCGCGATGGCGATGCCCAGTCCGTAGAGCGCGCCCCGGCGCTGGATGCGGAACGCGAACGGAAAGCCCACCAGCGCCATCACGATCGAACCGACCGGGAACGCGATCTTGTTGTGGAGCGCCACTTCGTAACGCGGCTGCGGACGGCCGCTGTCGCGGAGCGCCTCGACGTACTCCGCCAACTCGACGAACCGCATCTGAGCCGGTTGGCGCATCTCGTCGGCGAAGAAGGCGGGCGTCTCCTGCAAGTCGACGGCGATCTGGCCGGGGAAACGGCGGTAGTCGAGCTGCTCGCGGCCCGCGAAGGTCCGCGTCCAGCCGCGCGAGAGCACCCAGCCCGCCGCGCCGTGCTCCGCGTCCTCGGCATAGAGGCGCGCCACCAGTCCCGAATCGCGGTCGAACTCGAACACCTGCAGGCGCTGGAGCGCCTGGCGCTTGTCGTCGTAATGCAGGAAGTTGTACATGAAGCGGCCAGTGCCCATCTGCCACTGCCGATCGGCCGAGCGCGCGAACCGGCTCATCGGTCGCCCCTTCATCACCGCTCGCGCTTCGGCGACCTTCTGATTCGAGGCCGGCAACACTTCCGCCTGAATGAGCGCGAAGGCGGCACCCACCACGACCGCTCCCGCGAAGACGGGAACCGCCAGGCGATAGAGGCTGATGCCGAGCGCTCGACAGGCGGTGATCTCGTTGGTGCGCGCGAGCAGGCTGAAGGTGACGAGCGTCGTGACCAGGACGCCGACCGGCGCGACGTCGTAAGCGAGCTGGAGCGATAAGTACTTGTAGTAGCGGAAGACCGCCGAGAACGGCGGCTTCGCCTTGATCATCTCGTCGATCGCCTCGGTGAAGTCGGTGATCACCATGAGCGTCACGCCGGAAGCGAGAACGAGCAGGAGGACGAAGGCGAAGTTCCGGAGGATGTAGCGGTCGATGATGTTGGGGAAGCGGAGGCGCAGGCGTGGCAACCGCACGACGACGCGCGCGCCACGGCCCCTGCGTGCACGGGGCCGCACGCCAGCGACCGGCTCGTCGGCGAGGAAGCGCCGGCGGATGCCGACGAGAGCGAGCACCTTGTCGGGCGCCCGCTGCAGGCGCGCCAGCGAGCGCAAGACGAACGGAGAGCGGCGCACGAACAACGGCACGAGCGGCCGGTCGCGATCGCGGGCGATGATCATCGCGAGGCCGGCGCCGCCGAGCACGAGGTTCGGCAGCCACATGCCGAGCCAAGCCGGAAGCTGTCCGGCGATCGCGGCTTCCTCGCCTTGCGTGACGAGGATGTAATAGAGCATCACGATCCCGATCGAGAGGGCGAACCCGGACGACTTGCCGCCACGCCGGTTGTGGAAAGCGAGCGGCAGCGCCATCAGCGCGAAGACCGGGCAGGCGGCGGGGAAGGAGATCATCTTGTGCATCTGCACCCGCGCGGCGGCGCGCATCTGGGGCGTGGTCGCGGGGTCGTCGACCACCGCCTGCGCTTCGTTCCAGGTCATCGAGCGGACGTCCTTGATCTGGCTGAGCTTGGCGCGCTCGCCGCTCGCGAAACGATCCCGCAACAACAAGCGCAGTCGCTCGTAGCGGCGGGTCTCGTAGCGCTCGGGACGTGTCAGGTCGTAGGTGTGCTGCACCGCGCCTTCGAGCTGGGCTATTACCTGCTCGCCGTCGGCCGAGACCTCGAGACGGCCTCGCTCGGCGACGATGACGTCGGTCGGACGCTGTGGGTCGGCGATCGAATCCGCGAGGAACACCCCGCGCCAGTCGCGCCCGGTCGGATCGGCATCGAAGACGTAGAGCACTTTGCCTTGGAACTCGTTGTAGAAGACGCGCGGCTCGAACTGCGATCCGAGCGTGCGCGCCACGGTCTCGAGAACGAGCCGGGTGTAGGCGGTATTGCCGCGCGGCAGCAGGTCGCGCATGAGGTAGAAGTTGAGCCCGCCGAGCACCAGGGAGAAGAGGAGGATCGGCGCCAGGATCCGGTACAAGCTGATGCCGGTCGCGCGCATCGCGATCAGCTCGCTGTCGGAGGCCAGCCGCCCGACTCCGAGCAGCACCGCCAGCAAGAGCGACATCGGCAGAGTGAGGACCAGAATGTTGGGCAACGAGTAGGTGAGCAGCTCGAGCACCGTCGGGATCGGCAGACCTCGCTTGATGATCATCTCCGCCATGCGGAAGAAGGTCTGCAGCAGGAGGATGAACGTGTAGACGACGAGGCCGAGAGCGAGCGGACCAGTGATCTCCGAGATGAGGTAACGATCGAGCCGGCGCCACACGTCGCCATTCTATGGAGTGCCCCTTTGCTCCGCTGGGGCGAGGCTCGTCAACGGCGGATGCCCGTCGATCGCGGCCGTCGTCACGCGAACGAGCGCGGAAGCGAGCGCTCATTGTGACGAGACCCTCGCGATCGAACAGAGACGAGGCGATCGACTCTCGGCGCGCCGCATCGAGTGGGGTCGACGCGACGAGACATTCTTACGCTTTCTTTACGCGCTGAGGAGGGATCCGTGCCCTGCGCATCGCACCGGCTCGACGGCGTGCGGAGCGCACCGCAGCGGAGGGTCACCTGATCGGGACCGCGCTCACAGCATAGGCGCTCGTGCGAGGATGATGTCGAATGAACGTGGTCGAGCTCGAACGCCGGTACCGGTTCAGTGCCGCTCACCGCTACCACCGGCCGGAGTGGAGCGAAGAGGAGAACGCTCGCCGTTTCGGCAAGTGTGCCTGGGCGCCTGGCCACGGCCACAACTATCGCGTCGTGATTCGCGTGGCGGGGGAGCCCGACCCGCGGACCGGCTTCGTGATCGATCTGCCCGAGCTCGACGCGCGGGTGCACGATCTCGTCGTCGAACCGCTCGATCATCGGCATCTCAACGAAGCGGTGCGCGAGTTCGCATCCGGCGCTTCGATCCCGAGTTGCGAGAACCTCGTACTCTGGATTCGCGACAAACTGCTCCACGCGTTGCCTGCGTCGTGTCACCTCGTCGAAGTTCGGGTCGCCGAAGACGACGATCTCGCTGCGGTCTGGAGAGCTCGGCGCGAGCCGATCCCTTGACGGCGCCCGGCCCGACGCCGACAATGAGGCGATGAGCGAGCCCGAGATTCCAGCCGACTGGGTCGAGATGCAGCTGCGCGGCCTGATCTTGGATCCGCACAACGAGGCTCCGGTCGTGATTCTCCGCGAGCAAGGCGGTCCGACCTTTCTCCCGATCTGGATCGGTGTCTTCGAGGCGCAGGCGATCGCGCTCGCCATCGAGCGGGTCGATCTGCCGAGACCGATGACCCACGATCTCCTCGGATCGGCGATCGCCGCGCTCGGGGGTCGTCTCCGTCGGATCGAGATTCACTCCCTGCGCGAGGGGACCTACTTCGCGCGTCTCATCGTCGAAACGGCAGTGGGCGTCATCGACGTCGATTCACGACCCAGTGACGCGATCGCGCTCGCGCTGCGTGCCCAAGCGCCGATCTGGACTGCCCGTAAGGTTCTCGAGGATGCTCTCTCGGCGTCGAAGGCAACCGACACGACCGACGACGAGCGCCTCCGCGAGTGGCTCACCAATGCCCGTCCCGAAGATCTCGGCAAGTATCCGATGTGAGTTTCGGATGTGGCTATAACTACATTATTCCGCAATATCTTAACGAGAATGTCGGCGCGCCGACAGTGACCATGCCTTCGCACTGGATTTCCTTGACCCGGCTTGGCGCCTTTCCGTACACTGCCCGGCCAGAATGATCCTCGCCATCACGAATCAGAAGGGCGGAGTGGGGAAAACCACGACCGCGATCAACCTCGCCGCCGCATTCGCCAGCAAGGGGCTGCGGACCCTCCTTCTCGACCTCGATCCACAGGCCAACGCATCGATGTCCTTCGTCGATGTCCACGCGCTCGAGCGGACGGTCTACGACGCGCTACTCGATTCCAACGTCCCCCTCCGGTCGGTCTTTCTGCAGGCCGCCAAAGTTCCCAACCTGACGATCGCACCGTCAGCGATCGCCCTGGCCAAACTCGAGGCGAAGTTGGTCGGAGAGCTCGACAGCCACTTCCGCCTCAAGGACGTGCTCGAACCCGTCCGTGAGGAGTTCGACTTCATCCTCCTCGACACGCCGCCGACCCTCGGCATCATCACGGTAAACGCGCTGGTCGCGGCCACGCACGTCTTGGTGCCCATTCAGTCCAGCTACTTCGCGCTCGAGGGAACGGACGATCTCCTGGAGACGATCGAGAAGGTCAAGGGCCGAGCCAACCCCGAGCTTCAGATCCTGGGTGCGGTGATCACTCTCTACGACAAGCGGACCCTGCTCTCGCGGGACATCGTGGAACAAATTCGCCGCGTCTTCGGAGAGAAGCTCTTCGAGACCGTGGTCACCAAGAGCGTCCGGCTCGAGGAGAGCCCCGCTTACAAGGAGTCGATCTTCTCGTTCGCTCCGCGCTCCACCGGCGCCTACGAGTACTACCGACTGTCCGAGGAGATCTTGAGCCGTGTCTGAAGCTCCGAACGCCAAGCGCGGACTGCCGATCCGCGTGAAGATGCGCCACTCGGCCCATTTCGTCGACGAGCTCACGGCGCGTCACGAGGCGCCGGTGGGGAAGCTCGTTCCGCTCTCCAGCCTGCGACCGAACCCCAACCAGCCCCGCTCCGACGTTGGAGATCTCGCCGATCTCGTCGGCTCCATCCGGGAGAAGGGCGTCCTCGAGCCGATCCTGGCTCGACCTCTCGGCGGGTCCGAAAACGACGGTCCGGAGCTCGTGGGACGGTACGAGATCATCGCCGGAGAACGAAGGTACCGGGCCGCGCTCGAGGCGGGTCTCTACGAGGTGCCCGTCATCGAGCTGGCCGTCTCCCAACAGGAGGCGCTCGAGATCGCCCTGATCGAGAACCTCCAGCGGAAGGACCTCTCACCGTTCGAAGAGGCCGAGGGTTATCGAGCGCTCGGTGAGCTCCACGGCTATACCCAAGAGCAGATCGCCAAGGCGGTCGGGAAGGCCAGGACCTCGATTACCGAGAGTCTCTCCCTTCTGGCGATTCCCGCCGAACTTCGCCGAGCCGCGGAGGCGATGGGAATCCGGGCCAAATCGGCTCTGCTCGAAGTCGCCAAGGCTGGCGATCCCGCACGGATGCGCTCCCTGCTCGAGAAGGCGGGAAGACTCGGCCTCACTCGCGACGACCTTCGGAAGGCCGAGCGCGGCAAGGCGGCCAAGAGAGGAGCTTCGAGCTCCTCGCGCCGCAAGCCTTACATCTTCAAGTTCCGGTCGCCCGACCGGAAGTACTCGCTGAATCTGACCTTCCGCCAGAGCACCGTCGAACGCCAAGATCTCATCGAGGCGATCGAGCAGATCCTCGAGCAGCTTCGAGCCGCGAAAGACTGAGCGAAGGCGGGCGGGAAGGCCTTCTCGGACGGCTTCCGTGTTCGATGGAGGTATCGTAGTTTACCTAATCTATCTTATCGGACGTTCGAGACCGGGTCTGCTTGACCTGCAGGAGGCGCTCCCACTTGCTCTTGCCCCAAGTCGGTCCCGTACCGCCAGGTCGGCGCCGAGCCAGGGCTCCCCATCGACTTTCAATTAAGGGAAGACGGGACGACCGCCTCGGTTGCCTGACATCGAGGCATCGGTTCCGCGCGCGCTCACGAACTGCCCCTACCTCCCGGCCGGTGCTTCTCGGCCCGAACTCCGGTCTTCCGAACTAGGATAGGCCCGATAGCCGCTCCAAGCTGAGCTGATCCGCCCTTCACCCCACGAGCTCGAGGAGCCGATATCCCGCGACCTACTGACGCGGCGGCCCTTCCTCGTTTTTTCCCTCACTGAGAGCTTCTGCCTCGCACGTTCTCGCGAGCGTGCCCGGGAAGGCCTCTTACTCGAGGGACCTTCTCGAGCGGCCAAATTCCTCACTTTTCGCTCAACGGAGGCTGCTGTCTTGCTCACTCTCGAGCGGATCCCCTGGCGGGCTTGGCTTCGCAGATGAGGATCCTCGGAGCTTGACCTTCTTCGCGGGGTGAGAAACAATTTAAACGATGGTTCAAACCGTCCTCGCTCACCGCGTCGAAGCCTCCGGTCCGGCGGCCGAGGCTCGCCGCCGGGAGATCCTCGCCGCCGCCTCGCGGCTCTTCCGCGCCAAAGGGCTCCAAGGTGCCGGGATGCGGGAGATCGCCGCCGAGCTCGGGATGACCGCCGGGAACCTCTACTACTACTTCCCCTCGAAGCAGGAGCTCCTCGCCTACTGCCAAGAAGCGACGCTCGACGAGCTCCTGGCCGGCGCCGAGCGGATCGTGGCCTCGACGGGCTCTGCGGCGGAGCGGCTCCGGAAGCTCGTCGTGGCCCACGTCGTCTGCCTCAACGAGACTTATCCCGGTTCGCTGGCTCACCTCGAGGTCGAGGCACTCGCTTCCGATCGCCGCCAGGAGCTGCAGGCCAAACGCCGGCTCTACGAGCAGACGATCGCCGGACTGATCGAGGACGGGGTCCGTGCGCGCGAGCTGACCGCTCACGAGCCGCAGATGGCCGCGCTGGCTTTGCTCGGCGCCCTCAACTGGACGGTCAAGTGGTACTCCCCCGCCGGCGAGAAGAGCGCCGCACAGGTGGGAGCCGCCTTCGCCGACCTCTTCGTCGAGGGACTTCGGAGCCGCGAGCGATGACCGAGACCGCAACTTCGACGTTCATCGTCAACGGCGAAGAGCGCACGGTGGCGTTTCCGATCCACCACACGCTGCTCGAGGTACTGCGGGAGGAGCTCGGGCTGACCGGCACCAAGCACGGTTGCGAGCTCGGCGAGTGCGGCACCTGCACGGTGCTCGTCGGCGGCCGGCCGGTGCTCTCCTGCCTCGTCTTGGCCGCCGAGCTCGAGGGCAAGTCGATCGAGACCATCGAGGGCCTGCAAGCGGGCAACCGCCTGCATGCGCTGCAGGAGACGTTTGCCGACCTGGGCGCCGCCCAGTGCGGCTACTGCACGCCGGGGATCCTGATGACGGCGAAGGCCCTGCTGGCCGAGAACGCCTCGCCGACTCGAGAGGAGGTCCGAGCGGCGCTCGCCGGCAATCTCTGCCGCTGTACCGGTTACGTGAAGATCCTGGAAGCGGTCGAAGGCGCCGCCGCCAAGCTGCGCGGAGAGCCGTGGCAACCGGCGGCCGCCAGCCTCTTCGGCGATCCGATCCCGGGGGCGAAGTGATTCGGCGCTACGGTCGAGCGCCGAGCAGGCGGGCCGGCAGGAAGAGCACCGCCTTGAGCAGAGCGAAGACACCCTCGACGGCGATGCCGATCAACCGGAAAGGCAGCAGGAGCAGCCAGACGATCGGGTACAGAACGAGGGCGAGCAGAGCCAACGGCCAGGAGACGACGAGCAACAGGAGCCAGAGCAGGAACGCGACCATGTCGATCCGTACTTACGCCGAGCGCGGTCGGAAGTTCCGCTCCGAGCGTGGCGAGCGAAGCCGATAGATGGCCGATCCGGTCCGCCCGCCCGCCGCCGCCTCCCCCGCCGACGAGCGCGAGCTCTCGATCGTCGGCAAACCGTTTCGTCGCGTCGACGGACACGCCAAAGTCACCGGCCGGACCCGCTTCGCCGACGATCTCGCCTTCCCCCGCATGGCCTTCGTCAAGCTCGTGCGCTCGACCGTGCCCCACGGCCGGATCGAGTCGATTGATCTCTCGGCCGCAGAGCGCGTCCCGGGCGTGCTCGGCTTCCTGACCGGAAAGGACCTGCCGACCACGTTCGGCATCCTCCCCGTCTCCCAGGACGAGCACGCGCTGGCGCTCGAGATCGTGCGCCACGTCGGCGATCCGGTCGTCGCGGTGGCGGCGATCTCCGAAGACGCCGCGCACGAGGCCGCCCTCGCCGTGAAAGTCGACTACCGGATCCTGCCCACGATCGCCTCGGTCGACGACGCGCTCGCGATGCCCGAGCCGCAGATCCACGCGTACGCGGACGAAGGCAACCTGCACAAAGTGCTGTCGATGGAGTTCGGCGACGTCGACGCCGGCTTCGCCGAGGCCGACCAGATCTTCGAGGACCTCTTCTTCTACGACGGCAACACGCACCTGCCCATGGAGCAGCACGCCACCGTCGCGCTACCCGAGGAAGACGGCCGGATCACCGTCTGGTCGTCGACGCAGACCCCGCATTACGTCCACCGCGCGCTCACCAAGGTGCTCGGGCTCCCCGCTTCGCGGATACGCGTCATCGCGACTCCCAACGGCGGCGGCTTCGGAGGCAAGTCGGACCCGTTCGGCCACGAGATCGTCTGCGCCGCGATGGCGCTCGAGCTCGGGCGCCCGGCCAAGCTCACGCTGACGCGCGAAGAGGTCTTCTACTGCCACCGCGGGCGCCATCCGGTGCTGATGAGACTGCGCACCGGAGTGCGCAAGGACGGCTCCCTCGCCGCACAGACACTCTCGACCGCGCTCGACGGTGGTGCGTACGGCAGCTACGGCGTCGCCTCGATCTACTACACCGGCGCGCTGCAGACCACGACCTATCGCCTGCCGCGCTACCGGTTCGAGGGAATCCGTGCTTTCACCAACAAGCCCGCGTGCGGACCGAAACGCGGCCACGGCACGCCGCAACCGCGCTTCGGCTGGGAGGTCCAGCTCGACAAGATCGCGGTGGCGCGCGGCGAGAACCCCGCCGACGTCCGCCTGCGCATCGTCGAAGAGCCGAACACGGTCACGGCCAACTGGTTGCGACTCGGCACGGTCGGTCTCGCCCGCTGCATCGAGGCGGTCGTCGCCGGCTCG
>Ga0209640_10000983_pt1 | contig 23444 bp, 20 predicted proteins | sample RifCSP10_1_FD_184018 | JGI IMG/M metagenome (GOLD analysis project Ga0209640, IMG submission 184018) | Soil microbial communities from Rifle, Colorado - Rifle CSP2_sed 10_1 (SPAdes) (version 2) | ecosystem: Environmental > Terrestrial > Deep subsurface > Rock core/Sediment | place: Rifle... | reverse complement strand
CGTCGCGACTTTCCGCTCCTGCGGCAGGTCGTCCACGGCAAGCCGCTCGTCTATCTCGACAACGCCGCCACCACCCAGAAGCCGCAGGCGGTGCTCGATACGCTCCTGCGCTACTACGTGGAGGAGAACGCCAACGTCCATCGCGGCGTGCACGCGCTGAGCGGGCGCGCGACCGACGCCTACGACGCGGCGCGCGACACGGCCCGCCGGTTCCTCAATGCCGCCGACGCGCGGGAGATCGTCTTCGTTCGCGGCACGACCGAAGGCATCAACCTCGTGGCCCGGACGTTCGGCCGGACGCACGTCGGGGCCGGCGACGAGATCGTGCTCAGCGAGATGGAGCACCATTCGAACATCGTGCCGTGGCAGATCCTCTGCGAGGAACAGGGCGCCAGGCTGCGCGTGATTCCGATGTCCGACAGCGGCGAGCTGCAGCTCGATGCGTACGAGCGCCTGCTGAACGACCGCACGCGGATCGTCGCGGTGGCGCACGTCTCGAACGTGCTCGGCACGATCAATCCCGTCGCCGACATCGTCCGTATGGCGAAGGCGCGGGGCATTCCCGTGCTCGTCGACGGGGCACAGGCCGTGGCCCACATGCCCGTGGACGTGCAGGCGCTCGGCTGCGATTTCTACGTGTTCTCCGGTCACAAAGTGTTCGGACCGACCGGCGTGGGCGTGCTCTACGGCCGCAGGGCCCTGCTCGAGGCGATGCCCGTGTACCAGGTCGGGGGCGGCATGATCGGCAGGGTGACCTTCGAGCGCGCCACGTACGCCGACCTGCCGTACAAGTTCGAGGCGGGCACGCCGAATATCGCGGGCGCCATCGGGCTGGCCTCGGCGCTCGACTACGTGACGGCCATCGGCCTCGATCGCGTGGAGGCCTACGAACGGGAGCTGGCCGCCTACGCGACCCGGGCGCTGTCGCAGGTGCCGGATCTGCGGATCACGGGGACCGCGCGCCAGAAGGCCGCCGTCTTCTCGTTCGTGCTCGGCGACGTGCACCCGCACGATGTCGGCACGATCCTCGACCGGGAGGGTGTGGCGGTGCGCGCGGGCCATCACTGCTGCCAGCCGCTGATGGCGCGGCTTGGCGTGCCGGCCACGGCGCGCGCCTCGCTCGCCGTCTACAACACGCGCGAGGACGTCGATGCGCTGGTGGCGGCGCTGCGGACCGTCGGGGAGGTGTTTGAATGACCTCCGACCTGCAGGACCTGTATCAGGAAGTCATCCTCGACCACAACCGCCGGCCGAGGAACTTTCGCGTCATTGGCGCGGGCCGACAGGCCGAAGGCTTCAACCCGCTGTGCGGCGACCGCATCACCGTCTACCTCACCATCGAGGACGGCACCATCAGGGACGTCAGCTTTCAGGGATCGGGCTGCGCCATCTCGAAGGCGTCGGCGTCGCTGATGACCGAGAGCGTCAAAGGGAAGTCGATTGAGGACGCCAGGGCGATCTTCGATCGGTTCCAGAAGATGATCACCGCGCCGGCCGAATCGCCGCCCGACGATCTCGGCAAGCTCACCGTGCTGGCGGGCGTCCGTCAGTTTCCGGTGCGGGTGAAGTGCGCGAGCCTCGCGTGGCACACGCTGAAGTCCGCCGTCGAGGCACGCGACGAGCTGGTGTCGACGGAATGAGCGAGCTGCCTGTCGTCCAGCCCCCGCCGGCCGCCTCCGATGCCAAGCCGGCGTCGCTGCAGACGGCTGGCATGGTCGACGATCCGGAGCGCGGCGCCGCGCTCAAGCCGGCGATCGTGAAAGCGCTCTCGACCGTGTTCGACCCCGAGATTCCGGTCAACATCTACGATCTCGGCCTGATTTACGAGGTCATCGTCGACGCCTCGGGCGCCGCCGGCATCCGCATGACGCTGACGGCGCCGGCCTGCCCGGCCGCGCAGATCCTGCCGGAGCAGGTGCGATCGACGGTCGCGGCGGTACCGGGCGTAACAGACGCGAAAGTCGACATCGTGTGGGACCCGCCCTGGGACCGCGATCGAATGTCGGAAACAGCCAGGCTCCAGCTTGGCTTGTTCTGATAGAATCTCCTTCTCCCCGGCAATGCGGCTCGCGGCTATTTCTTTCGTGTTCGTGATCAGCTCCGCGTGTGGCGGGGCTCCGACCGCTCCGAGCGCGGTTTCTCCCACATTATCCACGTCGATGTTTGCCGCGTCGGGCGTGCCCGCGGACGTCAGCGCGCTGCGCGGGGTCACCGGCCAGGTGACCAACGCCGTCTCGGGTGCGGGAGCGCCCGGCGTTGCGGTGCGGATTCAGGACGTTGGTGACGTCACGACCAACGCCAACGGAGAGTTCATCCTGGAGTCCGAGGCGCTCGACGGCCGCTATCGCGTGATCGCGTCGGGAGCCGGTGTCGTCGAGCGCCAGACGACGCTGGTGTTTCCCGGAGGCCACGCCGTGCTGCCGCTCATTCCGGCGAGCTTCAACATGCTGGCCTACGACGAGATGGTTCGTCAGTTCGGCGGTGGAGCGGCGCTGAAGCGATGGCTCCAGCCGCCGGCGCTCATCGTCGAGATGTCGCTGCTGGACCGCGAGGCGAGCATCGATCCATCAGGCGTTCCCGGGGAGACGGCCGTCGCGTCGGCGCAGCAGCAGAGCGAGACGGCCGTCGCGGAAGTCGTCGATCACCTGACTCGAGCCTTGCCGCTTCTGACCGGCGGCGCCTTCACCGCGTTCAGCGCGGTCAGCCGCCAGACGACCGACGCAGGCAGTCCGGTCGGTCTCGACCAGACCGGAGCCATCACGGTCGTGCGGTATCCGCCGGCGGGCGGTCAGTGCCGCGGCTACGGCCTCGTCGCGTATTTCGAGGATTTTGAAGTGGCGTCCGGTCGTGTGTATCTCGAAACGTGCAGCGATGCGTCGCTCGCCGCCCACGAGCTCGGCCATGCGCTCGGCTACGGCCACGTCGCGGCGGCGGCGTCGGTGATGAAAGCCACGGTGTCGAGTTTTGTCACCGATTTCGATCGGCAGGCGACGGCGATTGCCTATCAGCGTCCACCCGGTAACCGCGCGCCGGACTCCGATCCGGACGCATTTACCGTGAACCAGCCGCTTCGCGCCCCCGCGCGAGGGTTCACCACTACGGTCGGACCGGTCCCCTAGACTGTCAAGTCACAAGTCACAAGTACGTAGTGTCCGGCTTCAGCCGGACGGTCTGAAGGGCGCGGTCAGCTCTTGATGTGTGCGCCCGCGGCCCGCATCTCCTCGATCGCGCGGGCCGAGTCGCCCGCCGTGACCTCCACGCCCGCAATCGCATCCGCCAGCACGGTGACGTTCAGCCCCGCGCGGCGGGCATCGAGCACCGAGTGCTTGACGCAATAGTCCGTGGCGAGCCCCCCGACGTAGAGATGCTCGATCTGCCGCGCCTCGATGTCGGCGAGCAGCGTCCTGCCGTCGGGCGTGGATCCTTCGAGCGCGGAGTACCCCGGCGCGTCAGGGGTGTGGCCCTTGCTGATCACGATCGCGGAAGGCGGCAGGTTCAGGTCGTCGTGAAACCGTGCGCCGTCGCTGCCCTGCACGCAGTGCGGCGGCCACTCGCCGCCGGACGCCTGGAAATGCCGCGTGACCGGGGGATGCCAGTCGCGCGACGCATAGATCGGCCATCCGCGCGCGGAGGCCTCCGCGATGTGCCGGTTGAGGACCGGCACCACCCGATCGCCCCCGGGCACGGCGAGCGCCCCGCCGGGACAGAAATCCTTCTGGACGTCGACGACGAGAAGGGCTGAGCGCGGCGCCGTCATTGAGACCACAATACAGGAATCCATGAACAGTCTGGCACTGTCCACGGATCTCTACGAATTGACGATGGCCGCCGGCTACTACACGGCCGGGCTGACGGCGACCCGCGCCACGTTCGAGCTGTACGTGCGCGCCCTGCCGGCACACCGGTCCTACCTCGTCGCGGCCGGGCTGGAACAGGCGCTCGACTGTCTCGAGCATCTGCGATTCTCGCGCGACGATATCGATCACCTGCGGACGCTTCCGGCGCTCGAGCGCGTGCGACGCGATTTCTTTGACGAGTACCTGCCGCAGTTCCGGTTCACCGGCGAGGTCTGGGCGGTCGACGAGGGGACTCCGGTGTTTCCTCCCGAGCCGCTGTTGCGCGTGACGGCGCCGCTGCCGGAGGCACAGCTTGTCGAAACCGTCCTCCTGGCCCAGGTGGGATTCCAGACGTCGGTGGCGAGCCGCGCGGCACGCGTGGTCGAGGCGGCCGCCGGACGCGCGGTCGTGGAATTCGGCGCGCGTCGGGCGCACGGCATCGAGGCGGGCGTGCTGGCGGCGCGCGCATCCGTGCTGGCGGGGTGCGAGTCGACGTCGAACGTCGAGGCGGGACGGCGATTCGGCATCCCGGTGTCCGGGACGATGGCCCACTCGTGGGTGACGGCGTTTCCGAGCGAGCTCGCCGCGTTCCGTCAGTACATGGACGTGTTCGGCGATCGCACGGTGATCCTGCTCGACACCTACGACACGCTGGCCGCGGCGCGCGAGATCGCCGCCGCCGGCCTGACGCCCGGAGCGGTCAGGCTCGATAGCGGCGACGTCGCCGCGCTCAGCAGGAGCGTGCGCGTGATTCTCGACGGCGCCGGTCTGCGGGACACGAAGATCTTCGTCAGCGGCGATCTCGACGAATGGCGCATCGCCGCGATGGTGGAGGCAGGAGCGCCCGTCGACGGCTTTGGCGTCGGCGCGGCGCTGAGCACGGCCAGCGACGCGCCCTCGCTTGGCGCCATTTACAAGCTCGTCGAGATCGACCGCGGCGGCGCAGCGGCGCCGGTCATGAAGCGCAGCCCGGGCAAGGAAACCTGCCCGGGCCGCAAGCAGGTCTGGCGGATCCTGGATGCGGGCACCGCCCGCGAAGATGTGATCGATCTGGCTGACTCGCCGCCCGGGCTGGCCCGGACGGACCAATTCCCCGCGACACGATCGCTATTGAGGCGCGTCATGCGGGATGGGACGCGCGAGTGTGCGTCGCCATCCCTCACCGAGCTGCGCGCGCGCCATCGTGCGGCGATCGCCGAGCTGCCCTCGTCCGTGCGGCGGCTGCACGACCCCGGCCGGTATCCCGTCCGGCTCGGCAGCGCCCTGCAGGCGGCCATCGCGCGCGCGTCGGCCAGCGGGCGCTGACCTGCGTCAGACACCAAACTGGGTCAGGTGATGGTTCAAGTGTTTTGCGTGCAGGCGGCTGATCTGCGTGCCCTTCATCCGCCCGAGCATCGGGTGAAGCGGCCACTCACCTTCGATGTCCGTTGACGCGACCTTGTCGATCAAGCGCAGGCAGCGCGCCTGCTCGGCGTGGAAATCGTAGCTCTGCTTCGCAGTGACGCCCCTTCGGTCAACGGCCGAGCACCTCGACCGTTGTCGCCCGTTTTGTCCTTTCTCTCGCACGGTTTACCCTCCGTTGCCCACGCACGTCCACTGATTCCGCGCCTGGGCATGGTTCACCTTTTGCGTAAGGCCGGGTCGAGATGTCACTAAAGTCGCCCCCGCGGATTGCTGCCTTCCTTGCCCTGTTGGGTGCCGTATTCACGATTGCCTCGTGCGGCGCCGAACAGCCGTCGCCAACCTCGCCCAGCCTGGTCGCTCCGCTGTCGGACGTGGGCCCGGCGACCGCCGAATTCGTCGTCACGATCGCGGATGAAACACCGGCGCCTCCCGAGCCCGGGCCCGACGATCCGGCACCCGCGCCCGGGGGTCCGCCGGCTGACCCCGCTCCGGCGCCGGCGCCAGTTCCCCCTCCGGGGATGTTGCCCGACTGGCCGCCTGGTCCGCCGCCACGTTCCGCGCCCGGTGTGCCCGTTCCGACGCCGCCGTCGACCCACTTCCGCGTGAGGCTGAAGATCGACCCGGAGCCGGTGCCGTACAGCGGTCAAGCCATCACCGACGTGGCGGCCTGCCGCAACCTGAAGCACACGTGGTTTTACGACCAGTACATCCACGGGGAGACCGGCGTGGCCGTCACGTTTCCCGAACGCGAGAACTTCTTTGACGGACGATTCACGAGCAAGAATGGCGAGACAATCCGTCTGGCCGGCAATGGCACGGTCGTCCTGCGCACGCGCTGGTGCAGCGGCTACGCGACCTTCCACTACACGCAGACGCGGTTCAAGGGGAAAGACGAGTACGGCGAGGCGATCACGATCAGCGGCCCATGGGTGCGGCTGCTGGCGCCCTAGCCAAGGCACAAGGCCCAAGGCTCAAGTCACAAGGCCCAAACCGAGCGTATTGTGCCTTGTGACTTGTGCCTTGTGACTTGATTCGGCTCAGAACCCGAAGCGGAACCCGAGCTGCACCGAGCGCGGCTGATACGCGATGTTGCTGTTGAACGACGGCCGCCCGTATCGCGCGTTGCTTTCCTGCGTGGTATAGGACCCGTAGTTGGCTCGATCGAACAGGTTGAACACCTCGATCTGGGCGTCGATCGCCCGGCTGCCGCCGAGCCGGGTCCGGTGCTGCACCCGCACGTCCATCCGATGGATCGGCTTGCCGGCCAGATCGTTCCGCGGGGCAATCGTGCCGTTCGGGCGAAAGCGAGCCGACGAGGCGACCCCTTCATTCCGCAGGTCGCCGCCGTAGCTCGTGCTGAAACGCTCGCCGGAGCCGTAGAAATACAGCCCGCTCACCTGGAAGCCGTACCCCGCCTCCCAGATGCCGTTGAAGACGGCGCGATGACGCTGGTCGGTTGCAGCCAGCGTATAGTCGGCGCCGAGATCCGGCTGCACCTCGAAGCCAAGCGCCTGCCGGGTCAGACGGCCGTTGACGATGGCGTGGGCGAAGGGTGCCGCCTCCGCATCCTTGAACCGCGACAGCGTGTAGGTGGCCGAGGCCTGCCAGCGGTTGCTCAGGCGCTTGGTGAACGCCCACTCCCAGCCGTGGTAATCGGACCGGCTCTCGAACGCGGTCAGCTGGATCCGGCCGAACTCCGGCATCGGCAGCCTGGCGATGGTCCGGTAGTCGTAGTTGGCTCCCGTGGCCGGGTTGTAATTCAGGTTGACGTTCTTTGAGTCTTCCTCGAGTCGACCCGCCGTGTAGACATAGTTCGTCTGGATCGACATGTCGGTCCCGATCTGGCGCTGCACGCCGATCGACGCCTGATGACTGTAGGGAGTCTGGTAGAACGGATCGACCATCTCCGGCACGAACTCCCGCCGGAAGCACCCCGGTTGCGAACCGTTGAGATCGCAGGCGCGAGCCAGAATCTGGGCGTGCGTCGGCGCCGGCCCGTTGTAGGGGTCGGACGGGAAGTTGGGCCGGCCGTCATTGAGGATCTGCGGCACGATCGACATGATGAAGATCTGCGTTTGATGGTATTCGTCGGCCGTCCCCTCGGCGAAGAACCTGCCGTAGCCGCCGCGAACCACGGTGCGGTCGTTGACGGTGTAGGCAAACCCGACGCGCGGGCCGAAATTGTCCTTGTCCTCGGGATTGTCGCCGGGGAGGATCGGCGGCAGCTTCAGCTTCGCCCCGACACCCGTCTCCATGTCCCACCGCAGCCCCAGGTTCAGCGTCAGCCGGTTTGAGATCGTCCAGTCGTCCTGTACCCAGCCGGCATAGAGGTTCTGCGGGATTTCCCGGTAGAACCCCGGGACGTCCGTGATGCTCAGCTCGTACCGCTGCGCGATCGGTGCGAGCAAGTCCAGGTTCCAGGTGGACGCGTCGTTCCAGACAGGAAGGACCTGCGTGATGGTGGCCGGCACGGGGCCGCCCTGGGCGACGAGCGTCGGACGGCACGTGCTGCCGCAGCCGCGCAGGATCGAGAGGTCGTAGATGTACTCGCCGCCGAGCCTCAGGGCGTGCCGGCCGCCCTTGCTGAAGCCGAGGGAAAAGTCATCCCGAATCGAGCTCTTGTACTGGTTGTGGTGCTGGATGTTGCCGCCCCCGAACGAATAGCCCCGGAGCGTGACGCGCGTCGCCGTCCCGGTGCGGAACGAATAGGTCGACGCGTTCGGGAACTTGCCGCCGGCCCAGTTCGTCACCGGCTCGTTGAGCCGTGTGTAGCGGCTCGTCCCTCCCTTGACCTCGTTGACCGCGCGGTTGCCGATCACCTGCGAAAAGGTGGTCAGAAACTGCGTAGTGTGGCGGCTCTGATACTGGGTGTTCGACGGATGGTTGCTGCCGCCGCCGCCGGTGTAGTACGACTGGTCGTACACCTGAACGCGCGTCGACAGGCGGAGCTGCGGCGAAAACTGCACGTCGCCTTTGGCGCCTCCCGTGTGCTGCCGGCGCGTGTTGGGAAAGTCGATGTTGAACGACGGGTACGGGCTGTCGAAGGTGATGGTCTGCGGCTCGCGCTCGTACTCGTAGTTGCCGAAGAAGTGAATCCGGTCGCGCCGGAGAGGCCCTCCGAACGTCGAGCTCATCTGCTGGTTCGAGTAGGGGAGCACGCGGTTCTGGATGTGATCGGCCGCGTTGAAGCTGTCGTCCCGGAAGTAGCCCGCGAGGCTCCCGGAGGCGACGTTGGTCCCCGACTTCGTGATGGCGTTCACCAGCATGCCGGCCGAGCGGCCCTGCGTCGCGTCGAACCGGTTGGTGACGAGCACGAACTCCGCGATCGCGTCCCGGCTGAAGCGGGGCTGATCGTCGCCGAGGCCGATGAAGTTCGTGGTGACCTGCTGGCCGTCGATGTTGATCTGGGAGTAGCCCTGGCGCATGAGCGGCGCCCCGCTCGACTGATTCTGCCGGCTGCCCGGCGCGAGCATCGCCAGGTCCATCCAGTTGCGCCCGTTGATCGGCAGCTCCTGCATCTGCCGCGGGTCGATGTTGCCGCCAAGCGTCGACGAGGTGACATCGAGCAGCGGCGCCTCGCCGGTGACGGTCACCGATTCCTGCACCGCCGACACGGCCAGGTCGAAATTGACCACGGCCTGCTGGCCGAGCAGCAGGTCGAGGCCCGTACGGGTGACGGTGGCAAATCCCACGAGCGCCGCGGTGACGCGGTAGGCCCCGGGACGGACGGGAATCCGGTACGCGCCGGCGCCGTCGGCCACGGCTTCGAAGGTGTTTCCCGTGGCCTCATGGATGGCGGTGACGGTCACCCCCGGCAGCACGCCGCCCGTCGCGTCCCGCACCGTGCCGCTCACCACCGTTTCCTGGGCGTAGCCGATCGCGGGCAGCGCGATCACCACTCCGACCACCACCGCCAGCCTTCGGGCAATGCGCCAATAGCTCGAGTGCTTCATCGAACCCTCCCTGCGGTCAAAGAGCCGTCACACGCGTGTGAAACGAGCGATACGAGGGCGTGCGGGGGCTTAGGTATCACTCGCCGAGCGGTGCTGTCAATCTCCGGACTATTTGCCGGCCGGATCCGGTCTGCCGAACCGCGCCGCGTCAATCGGCACGTTCGGCCGGATGTCCTTCAGCTGAATGACCACCTGGTTGTTCGTCCAGGTCCGGGTCCACTGAAACGGCATCTGGACGCCGCCCACGCTGCGGTAGTCGGCGTAGTCGATCCGTGTCGGAATCGGTCCGACCGGCGTTGGCCGCCAGTGCACCAGCCGCACGAGCCGGCCCGCCTCGTCAAAGTACAGCCTGACGGGCGGCTGCCCCGGGCTCGAGCCCTGGGCGACGACGATGTCGCGATCGTTGATGGAGGTGATGTTGATCTGCCACTGGCTGAACGCGCGCTGAATGCTGGCCGGAAACCACACCATCGCCTCGATGGCCGCGCCGGACAGGTTGCCGCCGCTCAGGGGCATCAGCGGCACCGGCGTATCGGGCTGCAGCCTCCAGCCGGCGCGGCCGTCGTACGCCTTGACGCTCACACCCGCCGCGCCGCGGGCGATCGTCGCCATCTGATTGGGCGCGCTCACATACACCTCGGCGGGGACCTCCATCTGGTCTGTCTCGTACCCCGCGTACGTGCCCGTGCCGGCGAAGCTGGTGAAGGTCGCCAGCCGCTCGGCGCCGCCGAGCGCCTGGAGATACTTGGCGAAGACCGCGTCGACGGAAGGCGCGTACAGACTTGGAAAGAAATCGATCGCGTACGGGTCGTCCACCGGCTCGCCGTACTGTAGATCGAGGTTCGGCACCGCCTTGGGCCTGTTGCCGCCGCCGTGGCAGGTGAAGCAGGTCACGCGCGGCTGTCCGCCGAAATACTGCTTGTTGATCGCGTTCATCATCACGACCATCTGGCGCGCCCGCTGAATCCGCGGCGTGGCGATCGAAAACCCCTTGGGATCGGAGATGATCTCCTGGGCGTGACAGCTCACGCAGTCAAAGAGCAGGGCCGAGGAGAACATCCCCATGGTGTCGAGAAACTCGTCTGCGGGAATTCCCTTCAGGACCTGCACGTTCTGAAAGACGTCTTCGGCCATCCGCACGGCCGCCTGCGGATTCTGCGGCGGCGCGGCGTGGAGCGCCGCCGACGCCAGCCACGCGAGGCCGGCGAGGAAGAATATTGACGAATTTATGAATTTACGGATTGACGAATCTTGAGACATCAAGCATTTGCCGATTAGCCACGTTCCCTGGTCAGCATGTGGGAGAGATCGAAATCGAGGCAAGGTGGATCCTCGAGAAACGGCGCGCCACCGGTGTTGAGCGGCAGCGCGCGGGGATCCATCTGCCACGGTTCCAGCAGCACGTCGGGATCGTACACGGTGGCCTGATACTGGAGGGTGTTGCCCTCGCGGCGCAGGCGCTCTTCGACCCGCATGTTATTGGTGTGGAACCATCCGGGCCACCCGAGCCAGCTGACGTCGTTGAACCCGATGACGTCGATGACGAGCGTATCGCCGTCCCAGCGGCCCACCGCATCGCCCATGAACGTCTGGTCCTGCGAATTCTCCTGGTCGTGCGGGCGCCCGTCGGTCGGGATGACGCGCCACGTGTTCCTGTTCTGGTAGAGCAGGATGACGTCGGTCGGTGTCTGGACGATCCGCATCGGCGGCCCGAGACGCGGGACGCCTGGAGGGAAGCAGGAAAACGTCGTGTCCTCCTTGTTGCCGTTCTCATCGAGATACTGCACCCGCTCCCAGAATTCAGGCTTGTACAGGGGTGGATTCCCGAACGCCCGCTGCGTGAATCCGGCATCGCGCTCCGAGTACACGTTGTTGCCATGGCGGTAGTTCGGCTGGCGCCCGATGATCTTCGCGTTGGCGCTCACGCGGCCCGCCGCGAGCGCCGCCGAATACTCTGAATAATGTTCGAAGGTGTGAACCGTGCCGTCGGGCTCGACGGCCCGCACGCCGCCGGTGCCGCCGCCACCGCCTCCGCCGCCACCCCACCGCCCGCTGAGATCCGGTTTGCCGTCGGCCGTACGAGGCGTCGGAGCCGGGGCCGCCGCGCTGCCGGAGGCAGGCCTGCTCTGCGCCCCGGCGTCGATCGAAACCACGGCCATCAGCGAGAGAAGCACGACACCGACGACAGCACCCTTCATAGGACGTCTCCCTGCCGCATGGACATCGGCGTGCGGGCTACTTCGCGCCCGCGCCGGTGCCCTCGGATTTGTACTGATGCCAGAGGTCGATCTTGCGGCCGTCCGGCAGGACGAACGTCAGAACGTAGCCGTTCGGCGAGCCGTCCCGGGCGCGTGCCGCGATGGCCGTATAGGTCTGGCCCACCTTGAACACATCGCGCCCGCTGATGCCGATGTCGCGGAATCCGCCCGGGCCCGCGCCCGAGATCGTCCAGGTCGTCACCGTACCGCTGGCGTCCTTGACGTCAAGAAACCAGCGCACGTGCGGGTTGATCCAGAGCACCTTCGTCAGCACGCCGGTCAGTGTGACGTGGTCGTCCTGATCGAAGGCGGCCTGCACCGCATGGTGCGCCCGCAGCTCCGCTCCGCCCCACAGCAACGCGCCAACGATCAACGCACCGGCAAGTCCGTATCGCATCCCCGACCTCCTCGAGCATCCCCGCCCTCTAGCGTGGTGCCGCGGCCTTCCTCACGTTGTCCGGCACCGGCATCACGACGTAGGGATTATAAGTCTGGCTCATGGTGAGCGTGAGGTCCATCACCCTGACGCCGTTTCGCTCCTGCACGATGCGGCGCGGCAGCAACGCGTCGCTCTTGTAGTCCTTGGCGTTCCAGTCGCCGTAGTCGGCGTAGGTCGTGACGGTGACCGCGTTGTTCAGGCGCGTTTCGACGCGCTCGATGCGGTGGCTGAAGTACCGCCGCACGCCGGTCGGCATGGTGTGAAACAGGAAATTGTCCGGGTCGAGCGTCGCCTTGACCGTGCCGCCCTGCAGCGGAGCCGGCAGCGGGAAGGTGACGACGGGCTTTCCGCCCTCGGTCGTGAACGTCGCCTTGGCCCCGGCGAGGCGCGCCGCCTTGACGACCCCCTGGGGGAGCGTCCAGATCTGGAGCAGGCGCTCCTGGGCGGCCTGCGGCATGGGCGTGGCGCGGCCGCCAGGCTCGGTCTCGTTCCACGCGAACTCACCGGCCACCACCTGCACCTGCCGCTCGGGCTGTGGCTGGCCGGCCGCCGCGCAGGTGAAATCGAGGCGCATGGCCGGCACCGGGAACCGCTCGCGGCGATCCGCGGCGCCAAACCGCACGCTGCCGCGATAGTTCGTCAGCTGACAGGTCCGGCCCTGGAGGGTGAGCGATCCGGTCGCCCAGTACTCGAAGGTGACGATCCCGTCGCGCTCCTGCGGACCGCGGAGCATGCCGAGCGCATCGGCCGCCTTGTAGAGTGCGGTCTCGAGATTCGTGGCGGGCTCCGCAGGGGGCATGTTCTGCGCGTGCGGACCGGCGGCAGGCCCTGCACACACGAGCAGGAGGGCGATCAGGAACGCGTGCGTTCGCATGTGCGGGGATGCTAGCTGAAATCCGGCACCCGGTTCAAGGCGGCGTCAGCGCTGAAATTCGATAAAGTAGTCGGATTTGCCGGTCAGCAGAAACCGCGCGCGCCGGCCGGCCTGCTTGTCGGTGCCGGTGGCCGGCTCGAGGCCGGCGACCTGCGGGTACCAGCCGCCGCCGTTCATGATCTTGCGCGGCGCGCTCCACGCGCGGGGATCGCTCAACGTCCTTGCGTAGGACACGTAAATACCCTCGTTGTTGAACCGCTCGTCCCGCGCGCGATTCATCAGCATCACGTACCGTTCGAGATACTGGTTCCAGTGCAGGGATGGCCCCCAGTACGCATCGGCGGTCACGCTGCCGTCGTGCCACGGCTTCGAGGGGGCCACGAGCGGCGTGCCGGCCGGGTACGACACCTGGCTGACGACGCCCTCGCCACCGGGCGCCGGCAGGGACCGGGGCGGCAGCCACGCTCCATCCCGCCAGACCGTGACACGCCCGACGGGCGCGTCGCGATCGGCCCAGGCCAGGCGCGCCACCGCGATCCCCTGTTCCGAGGGCACCTTGGAATACTGACTGAAGTACAGGAACACGTCGGTGCGATTGGGGGTGAGCATCGCGGTGACATCGCCGACGCCGCCGAGCACGAACCCGTTGGACGAGTCGCACGCGGCGCTCTCCGGCGCGGCCTCGAGAATCATTCCCAGGTGCTCCCACGTGGAGCCGCGATCCGTCGATCTGAGCGCGCCGATCCGTGGAATGAACCGGTCGGACCTCCGGCACGCCTCGGCGGGCGTTTCGTGGTGGTAGTAGCCGTACCAGGCGCCGCTGTCGTCGGCGATGACGCTTTCTATCCAGATGCCGTCGCCCGGGTGTGGAACGATGGTCAGCGGCCCCGCCGGCTGCATCTGATCCAGCGCCGGACCGGACAGCAGCGCCGGGGTGCCGGCAAAGGACATGAGGGCGAACAGGCGCCAGCGGCCGTCGACCAGCTCCCACGTCATCGGGATATTGGAATCGACGGCGCCGGGCAAGGTGAGCCGCGGCGCCGGAATCAACTTCGCCAGCGGCAGCCTCTCAACTTGCGCGGCCGGCGCGACCAACAACACGCCCCACAAGCCGGCCGCGAACAGGGGACCCAACCGCACACGCACAGCAGGACTACAGCGATCCGAGATACGCGGCGATCGCGATCACGTCGTCAGCGCTCAGCTTCGCCACGATGGGTTTCATGAGCTGGCTCTGACGCGTGCCTTGCCGGTAGTTGTAGAGCTGCCGCACGGTGTAGCTGACGGTGCGGTCGGCAATCGCAGGCACGTCACCCGTGCCCTGCAGGGTCGCGCCGTGGCAGGTGGCGCACTGGATCGTCCTGCCACCGCCGGTCGTGACGAGCGTCTTGCCTTTCTCAATGGTGCCCGACGGCACGTAGGCGACAAATCCCGCCTTCGGATCGCGGAGGCGCTCGGTCCGATCGGGGAACTCCGGCACTTCGATGAAGCGCTGGCCGAGCGGCTCGGTTTCCTCGCCGAGCGGAATGAAGAGTCCGGCCGGCGACTGACGCGTCTTCGGCGCCGTGTCGCTCTCAATCACCGTGACCCACGGCCGCCACGCAATGGCCGAGTAGTACTCGGCCGCGGCCTGCACCTCGGCATCGCTGAGCAACCTCGCGATCTGCGTCATCTCGGCGTGGTTCGCCTTCCTCGGGTCGGCGCTCTGACGGCCGCCGCTCTTGAAGAGCGCCAGCTGCTGCCGGATGTAGCCGGCCGGCAGCCCGGTGACATGCCCGTTCTCCGGCTTCCCCTGCCCGTTGTGGTAATGGCAGTGGGCGCAGGCACGCAGCCGGTCGCTCTCGCGGCCGTGCTGGACGATGTCGGGCACCCGCGCCGGGTGATCCTCGGGATACCAGTCAGCCGGGTCGTAATGCGCCTGGATCTGGCCAATCGTGAAGGTCCGCGTGCTGCCGGGCAGCTTCACCAGGATCCCATCGTCCACCCAGGGACGCCCCGGCCGCGAGCACGTGTAGGGCTTGGCATCGGCCGGACAGGGAGGCGGCAGCGGTGCCGGTCCGGGAGTTACGTAGCCATACGCCCACGGCACGGGGTTCGGCGCCGCGTTCTGGCCGACGACGATCGCGACGCTGAGCGCGCCAAAGATCAGTGCGAGCGCTCCCGAGAATCTCCTCATTCCGTCTCCATCTTAACTGAGCGTGCCCGTTGATTCGTCCAGGTGAGCTCCGAACGAGAATGGCGCCGCCCGCTCACGGGAGGTTGGCGAGGAAGCGGGCGGCCGAGATGATCTGAACCCGCGTGGGACCGATGTCGGGCAGGCGGCGCTCGCGCGTGTCGCGAAGGACGACCTGGAAGGCGAACTCCGGGCGGATCCGCTCGACGAAGTAGCGCAGCCCCGGGGCGAGCTCCGATTCCGACAGCGTGGCTTCCACGACCAGCCACGGCCGGCGGCCGCGCAGCACGACGAAATCGACCTCGAGACCGGCCCGGTGGCGGAAGTAGCGAAGCTGGAGTTTCTCGCCCTCGATGTCGGCCGCCCAGTGCACGGCGCGCAGCAGGTGGAGCGCGAGCATGTTCTCGAACCGGGCGCCCTCCGATGCGCACCGGGCCCAGTCCCAGAAGTACAGCTTCTGCTCCTTCTTGACCGCCTTGATGCTTTGCCCTCCGTAAGGTGACAGCCGGAACACGGCGTCGAGCCGCTCGAGGATCGCGATCCAGTTACGCACGGTCTCGAAGGCCACCTCGAGATCCTCGCGAAGACCGTTGATCGACAGCACGCCTCCGGCCACGTCGCTGAGCCGATCGAAGAGGAGCTCGATTCGCTCGAGCTCCCGCACCTGCTCCAGCGACGCCACTTCCTCTTCCACCAGCCGCGCGCCGTAGGCCACGCGCCACCGGGCCGCCATCCGATCGGAGCCGGCGAGCAGCGGCTCGGGGAAGCCGCCGAGGCGCAGGAGGTCCCCGAGCTCACGCATCGGCGGAGGCGTGCCGAGCATGGGAATGTCGGCGATCTCGCCGAACGGGAGTGCGCCTCTCGGACTCCGTCGCGCAGATACCACTCTAATTATGTCCAGCGCGCCGCAAGATTAGCCGCAGGCCCGCCCTACAGCCCCAGAATACTCACCAGCTCGCGCACCGCCGCGGCTGATTTCTCCAAGGCCGCGTGCTCTTCCGCGGTCAGCGTGAGTTCGAGAATCTGCTCCGCGCCCCCCGCGCCGAGCTTCACCGGCACGCCGACGAACACATCGCGCAGACCGTACTCGCCTTCAAGATACACGGCGCAGGGAAGAATCTTCTTCTGATCTTTCAGGATGGCTTCCACCATCTCGACCACCGCCGCCGACGGCGCGTAATAGGCGCCACCTGTCTTGAGCAGGTTCACGATCTCGATGCCGCCGTCGCGCGTGCGCTGAATGATCGCGTCGATGCGCTCGCGGGGCAGCAGCTCCGGCAACGGAATGCTGGCCACGGTCGTGTAGCGGGGCAGCGGCACCATCGTATCGCCGTGACCGCCGAGCACGAGCGAGTGCACGTTGGCCACCGAGACGCCCAGCTCCTGCGCCACGAACGTGCTCATGCGGCCGGAGTCGAGAATCCCGGCCATGCCGATCACGCGGTTCTTCGGGAACCCGCTGATCGTGTACGCCGCCTGCGCCATCGCATCGAGCGGGTTCGTCACCATGATCAGGATGGCATTCGGGGAGTGGGTGACAACGGATTCGACGACGGTCTTGATGACCTCGTAGTTGGCCTGGAGCAGATCGTTGCGGCTCATGCCGGGCTTGCGTGGAAAGCCGGCGGTGATCACGATGACGTCGCTGCCGGCCGTGTCGCGGTAGTCGCCGGAGGCCGTCGAGATGCCCCTGGCGTGGACGTCCGACCGGACGATTGGCGTCGACTCGAGCAGGTCGAGCGCCCTGCCGGCCGGAACGCCCTCGATCACGTCGGTGAGCACGACATCCGCCAGCTCCCGATCGACGATGCGCTGCGCCGTCGTCGAGCCGACAAAGCCGGCGCCGACGACGGTGACCTTCTTGCGCATGACGCCACGGTCCGGCTAAAGCCGGACACTACGTACCGAGGCGTGGTCCGGCTAAAGCCGGACACTACGTGCGAGGGTGTCATGCCGTTTGGTACAGCCTGGTCAGGACGAACTCGCGATGGCCCATCACCTCGGCGCAGGTCAGGCGGCCGTTGCACGTCCGGATCACGAGGTCGATCAGCAGATCCCCCGCCTTGTCGAGCGTCATCTCCCGCCGGAGGATGCCCGACACATCCAGATCCATGTGCTCGACCATCGTCCGCGCCGTTTTCGGGTTCGCGGTGAGCTTGATGACCGGCTCGATCGGGTTGCCGATGACGTTGCCCTGCCCGGTCGGGAACAGGTGCACGACGAAACCGGCGGCGGCCTGGAGCGTGACGCATTCGGCGGCCGCCGACGAGGTATCCATGTAATACAGTCCCGGGCCCTTGGCCGGCGTCTCGGCCGGCTTCAGCACGTCGATGTATCTTGTCTTCCGGCCGATCTTCGCCAGATTGCCGAACGCTTTTTCCTCGATCGTCGTGAGCCCGCCGATGATGTTGCCCTTGGTGGGCTGCGAATCGGAGAGGTCGCTCGTCTTGTGGCGGTTGATGACCTCCTGATACGCGTTGAAGACGCGCAGGAACTCGTCGCCGACGGCCTTGTTGATCGCGCGGCTGGCGCAGACCATCTCGGCGCCCGTGATTTCCGACGTCTCGCCAAAGCAGGTCGTGACGCCCAGCGGATCGAGCTTGTCGATCAGGTTGCCGACGGTCGGGCAGGAGCCCAGACCTGACGTCGTGTCGCTCTCGCCGCACTTGGTCGAGACGAAGAGATCCTCGATCGCGCAGCGCTCGCGCTGGCGTTCCGACGCCCACTGCACGAACTCGTGGGCCTTGCGCGAGGCGGCGGCGATGGTGCTGATGTCGCCGCTCTCTTCGATGGCGAAGCCGGCAACCGGCTTGCCGGTCTTCTTGATGCCGTCGACGATGTGCCCGGTCCAGCCCGGTTCGATCCCGATCACGACGCAGGCGGCGACGTTCGGGTTGGAGCCGATGCCGATGAGCGTGCGGAAGAAGAGATCGAGGTCCTCGCCGAACTGCAAGCGGCCGTAGGCATGGGGAAGGGCCAGCGTCCCCTTGATGTTGTTGGCGACCGATTCCGAGGCCGCGTTCGACAGGTCGTCGAGCGGCAGAATCACGACATGATTGCGAATGCCCACACGGCCGTTCTCACGGCGATATCCGGAAAAATCGTAGCGTCCCACCGTTACCACCTTTTCGTCTTGAGATTGTGAACGTGCACGTGGCGTCCCCTGCCAATGTCGGCCACGGCGCGGCCGACGTCGTGGCCGTACTTGAGGACCGTGTCGCCGTCCCTGATGTTCTTGAGCGCAATCTTGTGGCCGAGCGGCACGACGTCGAGCGCCTTGAGCGTGATGGTTTCGTCGGTCTCCATGATCCAGCCCGTCAACTCCTTGTTGGGCTGAATATCCTCGACGACAGCGACGCCGACCGTGTCGGCCTTATCGTGAACGATGAAATCGGTTGGCATGTAGTCCCTGTTAGTTGGTAGTTGGTAGTTGGTAGTTGGTAGTTGGTAGTTGGTAGTTGGTAGTTGGTAGTTGGTAGTCAGTTCACAGGTACGAACCTCTGCACGCGCTCGCCGGCCTGCACTTCGCCGGTGTAGATATTTCCCTTCGAATCGGTGGCGATCATGTGCAGGCCGTGGAACTGGCCGGCATAGTTGCCGGTGCTGCCGATCCGGCCCAGGACCCGGCCGTCTTCGCGGTTGAGGATCCAGATCGTGTTGTTCTGGATGTCGGAGATGAACAGGTACCGCTGCGGCCGATCGGCGGAAAACGCGACGCCGCCGGCCGAGCCGCGATCGAGGGTCGAGGTCGCGACGAAGAACTCCTTCAGGTACTTGCCTTCCCTCGTAAACACCTGGATGCGGTTGCTCGGCCGGTCGGCGGCATAGACCGTGCCGTCGCGCGCCACGTTGAGCGTCACGTGGCCCAGAAAATCCCTGGCCGGCGCCTTCGGATCGTACCGGCCTCCCGGGGCCGTGCTGATGTCGGCGAGCGGCTTGCCGTAGGCGCCCCAGCCGCGCTTGAACTGCAGCGTGTTCATGTCGTACACGAGGATGCGCCCGCCGAGATAGTTGTCGATGGCGTAAATCTCCTGCCGGTCGTCGTCTGTGCGAAGCTCTTCGAGGCCGCCCACAATCTGCGGCGTTGTCGGCGGATACTTCGCGCGAAACGCCTTGACGCCTTCCACGTCCTTGCCCGGCGGCTGGTTCTCCGGCACGCGGGCGATCTCGCCGATCTGCTTGCCGTCGCGCGTGTACTTGCGCACGCGGTCCGAGCCAATCCAGACGTTGCCCTGGCGGTCAACCACCATGCCGTGCCCCTGCGGCGCGCTGAAGGAGGCGATGACGTCGCCCTGCGGGTTGAAGGCGACGATCGTCGGCGCCGCCACGCAGCACTCGGCCGTCGGTGGATTGATCGCCGCGTAGTTTTCGGTGTCATCGAGGTCGGCCGGCCGATTCAGCACCCAGATGTTGTCATTGCTGTCGACGTCGAGCCCCGTCACGCCGCCCATGAACCACTTGCTGGGCAGCGGCCGCTTCGGCCACTCCGCATCGACCTTGTAGCGGGGTCCGCCTTCCTGCGCATCCAGCGTGACAGATGAAGACGAGGCCCACAGACAGAGGCCGGCCATCGCGACCAGCACGGGCCACAGAGTCGCAGAGACACAGAGCCAATGAGGTATCTCTGTGACGCTGTGTCTCTGTGGCGTGGATTCATGATTCATGCTCAAGGGATCGCCTCCGTCAGAATCCTAGTACACAAACACATACGCCGCGCCGGAATCGTCGCCCGCGTTGTCAGCCTGCGCGCCGCTTGTCCCGCCGAAGCCACCCGGCGAAGGCGGATCGATGCCCCTGGCGGCGCTGTCCTCGTTGTGCGCGCCGACCACCATGATTCTGCCGTCCCCGCTGAGCGCGACGGCGCTGCCGAACTCGTCCCCGGCCTCGGTGTTGGAGCCTTTCACGTACGCCTGCTGGGTCCAGGTGGCTCCCGTACGGGAAAAGAAGTACACCGCGCCTGATTCCTCCGCCTGATTCTGCCGCGCTCTCCACGGGTCGAGATGATCGACGATGAGGAACGGCTGGAGGTCGGGTGGGCGGATGCCCTGGCCGCGGTAGTCCTCGACGTAGGAGGCCACGGCCAGCGTGTTGCCGTCGCCGCTCAGGGCCAGTTTGACGCCGAACGAGTTGTACGGGCGCGCGTTATTGGCTTTGATGAACGCCTGCTCGGTCCACGTGGCGCCGGATCGCACGAAGACGTACGCCGCGCCAACCCAGATGTTCGCCTTGCCGCGCGGCGGCGAGTCGTTGTCGCACCCGGGCGGATTCACGCCCGGCGTCAGGCAATCCTCGTCGCCGGCGCCCGCCGCAATGGTGTTGCCGTCCTCGCTGATGGCCACGGCGTACCCCATCTGGTCGGTCGCCTCGGTCCTGGACCCTTTGATGTACGCCTCCTGGCGCCAGGTGCCGCTCGTACGGGTGAAGACGTAGAGCGCGCCGGCGCCGTTGGCGAGGTTGTCGTGCGGACCGTCGATCGTTCGTGCCGAGCCGCGCTCGTCGAAGGCGCTGCCGACCAGCGTATTGCCGTCGTAGCTGAGCGCCACGGAAAACCCGAACAGGTCGCCGGCTTCAAGGTGCGAGCCCTTCAGATACGCCTGCTGCGCCCACGTGCCGCCCGCGCGCGTGAAGACGTACACCGCGCCGGATGACTGCTGCGAGTCGTCCTGCTGATTGCCGCCTGTCCCGCCGAAGCCGGGCGGAGGCGGATTGACCTCCTGGGCGGCGCTGTCTTCGGCAATGGCCCCCACCGCGAGCGTCGCGCCGTCGCCGCTGAGCGCCACCGAGTAGCCGAACTGGTCGCCGTCGCCCGGCAGGTCGCCTTCTCCGGCCCTGCCGGTGTTCGAGGCCTTCACGTAGGCCTGCTGCGTCCAGCCGCCGCCGGTCCGCGTGAAGACGTAGACGGCGCCGGCCTGCCGGATCGATTCGTCGTTCTGAGTGCCGTTGACGCCGGTGGCGGCGCTGGATTCCCAGTGCGCGGTGACGGCCAGCGTGTTGCCGTCGCGGCTCAGTGCCACCGACGCGCCGAAATGATCGCTCTGGCCCGTGTTCGACGGCTTGACGTAGGCCTGCTGCGTCCACGAATCGCCCTGACGGACGAACACGTAGACGGCGCCAGACGCATACGCCGAGTTGTCGTTCTGGTTGCCGTCGATCCCTCGCGCGCCGCCGCTCTCATACGGGGCGCCGACGGCCATGGTGGTGCCGTCGCCGCTGAGGGCGATGGAGTTGCCGCTGTGACCCTGGTTTCCTCCTCCGCAGGCGAAGTGGTCGTAGGCCTCCGCGTTCGACGCCTTGATGTAGGCCACCTGCTTCAGCGGCAGCATGGGCGCGGCGGACCGCGCCTGTCCTTGCGAGAGCACGTAGCCGGGAGCGAGCAGGAGCAGCGCTGCAAGGCCGGCCGCACGACGGGCGTGTCGGTTCATCCCGACGTCAGCGCACGAACACATAGGCCGCGCCGGAATCAGCGGCCGAGTTGTCGGCCTGATTGCCGTTGCCGCCCCTGGCCGCGCTGTCCTCGCTGTGGGCGCCGACCACCATCATCCGTCCGTCGCCGCTGAGCGCCACGGCGCTGCCGAACTCGTCGCCTTCCTCGGTGTTGGAGCCTTTGACGTGCGCGCCCGCCGTCCACGTGCTTCCGCTGCGCGTGAAGACGTACACCGCGCCCGATTCCTCGGCCTGGTTGCGGTGCTCCCGCCACGGATTCAGGTAGGCAGGTTGCAGGAACTGCTGGATCATCGGCGGGCGGACGCCCTGGCCTGCGTTGTCCTCGAGGTAGGCGGTGACGGCCAGCGTACTGCCGTCGCCGCTCAGCGCCAGCCTGACGCCGAACGAGTTGTACGGCCGCGCGTTGCTGGCCTTGATGAACGCCTGCTCCGTCCACGTGGTGCCGTTCCGGACGAACACGTACGCCGCGCCGACCCAGACGTTCGCACCTCGCATCGCCGGCGCGTCGTCGGCGCACCCGGGAGGATCGATGCCCGGCGTCAGGCAGGCCTCATCGCCGCTGCCGACCGCGATGGTGTTCCCGTCGTCGCTGATGGCGGCCGCAAAGCCGAACCCGTCGCTCGTCTCGCCCCTGGAACCTTTGATGTACGCCTGCTGGCTCCAGCCGCCGTTCTGGCGCGTGAAGACGTACAGCGCCCCGGAATTAATGGCGCGATTATCGTGGGGCGCATTGATCGTCCTGCCTGCACCGTCCTCATCGAAGGCGGCGGCGGCCAGCGTGTTGCCGTCGAAGCTGAGCGCCGCCGAAAACCCGAAGAGATCCCCGGCCTCGGAGTATGAGCCTTTGAGATAGGCCTGTTGCGCCCACGTGCTGCCGGTCCGTGAGAATACGTACACCGCGCCGGCAGTCTGCGCCGCATCGTCGTTCTGGTTGCCGTTGATTTGCTGCGCCGCGCTGTCTTCGGTGATGGCGCCGACCGCCAGCGTCTGGCCGTCGCCGCTCAACGCAATCGAGAAGCCGAACTGGTCGCCGTCGCCGGGTACGTCGCCCTGGCCGGCCTTGCCCGTATTCGAGGCCTTGATGTACGCCTGCTGCGTCCAGGAGGCGCCGGTGCGGGTGAAAATGTAGACCGCGCCGGCCTGGGGAATGGAGTTGTCCTGCTGATTGCCGTTGATGCCGGTGGCCGCGCTCGATTCCCAGTGCGCGGCGACGGCCATCGTGGTGCCGTCGCGGCTCAGCGCGACTGACGACCCGAAATGATCGCTCTGCCCGGGGCTGGACGCCTTGACGTACGCCTGCTGGGCCCAGGAGTCGCCCTGGCGGACGAAGACGTAGACGGCGCCCGACGCATACATCGCGTTGTCGTTCTGGTTTCCGTTGACCCCGGCCGCGCCGCCGCTCTCGAAGGGCGCGCCGATGGCCATCATGCTGCCGTCGCCGCTCAGCGCGATCGAGTTTCCGGTATGACCCTGATTGCCGCCCCCGCACGCGAAGTGGTCGTACGCTTCCGCGTTCGACGCCTTGATGTACGCAACCTGCTTCAGCGGCAGCATCGGCGGCACGACCGTGGATATCCCCGGAGCCTGTGAGTGCAGGTGGCCCGGGATGAGGAGGAGGACCGCAACGGCGGCTGCACGGCGAGCGTGTCGTTCATGACGACGATTCATCTTTGGCATTCTGATAGCTCCCTCAGTCCCGGAACCGGACGATCACGTGTGCCCTGTTCGATGTGCCGTTTCCCCACTGGAGGCCGATTTCGGGATGTAGCGGCCACGGGTTGCGGACGACGAGCTCGTGCCAGCCGGGCTCGCGCAGCAGGCTCGCGTCGATGCTCACCTGCAGCTCGGAGCCGCTGACCGCCTTGTACGGGACCGGCACGCCCTTGAAGAGCACCTGCGAGCGCCGCACGAAGTTGAAGCCCTTCAGCGTCACCGTCGTCGTCGGGCTCCCCTCGGTGACCATCAGCGGGCTGATCGCTTCGATGGCCGGCTGCGGCGACTCCACCGGGTCCGGGAGCGCCTGCCCCGCGGCGACCGGCCGCCGGCCGCTGAAGCGGCCGCCG
>Ga0209640_10000982_pt1 | contig 23455 bp, 22 predicted proteins | sample RifCSP10_1_FD_184018 | JGI IMG/M metagenome (GOLD analysis project Ga0209640, IMG submission 184018) | Soil microbial communities from Rifle, Colorado - Rifle CSP2_sed 10_1 (SPAdes) (version 2) | ecosystem: Environmental > Terrestrial > Deep subsurface > Rock core/Sediment | place: Rifle... | reverse complement strand
TGGCTGGGTTTGCTTTTGCTCGTCATTCCCCTGCTGCTGGGCTACGGTTACGCCTTCCCGCGGGCCGTGAAACAGGCCAATTTGCCGGTCATTCTGCTCTCAGGGTTGATCGCCCTGGTAAACGGATTGATGGAAGAGATGCTCTGGCGCGGCAGAGTGGGTCAATCCTCTGGACGACGATCTCACATGTGTTGTTTGACTTTTCAGGGCTGGGAGCCCGGGTTTATTTCAGTTCGTGAAGGTGAGGTGAATAAAAATACCATGCAAAAAGTTGAAATTATCCGGGCAGGGCCAGAAGATGCCGGACAGCTCAAGACCATTGCCGTTGCAGCCAAGGCGTATTGGGGTTATCCCGAGGATTGGATGGCGCGCTGGGCGGATGCGGTAAGGATCACACCGGAATATATCCGGGAAAATGAAGTTCATAAGGCGATGAAGGACGGGGAAATCGCCGGCTGGTACGCTCTGGTCTACCAGGATGAGCTGGCGATCCTGGACCACATGTGGGTGCGTCCGGACCTGATCCGCAGGGGAATAGGGCGGCGGCTGTTCAACCACGCAGTCCAGGGAGCCACGGCGAACGGCGCCCGGCAGATAGAAACGGAGAGCGATCCAAATGCCGTTGGCTTTTACCAACATATGGGTCTGAGGCTGGCGGGGAAACGAAAGACGGATTTGGGACGCCGGATTCCGGTTATGGTTATGGATTTGAGGAAGAATAATTAGGATGAATGATTACCACTTCAAGCTGGCCCGCATCCAGGGCGAGTTCGTCTGGCTGGACGAGCTCTACGTGGCGCCGGAATACCGTGGCAAAGGGATAGGCGCGGCGCTCTTGCGGGCAGCCCTCGAGACGGCCCAGCGGTCCGGCTGCGCCGCGGTGGACCTGGAGGTGGATGAAGCACACGCCCGCGCCGAGAACCTGTATAAGCGCGAGGGATTTGTACCGCTACACAGAACTCGTTGGGTGAAGAAGATCATGTAGAAAAATGAAACTGAAGTAGAATTAAAGAAATATAACAGTGAGGTACAAAATGGGTAAAGGTGATCAGCGCACGAGACGCGGTAAGATTTCACGAGGCACGCACGGCAAACGACGGCCCAAGAAGAAGAAATCTGCCAAATAACGCGCTTATGGACATTAAAGAACTGACCGAAGCCATGCACCGCTTTGTGGGAGCCCAAGGCTGGTATGCGGAAGACAGCCCGCGGCCGCAAACCCTGCGTAGCCTGGCGATCTCGCTTAATCTGGAGGCTGGCGAGGTGTTGGAACACTTCCAATGGCAAGAAGATTTGGGGGAGAAAGAAAGGCTGGCGGACGAGCTGGCAGATGTCGCCCTGTATTTGCTGCAGCTCGCCAGCCTCGCCAGGATCGACCTGGAAGAGGCCATATTGAAAAAACTCGAGCGAAATTACGGTCGCTCGTGGGATACTCAGGGGTAGCACGTGCGCGTCAGCGTTTTTGGCGGATCACAGCCCCTGGCTGGCGAACCCGCTTACGACCAGGCCAGGCGATTGGGAGAGCTGCTGGCAAAAGCCGGGCACACGATATTAAATGGCGGCTATATTGGCACCATGGAGGCTGTTTCTCGGGGAGCGCACGAGGCCGGCGGGCACGTCATCGGTGTGACATGCGATGCTATCGAAGCCTGGAGACCCGTAAATCCTAATCGCTGGATTGGCGAGGAAATACGCTTTGCCACCCAGCGAGAGCGTTTGTTCGCCCTCATCGAGAACTGCGACGCGGCTATCGCGCTGCCAGGCGGCGTTGGCACTTTGGCGGAAGTGGCCGAGATGTGGTCGAATCTGCAAACGGGAAGCATCGAATCCCGCCCGTTAATCCTGGTTGGTCCTGAGTGGCGGGCGACGATCGAGCAGTTTCTCGCTTCTCTGGGAGATTATGTGCCTCTGGAATGCCAGGATTTGTTGATCCTGGTCGATGACGTCGATCAAGCAGTACAGATTATAAATGAGCGGCAACGTTAAACATAATCAACCCCAAACAGATAAGCACTCATTACGCATTACGAATTACACATTACGTCCTGGGTTTATATGCCTGCCATCCTCCTCGCAAAGTTAAAGATCCAGGCGGCTCACCTGGCGGAAAAGTTTGACCGGCCGGAAAAATTCGTAAGAGAATTGCATGCGCTCTGTGATATTTACGCAGAACGTACCCGGCGACCGGGCCAGGCTGGCGAGCCAGCGCCGCTGCTCTCAACCTATAAGTTGCCCGGTCCTGTATTGCGCCAGGTGTTGAAAGAGACAACCCCTTACCTGCGCTCCGAGCGGCAGGCTGCTCTCCGGCTGGCTGACGCGCTGTGGGCAGAACCTTACCTGGAATTTCGCCTCCTGGCGGCGTCGATTCTCGGTGGCATCCCGCCACAGCCGGTCGAGACCTTGCTGGAACGGGTGCAGGCCTGGACAAAGCCGAACCTCGACGACCGGTTGTTGACGGCTCTAATCTCCGACGGTCTGGCCAGAGTGCGCGCTGAAGATACCGCTCTTTATCTTGATCTGATTAAAAGCTGGCTGGAAAGCAGGGAAGTTTTTTCCCAGCGCCTGGGATTGCGTGCCTTGCTTTTTTTGCTCAAATCCTCTAGCTTCGAGAATATGCCCCTGGCAATGCGACTCTTAGCTCCCGTGGTGCGTGCCGCACCTTCCCGTTTAAAACCGGATCTGTTAGACTTAATTCAGGCGCTGGCGCAGCGCTCACCCAGGGAGACTGCCTTTTTCTTGCGGCAGAACCTCGCCGTCAAGAACGATAACCCCGGAACACCTTGGTTGATTCGCAACAGCCTGAGATATTTCCCTTTGGAGATGCAGTCCAGCCTGCGACAAGCACTGCGAAACGAAATGTAAACGCTCGCCTGTGTCAGGCGATCTATGCATCGCCTGCCGGTTTTCTTGCTTTCGCCAATCCCGATATAGTTTGGTATAATCAGCAATGTGACTAGACCTGCCGGTGGTGACCTCTTCTCCCGGCATGGAGACCTGCACGAAAAAATCTAAGAAAAATGGAGTAAGCAGAAGTCATGACACTGGATAAAGACACGAAGAAAGAAATCATGGACGAATTCTCTCGTCATGATAATGATACAGGCTCGCCAGAGGTGCAGATTGCTGTATTGACGAATCGGATCAATTACCTTACCGATCATTTAAGAGCTCACAAGCATGACGAGTCGTCACGGCGCGGCTTGCTGAAACTGGTCGGTCGGCGCCGGCGCTTGCTGAACTACGTCCGCCGTATGGATTACCAGCGATATATGGCGCTAACGGATAAACTCAGCATCCGGCGCAAGTAGCGTGACTGGTACGAGTAGATGGTGTACTGATCCCATCTACTCGTTTGTTTAAAAACGCAATGCAATTCTTGCGAATGTTGGGGTGATGAGAGGCTGGCAGCTTTTCCAGATGCCAGAAAGTATGCTATCTTCACCAAAAGTTGGATAATATTTAGCCTGGTGGTTGGGAATTGGAGACTGGTGACAACGACAGCGTTGCTTGGCAAATGTTGGCACAACATGTTGCCGGGTGACAATCTGTTGCCGTCAGCTTCCAGTCCCTGACCTGGCAGGCGACGATAGGAGAATAAGTTATGTTAATGGAACCAGAACCAAAAGTTTACCGCACGGAGGTGGGCGATAAGCCCATCACAATTGAAACCGGTCATATGGCCGGTCTTGCGGGTGGCGCAGTCACGGTGCGCATCGGCGATACCGTCGTTTTTGCGTCCGCGACGATGAGCGCTGAACCCCGCCAGGGAATCGATTTCTTTCCCCTTACCGTAGATTACGAAGAGAGAATGTACGCCGGTGGCCGCATTCCAGGCTCCTTTTTCCGACGAGAAGGTCGTCCAGGTGAGGAAGCTGTTTTGACGGCGCGCCTGACCGACCGATCTCTCCGGCCGCTTTTTCCAAAAGATCTGCGGAACGATGTACAGGTCATTCTGTACTCCTTTTCAGCCGATACCGAAAACCCCATTGATGTGCCGGCCGTCAACGCTGCTTCAGTTGCCTTGATGATCTCGGATATCCCCTGGCATGGACCGGTCGGAGCGGTGCGTATAGGACGGATTGAGGACCAATTCGTTATCAATCCGACCTTCGCTCAAAGGGATGAATCCGATCTTGATTTGCGCTTGGCCGGCACCCGCGATGCCATCCTTATGGTGGAATGCGGCGCCGACCAGGTTTCCGAAGATGTGCTGGTAGAGGCCCTGGAATTTGGGCACCAGGCGATCCAATCTATCATCGATCTGCAGGAGCGCATGGCAGCTGAAATCGGTAAAGAAAAACGCGACTACGCTCCCTTCGCCGTGGAAGAATCTTTGATTCAACGCGTGCACGACCGAGCCAGGGATCCGCTTCAGGCCATCATGGATCGTCCTTATGACAAATCGGACATCTACGGCGCTTTCGATGACTTAAAGAAAGAGCTGGTTGCCGAAATAGCCGGAGAAGATGAAAACCTGGCTTCAGATGTGCAGCGCGCCTTTGGTGAAGCGCTGAAAAGCGAGGTGCGCCAGCGCATTCTCGAGCGCGGCCTCCGTCCGGATGGCCGGAAAACCACGGATATCCGCCCGATCTGGTGCAAGGTGGAGGTCAGCCCACGCGCCCATGGCTCCGGATTGTTCACCCGCGGGGAAACCCAGGTGATCACACTGGCCACGTTGGGCACCCCGCGCGAAGCGCAGGAGCTGGATAGTTTGACCTCCTTTGAGAGCAAACGCTACATCCACCATTATAACTTCCCGCCTTTCTCGGTTGGAGAAACCCGCGTGCTGCGCGGCGCTTCCCGGCGGGATATCGGTCACGGAGCCTTAGCGGAACGGGCTTTGCTGCCGATGATCCCTGACGAATCGGAGTTCCCGTACACGCTGCGCCTGGTATCGGAGGTGCTGTCCTCCAATGGCTCGACCTCTATGGCGTCGGTGTGCGGCTCGACCCTGGCTTTGATGGACACTGGTGTACCGATTAAGGCCCCGGTTGCCGGCATCGCTATGGGGCTGGTGAAAGGGGAGGGAGACCGGTTCGCCGTCCTGACGGATATCCTTGGGATGGAAGACGCTCTTGGGGACATGGATTTCAAAGTAGCCGGCTCCGATAGCGGCGTTACTGCCCTGCAGATGGACATGAAGATCAAGGGCATCTCAACCCAGATTCTGCGTCAAGCCCTGGAACAGGCGCGCCAGGCCAGGTTGATTATCTTAGATAAGATGCTGGAAGTGATCCCCGCGCCGCGGCCCGATCTCAAGCCGCACGCCCCGCGCATCACCGTGATACAAATCCCGACGGAGAAAATCGGTGCGGTAATCGGTCCGGGTGGCAAGACCATCCGCAGCATTCAGGAAGAAACCAACACCCGCATCGACATCCAGGAGGATGGCTCAATTTTCATCGCCGCAGTAGACGGTGAGGGCGAGAGGAGGGCGCGGGAACGCATCAGCGCTTTGACCGAAGAGGCCGAAATTGGGCGCATCTATACCGGTCGCGTAGTTCGTGTGACCGATTTTGGCGCCTTTGTGGAAATTCTGCCCAACACCGACGGGCTGGTGCACATCTCGCAGTTGGACACCGAGCACGTCAGGCAGGTGGAAGATGTCGTGCGGAACGGTGATGAGATTACTGTAATGGTGACGGATATCGATCCGTCCGGCAAGATCCGTCTCTCCCGCCAGGCTGTCCTCGAAGGATGGACGGCAGAAGAGGCCATGCAGCGTGATCGACCGCCAAGCGGAGGCCGTCGCCCGGGCGGGCGCGACCGGCGTGGCGGAGGCGGCCGCAACCGCCGGTAACCTCAGTCGTCGCACGTTTAGCGGTGCCCATTCAGGCACCGCTTTTTTATACTCGCTTGCTTTTAGGTATATAATAGTTTTAACCGGCAGATCACATACTACCTAAGGAGTCGCAAATGAAATCTGATTTCATCTGGATGGATGGTGAGCTGGTGCCGTATGAGAACGCTACGCTTCATTTCATCACCCCAACGCTCCATTATGGCATGGGCGTTTTCGAGGGCATTCGTTGTTACGAGACCTCTAAAGGATCGGCAGTATTCCGCCTTGGCGAACACCTGAAGCGCTTCCTGGAATCGATCCACATCCTCGGAATCCGCGATTTTCCCTATTCGGTGGAGGAAATGCGCCGGGCCATCCACGAGACCATTCAGGCGAATGGGTTTCGTGAGTGCTATATTCGCCCAATGATGTATCTGGAAGGCCCGCTGGGTCTAAACATGGATAAATCCAGGCCCAGGCTGGGAATCGCCACCTGGGAATGGGGGCCATACCTGGGGGAAGAAGCCCAGGAGAAGGGGATCCATATGATGGTATCCTCTTTCACTCGTCTGCATCCGAACATCAGCTTGACCAAGTCGAAGGTTGCGGGGAATTATGTCAACTCAATGCTGGTAAAAACGCTGGCGCTGCGATCCGGATATGACGAAGCCGTGATCCTGGATGCCGCTGGATTTGTGGCAGAGTGTACGGGCGAAAACTTGTTCATAGCACGGAATGGGGTAATTTATACGCCACCCACGGCGACCATCCTCGAGGGTATTACCCGCGATTCCATCATCACCCTGGCAGGCGATATGGGTATACAGGTCAAGGAGGAGATGATCACCCGAGATCAGCTCTATATCGCCGATGAAGTCTTAATTTCTGGGACCGCGGCCGAGATCGTCGGGGTACGGATGATCGATTTTCGCCAGGTCGGCAATGGAGCTGTCGGCCCCATTACGCAGGCACTCTTGCGTGAATTTAAAAACACCGTCCGAGGCAAGGGAGCCCGTTCACAAGAATGGTTGGATTATGTCGGACAAAGCCAGGTCTTGGAGGGTGAAAAAGCAATGGCTTGACGGTCCGATGTGAAGTAGCTTGAATAGAAGTAATTTCCTGTATGACCTTGCCTAATTAACACGTTTCTAATGTAACTTTATTAGAGATGACTGCATCTGATAAAATAGTTATGGACGTATTATCGCGCCAGACTCGAAACCTGAACATCTAATCATCAAAATGAAGGGAGCGTTTCGAAATGAGTGAAGTCGATATACAACCGTTAGGTGCTCGAGTTCTTATTCGACCTTTAGTAGAGGGAGAATCACGAACGAGCAGAGGTCTCTTCATCCCAGAGACTGCCAAAGAAAAACCACAAACGGGAGAGGTGATCGCCGTTGGAGATGAGCAGGACGAAATCAAAGTCAGGGTAGGTCAGAAGGTGTTGTTTCCCAAGTACAGTGGCACCGAGATAAAGTTGAACAATGTCGATCATCTGATTATGGATGCGGATGATATCCTTGCAATTGTAAAGGATTAGGAGATATGGACTTTAGCTTGTCAGAATTAACGCAGGCTTCCGAAAATGGAGCTGGCGAGGAGGAAGTGCGCGTATTGATCCTGGGATCGGGACCAGCGGGGCTGTCCGCGGCGCTGTACGCCGCTCGTGCAAACCTCGATCCGGTTGTGCTGACCGGTATGGAATTAGGGGGTCAGGTCTCTTTGACCCATATCGTCGAAAACTATCCTGGATTTCCCGAGGGTGTTGGCGGGATGGAGATGGTCGAACTCTTCCAGAAGCAAGCCGAGCGTTTTGGCGCGCGGATTGAAATTGACACTGCCGCTCAGGTCGATTTGTCACAACGCCCCTTCCGGGTGAAGACTTATAGTGAAAAAATCTATCTGGCGGAAACTTTGATCATCACTACCGGAGCCAGCGCCTTGCATCTGAACGTTCCGGGAGAGAATGAATTCACCGGACGGGGGGTGTCCTACTGCGCCACTTGCGACGGTTGGTTCTTTAAGGAAAGAGATGTGATCGTCATCGGCGGCGGCGATAGTGCCCTGGAAGAGGGTATATTTTTGACGCGTTACGCAGATTCGGTGACTATCGTGCACCGGCGCGATGAGCTGCGTGCCGGACCGATTTTAGAGGAGCGCGCCCGGTCGAATCCGAAGGTCAACTTCATGTGGAATACGGTCGTGACGGAGATCGCAGGCAACGGCTCGGTCGAAGCCGTGCAGCTGAAAGATACCCTCACCGGGGAAGAGCGCAAGGAAGCAACGGAGGGCGTGTTTATTTTCATTGGCCACCGGCCCAACTCTGATCTATTCAAGGGTCAGTTGGAGATGGACGACCAGGGATATCTGGTTGTCGATAAACTGATGCGCACAAGCGTCCCCGGCGTATTTGCAGCCGGCGAAATCGCCGACCCACACTTCCGCCAGGTCGTGACTTCAGCGGGCATGGGTGCGGCGGCCGCTATGTCGGCCGGTCACTTTCTTGATGAGGATGTCGGCTTTTCCGCTTAAGAGAGGTCCCTATGAAAAATAAAGTTTCCATCATTGGCGCAGGGATGACTGGCTCAACTTCTGCCCACTGGTTGGCTGAGCGAGAAATCGCCGACCTCGTGCTGGTCGATGTCGTTGAGGGCATGCCGCAAGGTAAAGCTCTGGATCTACAAGAAGCTCTGCCGGTCATCGGAAAAGATGTGACCGTCGTGGGGAGCAATGACTATGATGTTACCGAAGGGTCAGATATTGTTGTCATAACCGCAGGGATGCCGCGCAAGCCGGGGATGAGCCGCGATGACCTCCTGACGACCAATGCCAGGATCGTCCGGGAGGCGACGGAAAAATCGCTAAAGTATTCGCCCGATGCCATCCTCGTCATGCTGACCAATCCACTGGATGTTATGGCTTACCTGACATTGAAGGTAGCTGGTCTACCCCGTGAGCGCGTGGTTGGCCAGGCAGGCATCCTCGACTCCGCCCGTATGCGGGCGTTTGTGGCCATGGAAACCGGGGTCAGTGTGGAGAACATTCATTGTTATGTTTTAGGCGGGCACGGGGATGATATGGTTCCACTGACCGGGCATTCCAATATTGCTGGAATCCCCTTGAATCAATACCTGCCGGCTGAGAAGCTGGCAGCGATTGTTCAGCGCACCCGCAAAGGAGGCGGCGAGATCGTTAGCTTGCTGAAGACCGGCAGCGCATACTACGCGCCATCCATTGCGATTACCCAAATGGTAGACGCAATTTTGAAGGATAAGCACCTGATCGTGCCGGCCTCGGCCCATATGCAAGGGGAGTATGGCTTGCAGGATATTTTCTTCGGCGCGCCCGTGCAGTTGGGACGGAAGGGTGTAGAGAAAGTCATTGAATATGACCTCAGCGATGACGAGAAAGACGCGTTAGAGAAATCTGCGGATTCGGTCAGAGGCACTATTGAAGCGCTGCGTTCACTGGTCGAAATTTAGGTTACACCTTGGTGCAAAACCTTGCGAAGATGGGATTTCCAGGATCAAGGCATGGGCGTAAAACCTTCGCAAGGTTCTCTGTAGTAAACCTACGCCTGTAAGGAGAGAACCATGGAACTTAAGAATAAGTTGGAGAGCATCTGGCCTGAGTGGCGGGAGCGCGTTCGGAAACTGGTTAAAGAAAGTGGCGATGTCAAGGTGGGTGAAGTCACAATCTCGCAGGTCTATGGCGGTATGCGCGGCGTGAAGGCTCTGGTTACCGACATTTCTTACGTTGATCCCCAGGAAGGGATTCGATTTCGAGGTTACACTGTGCCGGAAACGCTCAAGCAGCTGCCAAAGCCTGGAGCCGGGGCGATGCCGTATGTGGGCGGGTTGTATTATTTACTCCTGGTTGGTGAGGTGCCAAACGAGCAGCAGGCACTGGAAGTGGAGGAAGAGTGGAAAGCGCGCGGCGTTGTGCCACCCAATGTATTTGATGTGCTGAGAGCTATGCCGCGCGATTCTCATCCAATGGCTTTGTTTTCTCAGGCGGTGTTAGCACTCCAGCCATCTTCGGTGTTCGCCCGGCGCTACCAGGAGGGAATGTCTCGGGAAGAATATTGGGATCCCATGCTGGAAGATGCCCTGAACTTGACCGCCAAGCTGCCCACGATTGCAGCCTATATTTACAGCCTGAAATACAACGACGGCGAATTCACACCGCCTGATCCACAGCTGGATTGGGGCGCCAATTTCGCTCACATGATGGGCATCGAATCTAAAGAATATGAGAACCTCTCCAGGTTGTATTTCATCCTGCATTCAGATCACGAGAGCGGCAACGCCAGCGCCCATGCGACCCACCTGGCAGCTTCGACGCTTTCTGATATCTATTATGCCTTCTCGGCAGGGTTAAACAGCCTGGCTGGACCGCTGCACGGGCTGGCAAACCAGGAGTGCCTGCGCTGGTTGCTGGGCATCTACGAGGAGTTCGGTGGCGTGCCGACGGAGGAGCAGGTGCGCCAATATGCCTGGGACACGTTGAACAGCGGCCAGGTGATTCCAGGTTACGGGCATGCGGTCCTGCGCCAACCCGACCCGCGCTTTACCGCCCAGTTCAATTTTGCCAAAGAGCATTTTCCAGAGGACGATGTTTTCCAGATCGCCAACCTGGTCTATGAAGTGGTTCCGGATGTGCTCCGAGAGCAGGGTAAAGCCAAGAATCCGTGGCCGAACGTGGACGCCATCAGCGGAACGCTCCAGCATCACTATGGAGTCAGGGAGTTCGATTTCTACACGGTGATGTTCGGCGTTGGCCGGTCCCTGGGCGTGACCGCTAATGCTGTTTGGGCGCGCGCCTTGGGGCAGCCCATCGAGCGCCCCAAGTCATTGACCACCAGGATGTTGGAGGAGATCGCCGAGGGGGCGAAGAGTTAATATGAGAAGCCCGGCAGCGCAACTGCCGGGCTTGCGATCCAGACTTATTATCAATTTATGGCGATGGCGTGGTGCTGGCGGAGGTGCCCGACCAGACAAAGATACGCGGCGAGCTGGCGGCTCCGGCCGATTCCCAAATCGGGTCGCCGTCATCGTCGGTTCCCGTCTGGCGGACAGCCATGATCGACCAGCGATAAGCCAGGGGGTCGCGGACGTTCGCGCGGAACGAGGCTGGGATAATGAATTTCGTATCCGGCACATACTCGACCAGCTTATGCTCTTCGCCATCCTCGGTGCGATAAACCACCGTCACCTGGTAAGCTTCGTTTTCGGCGAGGGTGCCGACCGAAGCCCACTGCAAAGTTACCGTATCATCCTGTCCGGGGATGGATGCCAGGTCGGCCGGCAGGAGCAGGTTGGGCGCCGGATAGGGCGGCGGAGGCGTCGGTGTTGGTGAAGGGCCTGGCGTCGGTCTTTGCTGGCACAGTGGAATTTCCAGGGGCATTCCCGAGAAGACGATATCGCTGGTCAGGGCGTTGTGCTCCCGGATGACTGCCATCGGTACATTGTAAGCATTGGCGATCGTGCTGAGGGTGTCGCCTTCCTGGACCATGTAATCGGCCTTGTCACAGGCCTGCTCAGTGGCATCCGCTTCGCTCAGCGTGGCCGTGGGCAGGGCAGTAGCCGTAGGCGTGGGTTGGGGGATTAACAAGGTCGTGCCCGGCACGAGGTCGCAGTTCACCGAGAGATTGTTAAGCAGCTGGATGCTTTGGACCGAAACACCGAATTGCCCGGCGATGCCCAGGCAAGTGTCGCCCGCCTGGATCGTATAAGACATTGGTGTGGGCGTGGGCAGGGGCGTATCGGTCGGGGTCGGCGTAACCGGAGTCGGGGTGAGGGTCGGGGTTGTAGTCAGGGTGACGGTAGGCGTCGCGGTTGGATCGACAACCCTGCCGGTCTCACGCAGACCGAAGAACACAAGGCCGGCGCCGACACCCAGAAACATGGCAAAGAGTCCCATCACTGCGGGCAGGCTGAGCGTAATCTCCGGCATGCGGCTGCCCTGAATGGCTTTCGCCGGTCGGGAAGGTTTTTCTCCAGCGGTGAATTCCGCGCCGCAAACCAGGCAGCGGTTGGCGTCTTCGCTGACCCGCGTACCGCAGGTAGGACAAATTTTTGTGGGTTTGGACGGTGTTTCTTGACTCATAAGCAGCTCTTTATCCGGGTCAATCCCAGAACAGCGGCGATTATACCAGCCTTTCAGACAGGGTGCGAATCATTTTACGTCAAGTTTCCCCTCTCCCTTTTTTGCGCGGATTCCACGAAATGGTATACTGAAAAACGATGTACGTCTACAGTCTTTACTTGCACATTCCGTTCTGCCGGCACCGCTGCTGTTACTGCGATTTTAACACTTACGCTGGTCAGGAAGACTTGATCCCGGCGTACGTGTCAGCCTTGTGCCGCGAGATTGAACTGCTGGCGGCTGCTGCAGATCAGCCTCCTCAGGTAGGCACCGTCTTCTTCGGAGGCGGAACGCCTTCGCTCTTACCGGCCGCGCATCTGCAGCGCATCTTAGGTAGCTTGGACGATCACTTTGAACTTCAATCTAAGGCAGAAATCACCCTGGAAGCCAATCCGGGCACATTATCCCCCGGCTATCTGCGCGAACTGCATAGTTCAGGGATCACGCGGTTGAGTCTGGGAATGCAGTCCGCTAACCCGGATGAATTGGCGCTGCTGGAACGCGGCCATGATTATGGCGATGTGGCCAATGCCGTAGCCTGGTCCCGCCAGGCGGGCTTTGAAAACCTCAGCCTGGACTTAATCTTCGGATTGCCTTACCAGACCCTATACAGCTGGCAGCAAAACTTGAGGCTGGCGGTCAGCCTGCAGCCGGAGCACTTATCGCTCTACGCTCTGACGCTGGAGCATGGCACTCCCATGCAGAGCTGGGTGGCAAAGGGTTTGCTTTCCGAGCCCGATGGGGATCTGGCGGCGGAGATGTACGAGTGGGCGGATGAATACCTGGCAGAAAGCGGCTATCCACAGTACGAGATTTCAAATTGGGCGGGCAGCAGACGAGCGGGAGCTGACCTGCGCTGCCGGCACAATTTGCAGTATTGGCGCAACTTGCCTTATTTGGGGCTGGGAGCTGGCGCCCACGGGTACGCTGGCGGGGCGCGCACGGCCAACGTCTTGTCCCCGGCAGCTTACATTCAGCGCCTGCAGAACGGGCGCGCCCGGCAGTTTCCCAGGACGCCGGCGACGGCAAACTTTCAGCTCATCGACAAGCAGACTGAAATGGGGGAAACGTTGATGATGGGGTTAAGATTGACCCAGGAGGGGGTTTCAAAAGCAGCTTTCAAAGATCGCTTTGGCATAAACCTCGAAGAAAAATACGGACGGGAGATCCGGGAATTGCAGTCAATCGCGCTATTGGAGTGGGCTGGTAACGATGATGACAGGCTGCGCCTTACTTCTGGAGGAAGACTGTTAGGGAACCAGGTCTTCATGCGATTTATTAATTAAAATTCATCCCGCCTTTGCCGTTTCTTCTTTCAAACTTGACGACTCAAGAGTTTGTTGGTCAGTTCAACCAGGGCTTCCCCCGCCTCGCCTTGCGGCCCGGCGGTCTTCAGGGAGGCTAAGGCCTGTTCTGTGAGCCGGTTGGCGGTTCGCTGGGTGTAATCTCGCGCGCCTTCTCGCTCTAATTGGGCGGCAAGCGTGGGAATTTCTGCCGCGAAAATCGAACCCTGCGACCAGCGTTTGGCAAATGCGCCATCATGGCTGAGTCCAAAGATGATCGGCAGAGATTTCTTGCCGGAGAGCAGGTCGCTGTCGGTCGATTTGCCTGTCAGAGCCACGTCCCCCCAGATTCCCAACAGGTCGTCCTTGGCCTGGAAGGCCAAACCTAAGGCAGCTCCGAACTCGCTGAAGGCCTCCCGGCGTTCTTGCCTGGCTCCTGCCACCAATGCGCCCAGTTCTGTGCTGGCTGCCAGAAGGGCGGCAGTTTTACCATGAACCATCGACCAATAAGCGTCTGAGGAAAGGCCTGCCTGGGATTCATACGCCAGATCCAGGTGCTGGCCCTGCGTGAGGCGCAGGCTGGTAGTGTTGATCAGGCGGCAGGCCTCAACGGCGACGGAAGCGCTGGTTACTTTATCCAGGCGCAGCATCGACAGGTGCGCTAGGGTAAACATGGCGTCGCCAGCGTTGATCGCCTGGGCCACGCCCCACCGGCTCCACACCGTTGGCCGGCCTCGGCGCAGAGGGCTCTGGTCCTCGATATCGTCGTGGATCAATGAGAAATTGTGCACTAATTCCACCGCAGCTGCTGCCGGCAGGGCATGCGGCCACTGCCCCCCCGCCGAGGCGCAGGTGAGCAGGACTAACAGGGGCCGGATGCGTTTGCCCTGCGCTTCCTCTCCGGCGTTTTCTCCTTCCCAGCCCATGTGGTAAGCCAGCATGTTGTGAAGCTGCTCGCAGCCCTTCCCGTTTACCAGGGAGACAACCTGCCGGAGTTCCTCTTCAACGGCCTGGCGATAGCGGGGAGCCAGCTTGTTTAAACTCATCAGTTGATATTTAGCTCTGCCTTTCTTAAATTTTCGAGATCGCCGGCGCCGGTCGCAAACATGCAAACCTGCATCTGGCGGCGGATTTCGTTAATCGCCTGGATGGTATCCTCAATGGAACGGACCGCCGCCTTTAAGAATGGGCTTGCCATTCCGCCCAGGGTGGCGCCCAAGGCGATGCATTTGGCAATGTCTAGCCCGTCGCGCAGGCCGCCAGAAGCAAAGATAGACACGTCTGGCGCAGATTCCTTTACGTTCAGGATCGCTTGAGCCGTGGGAATCCCCCAGTCGATAAAGGCCGCCGCTAATCGGGCCTCGCTCTCGTTTTTTGCGCGATGCATCTCGACTTGAGTCCACGACGTGCCTCCCGCCCCGGCCACGTCGATTGCGGCAACTCCCGCTTCGGCCAGCTGCCGCGCCGCGCGCTTTGAAATCCCCCAACCAACCTCTTTCGCAATTACGGGTACAGATAACGACCGGCAAACAGTTTCAATTTTTTGAAGTAAACCGGAGAAGTCTGTATCGCCTTCTGGTTGAACCGCCTCCTGCAAGGCGTTCAGGTGAAGAATCAAGGCATCGGCTTCAATCATGTCCACAGCCATCTGGCACTGTTCTACACCATAACCGTAATTGAGCTGTACGGCGCCCAGGTTTGCAAAAAGCAGAATGTCGGGAGCTACCTGGCGAACCCGGAAAGTGGCAGCCAGGTCGGGCTGTTCGATTGCGGCGCGTTGGGAGCCGAGGCCCATAGCGATGCCGGTCTCCTGGGCAGCGGTCGCCAGTGCCTGGTTAATTTGCCGGGCCTGGCCGGTGCCGCCGGTCATCGAAGAGATCAGAAGGGGTGCACGCAGCATTTTTTCAAACACGGTCAGGCTGAGATCGACATCGGCGAGGTCGAGTTCGGGAAGCGCTTGGTGGACGAAATGGTATCGTTGCAACCCGGTGGTCAAACCTGAACGGACCTCTTCTTCCAGGTTGATGCGGATGTGATCTGCTTTTCGTGACCCGGTGGGCGTAACTTTTGGCATGGATGGGTGTTCCTGAAGTTTGAATAATCTTACCAGCCCGATTCTGCCCTGTCAACGAAAACGCTTGTTTGCCTTTAGCTTCCCGGTCGCTGGCAACCCTTCGGGTTGCTCGGCAGCCGGGAAAGCGAATGGAAAAGTCTTGACAGATCAGAGGGCAGGGTTACAATTGATCAGATATGGCGATAACAATGTAAGGAGGAGGATTCCCTATGGCGGATACATTTGAAGAAGTCAGAGCAATTATCGTTGATTTGCTGGGCGTGGATGAGGACAAGGTTACCCAGTCAGCAAGTTTCCGGGAAGAACTCGAGGCCGATTCTTTAGATCTTGTCGAACTGATAATGGCTTTTGAAGATAAGTTTGGCGGCGAGATCTCGGACGAAGACGCGCAGAATATCAACACGGTGGGCGAAGCGGTTCAATATATTGAAACTCACATGAAGTAGCATTAATTAGATTTGATCCCGATTGAAACGAGACGAAGGCGCGGGCCACCGCGCCTTTCGTGCTTCTTCCTGTCTGGGGAGGCTATTAATTTTTTCGATTCTGGTTGACAATAAACATCAAGCCGTTTATATTTACTTTGAGGGTACCTGGTCTGTACTGTCAAATTGCAGACCAAACGCCGGCTGATCTTGCTGAAACCCTCGTTGGTGCCCGGTTCGCCGGTTGGATGCTCCACTGAGATGTCGAAGGGCGCTGTCCTGAGCCGGTCGAAACCGAGAACTGCTAAAGGAGGAGATGGTTTGATGAGGAGTAATTTTCACATTCTTTGGGGAACGTTGCTGTTTGTGGCATTGGTCGTTGCCGCCTGTTCTCCAGGTGCAGCCTCCACGCCAGAACTGGAGGTGGAAGCTCCTACTGCGGCTGCCGAACAGCCGCCACCAACAACGGCCGATCAGGAAACTGGGGATGCCGGAGAAACGGGTGAGACCGGTGAAACCGATCCGCCAGCGACGGGACCGGAGGGCCTCAGGGAGGACGTTCCCATCATGGAAGGAGCCAGGCAGCTGCAAATCAGGGGGGGTGGTGGGAACGTTACTTACGAGGTCGATGCGGATATTGAAACCGCCGTTGAGTTCTATATGGAAGAACTGGCCAGGCTTGGATGGGAGCAGACCAATTCGCCTGACGCGGCCGTCGGCTCCATGGCTACCATGCTGCGGGAGAATGCCGAGGGTGATCGCATAACGATTAATATGCAGGCAAACCAGCTGGGCGGTTTTGTCAGGATTAGTATTTCGGTAGTAGACGTCAATTAACGCCCATCATCTTACGGATTGAGCATCATGCACAGCGTTCTGCGAGCAATAAGTGCCCGCAAAACGCTGCGCCTTGTTTAACTACAATAATTCCGGAATCTCTTCGGGATGCGCGGCGACGCGCACGCCGACTCTCTCAAAAGCCCGGATCTTATCGATCGCCTGTCCGGTGCCGCCTTCCACAATGGCGCCGGCGTGTCCCATGCGTTTGCCCGGTGGCGCCGTGCGCCCGGCGACGAAAGCGACCGCCGGTTTGGTCATGTGGTCAGCAATATACTCGGCGGCTCTTTCTTCATCCGTCCCACCAATTTCGCCGATCAGAACGATTTTCTCGGTATGCGGGTCGGCCTCGAACATACTGAGGGCATCGATAAAGCTGGTACCGTTGATCGGATCGCCGCCGATGCCCACGCACGTGCTTGCCCCAATGCCAGACTCCTTGAGGGCGTAGAGCACTTCATAAGTCAGGGTACCTGACCGAGAAACAACACCTACCTCGCCCGGTATGGCGATATCTCCTGGGATGATGCCGACTTTAGATTCTCCGGGTGTCAGTACCCCCGGACAGTTCGGACCAACCAGGCGGACGCCTTTCTGATCCAGGTAGTTGCGTACGCGCATCATGTCCTGGACGGGAATGCCCTCCGTGATGCACACGATTAATTGGATCCCTGCATCGGCCGCTTCGAAGATTGCATCGGTTGCAAAACGAGCGGGAACGAAGATCACGGTGGTGTTCGCGCCGCGGGCCTCAATAGCGAATCTCACCGAATCGAAGACTGGGATCTTGCCATTCAGAACCCACTCGCCGCCTTTCCCAGGGGTCACCCCGGCGACAATGTTGGTGCTGAAGGCTGCCATTTGTTCTGTATGGAAGAGTCCTTCATTGCCGGTGATGCCCTGGACCAGCAGGCGTGTATTTTTGTCAACCAGTATGCTCATTGTACTTTTTCTCCCTTTGCAGCCGCCACTGCTTTCTTGGCTGCCTCGGCCAGGGTTTCCGCAGTAATCATATCCGCGTTTGTCAGGATCTGGCGGCCTTCTTCGGCGTTGGTGCCCACGATGCGGGCGACCATGGGAACCTCGCTTTGAACCTCCTTAAGCGCGGACAGGATGCCGCGGGCCACCTCATCACCTCGGGTGATGCCTCCGAATATATTAAAAAGGATGGCTTTGACGTTGGGGTCTTGAAGGATGATGCGCAGGGCGGCTGCGACTTTCTCCGCCCCGGCGCCGCCGCCGATATCTAAAAAGTTCGCCGGCTCGCCGCCGAACAGTTTGATGATGTCCATGGTCGCCATGGCAAGCCCGGCGCCATTTACCATGCAGCCGATTTCGCCGTCTAATTTAATATATGAAAGACCATACTTGCGGGCCTCTGTCTCGGCCGCTTCTTCGACGTCCAGGTCACGCATCTCGGCTAAATCGGGATGGCGGAAAAGCGCATTATCGTCGATGACCATTTTGCCGTCGACGGCCAGCAGCCGGCCTTGAGAAGTGACCACCAGCGGGTTAATCTCTGCCAGCGTGGCGTCGCTCGCCACATAGGCATCCCAGAGACCGTGAGCGATCCTGGCAAAATCACGCCAGGTATCCCGCCGCAGGTCGATCCCGGCTGCCAGATCTCTGGCCTGGTAGTCGCGCAATCCCAGGAGCATATCGACGTGCACCCGGATGATATTCTCAGGCGTCTCACGCGCCACCTCTTCGATATCTACCCCGCCGGCCGCGGACGCCATCATGACCGGTTTGCGCGCCGCCCGGTCGTTGGTGATTCCAAGGTATATTTCCGTTTCAATGTCGGCAGCTTCATCGACCAGGACTTTGCGCACCGGCAAGCCCTTGATTTCCATGGCCAGTATCTGGGCGGCTTTGTCCTCCGCCTCCTGCGGGGTTTTCGCCAGGCGGATGCCGCCCGCCTTGCCGCGCCCGCCGACCAGCACCTGTGCTTTAACAACAACGCGGCCACCTAATTCTTGAGCGATTTGTTTCGCTTCGTTTGCAGTGGCCGCTACTCGTCCCTTGGGGATTGGAATTTCAAAGTTGGAAAAGTACTTCTTTGACTGATATTCGTGAAGTTTCATGCAAAATGGCTCCCCATTATTATTTTTGAATTAAATCGCAATGCGCGCTGCAAGGTGATTATACTATGGCTCGGAAGGCAGGGTAAAATGCATCAGCCGTCCGTTCCCGGCGTCGGTTACCCATACTCCCCCTTGAGGGTCAACGGCCACCGAACCCACGAGATCGAACCCGTCCGGGCCAAGGCCGAAATCTCCCCAGTAGCGGACGATGTCGCCCTCGGCTGTGAACTCGAGAATGCGGTTGCCTTCCGGGTCGCTGGCGAAGAGTTGGCCGTCGGCTCCGGCTGCGAGAAAAGGCTTGTTATCCAGGGATTGGCCGAACCACGCGAACACATCTCTGGAGGTCTGGGGCGTATAGCTGCCGGACCCATCGGGGGCAAACACCTGGATGCGCTGGTTCCAGGTATCGGCGACGTACAAGTTGTCCTGCTCGTCCAGAGCCAATCCCACCGGTTCGGAAAACTGGCCAGGGCCGAAGCCTTCATCGCCGAACTGGGCGATGTAGTTGCCGTCCCCGTCGAAGATGACGATGCGCTTGTTTCCGGTGTCGCTGATCAGGACCCGTCCTTGGGAGTCGACTTCCACGTCCCGCGGTCCCCAGAAAGCTGTCGGCGTCTCGGCCTGGCCGAAGTAACCCCACATGCTGATAAATTCACCTTCTGCGGTAAATTTCTGGATGCGGTGGTTCCACAGGTCGGCGACGTAGACCGAGCCATCCGGCCCGAGGGCGATCCCCCAGGGCTGGTTGAAGGTGCCGCCGGGCGCCTCACCCTGGGCGATGTCGGCGAAGCTGCCCCAGGTGTGCAGCACGCTGCCATCCCGGGTGATATGCTGAATGCGGTGGTTGTCTGTATCGGAAACGTACATGCTGCCATCGGGCGCAACTACCAGGTCACGTGGCCGGTTAAACTGAGCGGCGCCTGAACCGGTCGCTCCCAGGACGATATCAGCGCTCAGATCTGCTTCTTTGCCTTCATACGGGTCGGCAATGACCTCTTCCGCAGAGGGACCGACGCCGTAATTCCACAGATTGGCGGCCGTATCTTTGCGCACGTACATGCGCATGCCGTCGGAAGGCGACCAGTTAGGCAGGCTGAGATCCTTGCCGATCAGCTCGCCGTAAAGGGTGTAATCCCGGTTGAGCCAGATTTGCAGGATCGCTTCGCGCCATCGCGCGTCGGTGAGGGCGTTCCAGATACCTTCAGTGGTCAATCCAAAATAGCCCTGGTCGGGCCACCACATCCGGATATACTCGAACATATAGAACGCTTCCCCTACGACGGGTTCGATGGCGCCATAATTCTGAACACCGACCAGGATAACCGGAACTTCCCGCAAATCCCGCGTAGGATTTGCTCCATAGTAACGCTGGTTGCTAAAATTTCGAAAATACCACCAGAAGGGGTAGGTAGTCTTATCATCGTAAGCTACTTGCATAGCGAGACCGTCTGTAGTGCGCCGGGAGAGATCTTCCACCACCGAGAGTACCTGCTTTGAACCGGGGCCCGAATGGGCGTAGACCAAATACTCCTTAGCATTGTCGTAGTTTATGTAGGCGGCCATGAAAGCGGCTCTCACGGTGAGCACGGCCAGCAGCCCCAGAGACGTGAGGGTGAAGACGCGGCTGATCTGTCCGCTCTGCCAGGCTTTCATCAGGCGGGCCAATCCCCAGCCGCTGAGGATCGCCGCCAGCAGCGCGCTGATGAAAGTGCTGGTGGCCTGCAACTGGGCCAGCTCCTGCCCCTGGAATGGTGGATTGGTGCCCAACAGCGAACCGAACGCGGCCACCAGGCTGAGGAAGAACACCGGCAGCAGGGCGACGACCAGCATGCCGCGGCGAGCCCGAAACGCGTGCCAGTCTATCGTTTCGATAAGCCGGCCGATCCCCCATCCCGCCATTAATATCATGGGAAGGGCGATGTGCACGGTCAGCCAGGGCATCTTTTCCCCGGCGTAGGTGTAGGCGAAGATGCTGGAGATAATCCAGAAACCGATGAGCGTGATGGCCAGGCGGGAACCCGGCGCGGCCGCGCCACTGTCCTCTGGAGCGCCGTCGACCAGTGCCTGCCAGGTGGCTGTCTCCTCAACTTCGAGCACGGGCCCATTGGCTGGATTATCGGCCGGATTGGAGGAAGGGTTGGCCTGACCGCGCAAGCCCAAATAGACCGCTACCAGGCTGCCCAGCGCTGGCAGATACTCATATACGGGTACTTGCAGGAAGATGTAGTAGTACCAGGGCTGTTCGCCGCGATGCACGGCCTGCTGGTTGAGCCAGTACCCCAGCCCACCCACCAGACCCGTGAAGAAACCGTTGCCGTTGGTGAAGAAAGTGGTATAGAAGAGCGTAAACACGCCATAGAATAGGGCCGCATTCCCCAGCCACAGCCGTCCTTGCCACCACCAACCAATTCCTGCGGCGGCCAGACCAAGCGGGGCAAGGAATAGGGCCGTCCGCAGCATGCCCTGGTAGGAGTAATCGGTTGGATCCCAGCCGAGGAACTTGATCGGGAAGGGCGCCAGCATGGGCAAGACCAGCGTGCCAAGCAGGACCAGCAAGTCGAGGGAGCGCTCGCTGCGCAGGCGGGGTAAGGTGTAGCCGCGTGCCAGGAAGTAAGCGGCTCCCAGCAGGGCCAGCACGGCCACCGGCAGGAGGATCAGGACCGGAGAGAACGAAAGGCCTGGCTCGACCAGGGGAAGCTCCTGCCCCGGAACGGCCGGTTCGGCGGTTTCGGTGGCGCTGGCCGCGTCCTCGTTGAGATGGAGCAGCCCAAATCCGGCTACTGCCACCAGGGGGATCACCGCCACGATCAGGGCAGCCATGAAACGCCGCCGGTCTTCTGGCCGGGTCCAGGGCGCGCGAAAGACGCGGATGATGAAAAAGATTGCCAGGAAGATCAAGGCCTGAGCCGTGTAGATAAAAGCCGTCTCCTTGGCAGTGAAGTGCAGGATGGTGGCAGCGGTGAGCCAATACATATAGCGTGGCCGGCCGGTTTCCAGATAGCGCAGGATAGCCCACAATGTCATCACGCCAAACAGCGCCACCAGAGCTTCGTTGCGGACGTAGCGCCCGTAATACAGCATATACGGGGAGATCAAGAAGAGAAAGGCAGCCACCAGCGCCCCGGCGCGCCCCAGGTAGCGGCGATAGTTCCACAGGAAGGCGATGGTGGCGATGCTGGCCAGGGCAAACGGGATGCGGGCGCTGAAATCGTTGTCGCCAAACATAAAATAGGAGAGGGCGATCAGGTGGAATTGGAGCGGGCCGTGGGTGACCGGATCGTGCTGGTAGCCCTCCCCGCGGTAGAGACGCCAGGACCAGTAAACGTGGGAGGTTTCATCGTGGCTCATCACCCTGGCTTCCAGGTTGTAGAAGCGCGTGAAAACCGCCGCCAGGAGGATGAGGGCGAAGAGGACCGTTTCCAGGTTAAGGGTGATCAGGCTGGATAGCGGTCGCTCGAGCCAGGAAGTTTTCTCCGCGCTGCGCTCTTCTTGGTAAGTGATCGTTGGGGTGGTTTGCATATTAGTCGATTGGTCCCGCAGTCAATCAGTCAACAGGTCCATCAGTTATCAGGCGCTTCGCCTTAGGAGCGGCGTCAAAGTCAAAATGAGCGACGCGTTATTCTAAACTATTTACATTTAAAGTGCCAAGATAAATTTCTTTAGGGTTTATTAATTTTACCGCTGCTACGGTCCTCGATTTCCCATACGTGATCGACTACGTGCCAGGCGGATCGACGGACGAAGTAGCGCGGCGTCCAACGAACGCCGCCGCGCGGCCCTCGCTCGGGTATCTCGCCGCGCGCCGCCGATTCCAACGCCTTCAGCATCGCCTGTCGCATTCGGCGGAGTTCCTCGTCCAGATCATTCTCTGCATCCTTCTTGAACTTCCAGCCGAGCTGCGCGAGATAGCCTGTATCGCTGCCCAGAAGGTGCTGGACGATCCCCTCCAAATTGCGGCCACCTCCCCGCGGTCCTTTGCGAAGCTCGACCCCTTTAGCGGATTCCACAGCTGCGTCGAACGCCCGCCAGCAAGCTTGCAGCAGCGCCTGGAAACGCTGAATTTCGGCATCGTCAAGCGGTTGCGCGTCGCTGGATGGTGCCATGGCAGGCGCGCCGAAGTCGGTGGTGGCGTTGCCTTCCAGCCGCTCGATCACGGCGAAATTGGATAGATCGCCTGGCGCCTGGAACCCCAACCGGGCCGTGCTGAGAACCCGCTCGTAGCGCGGCCCGTAGTCGAAGAGGGCTTGCAGCGCCGATCCCTCATCGCGCCCGCTCCGGCACCAGCCCGGCCAGTCGATCGCGCCGGCGAACGTTCGTTTCTCCCCAATTTCGAGGTATACGTCGATCGTTCCCGAAGATAGTGCCATGTGGCTATTTTACCCGATCACAGGTGAACGCTTTCTAATGCTCGAGCATATTGGCCGTAAGAGTGGGAAAATTCGCCAGACCGTGCTTCAGGTCGTTGGTCACAAGCGTGATGCTGGTGTTTACTATATCGCCTTTGCTGAAAAAGGCAAGCTCACCTCTTTTAGATTGGCTCGATCCCTTTGTCATCCAGCCAATCTAAAACGCGCTGGCGCATGCGCTCATTGCTAAACTGGAACCAGCGCTCGCGTTCCTTCGGATAATCCAAAAGAACGTCTTTGAAATAGCGGAACGCGCCTCTCCCGCGGATCGCTCGCTCCAGGCTATTCTGCAAGTGTCGGTTGGATACGGTGGCGATAAACGCTACCATATCGTCGTAGCCTTCGTAGGATTCCATCTGTGGGATCCTGATATAGCGGGTGCCGAAGCCGGCTTTAACGCCATCTGCCACGGGT
>Ga0209640_10000981_pt1 | contig 23469 bp, 18 predicted proteins | sample RifCSP10_1_FD_184018 | JGI IMG/M metagenome (GOLD analysis project Ga0209640, IMG submission 184018) | Soil microbial communities from Rifle, Colorado - Rifle CSP2_sed 10_1 (SPAdes) (version 2) | ecosystem: Environmental > Terrestrial > Deep subsurface > Rock core/Sediment | place: Rifle... | reverse complement strand
ATCCGGCACAGCGTCCGCGCCGGAACCCATGGCGCTCAACGGCGCCGACCAACCAATCGACCACTGCGCCCGCAAAGGCCGCCGCCCGCACCGAGCCCGAAGAGAGGGACGGTCTCCGGGATGAGCGCCGAGGCGCGCAGGGGCACACACAGACACTCGGAGGAACATGTGGCAATCAAAGTAGACGCCGAGATCGGCGCCCAGACCTTCTCACTCGAGGCGGGCAAGCTCGCCGAACAGGCGGATGGTGCCGTCCTGGTTCGGTACGGCGACACCGTGCTGCTGGCGACCGCGGTCTCCGGCGAGCCGCGCGAGGGGATCGACTTCTTCCCGCTCACCATTGATTACGAAGAGCGCATGTACGCCGCGGGCAAGATCCCCGGCGGCTTCATCAAGCGCGAGTCGCGCCCGTCGGAGGCGGCCATCCTGGCGATGCGCCTGACTGACCGGCCGATCCGCCCGCTCTTCCCCAAGGGCTACAAGCAGGACGTCCAGATCGTGCTGACCGTGCTGTCGGCCGACCAGGAGAATGACCCCGACATCCTCGCCATCAACGGCGCCTCGGCCGCGCTGGCGATCAGCAGCATCCCGTTCCTCGGACCGGTGGGTGCGGTGCGCGTCGGCTACATCGACGGCGCGTTCGTCACCAATCCGACCACCACGCAGCTCGACAGCAGCTCGCTCGACCTTGTCGTGGCCGGGACGCGCGACGCCGTGATGATGGTCGAGGCGGGCGCCAAGATCCTGCCCGAGTCGCTCATGGCTGACGCCATCGAGTACGCGCATGCCGAACTGCAGAAGAGCATCGAGCTCCAGGATCGCCTGGTGGCCACGGCGGGCAAGGCGAAGAAGCTGCCCTTCCTCGGTCCGAAGGCCGACTCGATCGTCAAGCTCGGCGACGAGCTCGCGACCGGCACGGCCGAGTTCATCGTCTTCGACGTCGAGACGACCGCCATGAAGCCGGAGAACGGCTACATCGTCGACATCGCCGCGCTGCGCGTGAAGGGCGGCAAAGTGGTCGACCGCTTCGAGAGCCTCGCCAACCCCGGGCGCTCGATCGTCGGGCACCAGATTCACGGCCTCAGCGACGCCGACGTGGCCGGCGCCCCGACCGCCGCCGAAGTGCTGACCAAGTTCGCCGCCTGGGCCGGTGAGACCCCGGTCGTGGCGCATAACGTCGGTTTCGATCTGCCGTTCGTCCTGCGCCACATGCCGAGCGAGGCAAACTGGCAGCCCAGGGCGGTGTACGACACCCTTGAGCTCGCCTACCAGCTCTACCCCGATGCGGGGAGCTACAAGCTCGGTGACCTGCTGCGCTTCGTGTTCGGGCGCGACCACGCCGCGGCGCACCGTGCCATGCCGGACGCCGAGGCCACCGCCGAGCTGTTCATCGACCTGACGACCGGACTGTCGGAACGCCTCGACCGGATCCGCGGCGACATCGCCGCTGAGATCCGCCGCGGCCGCGACGACTACAACCGCGCCGAGCAGGGGGAGCGACTCGAGGACCTGCGTCGCCAGCACGGCATCGCCTCGCCGCTCATGGAGGTGCTGACCAAGGCCACCTCGCGGGAGCTGGTCCTCTCGGAGAACATCCGCATCGACGGACGCGACACGAAGACGATCCGGCCGATCTCGGTCGAGGTCGGCGTGCTGCCGCGAACGCACGGCTCGGGGATCTTCACCCGCGGCCAGACGCAGGCGTTGAGCATCGCCACGCTCGGACCGTCCAGCGATGTGCAGCGGCTCGACACGATCTCGCCGGAGACCGAGAAGCGCTACCTGCACCACTACAACTTCCCGCCCTACTCGGTCGGTGAGACCCGCCCGATGCGCGGCCCCGGTCGTCGCGAGATCGGCCACGGTGCACTCGCCGAGCGCGCCCTGGTGCCGGTCCTGCCGACAGCCGATGAGTTTCCGTATGTCATCCGCATCGTCTCCGAGGTGGTGAGCAGCAACGGCTCGACCAGCATGGCCAGCACGTGCGGCTCGACCCTGGCCCTGATGGACGCGGGCGTTCCGATCAAGGCTCCCGTCGCCGGCGCGGCGATGGGCCTGATCACTGACCCGGCAACCGGTCGATACGCGGTCCTCACCGACATCACCGGTAAGGAAGACGCGTACGGGGACATGGACTTCAAGGTGGCCGGGACCGCTGAAGGCGTGACCGCGCTGCAGATGGACATCAAGGTGCAGGGCATCACCATCGCCACGATGCGTGACGCACTCGAGCAGGCCCGCGTGGCCCGGCTCGCCATCCTGGACAAGATGACTGCGGTGATCAGCGCCAGCCGTTCAGAGCTGTCGCCGTACGCGCCGCGGATCACCACCATCAAGATCCCGGTCGACAAGATCCGCGACGTCATCGGCTCTGGCGGCAAGGTGATTCGGCAGATCGTGGCCGAGACCGGAACCCAGATCAACGTCGAGGACGACGGCACCATCCAGATCGCGGCCACCTCCACCGAGGCGGCGCAGAAGGCGATCGCCTGGATCGAGGGCCTGACCCGGGACGTCGAGGTCGGCAAGGAGTACCTCGGCAAGGTGACCCGGATCATGAACTTCGGGGCCTTCGTCGAGATCCTTCCGGGCAAGGAGGGGCTGGTGCACATCAGCCAGCTCGCCGACGTCCGGGTGGCTCGCGTCGAGGACGTGGTCAGCATCGGCGACGAGCTGATGGTGGTCGTCACCGAGGTGGATCGCATGGGGCGCGTCAACCTGAGCCGCCGCGCGGCGATGGAGCGCCACATGGCAAAGGCCGCCGCGAACCAGTCCTAGGAACCGATGGCGGCGCCGCCAGGTGGGCGGCGTCGCAACCGAAAAGCAGGGAGGGTCGCCACCCGGATGGGCGCGGAGGCGCTGGCGCAGATCGCTGCCGAGATCGGCGGCTGCACCCGATGCCCGCTGCACGCGGGTCGCACCCGCACGGTCCCCGGCGAGGGGAATCCGCTGAGCGACGTGCTGCTGGTGGGGGAGGGTCCCGGCGCCCGCGAGGATGCCACGGGGCGACCCTTCGTCGGCCCCGCCGGGCAGCTGCTCGACGAGCTCCTGCGATCGATCGGGTGGGCGCGCGGGGACGTCTTCATCGCCAACGTGGTGAAGTGTCGGCCACCGGGCAACCGGGATCCCGAGCCGGAGGAGATCGCCACCTGCGGCGGGTACCTGGACCGGCAGGAGCGGGCGCTTGACCCGGTGGTCATCGTGACGCTCGGGCGACACTCCCTGCGCCGCTACCTGCCCGATGCGCGGATCAGCGCGGTCCACGGCGCGCTGCGCCGATCGGGCGGACGCTTCATCTTCCCGATGTACCATCCAGCTGCGGCGCTGCACCAGTCCTCGCTGCGCGAGACCCTGTTCACCGATATGCGGGGACTGCCGGCCGCGCTGCTGGCCGCGCGCGAGGCCATCGAGGCCGAGCGGGTGGCATCGGTCCTGCGAGCCAACCCCGAGCCGGCACCGGTGGAGCCGGCAACATCGGTCGACGAGGCCGAACAACTACCCCTCTTTTAGGAGCACCATGGCAGACACACTACGCATCATTCCGCTCGGCGGGGTGGGTGAGGTCGGCAAGAACATCACCGTCATCGAGGTCGCCGGGGAGATCCTGGTGGTCGACTGCGGCCTCGCCTTTCCGGACCCGGACATGCTCGGCATCGACCTGGTCATCCCCGATGTCACCTACCTGGAGCAGAACCGCGATCGCGTTCAGGCGATCCTGCTGACCCACGGACACGAGGACCACACCGGCGCCCTGCCGTACGTCCTGCCCAGGATCCCGGGCACGCCGATCTACACCAGCCGCCTGACCGCGGGCCTGGTGACCGGCAAGCTCAAGGAGCACAAGCTGCTCGGGCAGACGCGGCTCGAAGTGGTGGAGCCGGGGGTCGAGTTCCGCATCGGCGCCTTCGCGATCACGCCGTTCCGGGTCAACCACTCGATCCCCGATGGCCTGGGATACGCGATCACCACGCCGCTCGGCACCATCGTGCACACCGGCGACTTCAAGTTCGACCACACCCCGCCCGACGGCCGCCGAGCAGACCTTGGCCTGATCGCCGAGATCGGCAACCGGGGGGTCGAGTTCCTCCTGTCGGACTCGACGCGGGCCGAACGCGACGGCTACACCCTCTCCGAGACGACGGTCGGCGACTCGCTGCACCAGCTCATCGGCGAGGCGACCGGTCGCGTCATCGTGGCCACTTTCGCGAGCAACATCGGGCGCGTCCAGCAGGTGATCGACGCCACGTGGGCCAACGGACGGAAGATGGTGGCGCTCGGGCGCAGCATGGAGCAGAACATCGCCATCGCCCTGGAGCTGGGCTACCTCGACTCACGCGAGGGGACGCTCGTCAAGAAGGACTCGCTGGGTCGGCTGCGGAAGGACCAGCTGGTGGTGATGACCACCGGGTCGCAGGGGGAGCCGATGTCCGGCCTGACCCGGATGAGCAATCGAGACCATCGGTCCATCACGGTGGAACCGGGCGATACGGTGATCGTGTCGGCCTCACCCATCCCCGGCAACGAGGAGGCGGTCGCCAAGACGATCGACAACCTCTTCAAGGAGGGGGCGATGGTCCACTACGAGCCGCTGAAGCACTGTCACGTGTCGGGCCACGGCTCGCGCGAGGAACTGAAGCTGATGCTCGGCCTGGTGAAGCCACGGCACTTCATTCCGGTCCACGGTGAGTACCGCATGCTCGTGCAGCATGCGCTGCTGGCCGAGGGCGCGGGCGTGCCGGCCGACGGCATCTTCGTGCTCGCCAACGGTCAGGTGGTCGAGTTCGACGGACGGCGCGCTCGGCTCGCCGGCAGCGTCCCGGCCGGGGCGGTCCTGGTCGACGGCATGGCCGCGGTGGACGGGATCGATGGCGTCATCCTGCGCGACCGGCGAATGCTCGCCTCCGACGGGGTGGTGATGGTGGCCCTCACCGTCGACCGTGCGACCGGTCAGCCGGTGACGCGCCCCGACCTCGTCAGCCGCGGCTTCCTGCAAGATCCCGAGGATCCGATGATGGCGGCGGCGGCGGACCACCTGGTCGCCGCCCTCAGTCAGCCGCAGCACGACGCGCATGGCGCCGAGCTGGGCTACCTGAAGTCCAAGATCCACGACACCCTGTCGCGGTTCTTCTTCGAGCAGACCAAGCGGCGGCCGATGATCCTGCCGATCGTGATGGAGGTCTAGGGCCGGCGTGTCGAGCCGACGATCGGGCGGATCCCGGCGCCGGGGGTCGCGCCGCCGGCGCGCAGCGACCACCTTTCGCATCAGCGGGCGCGTGGCGCGCGAGCTGCTCGCCCTGCTGCTGCTGGTGGCGGCCATCGTCAGCACCATTGCGCTGTTTGCGCCCGGGGCGGGGGCGATCATTCAGCCCTGGCACGACGTGCTCACCTACCTGCTCGGGTGGGGGATCGCCTTCGCCCCGATCCTGCTTGCCGGATTTGCCTTCATGCTCTGGCTCAAGACGATGCCGGCAGAGCGCTGGATGGCCGCCAGCGGCGCCGCGGTGGTGGCCGCCTCGCTGCTGGGGATGTTTCACCTGGTCGCAGGCGACGGGAGCGCCGGCGTGGAGCGCGGCGACGGTGGGGGAGCGATCGGTTATGCGGTCAGCGCCGCGCTGAATGGCGCGATCGGGACGGCCGGCGCGTGGGCGGTGCTGGGGCTCGCCCTGCTGGTCGGCCTGCTCCTGTACTTCAACATGACGGTGGGTGACCTGGCGGCAGCCTGGCTTCGGAGCCGTGACGAGCGCGCCGAGCTGGCGGAGCGGGAGGCTCGCCGGTCCGTCGAGCGCCCGGGACGGCCGGACAAGGTCGGCCCCGGCGCAACCGTGGAGTCGCGTGGCCTGGTCGATCGTTTCCGCTCGGCGTTGGGTGGAGGAGGCGAGGACGAGCAGCCGCTCATCCTGCGGAGGTCCCGCCCGGCCGAGGGTGTGCCGGCGGTGCCGGTGCGCCCCAGCGACCCGGGGGCAGGGATCGTCGCCGGCGACGAGGCAGCGCCGACCGAGACGCTGACCGTGGAAGAGCTGGAGACCGGGGAGTCGGCGCACCTGGCGGAGGTGGAGGAGCACGAGGTCATCGACGCTGCCCTCGAGCCGATCAGTCGCAGCTGGGAGCTCCCCGAGCTGGGGATGCTCGACGACGGGCCCGAGAGCAGCGCCGGGCAGCTCGACCTGACCGCCAAGGGCCAGCGCATTCGTGACACGCTTGCCCACTTCGGGATCGGCGTGAAGGTGGCCCGCATCCAGGAGGGCCCGGTCGTCACCCAGTACGCGCTCGACGTCGAGCCGGGGATCAAGCTCTCGCGGATCGAAGGGCTGGCCGACAACCTGGCGCTCGATCTGAAGGCGCGCAGCATCCGCATCCAGGCGCCGATACCTGGCGAGGCCTACGTCGGGATCGAGATCCCCAACACCGCGTTTGACCTGGTCACCCTCAAGGAGGTGCTCGCGTCGACCAACTTCGAGGAGGCCGCGGAGCGGAGCAAGCTCGCCTTCGGGTTGGGCCAGGACGTCGCCGGCCAGCCGTTCAGCGCGGACCTGGCACGCATGCCGCACGTCCTCATTGCCGGGGCCACCGGCTCGGGGAAGAGCGTCTGCGTGAACGCCATCATCTGCTCGCTGCTGATGCGCGCTACACCGAGCGAGGTGAAGCTGATCCTGATCGACCCCAAGCGCGTCGAGATGGCCCAGTACAAGGGGATCCCGCACCTGCTGTGCGAGGTGATCGTTGACAACGACAAGGCGGTCAATGCCCTGAAGTGGACGGTCGGCACGATGGAGAGCCGGTACCACGAGTTCGCTCAGCGCGGGGTTCGCAACATCGCCGGCTACAACGAGGCCCTCAGGCCGGGCGAGCCGCGGATGCCGTACGTCGTGGTCATCATCGACGAGCTTGCCGACCTGATGATGGTCAGCGCCTACGAGGTTGAGGCCACCGTCACGCGCATCGCGCAGCTGGCCCGAGCCACCGGCATTCACCTCGTGGTGGCAACCCAGCGGCCATCGGTCCAGGTGATCACCGGCCTGATCAAGGCAAACATCCCGTCGCGGATCGCGTTCGCCATGACCAGTGGCGTGGACTCGCGCACGATCCTGGATGCCGTCGGCGCCGAGGACCTGCTCGGGCGCGGCGACATGCTCTACCAGCCGATCGACGCGCCGCGAGCTGTGCGCCTGCAGGGGGTGCTGGTGACCGACGCGGAGATCGAGACGCTGGCGCGACACTGGCGAGCCCAGGGCGGGCCGAGGTACCGCCCGGAGATCACCGCCCCCAAGCGTGACGGCAAGCCCGGTGGCCGCCCCGGCGAGGAGGGTGACGACACGGATCCCCTCTATTCACAGGCGAAGGACATCGTCCGGCGCTCCGACAAGGCATCGGCCTCGCTGCTCCAGCGGCGGCTGCGCGTGGGATATGCCCGGGCCGCGCGGATCCTCGACCAGATGGAGGACCGCGGCATCGTTGGGCCCGCTGATGGAAGCCGCTTCCGCGAGGTCCTGATCACCCCGGATGGCTGGGGAGGCGAGGTGGGTCCGGACGAGGCCGACGAGTGACCTCTCGCGAGCCGACCCGGCTCGGGGAGGTGCTGCGGGCCGCCCGGGAGGCCAGGTTCATCGACCTGCCGCGCGTGGAGCGCGATACCAAGATCCGGGTCCGATATCTCGTCGCCCTGGAGAACGGCGACTATCGTGAGCTGCCCGGGGCGGTCTACACCCGCGGATTCCTGCGCAACTACGGGATCTACCTCGGTCTTGACCCGGAGTACCTGATCGACCTGTACCGCCTCGAGGCGGGCACCCCCACCGAACGGCGCGTCGCCCCCACCGCACCGCAGCCGGTCAGCCAGCGGCAGGGCCGCCCCCTGGTGATCAGCTCGGGAGCGGTCGCAGCCGTCATCCTGACCGCCATGGTCGGGCTGTTCGTGATCTACATGGCCGGGGAGTTCATCACCTTCGCCCGCACGCCGGAGCTGCGGATCACCGACCCCGCTACCGACCTGGCCGCGTTCAGCGGGACGGAGTACACGATTCGCGGCGTGACCGAGCCCGACTCGACCATCACCGTGGACGGTCTGCGCGAGAACCCGACCGTCACCGCCGCCGCTGACGGCTCGTTCGCCGTCACCATCGGGCTCGTCCCGGGCGCAAACGTGATCACCCTGGTCGCGGGTGATCCCCTCACTGGGCGCGACAGCGCGGAGGTGCGCCGCTCCATCACCGTGGTCGGCGTGGACCCCAGCAACGCACCGGCGGGCGACATTGTGATCTCCGAACCTGCCGACGGCCAGCCTGCCTCTCCCGGCGGCGTGAAGGTGAGCGGGCGGGCCACGGCCGGTGCTGCGCTGCGGCTCAGCGTCGCATTGGTGGATGTCGCGCCGGCGACCTTCAGCATCGTTGCGCTGAGCGGTGTCGTCGTACCCCTTCCTGGCGATCCGCCGGCGGCGCCGGGGGCACAGGAACTGCTCGCCAACGCAGCCGGCCGATGGAGCGCCACGCTGCAGCTCGCGCCGGGCACCTGGGATGTGTCGGTCGAGCCGGCCGATGGCGCGGCGGCAGCGTCGGTACGCCGGATCGTGGTCGCCGCGGGTCCGGGCCTGTCCGGCCTGCTCAGCGTCGCCGGGGGACGCTCGTACCTTGAGATCGACGAGGACGGCACGCCGAAGGCGGAGATCTCCGGTCGCGAGGCCGAGGCGGGGTCCAGCATCGAACTGACGGCCGACGGGTCGCTGCGGATCCGGGTCGGCAACGCCGGCGCGGTATCGCTCACCATCAACGGTGTGCCCCTGCCGCGCATGGGCGGCGCCGGTGCCGTCGTCGAGTGGCTCATCACCGCGGTGCCGTGAGCGTATGCGACGCGCTCCGGCGGCCGGTCGTACGAAGATAGCGGAGAGCACCGGGAGGCAACCATGGCCGACTCATCGTTCGATGTCGTGAGCGACTTCGACCAGCAGGAGCTGGTCAACGCGCTCGACCAGGTCCGCCGCGAGGTGGGCACCCGCTTTGATTTCAAGGGCGCCAGGATCTCGCTGGAGCTCGGCAAGGGCGAGCTCATCCTGCTTGCCGATGATGAGTTCAGGGCGGCATCGGTCAAGGACCTGGTCCAGACCAAGGCCGTGCGCCGTGGCCTGTCGCTGAAGGTCTTCGACTGGGGCAAGCTGGAGCCCGCCGCCGGCGGCACGGTGCGACAGCGCATCGGCCTGCATCGCGGCCTGACCTCTGAGCAGGCGAAGGAGATCAGCAAGATGATTCGCGACCGGTTCCCAAAGGTCAAACCAGTCATCCAGGGGGACGCCGTCCGCGTTTCCGGCAAGAGCAAGGACGACCTGCAGGGGGTGATCACCCACCTGCGCGAGCTCGATTACCCGGTCGCGCTGCAGTTCTCCAACTACCGATGAGCGGACCCGATCAGCACGACCTGGCGGCGGCGGCGCTGGAGCTCGGCGACGCGCTGCGCGAGCGTCGCTGGCACCTGGCCACGGCCGAGTCGTCGACCGGCGGGCTGATCGGACACGCCATCACCGCCGTCCCCGGCGCCAGCGACTATTACGCTGGCGGCGTGATCTGTTACTCGAACCAGGCCAAGGAGGTTGGGCTGGGCGTTCCTCACGAGCTGATCGTCGAGCACGGTGCCGTCTCGGCGGAGGTGGCATCGGCCATGGCGGTCGGTGCCGCGCACCGGTTCGAAGTCGAACTCGGGGTGAGCGTCACCGGGATCGCCGGTCCGGACGGCGGCAGCGAGCACAAGCCAACCGGAACGCACTTCGTGGGCATCGCGCTGCGCGGCTATCCCCCGCGCGTCGAACGGCACACCTTCGGGCACGACCGCGAGGGCAACAAGGCGGCCGCTGCGCTCGTGGCGCTCAACCTGGCCCGCGACGCGGTTCTCGCCGCGGCCGGGGATGGGTAGGGCACCGATGGTGCGCGCCGGCGAGCGGATTCACCTGGTCGGGGCCGCCGGCTCGGGTGCGGCGGGCGTTGCGCTGCTGCTGCACCACGCCGGCGCGCTGATCGACGGATGCGACGCCGACACGCCGTCGCCGTACACGCCGCCGCTCGAGGCCGCCGGGATTGCCGTCCTGTCGGGCCACGACCCTGCGCACCTCGCCGGCGTCGATCGCCTGGCGATCAGCCCCGCCGTGCGCGTCCACCCCGACCTGCCCGAGCTGGCCGCCGCGTTGGTGGCGGGGATCCCGGTCGTCCCGTGGCAGGCGCTGCTCGGCGAACTGATGGCCGCGCCGGGGCGGATCGGTCTGGCGGTGACCGGCACGCACGGCAAGTCGACCACCACCGCGCTGCTTGGCCACCTGCTGATCAGCGCCGGGATGGACCCGACCGTCGAGGTGGGCGCTTTCATCCCGGCGTGGGGTGCCACCGTGCGTCCCGGCGCGGGAGCGCCTTTCGTCGTCGAAGCAGACGAATTCGGCGACAACTTTCTCCACTACCACCCCGCCGGCGCGGTGGTCACCAACGTCGAGATGGACCACCCTGACTACTTCGCCGATCGAGAGGCCGTGCTCGAGTCGATGGAGCGTTTTGTGCGCGGAATGGGGGAGGATCCGCGACTTGGCGGGCGCCTGCTGCTCACCACGGCCGCCGACAGCGGCTCCCAGGCGCTCCTGGAGCGGCTTGAGGGCTGGCAGGGGCGCGTGGTGCGGTATGGGCCCGGTGGCGAGGTCGAGGCGCGCAGCGTGGCGCTCACCGCGGGCGGGACCGAGTTCGAGCTCTTTGGCGAGCGATTCCGCTCACCGCTGGCCGGTGAGCACAACGTGCTGAACGCCACGGCGGCGCTCACCCTGGCGCGTGAGCTGGGTGCGCCACTTCCCGCCCTGGTTGCCGGACTGCACAGCTTCCCCGGAGCCGGTCGGCGGATGGAGCTGATCACCGATACTGCCGGCGTGATCGTGTACGACGACTACGGGCACCACCCGACCGAGGTGCGCGCCGCGCTGGCCGCCATGCGTCAGAAGGTCGGTCAGCGGCGCCTGTGGGCGGTCTTCGAGCCGCACATGTACTCCCGGACCGCGTTGCTGCTCGACGAATTCGCCCGCGCCTTCACCGCCGCCGACGAGGTCGTCATCGCCGACATCTTCGCCTCCCGCGACAGTGATGAGGCGATGCGTGCCACGTCGGCCGAACAGCTCGCCGATGCCATCGAGCGCACGTCCGCGGTGCCCGCCATCGCCACCGGCGACGTGGACGCCACCGCCTCGTACGTGGCCGAGCATCTCCATCCGGGGGACGCCGTCCTGGTGATGGGTGCCGGTAAGTCATACCGCATCGCCCGTGGACTCGCGGCCGCCCTGGACAGCGGCGTGCTCACCCAGCCGCGGAGCCTGACCGACCGATGAGCGGGCCGCGGACCGCCATCATCGGCCTGGTGCTGGCACTGGCGGTGGCAGTTCTTCAGCAGGGCCTGGTGCGGCTGGTGGATGCGTCGGGTGCCAAGGAGCAGCCCGCCGTGCTGCTGGTGCTGTTGCTGTCGGCGTTCCTGGGCCTGCTCGCCGCGGTGGCGACCCGCGCGATCCGCCTGCCCGGGGCGATGGCACCCACGGTGCTGGTGCTCGCCTGGGTCGCCGTGCCCCCGATCCTTGGGGCCATCCCCTCGGCCGCCACGCAGTACTTCGCCGGCGACGCCGCTCTGACCGCGGCCGAAGCGGGGGCGCTGGTGGTCGCGGTCCTTGCTGCGACCGTGACGCTCATCGTGTCCGGGAAGCCGGATTGAAGGCCAGGCCGACGTGCGCGGTCGGATCGTTGCACCCGCAATCATAGTGTGCGAAGGTACCGGCACAAGGAGCCTGCATGCCAGCCGTCACCGTCGCCGATAGCACCGCCCTGCCACGCGTACCCGCGCCGGATCCGGTGCTGGCACACGTCCGCCCGGTGAGAGCCGTGACGACCGCCCCGCGCGGATTCGAGGGGGAGGGTTTTCCGGTTCGCCGCGCATTCGCCGGAGCGGACCTGGCCGACCTCGACCCGTTCATCCACCTCGACCAGATGGGCGAGGTGGAATACGCGCCGGGGGAGCCGAAGGGGACCCCGTGGCACCCGCACCGCGGCTTCGAGACGGTCACCTACATGATCGACGGCACCTTCGAACATGCCGACTCGAATGGGGGTGGGGGAGTCATCACCAACGGCGACACGCAGTGGATGACGGCCGGAGCGGGGATCCTGCATATCGAGAAGCCCCCGGAGGCGCTGGTTGTCAGCGGTGGGCTGTTCCACGGCCTGCAGTTGTGGGTCAACCTGCCGCGCGCCCAGAAATGGTCGCCCCCGCGCTACCAGGACATCCGCGCCGCCCAGGTCGGCCTGCTGGCCTCCCCCGACGGGGGAGCGCTCATCCGCGTCATCGCCGGTGAGGTGGCCGGCCAAGCCGGTCCCGGATCGACCTATACGCCGATGTCGATGATCCATGCCACGCTCAGCCCGGGTGCGCGCCTCGACCTGCCCTGGCGAGCCGACTACAACGCGCTCGTCTACGTCCTGGCCGGCCATGGCAACGTCGGGGCCGAGGGATGGCCGATTCAAACCGGTCAGCTCGCGGTCTTCGGCGAGGGCAATGTCATCAGCATGGCTGCCAGCGCCTCCCAGGAGAGCCGCAGTCCCAACCTGGATGTGATCATCCTCGGTGGCCGCCCGATTCGCGAACCCGTTGCCTGGATGGGCCCGTTCGTGATGAATACCCGCGAGGAGGTGCTCCAGGCGTTCACCGACTACCAGGCCGGCAGGCTCGGCAGCATTCCGGCTGCACACGGTGCCCTGACCACGCTCCAGGAGTCTCCCGGTCCGACCGATCCAGTCCCGTAGCTGACGGCGCCCCCGACCTCAGAGGAGCGACGGTGGCGGCTGATCGTCGGGGAGCGGTTCGGCCACGGCGGCATCGGGCACGATCGGGCGTTCCTCGTCCGCCTCGCTGATGTCCCGCACGATGCTCGCCGCGTGGAAATTGACGATTGCGACCCGGGCGCGGCGTTCAAGCCGTTCCGTGTCGGGACGACGCACCACGACATCGGTGAGCGGCAGGAAGTGCGGGTTGACGCGGTTCAGGTAGCCGCTCGCTTGGGTTCCCGGAGGGACGTGCACCTGCCCGGAGACCTCGTACGACCCGACGCACAGCTTCAGGGGCTGACGCGGGCGATGCAGCCTGCGCTGGGCGTCGGTCTCCTGAGGTGGCGGAAAGGCAACCAGGATCTCGTCCAGGTCCGGCGCCGTCGGGTCGGAGGTCCACCTGGCCCCGGGTTCGGCCCGGTTCAGCACATCGGTGAGTCGATCCCGTCCCACCTCGACGAGCACGGTGCCGCCGCTCTCCTCGGTGAGGATCTCGACGACTATCTGCCCCTCAGGAGTATGATCTCCGGCCGATGGAGTGTCGTCGGGCCCCGGCTCCTCGCCACTTCGTCCAATACCGAATCTCCAGGGCACCGTCGTCCTCGATCCGTGCCAGACCCCTGACCGCGAGAGTACTGCGTCGGCCGGGAGCGTGCGTGCCGGAACGGGCGGGCCGGCCGAGGCGCGACCGACTTCCGCGGACCGATGCACATCGCGGCCCTCGAGTCGATCCTGAGCTGAACATCACATAACATCTATTTGCGGAAGTGTCATCAGAGGACCAACGGTTGGCTGGCATGGGCCGATCGGGCCCCTCGGCACGCCTCCGTCCACGGCGTAGTGTGCCGGCATGCGCACGTCATACCTGTCTATGGCTACCTGGGCGGCCCTTGCCAGCGGCATCGGCCTGATGCTCGCCGGCTCGCTGATCGCCACCGAGGTGGGTTCGCTGATGGTCGGATACGGCCTGCTGGTCGTCCTCGCCGGCGCGTACCTGGGCGCGGGACTCGCCATCAGGGACCGGGTCCGGCGTGCCGGCGCAGCGCGCAGGGAGCTTGCCAGGGGGCAGTCGCTGCTCGGCCGGCGCGTCTTCTAGAGCTCCCTCCCCCGGTGATCCTGGGGTCGCAGCGCGACTAGGACACGCGTTCTATTAGACTGGGATGGTAGGCGGGCGGTGTCGTGTTGGCGCCGAGTCGCTCATTCGGGCCCCGTGGCGGCGGCCATCACCTCGGCGGCGATCGCATCGGGCAGGTGGCCTGAGAGACGGACACCCGCGTCGGTAAAGTGCTCAGTGACGTCGCCGGAGGCCTTCGCGCGGGCCACGAGCTCACCGCGCGCCCATGGCACCACCGCGTCGACCGCGGTCATCCGCTCACGAAGCACCGTGGCGACGCACTCCAGGAGCTCGTCGAGCCCCTCGCCGGTAGTCGCACTGACCAGGACGACCCGTTCGTTTGCAGGCCGCGGCGCCGCCCGCAGATCTGCGTCGAGCAGGTCAATCTTGTTGAAGGCACTGATGCGCGGCTTTTCCCCCGCCCCCAGCTCGGACAGGACGGCCTGTACCGCCTGCTGCTGACCGATGAAGTCGGGGTCCGCGGCATCCACCACCTCGATCAGCAGATCCGCGCGCAGAACCTCCTCGAGCGTCGCCCGGAACGCCTCCACGAGGTCGTGCGGTAGCTTGTTGATGAAGCCCACCGTGTCGGTCATGACGATGCGCCGCCCGGACGGCAGCGTGACCTGGCGGCTGGTGGGGTCGAGGGTGGCAAACAGGATGTTGGCGACGTAGACGTCCGCGTCGGCGAGGGCGTTGAGCAGCGTGCTCTTGCCCGCGTTGGTGTACCCCACCAGGGCCACGGTGCCCACCTCGGAGCGGTCCCGCTGTCGCGACGCGGTGGCGCGCTGGCGTTTCACGTCCTCCAATTCGGCTCGGACCTTCTTGATCTTCTCGCGGATGAGGCGTCGGTCGGTCTCCAGCTGACTCTCACCGGGTCCCCGCGTTCCGATCCCGCCGCCCGTCCGCGACAGGTGCGTCCACATCCTGGTCAGGCGGGGCAGGTGGTATTCGAGCGCCGCCAGCTCAACCTGGAGACTCCCCTCCCGTGTCCGTGCGTGGCGGGCGAAGATGTCGATGATCAGTGCGGAGCGATCGAGCACCTTGCAGTCGAGCAGCGTCTCCAGGCCGCGCTGTTGGTTCGGGGCGAGCTCGTCGTCCACGATCAGCACGTTGAAGTCGGTCGCGGCCTTCTCGTCCACCAGGTCGGCCGCCCGCCCCTTCCCGAAATACCACGCCGGGTCGGGGTGACGGCGCTGCTGGGATGCTCGGCCCACCACCACGGCCCCGGCTGTTTCTGCCAGTGCCGCGAGTTCGGCCAGGCTGCGCTGCACCGGCCAGCGGCCGTCCCCCGGCACGTCCAGGCCGATCAGAAAGGCGCGCTCCTCGGGTGCGGTCAGCTCGATCAGGCGCGGGCGTTCAGGCATTGTCTCGAGGCATGGTAGCCCAACCCGGGGTGAGCTCCGCGCAGCGCACGTCTCGTGGACAGGCGGTACTTTTTGGCTAGAGCACACCCGACCCTGTTCTGCCATACCTATCTGCACCGGACACGCACGGGAGACATGCTTGACCCTCGACGCTGATCGACGGCCGAACGCAGAGCGAGCTGGGGGGATCGCCACGCTCGGCGTTGCGCTGCGCGTAGCGGCCACGCTCGTCGCGACTGCGGGGTTGAGCGTTGTCACCAACGCGGCGCTGGCCGACACGGTGCCAGGCGATCTGCTGCGCGGTGCGATCAGCGTGGGTGTCGCCGGCATCCTGCTCGGAGTGGTGACCGCCGCCCTGGTGGTGCGGCCGTTCGTGCGCTCGCGCGCCGATCTCGAGATCCGCTACCAGGCCGCACTTGCGGACGCCCTGGAGGACCAGCTGACCGGGCTTGGCAACCACCGCGCGTTCCAGGAGGAGCTCGATCGCCAGGTGGAGCAGTCGCAGCGCTACGGCGTGCCTGTGTCGCTGGTCCTGATCGATCTCGATGAGTTCAAGCTGGTCAATGACAAGAACGGCCATGCCGACGGTGATCGCACGCTCGAGACGTTCGGGCGCCTGGTGGGCAGCGCCGTGCGGCGCGTGGACCGCGCCTTCCGGATCGGCGGCGACGAGTTCGCCCTGCTCCTTCCGCATACCGACGCCGAGGGAGCGAAGGTGTTGGCGCGTCGGCTGCTGGCCTCCTCGCTGCAGCCGGCGATTCACGTCGGGGTGACGCGCCCCATCTCGTTTTCAGCCGGGATCTCGTCGATCCCCGAGCCTGCTGGCAACCGGGCTCAGCTCTACTCGCAGGCCGACAGTGCCATGTACGCCGCCAAGCGCGGCGGCCGGACCGATGTGCTCGTGTTCGATCCAACCGATCCGGTCACGCAGACGGCATCCGGCGCCGCAGCCGCAATCGTCGAGGTGATCGCTCGCGGTCAGCTGCGGCCCGTCTACCAGCCGGTGGTCGAGTTGACCACCAGTCGCGTCCTCGGCTACGAGGGGCTCATTCGCCCCGTCGCGCCGGCGCCGTTCAGCGATCCGGCCGGGCTGTTCGGTGCTGCCGAGACGAGCGGCCACGTGGTGGAGCTCGACTTCGCCTGCCTCGAAACGATCGTGGGCGGCGCGGCGATGATCCCCGACGACGCATTCCTGAGCGTCAACCTGACGCCCAAGACTATCGAGGCGCCCGAGTTCAGCACGGCGGCCCTGCTCAGCATCCTGGCGCGCCACGGCTTCCCGCCGGAGCGGCTTGTGATCGAGTTGACAGAGCACGAGCCGATCACCGATCTGGAAAGGGTCCGGCTCAAGCTGGACACGTGCCGCCGCGCCGGCATGCGCCTTGCGGCCGACGACCTGGGGGCAGGCAACGCTGGCCTGCGGCTGCTCAGCGAGCTGCACTTCGATATCGTCAAGGTTGACCTCGGCCTCGTGCAGCGATCCGCGCCTGGCGGCCAGGCGAGCGCCGTGGTGGAGTCGATCGTCGCGTTCGCGACGCGAACCGGGGCGCTGGTCATCGGCGAGGGTGTGGAGTACAGCGAGCAGGTGGACCAACTCATGGCGTTGGGCGTGTCGGCCGCGCAGGGGTACCTCCTCGGCCGACCCGAGCCACTTCCCGTGGAGCCGGTGGATGCCGAGGCTGCACCACGGGTCGCTACTTCGGTGGCGACGATGGTCCCCGATCCCCCACCGCACGGACTTCCCGACATGACCAGTTGGCGACAGTCGATCGGCCTTCCGGTCCCGGCTTCTGTCGGGCGCCAGTAGGCTCAGCCCGCACTCAACCTCAGGGCCGATAGGGCACGACCCACCAGCTCGGGTTCAGCCGCGCTCGCGCTCCCCGCGTCGATCCAGCGGATTCTTCCATCCCGGCGGAACCATGTCTCCTGGCGGCGGGCATATTGGCGGGTACGGCGCGCCGTCACCGCGATGGCCTCATCGAGGCTCCACTCCCCCACCAGGAAGCGCGCAGCTTCCGCGTATCCATGGCCACTCATCGGCGGCAGGTCGCGGCCGTATCCGGCGTCCAGCAGCCCCTGGACTTCCGGCAGCAGGCCATCGGAGAAGAGCTGCGCGGCGCGTGCATCGATGCGACGGTCGAGGACGGCACGCGGCCGCCGCAACCCGATCTGCGTCACCGGCCCGGCCCAGGGAAGCGATCGAGGACGGGGGGCGTTTCCCCCCAGCAGCTGGGCGCGCTCGAGGGCGCGCACCACGCGCCGCGGATTACGAAGGTCGGTGGCCGCGGCGGTCAACGGGTCGAGATCGGCGAGCCGGGCGGCAAGTGCGGGCAGCCCGTCTTGCGCCAACGCGGCCTCGAGCTTGGTGCGCATGGCGGGCGATGAAGGCGCTGCGCCGAGGTCGTATCCATCGAGCAGTGCCGCCACGTAGAGTCCGCTGCCGCCGACCAGCAGTGGCAATCGGCCCCGGCTGGCGACCTGCGTCACGGCGTGCCGGGCAGCCACCAGCCAATCGGCCACGCTGAAGGGCTGGTCCGGCGCCGCCAGGTCGAGCAAGTGGTGCGGTACGGCCGCCTGCGCAGCGGCGTCGGGCTTGGCGGTGCCGATATCCATGCCCCGGTAGACCTGTCGAGAGTCCGCGACCAGGATCTCGACCGCAAGGCCGCCCGCGACGGCCATGGCGAGCTCCGTCTTGCCGGTCGCCGTGGAGCCGACGATGGCACCGATCGGCAGGCTCGATGGCTGCTGTTCGCCGGCTGGCGGCGGCATCGGCCCTCTGCTCAGACCTCGATCAGTCGCTGCAGTTGGGTGATCGAGACGGCGCCGCCGGTGCGGCGATCGGCCTCGATGACGACCGCGTTCAGGCTCACCGGCCCATCGGCCACGGCGAACCGCGTTGGCAGATGCGTCAGGAAGCGCGGCAGCACCGTCTCGAGCGAGAAGCCGATCACCGAGTCTCGTGGCCCCGTCATGCCGACATCGCTGATGTAGGCGGTCCCCTTGGGCAGGATGCGGGCGTCCGCGGTGGGAACGTGGGTATGCGTGCCCACCACGGCGGTCACCCGGCCGTCGAGGTACCAGCCCATGGCGTTCTTCTCGCTGGTGATCTCGCAGTGGAAGTCCACGATCCGCAGCGGCGGGAGCGGCTCGGCCGCGCCGTCGAGCAATCCGTCCATGGCGGTGAATGGCGAGTCGAGCTGGTTCATGAACACCCGACCCATCACGTTGACCACCGCGACCTGGTCGCCATCGGGCAGCACGTGCAGCAGCCACCCCCGCCCCGGGGCGTCGTGCGGGTAGTTCATCGGCCGCAGGACCGGACGATCGGTCTCGAGGTAGTCGTAGATCTCGCGCTTGTCCCAGATGTGGTTGCCACTGGTGATGACATCCACGCCATGCGCCAGCAGCTCCTCGGCCAGGCTGGGGGTCAGCCCCGCGCCGGCGGCCAGGTTCTCCCCATTGGCGATCACGAGGTCCAGGTCGAGCTCGGCCCGCAGGTCAGCCAGCGCCTGCACGATCGCCAGCCGGCCCGGCTTGCCGATGATGTCGCCGATCACCATGCACCGCAGCAGTGCGGCGCGGTCGTTCATCGGGCGAAGTCGACCGCGCGCGTCTCGCGGATGACGGTCACCTTGATCTGCCCGGGGTACTGCAGTTGCTCTTCGATCTTCTTCACGACGTCACGGGCGAGCCGGCTCGAGGCGAGGTCGTCGACCGACTCGGGGCGCACCAGGATCCGGATCTCGCGGCCAGCCTGGATGGCATAGCAGCGCTCCACGCCGGGGAAGCTGAGCGCGATCTGCTGCAGGTCGTCGAGCCGCTTGACGTAGTTGTCGAGTGACTCGCCGCGCGCTCCGGGGCGCGATGCGCTGATCGCGTCGGCGATCTGCACCACGGTCGCTTCGATCGACTCCTGCTCCACCTCCTGGTGATGGGCGGCGATGGCGTTGCAGACCACTGCGTTGATGCCGTAGCGCTTGGCGATGTCGCCGCCGATCTGCGCGTGTGGCCCATCCACCTCGTGATCGATCGCCTTGCCGATGTCGTGGAGCAGTCCGCCCTTCTTCGATTCGGGCACGTTGGCGCCGATCTCGGCCGCCAGCAGACCGGACAGGCGTGCGGTCTCGACGCAGTGGTTCAGCACGTTCTGCCCGTAGCTGGTGCGGTACTTGAGCCGACCGATGAGCTTGATCAACTCGGGGTGCAGCCCCGGGACCCCGGCGTCATAGGCCGCCTGCTCGCCGGCCTGTCGCATCACCACCTCGATCTCCGAGCGGCACTTCGCGACCGTCTCCTCGATCCGCCCGGGGTGGATCCGCCCGTCGCTAATCAGCTTGGTGAGTGCCATGCGCGCCACCTCGCGGCGCACCGGATCGAAGCCCGAAAGGACCACCGCCTCCGGGGTATCGTCGATGATCAGGTCGACCCCGGTGGCCTGTTCAAGGGCCCGGATGTTGCGGCCCTCGCGACCGATGATGCGGCCCTTCATCTCCTCCGACGGGAGGGGCACCACCGTCACGGTGGTCTCGCTGGTGTGGTCGGCCGCGATGCGCTGCATGACGGTGGTGAGCACGCTTCGTGCGCGCTCTTCACCCTCCTCCTGCGCGCGTCGCTCGATGGCTCGGACGCGTTGATGAGCCTCCGCCTCTGCCTCGTCGGAGATCAGCTGGATCAGGTTCTGGCGCGCCTCGATGGCGGTGAGGCCGCTCACCCGTTCCAGTTCAGCCAGCTGACGCTGCTGGAGGGCCGCGAGCCGAGTCTTCTCCTCCTCCATCTCCCGCTGTCGTTCCTCGAATGCGGTCTCGCGCCGCTCAACGGCCTCAACCTTGCGATCGAGGTTCTCCGAACGGTCGAGCAGGAGGCGCTCCTGGCGCTGAAGGTCTGCCCGCTTCTCGCGTGCCTCCGCCTCGGCGGCTCGCTGCACGGTGAGGGCATCGTCCTTTGCTTCGAGGACGAGCTCCTTCTGCTTGGCGCGTGCATCAGCCATGAGGCGCTCTGCGTAGCTCTCGGCGTGCTTGGTGTTGCTCGCCGCGAGATAGCGGCGTACGAAGTAACCGATCGCGATTCCCACGATCAGCGCGGCGGTCGCCGCGACGGCAACGGTGATATCAGGCATCGGCTCCTCCGGTGGGTTGGAGCCCGCATGGGCGAAGGTCGAGCCGCCCGCGCGGCACGGTCAGTCGTTGTTGGTCAACAGTCGTGCCCCGGCCGTGCCGGAGCGGTCATGGCCTTCCACCGAGTGTAGCGCAACTGGTCCCGGGCCACCCTGAGACGATCCCCGTGAGGTCGGCGTGCCCGCCGAGCCGCTATGCGGCCTTGCCCTCCGACGCGAATGCGCGCTCCATGCGATCAGACCCAAGGCGCTGAGCTGCATCGCGTGCGAACTCCGCCGCCAGCGTCTCGGCGCGCAGCGGGCGGGCAAAGAAGAACCCCTGGGCCAATTCGCATCCTGCGGCCTTCAGGCGCTGGACCTGGTCGCGCCGCTCGACCCCCTCGGCGATCACGGTGAGTCCGAGCGCCTTCCCGAGCGAGATGATTGCCTGCGCCAGGATCCAGCGCTGGTCCTCGACGTGCTCGACATCGACGAAGCCCGGCGCGATCTTCAGGATGTCGATCGGGAAGCGGTGCAGGTAGCTCAGCGAGGAGTAGCCGGTCCCGAAATCGTCCAGAGCGATCTTGATCCCCTGGGCACGAAGAGCACCGAGGACATCGATGGCCGCGTCCGCGTCGTGGAGCAGGACGCTCTCGGTCACCTCCACGACCAGGCTCGTGGGCGGCAGGCCTGACTCCGTCAGCGCGGTGGTCATGTCATCGAGCAGGGTCGGGTGCAGCAGTTGTCGGGCCGACAGGTTGACCGCGATCCAGGGCGCTGCTGATGCGTGGATGGAGCCCCAGCGCGCTGCCTCTCGAGAGGCCTGTCCGAGCACCCACCGCCCGATGGGGATGATGATCGCGTTATCTTCGGCAGTCCCGAGGAATTCGTCCGGTCCCACTTCGCCCCGTGTCGGATGATCCCATCGCACCAGGGCCTCGGCGCCGACGATCTCGCCCGACTCCACCGATACGATAGGTTGGTACCGGAGCTGGAACTCATCGCGGTCGACCGCGAGCTGCAGCTCTGCCCCGACATCGTGTCGAGAGCGAACTTTGGACAGCATCGACGGCTTGTACACCGACCAGCGCCCCTTGCCCCCGGCCTTTGCGCTGTACATGGCTACATCGGCCTGTCGGAGCAGATCCTCGGCAGAAACGCCGCGAGAGCCGGCCGCAATTCCGATACTTGCGGAGACGTGGGTCTGGACGTCGCCGATCGAGAACGGCTGTTGAAGCGCCTCGTTGATCCGCCCAGCGATCCGTTCGGCGTTGGCAAGGTCCGAACCGTCCACCATGAGGACGGCGAACTCGTCGCCGCCGAGGCGAGCGGTCAGATCGGAGGTCCGCGTGCACGAGCTGAGCCGCGCAGCGACCTCGATGAGCATCGCGTCCCCGGCCGCGTGGCCGTACATGTCGTTGACGTCCTTGAAGTCGTCGAGGTCGACGAACATGACCACGGCCTGATCGTGGTTCCGCATCGCCCCAAGCCGGTCGTTCACGCTCTCGGCGAACAGGGTGCGGTTGGCGAGCTGGGTCAGTCCATCGTGAAATGCCTGGTGCTTGAGCTCATCCCGGAGAACGGAGAGCTTGGCCAGGGACCGTTCGAGCTGGCCGTTCTCGAGCGCCGTCCCTGCCTGGTTGGCTACCGTGCCGAACAGCCGCAGGTCCTCGGCCGTGAAGGTGCTCACGTCTCCGAGGCGATTGGCAATCATCATGGCGCCGATCACACCATCTTCCGTGCCGAGGGGAGCAATCATGGCATCCCGGACGTCGTGATCATCGTCCATCTCAAGCGAGGTGGTGTTGAGAAGGAATGCCTTGCCGTGGCCCCGGACATGTTGGTGGATCGGTTTCCAGGTCGCCGTGGGTGCCGAAGCCATGACCGAGGTCCGGCCATCAGCATCGACCGACGTGACCAGGTACTCATCGGCGGCGGTCGCCGGGAAGATGACGATCGCCGCTCGCTCTGCCCTGAACATCGTCCGGCTGTGGCCCAGTAGTTGAACGAGCGCGGAATCGAGCTCGGGCGTGCGCTGCAGGATGCGCGTGGACTCGTACAGGAGCTCAAGCGACTCATGCTGCTGCCTGGCGCCGATGAAGGCGCGGTACCCGAAGAAGAGCGTTGCAACCGGCAGGGCCAGCAGCCAGATGGCGCGCGAATCGGCCACGATGATGATGACGGCGAGCAGCGCCGTGCTCGTGTTGGTGACGGCTACGGCCGACGAGACGCCGATCATCTGCCGCAGTTTGCGGATGCCAAGCCGTCCCTCTGAGATCGAGATGGCGGTCGCGACCTGCCCCACGCCAACGAGATTGGCGATAGACACCGCCACGAGCGCGGCTAACCAGCGTGACGGATCGGTCAGCCCGCCCGACCCAAGCGCGTGGAAGACGAGCAGTCCGACCCCCGATGAGACGGCGAACGCAGCGATGTTGAAGACCAGCTTCACGGGCGGCTGACGCCGGTGAATGGCCAGCGCCGCGGCCGAGCCGATCGCCTGCGCGACGACGAGCTCCAGTGGAGCCGCCAGGAAGAAGCCGACCACGAGGGGCATCTCGTTGAGGGAGAAGGTGTGGGCGCCGCGCCGGAAGTGAAAGTGAATCACCCACGCCTCAGCCGCCCAGAAGCCGGCCGCCATCAGCCACCATGGCAGCCGTCGGTCCGGATCAAGCGCCGGAATGGGAGCGAGCCCCACCGCGGCGAGGACAAGCGCTGTCCCGCCGATGGCCAGGACAAGCGCCCAGACCCTCAGCTGATTTGGCATCGGCTCAGGCTTGCTGCCGTTTCATCGGTCCCAGCCTACTGCCGGGACCGCCCGATGCCGAGGCGCCGATGGTCACCACGGCGACCGGGACCATTGAGGGGTCAAGGTTCATCGCGGCCACCCACCACCTCTTGTTCGCCTCGCCAGACGATGTGCGGCCGGGCTCCCGCCCGACCGCACAATCAGGTTGCCGGGGTTGAGGCAGGCTTAGCTCCAAGCGGCGCTGCTCCAGCTGTTGCCGGACCACGAGTTTCCGCTCCAGCTGTTGCCGGACCACGAGTTTCCGCTCCAGCTGTTGCCGGACCACGAGT
>Ga0209640_10000980_pt1 | contig 23485 bp, 18 predicted proteins | sample RifCSP10_1_FD_184018 | JGI IMG/M metagenome (GOLD analysis project Ga0209640, IMG submission 184018) | Soil microbial communities from Rifle, Colorado - Rifle CSP2_sed 10_1 (SPAdes) (version 2) | ecosystem: Environmental > Terrestrial > Deep subsurface > Rock core/Sediment | place: Rifle... | reverse complement strand
GGGGGAACCGAAATTTGGCACACTTCCGATGGAGGGACAACTTGGAATTTGCAATTTACAACATCACCCCCACTTTACTTTTCTCCTAGACAAATAATTTTTGTTGATTCATTACACGGCTGGATTGTTGGAGATAATGGACTTGTCTTGCATACATCAAATGGTGGAATAATACCTGTTGAACTAATTTCTTTTACTGCAGAGGTAATTGAAAATGAAGTAATGCTTAATTGGACAACAGCAACAGAGACGAACAACCAGGGATTTGAGATTCATAAAAAGAAGCTAGGAGAAAGTAGTCAGGAGTCAGAATGGAATACCATTGGCTTTGTTCCGGGTTATGGAACAACAACAGAACCAATGTTATACTCATTTATTTATGAAAATGTCTCGACAGGAATTTACAAATATCGTCTCAAACAAATTGATTTTGATGGAAGTTCCGAATATTCAAATGAAATAGAAGTCGAAATTGATTTCACGCCAAAGGAGTTTGTGTTGTATCAGAATTATCCTAATCCTTTCAATCCTGTTACAGTAATAAAGTATGATATTGTTGGAGTGCAGGATGTGAAATTAACTGCATATGACGTTATTGGAAGAGAGGTTGCAAATTTGGTTAACGAACAAAAACAGCCGGGTAGTTATCAGGTAAATTGGGATGCATCAAACGTTTCAAGCGGTATTTATTTCTATCAGATTAAAACAAAAGATTATGTTGATACAAAGAAGATGATCTTGCTCAAGTGACAAAACTTATCCAGAATAAAAGTGCCATCCTTTAATACGGGATGGCATTTTTATTTAAGAAAAACCGGTATTACATTATTGTTATTTGAGCAGCACCATCTTGATTGTTTGTCTTACTTTTCCTGATTCAAGCGTGGCAAAATATACTCCGCTCGGATACTTACTTCCGTCGAACTGTACTGAATAGCTGCCGGCTTCCTGGTATCTGTTTACAAGTGTAGCAACTCTATCCCCTGTGGCCGAATAAACTTCAAGTATAAAAGTGAGAGGAACTCTTAAAGAATAATTGATCGTGGTAATAGGATTAAATGGATTTGGATAATTTTGTTCGAGATGAAAAGATGAAGGTGCATTCTGGTTGAAGTTTCTCGCAGAAATAAGCGGCAAGGTTTCAAAACTTCTGGGCAGTACATCCGGCATTCTGTCATCCGGCATTCCTAACTGATCGGTTAAAAGTGTAGCATATATCTGCCTGAAATCATATTTGAATTTAATATCACCGCTGTTATCAAGGTCCGATAGATCAGGATTCCTACCGTAAATTCCTCCGTTAACATTTTTTCCGATGACAAACAAAGGAGCGGCGGTTCCGTGGTCAGTTCCTCCGCTGCTGTTCTGGTTAACGCGCCTGCCAAATTCAGAGAAAGTCATTAATACCACTCTGTCGGCAACGCGCAGCAGTTCAAGATCAGCCTGGAATGCTGCGACTGCTTGTGCAACACCGGAAAGCAGATTAGAGTGACCGCCTGCCTGATTTGCATGAGTATCAAAACCACCAATTGATGTTAAGTAAACCGGCGTTTCAAGTCCTCCAGCTATTAACTCTGCAACAATTGCAAGCTGTCTGCCCAGGCGTGTATCCGGATAAGTTACGAGGTTTTGTACTGAGTCGGCTTTCTCTTTAATTATTTCCGCAAAACGGATGGAAAGCGCTGCTACTTCCTTGATATATTTTAATTGATTACCTGCAATAGTATTCGGAGGAGGATCATTATCTGCTGTGCTTCCGTTTATCAACTGGTAAAATTGATTTGGACTCTCAAATGAAATTCCCATTGTGCCCTGGCAAGTGCATTCTAGTAAAGCAGACTGCGTTGAACCAATCTGAATTGCCATCGGATGTTCAGTGTTGAAATTATTGTGCTCGGGAAAAACATTTGCAAGATATCTTCCAACCCAGCCATCTTCAATAATGACATTTGAATCGGATCCACTTAGCCATATATCAGTTGATCGGAAATGTGATCGGTCCGGACTATCGTAGCCAACATTTTGTACAATGGCTAATTTACCATCATCGAATAAGGACTTTAACGGCAGCAGTGATGGATGCATACCGGTCAGGTTGCTAAGCTCGATTGCGTCGGCTTTGGGAATACGTAACGATGGACGGGCATTATAATATAAACTATCCTCAATAGGTATGATAGTGTTTAGCCCATCATTACCGCCGCTTAACTGAAGTATCACAATAACTTTTCCGTTGACTGACGAAACGTTTAAGAATGATTTAGAGAATGCTCTGAGGGAAACATCACCGATAACCATCGAAACTGCACCGGCACCCGTGATAACTCCTAAATTTCGTAAAAATGCTCTTCTGTCCATAGAAATCTTTCCTGCTATGAAAGTTGATATTCTGATAATCTCATTAATGCTTTAAAGAATAACTTAAGTCTGTTCTCTGCCTGGGGATCGTTTGTAGACCAGTCATAAACTTCTGCGCCGTCAAGTAAGGTGTTCAGCAAATATTCTCTCCGGTTTTCGCTTAAGGGGTACTGAAGAAAAATTTTTGCAATATCATCAATCAATTGAACCGCGTCTTCAGAACTGCTGAATGTCCTGGCATATTCAACAAGATTTAACTGAAAAGTTAAGTCGTCTCCGCCAGGCCTTCTGCCATTTACAACAGCATCAGTAAAAATATGTCTTGCAGGAAGAGTTGTTGTGTTGATCCATACTTTGTCACCATCCCAGCCGCTCACATTAGGAGGAGAAAATAATTCTTGCTTTGTTTGTGCAGCAACCGTACGCATATAAGGATAGTCGGGTGTGGCTACACTAAATTGCCGCATTGCTCCAACCATTAACTCAACAGGGCCTTTAATTTTTGCTCCTCTAATCTCATCCGTATGGAACATAACTGATTTTAATAACGTTGATAAGACCGGTTTTAGTTCAAAATTATTTTCACTGAGTATCTGAGACATTGCAGCTATGCTTTCCTCATCGTGAGCAACATGCATGAATTCATGGTACAATCCCCTGCAGATATATGTAGCCGCGGCAGTCTGTTGAAAAATTATGTTAACTACATCGATGTAATTAAAGTTGCCGGTTTGACCAAAAATTGTTTTAAATCCATTATCGAAACGACTTTCTGTGAAATATGGTGTAAGACCATCAACTCTCCATCCTGTTAATGCTCTGGCTGCTTCCCGTATATCCTCTTCTGTATAGTTCCCAATTCCAAGAGTAAACAGTTCCATTAATTCTCTTGCATAATTTTCATTTGGTGCACCTACTCTGTTTCTGGTACCATCAAGATAAATAAGCATTGCAGGATCTATCGTAACAGCTTTTGCTAATTCTCTAACATTACCCATAGCAAAGTCACGGAATAATTTATTTTGCCAGTACATTCTTTGCGGCAGTGAAACTTTTGTAACTTCGCTTACAAAATGATTGTGCCAGAACAAAACCATTCTTTCACGAAGGGAGTAACCCTGTGTAAGCATGTTATTATACCACCAATAGATGAGCTCTCTTGTATTTTCAGTAGTGTTCTCATCTAATGGATCGTTTACCCATAATCCGGGTGGAGTAGGTTCGGGTTGATCTGCAAGAAGGTAATTATCTACAAATTCATCGAGTGTAATCGAGAGTGCAAATTCAACATCCTGCTTATTATAGCCAAAAAGTGTTCTTGCTAATAAGTGCCGTGCAGCACCTTCATCCCACTCGGCAATTTTATTAAAATTATTTCCACTTTTCACCTGACTGCCTTTATAATTTTGAATTGGATATTTTTGTGGTAATTTGAAATTAGCTTTAAATAATATGCCAGCAAATAATAATTGATATTTCGCAACCAAACAAGATTAGGATTTATATCTGTATTATTTACTCGTAAATATTTCCAGAATAATCAGCTTGTTACCCCCTGCTGATGGGTGTTTGCAGGGTTCAGTTATATTGCAGCAGGTTTTCCAAAATAGCAGTTATGTCTGACAAATTCATATTTTTAAAATAGAAGAATCTATTATTTATTTAGCGCTTATAAGAATTACATGGAAGAAAAAGGAGTGTTAGAAAATATAATTTCTGTTACCGAAAAAGTTCTTTCGGGCTTACCCTCGCTTGGAAGGAAAGATATTTCTAAACAGCTACAGAGTTTTAGCCAAATCATAAAACAATTTCCCGAACAAAAAAAATTTTCTAAAAATGATTTCGAAACATTACATAAAATTTTTACTGCAATTGCACGACCGGAAATTGCAAAACAATTTTTAAGTGAAGTTGATACAGAAAAATTTTATGCTTTCGGCAAGCACCTGATCAAACACCTCAGCAAACAATCTGAACAAATCAGAAAGATCACACATGAATATCTTAACCTTTTCCGTTTCCCATGTTTCTTAAGAAGAATTTATGACCAGTCTCAGCAAGTCGACGGCTTGGCAGGAGAACAAAAATGGGAAAAGCTTATTCACGATTTAATACTTAAAAGTAATTACCATACCGGAGTTCTCTTTAACCAGAGATTACGGGATTATAAAAACAAAACACTCTTCAAAGTGATAAGGGGAAATTCAGTTACAGAATATAGCTGGGAAAAATCTGCGAAGCTGATTAAAAATTATCAGCAATCATTTCATGAACTTCTTCGAAAAGAAATTTCGGATTCTCATGGCAGGGTTGCCTTTCTTTTAGAGAATTGTCTTGAAATGGCTTTGCTTGATTTAGCTTGCTTGACAGGTGGTATTGTTAACGTAATGATTCCGGCAAATTCGGTTACAGAGCATATCAGGTTTATGCTAATCCAGTGCAAAGTGAATTTGATTGTTGTTCATAACGAAAAGCTGCTATCAAAAATAAAATCTATAAAAAATGATCTGCCTGATTTGAAGCATGCCGTACTTCTTGAAGGAAAATCAATTGAAGAATGGGTGATAAGTTTTTCTGAATTTATGAAACTGAAATCAGAAAATAGCGCTGAGTTCGAGATTGATATGCAATCACTTGCAACAATTATGTACACTTCAGGAACTACCGGTGAACCAAAAGGAATAATGTTTTCACAGATGAATATTATTTACAAACGTTTCTGCCGGGCAATGGCTATTCCTGAAATCGGGGAGGAAGACAGATTTCTTGCTTTCCTTCCACTCTATCATACTTTTGGTAGATACCTTGAAATGACGGGAAGCGTATTCTGGGCTGCAGAGTATTGCTTTCTCGAAAATCCATCTGTCGAAACCATGATAACAAATATGCAGTTGGTTAAACCATCGGTATTCATCAGCATTCCTAAAAAATGGATGCAGCTTTATGATTATGTAACAAGCAAGGTAGATGTTGAGGTTGAAGAGCACATAAAAATTAAAAGTGAACTTGAAGCAGCAACGGGAGGAAATTTAAAGTGGGGATTATCTGCTGCTGGATATCTTCCGCCGGATATTTTCCAGTTCTTTCAAAATTATGGTGTTGAACTTATGAGCGGATTCGGGATGACTGAAGCGACCGGTGGAATTACAATGACTCCCTGGAAAAAATATAAACCGAATTCTCTCGGTAATGCATTGCCGGGCATTGAGATAAAACTCGGCGAAGATGGTGAAATTATGATTAAGGGACCTTATGTAATGCTCGGTTACTATGAAACCGATAATTCGGAAACATTTACAGAAGACGGATGGCTGCCGACAGGTGATGTAATGAAAATGGATGAAGACGGGTTCATCGAAATTATTGACAGGAAAAAAGAAATTTATAAAAACACTAGGGGGGAGACTATCGCTCCGCAAAAAATAGAAAATCTGTTCAGAGATTTTGAAAACGTTAAGCAGGTTTTTCTAGCTGGTGATCACAGGCAGTTTAACACGTTATTAATTTATCCGAATTTTGAAGATAAAAATTCGCCTTTGCACAGCATGGATGAAAAACAAATCCAGGAATATTTTTCTTCCGTGGTTGTAACTGTGAACAAATTTCTTTCGCCTTTTGAAAGAATACTCGACTACAGATTAATTGACCGTCCGTTTTCAGATGAGCATGGCGAATTGACTCCAAAGGGAACGTATAAAAGAAAAATTATCGAAAAAAATTTTTCGAAGCAGATAGAATCAATGTATATGAAAAATCATACCTTGGTTTATATCAGGAACACCGAAGTACGCATCCCAAACTGGTTTTTAAGAGAGAAAGGTACTCTTAGCCGAGACATTAATACTCGTGACGATGCAATTGTAATTCCCAAGTTAAAACTTTCATTGAATCTGCATCACACCGATGAACAGAATATTTTCAGAATCGGAAGTTATAATTATTCGGTTTCCACTCCGTTCATCGACCTTCAGACAATACTGACGGATCCGCTTCTCTGGATCGGTAATAAAGAACTGACCGATTTCGCCGGCAGTTCAATTGTTCAATGGTACAGGCAGACGGGTGAAACAACCCAGATTAAATTTCATTCCCTGCCGGTTATTCCTGAAATATCGGAAAGCGCAAAACTTTCATTCAAAAAAATTAATTCATCAAATGAAATTTCACTTGATGGAATTCATTTAGCTTATCTTTTAATTTTATCCGGCTCATCCGATTTGTCCATCAACCCAATGAAATATTTTAAGAAGATTCTTGATGACCCAAAAAACACTCATTATAACCTGGTTCTTAATCTTATCTCGAGACCAAATATAACCGGTAATAAGAATTTAAAGAGAGAATTATTCAGTGAGGCATTAAAACGAGCTGGTGATAAAAAGTTCGGCGAAATTTTTATTTACTACTTTAATAACGATGTATCTGTGCTTATTACAGAGTCAATCGGTGTGATTGTCGAAAATGTCTGGAGTGAAAGCAAATTAAGTTTTATAGAAACATATATTAAACAGCTTCTTGAAACGGAAAGTGTTAAAGGTTCAGACTATGAAAATAAGATCTCAAGTTTGTTTGAACTTATAACAACCTATGGAATAAGACATCCCCGTTTTTACCGGCGAGTTAGAAGATTCTTAATGCGTTTTGCTGTGCTTTCGGAGTTCAACATTGTTAAAGATTTGACCAATCGAAATTTATTAAAACTCCGTAACGGTCTTCGTGAATGGCTGGGACAAAATCAAAAGGTAGCAGTTGATGCTGAAACAGGTGAAGAGTATGGCTGGGAGGATGTGCTGGCTTTTGAAGGAGGCATTGATCCTGAAGACAGGATAAGAATAAAAAATGCACTTATCAAAACCTCAATACTCCGCGAAGCAATATTTATGTTTTCAAATGGAATCAGGCTCAGGCTTGATGACATTTTGCCTGGTGGAATTTGGATCGGTTTGCTCGAATCCAAAACCGAAAAATCAATTTACAGGCTAACCGTTCAAACAAGATACCAGGGAGGGTTTGACGTTACTCTTCATTTAAATAAAAACCTTCCGCCTGCTTTAGTCGCGGAAGAAATCAAGTGGCTTATCCTGGCCGGAACAAATTTACGGGGGGAGAGACTTCTTCCACATTTTGGCGGCTACTGGGACGAATATGAATTATGGACTGAAGCATTTGTCCCGAGAGATAGTCTTGTAAAATATCTCGAGCGTGAAAGCAAACGTAAAGACAATGAATATGAACAAAGACTTCGTGAACTCTGGCCTCACTTTGTTTGGAATGCCGCTTCAGCTTACATGAACTTCTGGAAATTAACCAACTACACAATTGAACTGACAAATCCTTCCCCGGAAAATATTACAATTCCTGCTCACGATTATCAAACCGGAACCTTGCTTTATTCGGTTTCAAAGAGAACTCCTTCAAATTCAAGTGCAATGTTCTTTATAAATTTCTATAATCTTTTCGTTAAAAAAACACTAGCTGTTTATCCCTTTCTTTTAAAGCAGTCAATCCTCAACTACATTTTTTCAGGTATAACTGAATGTGAAGGTGAAGACAAAGCCGTTGCACTCATAAATCAATTTTTAGAAGAGATTAATTCGATCGAAAATATTGAGGAGAAATCTGTAATCATAAAAAGAGCTAAAGAATTTGTTGCAAGCATTCAGCGGGATGGTTTTATCCCGAAATCATTGTTCTTCGCAATAAAAAGATTTCATCGCTGGCGTAAGTTAAACCCGGATGCTAATATCAGTGCACAGGCAGAAATGCTTTACGAGTTATACGAAACTTACCAGTTGTTTGATCTTGAAAGTGATTATCCTTCAACCCGGACAATATTTTATCTCCGGACAGTACTCAGTGAAGCAAAAGAAAATTTGAACGACACATTAAAAGAAATTGCAGAGAAGCAGCGTTTCCACAAAGTCACAAAGGAAGAAGTGCAGAAATTGTATTCAGAGCTGCACAGCTTGCCCGAATTATCTGAAGCGGAGGAATTCTTTTTAACCAGGCTCAGTTATCCGCACCTGAAACCAAAAGACACTGCAGCACTTTTAACAGTAGGTGGTTTTGGTGTTGATAGTTCAAACCTTGTTATCCAGTTAAGGGATGAGGAGAATAATCAGTTTATCATAAGAAATCCTGTTTCACCAAAAGAAATTTCAAAACTGCATGCTTTGTATCTTGAATCAAATCTTACTGTAAATTTTAAGGCAGAACATAAGTTTCTTGTTGCATTATCTGAAAGAGGATTTATTATCGGTGGACTTTATTATTCGCAGGCTGATGAAAACACTGCGCACATGGAAAAAATTGTTGTCTCCAGCAGATACAGAAGAAAAGGAATAAGCGAAGCATTGATGAATGAACTCTTCAACCGGCTGAAAGCTGAACATTTTAAATTTGTTACAACAGGATTCTTCAGACCGGAATATTTTTACAAGTTCGGGTTTAAAGTTGAGAAGAAATACTCCGGATTATTTCTGGATTTACAAAATTTTAATGATAAACTTTGATCTAAGATTTATGAATGCAATCCGTTCAAAATGATTTGTGCTGATATTTGAAATCAAAACGAAACACACTGGGTAAAAAATATTAGCCGATCATAAAACTTCTTGATTAATCGATAAATTCACATCTTACCGGAGTTTAAATACAACTGGAATATTAATTCTTGTTAAAACGGGTTTACCATTTTGCTTACCGGGACTCCAGCGTGGCATCATTTTAAGAATTCTCACTGCTTCTTCATCGCATCCGGCACCAATACCCTTTACAATTTGAATATCACTTATGCTTCCATTTTTATCAACAATAAAAGAGAGATTAATTTTTCCCTCGACTTCCGCTCGTTTTGCAATTTCAGGATAAATAATATTTTGAGCAAAGAATTTCAAAAGCTCACTGCTACCGCCCGGAAATTGAGGCATCTCTTCTGCCCATGTAAAAATTTCTTCTTTTACAACTGCATCATCAGAATTATCTGATTCAATAATTTCTGCAACTATGTCTCTTCCATTAATATTTCCTTCTACCGTCTCGGTTCCAGGATTTTTCCCTGCTAATTCTTCCTGTGTCGGTATAGCTTCGTTAGTTGCCAATTCATCCGGTTTAATTTGAGGAATTATAAACTTTACCATACTGGTTTTAGGTGAGGTTGTTTTAGGAATTTGTATTTCTTTTTTATCAGCCGGTATTTCGGTGTGAAAATTTTCTAAGAATATTACTCTGTCTATTTTGGGGGCTGCTCCAGTATTCTCTTCAGGAATGAAGAATGCCATGATGAGTGGATAACTTACAAGAAGAATAAATAATAGTATTGCTCCAGTTGTAGATAGGGAAACATATCTATTGTAAAGCCTTCCAAGCACATACGCCCCATATTCTTTATTCCTTCCTTCAAAAATAATCTCTTTTAGATCGAGAGCCTTTTTCCTGGATTTCATTTTTTCCTCCTGTATGTTTTGAGGATTATACTCTTAGATATTTGCAAGGTTCCAGGTTTTAACAGAATGATATTTTTCATTACTTCGAGGTGAATTGACGCAATGAATATTTTGAGATTAGCTCAAAATTGATTCCGGATTCCATTTTCAAATTTTCAGTCAAATCTTTAGTTTCAGCATACAGTTTTTAAAATTATTAATCCATAGCCCGGAGATTTATGAGCAGAGAGATCCACCGCTGGTATAGTCCAAACCTCAACAAAGAAATGGAAATTGTTGTCTACGGACATTACGGTTACGCACTTCTAATGTTTCCCACGGCAGCAGCAGATTTTCTTGAATACGAAAGGTTTCATCTTATTGATACAATGTCTTCGTTTTTAGCAGAAGGCAAACTGAAAGCGTTCTCTATCAACAGCATTAACAGTGAAAGCTGGCTTAACAGAAATATGCACCCGGCTCATAAAGCGATCCGTCACCAGCAATATAACAGGTACGTTGTTGAAGAAGTTGTTCCATTCATTCATAATCACAGTAAGGGACTCGTCCCTATAATTACAACTGGTGCCTCACTCGGTGCACTTCATGCTGCAAATAATTTTTTCCGTCGGCCTGATATTTTTTCCGGAACAATTGCAATGAGCGGAAGCTATGATCTAAAAGGCTATGCAAAGGGTTTTTATGATGATAATGTTTACTTTAACTCGCCGGTAGATTATTTGCCGCATTGGAATGACGAATTCATGTTAAACGCGATGAGAAAGCGGAGTATAATTATTTCATCAGGGCAAGGTGACTATGAAGATCCGAATGCGTCCCGGAGATTATCCGATATTCTTAATTCAAGAGGTGTTAAGCATTGGCTGGATCTTTGGGGATATGATATGCGGCATGACTGGCCTACCTGGCGGCAAATGCTGCCTTACTTTTTAAGTAAAATGAATCCAAAAACAGTATAACAGGAAAATAATATTAAAGATGAAGTGGAAGGATATCTTTAAAGACAAAAAATCAATTGCAGATTTTTTTGTAACAGTTTTATTTGTACTCTTAATAATTCTTGTGTTCCCTGTTTTTCTGAATTTTATTGAACTCCGTGATACCGATTTGATGTTTGATCCGTTCCTCGATTTATTCTTACCGATCGACTTGACCTGGATAACTTTCGGTCTAATTTATTTTTCAGTAATTACTGCAATCATCTCATTGATGAATAAACCTGCGAGTCTTTTCTTGGCATTACAAAGCTATGGATTTATGCTTCTTTTCAGAATGCTTGTCATGTATTTAACTCCGCTTGAAGCCCCGGAAAAGTTGATTCCTCTTCATGATCCTTTCGTGCAGATGTTTGGAACAGGAGACATATTAACAAAAGATTTGTTTTTTTCAGGTCATACTGCTACAATGTTTGTGTTATTTCTTGTTGTAAAAAACAAAATACTTAAGGTGATTTTTTTAATAACAACAATACTTGTAGGACTGGCAGTTTTGGTTCAACATGTACACTATACCGTTGATGTTGTTGCTGCGCCGGTTTTCGCATTCGTCAGTTATAAAATTGTATGGGATTTTAAGCGATATCTGGGAATATCAACAGAATGACAGATCTTAAAAAAAGCCCAACACTATACAATTATTCTGGATATCTGAACTATGAATGAACAAAATATTATTGTAACAGATGTTGCTAAAGTTATTGCGAAAGATTTCCAGGTTGCCGGCTTTGATTCTCTTATTCCAGTGAAGGAAGTTGAAACTATTGACAGGTTTAAAAAATATCTTACGGAAAGATTGACATATCTTCTTGAAAATAAGTATGATGTATTAATCAATATTCTTTACAGGATTGATGTCAATGAAGAAAAGCTTGCAAAATTATTTTCTGAAAAAAAACGTGATTCCATTCCCGAGGCACTTGCAGATCTAATAATTGAAAGACAGCTTCAGAAGGCAAAAATGAGGCAGCAGTACAGGTTAGGAAATATTTAAGAAATACCAATGAAAAAACTAAAAGGAATAAAATTATTAATGTTTGTAGATAATATTTATGAAGACCTTGAACTATGGTATCCTAAACTTCGGATGATTGAAGAAGGAGCGCAGGTAGTAATTGCAGGATCTGAATCAAATAAAGTTTATACGGGAAAAAACGGTTATCCATGCAAATCTGATATTGCTATTGACAAAGTAATTGATAAGGATTATGATGGTCTGATTATTCCGGGAGGGTTCGCACCAGATAAGCTGAGAAGAATTCCAAAAGTTCTGGAGATTACCAAGAACATTTTCAATTCCGGAAGGTTAGTTGCACACATTTGTCATGCTGGTTGGATACCGATTTCAGCAGGAATTATGAAGGGATTTAAAAGCACTTCAACACCGGGGATTAAAGATGATTTGATAAATGCCGGCGCTATCTGGATTGATGAATCTTTCGTTGTTGACAGAAATATGATTTCGAGCAGAAGACCGGATGAACTTCCGGATTTTTGCAGAGCAATAATATCTTATCTTCAAAAATAAATTTGAATGGTATTTAAAAATTATCAATTATTCTTTTGAGACGGGTGAATTTGAACCTTTACAGCTCAATATTGATAATTATTAAACTAATATTTAACTTGAAAGAGGTTTAATAACTTATTGTATTGCAATGCAATCTAAAGTATGATCCTGAATCATAAACTGGTCAATCACTTCTTTCATCTTTATAAAAAAGAAACCCCGGGAGTATAAAACATGATTTTGTTAAATAACAAAAGATTAAAAGAGCTTGAGTCGGAAAACGAAGAGCTTAAAGGAACTCTCAAAAGTATAGAAGAGAGAGAGGAAAAAATCAGGCAGCTGGAAGAAGTTCAGAGAAGGCTGCAGAATGAACTAATGGTCATGAATGAGAAGAAAACTACTCACCTAATTGCACTTGAGGATTTAAAAAAGCAGAAGAATGATGCAAAAAAATCTCTTGATGAAATCAGATCTGAAATTGATCAAATTCAAAAAAACAGAAAAGAAAAAGTCAATCCATTCCTCATTTCACCGGTTAAAACTGATTACATAAATTTTAAAATCGCCGGGTTTAATAAAGATTCCAAACCGGATGTATTACATCAGAAAGAAATCGAAGAAAATTTGAAGGAAGTTCAGAAAAAGAAAGACAAACTTATTGGGGAAAATATCCTTCTTGAAGAAACAGCTAGGGAGCTCGCTATACAAATTCAACAACTTGAAACCCGTAAAGAAAATCTTAATCAGCCGACTGAAAATGAAAAATCAGAGATAAATAAAACTGATTCAGAAAAGTTTCTTACTACTAACGAAAAACTTTCGCTTCTTATAGAAAAAATAAACACTTTAAAATTAAGAGGCAGAAATGAGTTGAATGAAATTCAATCGCGTATTAATGAATTGACTAATGAAGAGAATGCGATACAGGACAGGATAAACCTCAGGCTTCGGGAACTGGATGAAATCGAAAACAGCACGATCAAAGATTCATCTGCTTACAAGAAAGCTTCCGAAGAAAAATTTCTTTCCTTAATCGTCGAAGAGCAGAATTTGATTGATTCGATTGGAAAAATGCAGAAGCAAATCAATGAGTTAAAGGAAAAAATCGCCGGCCTGAAACAGCTCGAGCAAAAGACTTCAAATGAAATTGAAAGAAGAATTGAAAAGCTCCGAAGCCAGGAAATAGAATTGAAAGGAAACATAAATCTTCTGCAATTAGAGCTCAACGAAAAAAATGATGCTAAAAACAAAGCAGATGAATCGGAAGCAAGGCTGATTGCTCTGCTTCAGGAAGAACAAAATTTAAAAGATAAAATAGCGCAGCTATCCGAAACCGAGCATCTTAAAATGGCTTTAATAAATGAGCTGAATGATAAGCTGTCTGCCAAAGAAATTGAGTTTACTTCCCTGTCTCAGGAATATGAAAAACAGACGATCCAGTTAAATGAAATCAATTATAAAAAACAAAAGCTCGCAGATGAAGTGAGTCAGAAACAAAAAGAATTGCTTGCTGTTGTTCAAACCATAAATTCTAAAACCGAAAGAATAAAAGCACTGCGAAGTGAAGTGGAAGGATATGAGGAAAAGTTAGGTTCCTTAAAGAATGATTTAGAAAAACTGGAAAGGCTGAATTCAGAGTTGGAAAATAAAATTAAAAATGGCAACAATGAACTGGATAAATTCGCCGATGAGAAGAAAAAAATTGCCGATATGATTCCTGTTTTGCAAAAGAGAAGGGTCGAAATTCAGCAAGGCAATAAAGCGCTTGAAGAAAGATTTGCAGAATTGTTCCAGCGTCTCAACAAAGAGATAAATCAGGCAAATCAAAAGCGAAATGTTCTCGATCAAATAATTCTAAAGAAAGAAAAAGATCTTAACGAAAAAGATCAGATAATGAATGAAAAGTTGGCGGCACTGGAAGATTCTGAAAGAGTTTTAAATCTCCGACAGGCAGAGCTCGATTCTTTTGACGATCTTCTGAAAACTATTAATGAACAAAAAGAGCTTTTAAAGAGCGATCTTATAAAGCTTGATGATACTTCTTCTGAAAGAAGAATCTTTAATAAAGACCTGGGAATGGAAACCGAATTCATTCAAAGGAAAATGGCTGAAATTGAAAAAAGTATTCACGACTTACTAAACACTTCCGATGTGCGTTATCAGAAGAGTGTCGAAAGGAGAGCAATACTTGATAACGAAATTAAAGAATATGAGTTAAGGCTTAATGATCTGAATTTAAAAATAAAGGATTCGATGAACGAGCTGGTTGAGCTGCGGTCATCAGTCAACCGGATCAAGCTTGAACATGAAGAGCACCGGGTAAGCATTACAAAATTTGTTTCAGTAAAGAAAAAACTCGATGAAGAAATAAAAAAGAATCAGTCCCTTTTAAATAAATACAAGCAAATCAGGGAAAAAATAAAAATTGAACAGACAACCATGACCAGGCTTAAAGAAACCCCAGAATTAGAAACAAATTCATCAGAAGAAAAGTTAAAATCATTAACGAACAAGGATAATCCGGAGATATTTAAGCTTTAATTGAAAATATCATAAATAAGATAACCGTCCTTTTCTACTTTTATATTTAAGAATTGCAATTTGAGATTCCATCACTCTAATTTATTTTTTAACTCCATTAACTTTCGCTATCGTAAAATCAAATATTCATTCAAGGGCTCAACAATGATTTTAAAAAAAAATATTTATCTGTCATTATTTATTTTTTTTCTTACTTCAGTCTCTGCCTGTGCTCAGAATTTTTCACCCCCTGAATGGAGCTATGATAAAACCATTTACGAAGCAAACATCCGTCAGTACACCCCTGGCGGCAATATCAAAGAATTCGAAAATCATTTGCCAAGGTTGAAAGAAATGGGTGTCGGTATTTTATGGCTGATGCCAATTCATCCGATCGGGGTTAAAAATCGGAAAGGTACTCTTGGAAGTTATTATTCGGTAAAAGATTATAGAATGGTCAACCCAGAGTTCGGAACTGCGGAAGACTTCAAATCATTAGTTATTAAAATTCACTCTATTGGGATGTTTGTAATTATTGACTGGGTTGCAAACCACACATCCCGGGATCATAGATGGATTTCTGAGCATCCTGATTTTTACACCAAAGATTCACTTGGAAACATAATTTCACCGGTTCCTGACTGGTCGGATGTTGCTGATCTGAATTTTGAGAACAAAGAATTATGGACTGAAATGATAAAAACACTCCGGTATTGGGTTGAAGAATTTGATATTGACGGGTACAGATGTGATGTCGCAGGAATGATCCCGATTGAATTCTGGATCGAAGCCCGAAAGGAAATTGAAAAAGTTAAAAATGTTTTTATGCTTGCCGAGTGGGAAACTCCGGAAATGCATCTTGCGTTTGATATGACTTATGATTGGAGTTCCCATAAACTAATGAATAACATAGTTAAAGAAGAAAAAAATGTTCGTGACTTTGTCGATCACATTTCTGATGACAAAAATAACTATCCTCCAAATGCTTTCAGGATGCAGTTTACTTCAAATCATGATGAAAATAGCTGGAGCGGAACCGAGTTTGAAAGATTGGGAGAAGCAGCAGAAACTTTTGCTGTTTTGACTTTTTTGGTTCCCGGAATGCCTTTGATTTACAGCGGTCAGGAAACTGGACTTAATAAAAGATTAGAATTTTTCGAAAAGGATGAAATTGAATGGGGTGATCATCCATTCGCCGGGCTTTATACAAAATTAATTACTCTCAAAAAAAATAATCATGCATTGTTTAATGGAAGTATAGGTGCAGAGATTCTGGAAATAAATAGCTCTGATTCCACTCAAATCTTTGCATTCACTCGTGAATTTGATGAGGATAAAATCCTCGCAGTGTTTAATTTATCTGCAAAGAAATCCAACTTCAGCTTGAATGGAAAAAATCTGATCGGAACTTATAAAAATTATTTTACTGGAAATGTTGAGATACTCAAAGAGACAGAAAATTTTGAGCTGGAGCCCTGGGAATATCGAGTTTACACTAAATATATTGAGCAATAAATACTATCCGTATTCTATTGATCATTCAAGAACACAAACTTGATATTGATTATTTATTAAAGTCGAAAATTAATCGAATACAACTAGTTGTCATTTCAAAAATATTTGTATTCTAAAACTGTATTTGATTACATACGCAGTTTGAATTAAAATAGACACAACATCAGAAAAAAGCTTCGCAAAAGTTCAATTTGTGAAGAAATTTTCAAACCTTCTCTTAAATATTTTTCAGGCAGGATAATTGGATATTCATTATCATAAATTCAATGGTAATGAAAATGAAACGATTCACCTTTTTACTTTTACTCTTTACTCTGACATCCCTACAGATCAAAATTTATTCCCAGCCATCGGCTTCAGTTAACTTCACAACTGCATTCCCGATGAATGAGTTCAGTGAATTTAACGATAATGTTGGATACGGCGGCAACTTTGAGCTTTTCTTTTTTTCCCCAAATAATAAAGTCCCTTATGGCTTTGGATTTGAATTGAGTTACATTAGTTACGGATTACATTTCTTGGTTGATCCATACTCAGATGAGCTTATGCTGAGTGCAAACAAAGCAAATAATGTTACCAGTGCACTATTTGTTTTCCAGATTGCACCTCACGCCGGTTCGATAAGACCATACCTGGAAACGATTTTCGGTGGGAGTTATATGTTCTCTTTAACAGAATTCGAGCTCTATGACTATTCAACGATGTCCCTCTGGGTTGATGATTGGACGTGGAACTATGGAGCCGGTATCGGAATAAAATTTTTGTCTGTGGGAGATCCATTCTTTAACAGTGGTTCGGTTTATGTTGATTTAAAAGTAAGATATATGTTTGGAACGTCAGCATCCTACCTGGATCGTGAATCTGTCATTTTATACGGAGATGTGGTCGAATACTCCCTTGCTGAATCCAAAACAGATGTGATTACTGCAAGCATAGGATTTTATTTCTACTTCTGAATCAAAATCCCTTCTAAAACAACTTTTATCCTTTCATCATAATAGTATTACTATTTACCAGATCATTTTCGTTTTTTGTAACAAAGCTAATATAAACTTCGTCTTTCATGCAGATGTTAAAATCATCAAAGTTTGATTTTTTAATCAAACAGTATAAAAATAAAATTTACGGCTATTCGGTATATATGATTCGTAACCGGATGGACGCCGAAGATATCACCCAGGAAGTGATGATTCGTTTATGGCAGAATATTGAAAAATTTAATTTTTACCTCGCTAAAGGCTGGATAATGAGAACGACACACAACCTTTGCATTGATTATATAAGAAGGAATAAAAACATCAGCCAGAAAGAAGTGAATGTGGATGAAAACTACAGCGAGCAGCTTGAAGATTCAAGCTGTGAAGGAAATCCATATAGTGCGGCAAGTAAAAATATTACCGAAGCCAGGATAAAAAATGCAATTGAAAGTCTTCCCGAAAGACTGAAAAGCCCGTTTGTTCTTTATGAGCTTGAAGGTTTTAAGTACAAGGAGATAAGTAAAATTCTCGATGTGCCGTTGAACAGTGTTAAAGTAAACCTGTTACGTGCAAGAAAATTATTACAGAAAGAATTGAAAGAATATGCAAACAAAGAAATCAGTTGATATAAACAGTGAGTTGATGAGCAAAATTATAAACGTCGCTTATAATGACGCGGGGTTTATTGAATCTATTTCAGTTTACTGGAAAACTTTTTTTAATAAAGATGTTAAAAGACTTCTGGATGAATACAAAATAACAGCACAGTCAGTTCATAAAATAAAAGAGGAAAAATTATCTGCCGGTATTATTGAAAGCATCAACAGCAGGATAAACTCTCAGAAGAGTAATGACAATCTTGCTTCAAAATTTTATCACGGTTTACTATTCATCTTTTCAAAACCCGGATACTCGTATTCCATTGCCGGATTATCAGTCCTGACGATATCGGCATTATTAATATTTAATGCACCCTCACAAAGCACTAATTACACAAAAGCAGAAATTGAAATAGCGCAGAAACAATTAGGTGAAACCCTGGCTATAGTAAACAAAGTTTTTAAAAATACCAGGGAACAGCTTGATAAAAAAGTCTTAAATAACCACGTAACCAGGCCTATAAACAAGGGGCTGAATATTGTTAACGATCTTATTACAGGAGGATAAAATGAAATCTTATTATATCGGACATAAAATTAAATTAACGCTGCTAACAGTATTTGTAACTGCCATAAATATTTTTGCTCAGTCGGGTGATGTGGCTGGTGAACCCGGCTATGTTGACTTCGGGGATTTTTCTGCCTTTGAAAACTCAACTGGCGTGACGGAAGTTATCCTTGACCAGGATTTGCTCTCAATACTGGCAGAAATTTCTACTGATGAAGATCCGAACATAATGTCTATTCTTAACGGGTTGAAGCTTGTTAAAGCCAATATATACAAAGTGAATAAAGAGAACTCAGAAGCTGTTAATGAAAAAATTCAGAAAATTGATTCAAAGCTATCAGCTGATAACTGGAAAAGAATAGTGAAGACAAAAGATGATACCGAAACAGCAAATGTGTATATAAAACAAAATCAAAGCAACAGGATTGTTGGACTCGTCGTTACAACTTTTGATTCAGAGGGAGAAGCAGCTTTTGTAAACATAGTTGGTGAGATCGATTTAAAAAACCTCGGCAAGCTTGGAAATAAATTCAACATCCCTCATCTCAATGATGTTAATCATGATGACAATGAAAACTGAGAAAGTATATGAAAACGACCATCAATATATCAGCTGTTTTGTGTCTTACTCTTCTAACATCCGGATGCATGCGGGTCAATAAAGAATTTTCTGAATTAAATAATTATATACTTGCCGGATTTGGAAATAAATATAGCACAGAGGCACAATTCGCTGTCGGTTCAGCAGGCATCAGCATTTCAAGCTGGTTCGTAGATTTTGCACAGGATGATGATATTGTTAATGATTTGATGAGAGAGATTGATAATGTTCAGATTGGAATTTATACCAGTCTGAAGGAAACCAGCCAGGTTGGTTTTAATACTTTGCTTGAGATTAGTGCTGATATGGAAGCTAGGGGATGGAAGCATATTGTTCGTTCTATTGATAACGGAGAATTGCTTGCTGCTTACATTAGTTCGGATATTAAGAAAACTTTCACACAGATGTATATTATCAGCTTTGATGGTTCGCAGCTTGTGATTGTAGAAGTTGAAGGTAACCTGGAAGAATTGATTTCAACCTTAATAAGAGAAAAAGGAATTGATTTCAATACCATGTTTAACTAACCCGGCTTTTAAATTTTATCTGAACCAACAAAGCACCTGCAGAAGCAATCAGCATTCCAAACCATTCCTGCAGTGAAATTTCTTCTCCGAGAAAAATCCATGCAAGCACTGCTATTTGTACCAGCATGGTTCCATTAATAATACTTGATTCCATTGCCGTCAGAGTTCTTAATGTTAAATTCCAGATTGTGAAGGCAAGCGCTGTATTAACTATAGCAAGCCAGAAAAGGAACAGAACATTTTGAAAACTGATTGCAGAAATTCCCTGGATTATTATCTCACTCGATAAAAGAAGAACTGAACCGATACCCATACTAATAATTGTAACAATAAGAGGATTTACATTTCCTTTTCTGTTTATACTTCTTCCCAAAACAGCAGATGCAGCATTGGCAAAAACTCCTGCCGTCATTACAATTAATCCAAAAGATTGGTTGTCGCTTAAAACAATTGGATAAAAGTATGTTATTATTCCGATTATAAAAATTATAACTCCGGTCCATTGAGCTAAAGTTGGAAATTCCTTAATCAAAAAAATTGCAAGCACTACGATAATTAACGGGGTAAAATTTAACCACAGGCTCACAGTTACTGCTGGCAAAAGCGATAATCCGATAAACTGAGTACCTTGTGTGAAAGAATAAAATAAAACTCCCAGCAAAAAAAGTTTAAGCCAGTCTTTTCTTTGCAAATTTTTTATAATTGTTTTATTCTTCTGCGAAAAGACAAAAGGAAGAAGACACAGAAAAGCAATCGAATATCTCAAACCCGCAAACGTTAGAGGAGGAATTTCCTTTAAACCTAATTTTATAATCACGAATGAGGTGGACCAGAGCAAGGTCACAAGAAGTGCCAGCAAGATTGATTTCAGATGTGATGAGCTTTTCAAATGAAAAATATACTTTATGTGTCAATATTATTAATTGAATATCAACTCACAAAAATTATTATGATTCTTTTTTCTCAAAAATCAGTTTAGATTAAAAAATAAATATGACTCAGTATAATTCTTCTGTAAAATTATAAATGATTGTATTATTATTACTTTCATAATATTGTAAAACTTTAATTTGAGGACAATATGGATTTTGTAATTCTTAAACTAATTCTTAAGCTAATTCACATTATCGCAGCAGTAATATTTTTGGGCAACATAACCCTGGCTCCGTTCTGGAAAGCGCATGCTGAAAAAAGCAAAGACAGGACTAAAATTGCTGATGCATTCAAAGGGATAATCCGTGCTGACAGATATTTTACAATGCCGGGAATTAGTATTCTTTTACTTTTTGGAATTGGAGGAGCTTTGCATGAAGGATTTGATCTCATTCAAACCGGCTGGATATTCTGGTCAATAATACTGATATTAATTTCTTCAATAGCATTCATGGCAAAGGTTGTTCCCCTGCAAAAACAAATTTATGCGTTTGCGAGTGATGAGAGTAAATTCACCTGGGACGAATACAGAAAGCTTTCAAAGCAATGGAGCACCTGGGGCTGGATCGCGACCATCACGCCATGGCTTGCTCTTATAATGATGGTGATGAAACATCCAATGTAAATAAAGCCTGGTCAAATTATTTGTAAAGAATGAAGACTGTTTTTATTAATATGGTTTTTTGTGCATTTCTACTATCCAACTGCTGGTCACAAAATGATCAGTATAAAGGAGACAGAGAAAGCATGGTAGAATTGCAGATCGAAAGCAGAGGGATAAAAAATCAGGCAACTCTTGATGCAATGAGAAAAATTCCACGCCACAAATTCGTTCCCACCGATATGATAGAAAGAGCATACGACGATAGTCCGCTTCCGATTGGTTATGGTCAGACAATTTCACAGCCTTACATCGTTGCATATATGACAGCAGTTATAAACCCCGAACCCGGACAAAAAGTTTTGGAAATAGGAACCGGTTCAGGTTATCAGGCAGCAGTTTTAGCAGAGATTGTTGATGAAGTTTATACCATCGAGATTATAACAGAATTGTATTCTTCTGCAAAGGAAAGATTAGAAGAACTGGGATATAAAAATATTACATGCATAAATGCTGATGGTTATTATGGAATAAAAAAGGCGGCTCCATTCGATGCGATAGTTGTAACTGCAGCTTCAGAACATATTCCTCCGCCTTTAATTGAGCAATTAAAAGATGGCGGTAAAATGATTATCCCAGTCGGCTCTCCTTTTTTAAATCAAACCCTGATCCTGGTAGAGAAAAATGGTGAAGAAATTACAACTACTGCTTTGCTGCCGGTAAGGTTTGTTCCGTTTACGAGGGGGAATTGAAAAATCAAAATGTTTCAGTTGCCAAAGTTTCCATTTCCGTTTCTCTTCTTTCAATAGCAATAATAGCATTTCAGCTATCGCTGATACAAATACTTTCGATTGTTCAGTGGTATCACTTTGCTTACATGGTTATTTCTGTTGCTCTGCTTGGATTCGGTGCTGCTGGTACTATTCTTTCACTTGCAAAAAAATTTCTTCTTGAAAAATCGGAAGTACTTTTACCCGGGTTAATGACTTTATCCGGTTTGTCGATGGCACTTTCAGTCAGTATCGCACAAGCAGAGATCATTCGATTCGATTCATACCTGCTGTTTGCTGATTACACCCATCTCTGGAAATTATTAATAACTTATCTGCTTTTTTTTATTCCATTCTTTTTAGGTGCTCTTGCAATCGGAATTATTTTTATAAAGTACATTGACAAGATCGGTACACTTTACTTTGCAAATATGCTCGGCTCAGGGTTAGGCGGAGTTGCAGCGATTTTCCTGATGTGGATATTCCTTCCTGAAAAGCTTCCTGCCGTAATTGCAGCAATAGCTTTTTTTGCAGGATTGACAATAGTACAGAAAGAACAGCGAACCAGTTTTACCATCATAGTTACAATAACCGTAGCTGTGCTTTCATTTTTATACATAAGCCCGGCAAGATTAAATCTTTCAGAATATAAAAGCTTGTCAAAAACACTTAACCTGCCTGATTCAAAAATTATTTTGAAAGAAAGCAGTCCTTATGGATTAATTGATATTGTCTCAACACCCTATCTTCGTTATGCACCAGGGTTAAGTATTAAGTATCCCGGAAATGTTCCTGTTGAAAATGCTGCATTCAACAATGGTGAATGGATTGGTTCGCTAATCTCGTCAAAAACTGATTCCCTGAGCTATCTTCTTTTTACAACTGAAAATCTTGCATTCATAACCGGTGACAGAAAAAATGTTTTGGTTCTCGGAGCCGGGACGGGCAGGCAGGTAAAAATTGCTTTGCTGAATGATGCTAAAAACATTACTTCTGTCGAACCTAACAAAGCATTGAATAATCTTTTAGAAAAAAAACTCGCAGCAAAGGTTGATTCGCTTTATCAGAATAAACCGGTGCGATTGCAAAATATTTCTCCAAGAACATTTCTTCTATCGACCCATCAGAAGTTTGATCTGATTTTACTTCCCGTTATTGATGCGTTTGGTGGAAGTTCGGGTTTGTATGCGCTAAAGGAACAATATCATCTTACAACGGAAGCATTTGGTGAAATGCTCAATGCATTAAGCGATGACGGAGTTATTTGTATTTCAATTTATATTGACTATCCGTACCGCAATCCGCTAAAAATTCTTTCAACTTTTGCTGAAGTTTTCGCAATGAGAAATATTAAATATCTGGTTAATTACATTGCTGCAATTAAGAATTGGAACACGATCACCTACCTTGTAAAAAAAGATCCGTATAATACTTCCGAAATAGATTCAATCCGGAGTTTTTGCAGCAGGATGAATTTCGATCCCGTTATTCTTCGGGAAATTAAAATGGAAGAGAGAGAAAGATTTAATAAGCTGCAAGATAAATCTCTCTATTCAATTCTTGATA
>Ga0209640_10000979_pt1 | contig 23497 bp, 33 predicted proteins | sample RifCSP10_1_FD_184018 | JGI IMG/M metagenome (GOLD analysis project Ga0209640, IMG submission 184018) | Soil microbial communities from Rifle, Colorado - Rifle CSP2_sed 10_1 (SPAdes) (version 2) | ecosystem: Environmental > Terrestrial > Deep subsurface > Rock core/Sediment | place: Rifle... | reverse complement strand
CACTTAAAATTTCCTTCAAAGTGCTAAGGTTTCTTTCATCAATCAAAGCTCTAATTTCCGGTTGCAGCAATTGGCTTAGCATTTGAGACTCCTTATTTTAAAAATGTTTATTAAAGAAAAATCCGATTACATTTCTTTATGCAATTTATGTTGAATTTTGCCCAAAGATAAATTTTAATGAGTGAAAATTCAATTAGGTGAAATAAATTAAAAACAATTTTGTGTCTTTATTCTTTTTCCTTTTCCGGTTTGAACTCAATTGGGATGATAATCATAGTTCTTACGGGTTTGCCTTTTTGTAATCCGGGTTTAAACTTCGCATAGTAAATAGCATTTCTGGCAACATCATCACAGCCGTAACCAATTCCCTCAACAACCTGTGCTTCCATCACCTCACCATATTCATCAATGAATGCCTGCAACTCCCTCAACCTTTGCTGTTTGAGTTTCGGTGACATTGCGGTATTGAATCGCCGTACGAATGGAGCGAGCTTCTCCCAAGGAACAGCGGTCGGAGAATTTCTCGCATGAACCAGCCACGAATATGAATCAGCAACCATCGCATCCGCCCGGCGAATGTTCGCCCACGTCTGGTCGGGGCGATGACCCGAAAAGAAATGGCCCACAGTCGGTCCATAGCCGAAGTGGGAAAATGAATCCTGCTCTGCATGCAGGAACAGGCCAAACTCTCGGAAGCGGCCGGGAGCAAGTCCGACCCGCGCCAACTCCATGCGCCTTTCCAGAGTTGTGAAATGGTAAAGCTCTCGCTGTTCAGCTGAAAATAAAGTCATCGGAGTCTTATCACTATCCGTGTCGGCGCGCTGATTCCAAGTGGCGATCTCTTCCGCGGCAGTCGAGTTGAAGCCCGCCGCCAGCGCCAGCATTCGTGTGAGGTCGTAGTGAACCTCCCTCTCCCACCGACCGTCAGGATCTACTTTTCGTAACGGATTGTTGCTGACGTACGCATACTTGTTCCACAACTGAGGACTGAGACTCGCCTTCTTGGTATCAAGTACCTGGTCGGCCGTTGTGAATCGACCACTACCGCTCATGTAGTAGCGAGCCCCGAAATAGTCGAACCCGGTCTCAGCGTCACGCTCTTTCCCAGCAAACTGCCGCACGTCCGGCAGCGGCGCAGGGCTCCACGGCTCGCCGAACGGCAAAAACTCGTAACGCGCGACGACTTGCATATTCGCGTCCGTGATCATCCGCACCGACCCGATCGCATCGGTGTGGTAGTAAGTGACCGTGTCTTGAGATTGTGCGGAGACGATACTCGACTGGACAACACAGGCTCCCAGCAACAGGAGCAGACGTCGCCGTCGTGTCCTGGTCATCACTCTTCCCTCCGACACCGTCGAATCTGAGTTTGCCGGCATCATTGCACCGTCACCGTCGGGCTAGTCGCAATCCACGTAGAGCCGTTCGCAAACAACCTGAATTGATAGCTCCCTGGTGTCGACGGCATCGTGAACGATATCGCGGCCCCTGACGTTGGCACGGATTTCGAGACCAGATACGAGCCGCCACTTGATCCGACCACCGACAGACGCACCGTATCAGCCGCGTTGCCTGGGCCACCGGCTACTTGCACGGAGACGACTGTCGACGGCGCAACCGTGATACCCGTCGGGGGCGCCGTCCCGTTGACCAAGACAACCGGATCGATCACACGTGCTGTGACAGTGCCGGTGTTGCTCCCTCCCGGATCGGCGAGCAAGGTGTAGATGCCATCGCTCGGCAGGGTCAACTGGGCGGTGATCGCCCCGGCGCACATATTCCACTGTGTTCCCAATGGGGAGCCGTCTGGCTTGAGAATGCCGAACGAGTTGTAGATGGAGCACCACGGCACCGTGGACGCGTTCACCGCGGCGCGTACCCTTTGGCCACTCGTGCCGCTGAAGGTCCAGCGGCCGCGCTGTCCCGGTGTCGTGAGCGACGCTGACACGGGTGGCCCATTTACCGTCACAGGGCCCGTCACGTCGACGACGTTGTACGCCTTCACCGTCACTTGCCCGGTGAAGGCACCCGCGGGATCGGCCAGCACGGTGTAAATCCCGGTGGTGGGCAACGTCAGGGGTCCGACGATCGCTCCGGCGCACATATTCCATTGTGTTTGCAACGCCGTGCCGTCCGGCTTGAGAATCCCGAACCGGTTGTAGATGGAGCATTGCGGCACCGTTGACGCCGTGACGACGGTACTGACCCTCTGATTCGCCGTGCCGCTGAAGGTCCACGAGGCTCGCTGTCCGGGCGTGTTCAGCGCCGCCGTGAGGGGGGATCCATCCAATGAAATCGGACCAGTGACGTCCACCACGTCGTATACGCTCACCGCGACCTGCCCCGTGCCGCTCTTGTACGGGTCCACGATCAGGACGTAGGTGCCTGGCGTCGGCAACAAGAAAGGCCCGATGATCGACCCGCTGCAGATACTCCAACTGGATGACCCCAACGTCGAGCCGTCCGGCTTGAGGATCACAAACGAGTTGTAGACACTGCAGTTCGGGAAGTTCGAGGTGTTGACGACGGCGCTGACCCGTTGATTCGCGGTGCCCGTAAACGTCCAGCGGCCTCGCTGCCCGGGCGTGTCGATGGTGGTATTCACGGCCTGTCCGAACGTGATCGGGCCGGTCACGTCCACCACATCGTGGACCTTCACGGTGACCGTCCCCTGGTACGGCGCGTATGCGTACACCGCGGCCTTGTAGGTGCCACTCGTCGGCAAAGTCACGGGGCCCACGATGTCCCCAGCGCACACGCCGTTGAAGGACGCCAAAATGCTGCCGTTGGGGTTCAGAATTCTCAACTTGTGATAAATGAGTGAGCAGTTGCCCACTGTCGACGCGGTAATGGACGCACTGACCTTCCGACAGGCACTGCCTTCGAACGTGAACGTTACGGTTCCGCCGGGGGGAACCGTGAGCGATGTCGGCGACCCATCAGGTATGGCCTCGCCTCCACAGGTCGACAACGGTGCCACGGGCCGGTCGATCGCGCTGAGCAGGCGCGACCCTGCGTACACGTAGTCACGCGCCCGCGCCGTCGCGCCCAGGTCGTGCCATTCCGTCAGGAGCTCTCCCCCCGGGCCGCGAAGATACAAGGTGGTGTCACCCGTCACGGCCTTCTTCGTGCGCCACCCATCAGCGTCGTAGAGATATGTGGCTTGATTCCCGGTGTCCGTAGCTGTCGCCAACCAATTTTCCGGCGTGTAGGTGTACGTCGCCGTCGGGGTGCTCGTGAGATTGCCGTTGTTGTCGTACCCAAAGGGCACGCCGTTTTGCGCCGCCAAACGCAGCGTGTCGGGGTCGTACGCGTACGTACTGCCGGAGGCGCTCTGCCGATTGCCATGCGCATCGTAGGCATATCCTACCGAGCCATACGGCCCGTTCGCGGCTGCCAATCGATGGAGCGCGTCGTAGGCGAACGTCTGGTTCATCCCAGGACGCGAGTCACCGATCGTGTGGACGTTCCCGACGCCGTCGTAGTCGCCGTAGGTCAATTGCAAAGGACCGGCATCGATACGCTGCACCCTGTAGCGGGCGGGATCGTACTGAACGGTGGTCGCGATGTTGTTGCCGGCCGTGTAGGTCGCCAGCGCGCCGGACGGGTGGTAGGTCATGCCGAACGCATAGTCGCGCCCGGCCGCGGTTTCGAAGACCCTGGTAATGCGCCCTTCCGGGTCGGTGCGCTCGTAGCCGATGACTCGCCCCGACGGATAGGTAATGGCAAGCAGCTGGTCGTTGCCGTCGTAGGTGTACTGACTATCGAAGACATACGCGCCGATGACGTCGTGCCGACGGGCGAGCCGTCCGGCCGCGTCGTAGATGAACGACGTCGACACCGATCCGTTGCTCATCGAGACGCGATTGTCTGACCCGAACTCATAGCCAATGTCGGTGGCGCGCGTACCGGCCGTAATCCGTGTCACGCGATCGTTAGCATCATGCTGGTAGACGAATTCGGTGCCCTTGGCGTCGACCTTACGCTTGAGCACGCCGGCCGCGTCGTACTGCGTGTACAGGACCGTGCCTGACTCGGGATGGGTCTCGCTCGTTAGCAGCCCGCTCGTATTCCGCAGCCATGTGCGGGTATGGCCGGTGGGCGTGACCACTTGGGCGAGATTGCCGATGGCGTCGTAGCTGTAGGTCCACTCCTGCTGGTTCGCGTCCACGACGCCCACGAGCCTGGCATCGTCGGGATGGCCAAAGGCGCGGTACGTCAACACGGTTGGCCGGTTCTCTTCATCGCGAACAGTGACTGAATTGGTCGTGTCGTCATAGTCGCGAATGCGCCTGGTTCCATCCGGATTGATTTCCGCTGTGACGCGCCCGAGGGAGTCATAGGTGAATTCCGTGCCGATGTCGGCGCTTGTGAAGGCATAGCTCCGATACGTTGTTCGTCCCTCGGCGTCGTACTCGGTACGCGTCCTCACCCCGACGCTGTTGACGGTCTCGAAGGGGCGGCCAAACGCATCCTTGGTAGTGGTCAGGAACGCGTCGCCACGCCGCGTCGTGACGGTCCTGTTTGCATCGTCGTACGTGATGGTCGTCGCATTGGTTGGGCCGGGTCGTTGGGTCCTCGTGAGGCGGCCGAGCGGGTCGTTGTACTCGTACGTCGTAGTGCGGCCGGCTATGGTTTCCGACGCGACCGTGCCGTCATGGTTGATCGTCCGCTCGGCAACGACACCTGGCGTCGTCGTGTTCTCGAGCACGCCCCGACTGTAGGTAAACGACGTCGCTTTCCCATTCGCTTTCACGGCCGTCGCAACGTTACCGAAAGCGTCGGCGCCAAACGTTGTCGTGATCCCATACATCGTCTCGGACTGACGAAATCCGGTCGCGGCGTTGTAGCCCCACGACTTCTGCATCGTCATCCCACTGACCGTCGTGGATTCGGTCGCCGGGAGACCCAGCACATACGCGTCGTCGATGACATGCTGGTAGGTGAGCTGCGTGGTGCGCTCGACCCCACCGGTGGCCCCACGCTCGGTAATCGCGACGGGCCGGTGAAATTCGTGGAAGTACGGGAGCGTGCTCGTGCTGTAGCTGTAGTCGGTTGTGTGGGTCTGCCCGGCGCGCGTCACCAGGCGTCGGGTCAGTTGCGGCACGCCCCAGGCCTCCTCCACTCGGGCGGCCCGCAGCAACGTCGGCGTATACCGCCGTTCCTCGCGCTCCATCTCGCTGCCCCCCGGCGCGAACACGTACCGGAACCGAAGCCCCCAGGTCCCGGCCAGCACATTGGGACCACCATACGGGCCGTACTGGTAAAACACTTTCGTCCCAGAGGGGAGTGTGACCTCCGCCGCGTCCGTGCCGCCCCCGGTACCGGGGAAGTGCGAAAACCTCCATTCGCCGAGCAGCACGTCCTCCTCGTTGTAGACGCGGCGCGCATCGAGCACGTTGAACACCGCCGGAAAAGGGCCGCCCACATAAAATTCTTGATCCGCATACTCATACACGACGGCCCCGCCCTCTGGCGTTGTGACGCGTGTCACCTTGCCGAGCGAAAACGGCTCCGTGGAATACTCGAAGGTCCACTTCGGTCCACCTGGGCCAAGCGGCGACACCACTTCCGCGAGTTGCCACGGCGCGGAATAGCTATAGCTCCAAGTGCGGTTGTTGTACGTGAGCTCGTTGGGCAGCCCCGTCGCGTCGTCGATTTGAATCACTACGGTCCGTGATTCGTTGTTCCCGAGCGACTGCACGACCAGCACCTGTCCAGGCGTCCACTCGAGCGTGACCACGTTCGTGTTGTCCTCGTGGAAGACATCCTTGATCGTCGTCAAACGTCCCTGCGCGTCGTACTCGGCGATAGTGCCGTCCGGGATCGACAACGTGCGTGACGGGCGGTGATAAAACCAAAAATGATGGGTCCTCACGTTCACCAATGTAGAACTGTTGTCCGGATCGGGAGGCACCACATACGTGGTCTTCAGACGGGACCCGTCGAGCATCCAGAACGAAGGCGTCGTGTTGTGCTCAGCTTGGATATTTCCCGCGGGGACGATGGGCGTCTGAATGTACGGGCGTTCGGTCACACGCATCGGGATGCCGCTGATCCCGAAACGCCACTGCGGCCCGTTGAACTGCTCAGAGTACGCCTCCACCACGTTGCTGAACATCCGCTCGAAACGCAGCTCGCGCCCGCCGTTGCCGGGGAGCACAAGATCCGTGAAGGTCAGCATGACATTGCTGCTACTCGTGTCGATCGATTCCCACGGTAGCAGCGCCAGATAATCGCGGTTCGGCTGAAACCCGGTCTCCGTGTACGTCGGGGCTTGCGCGTGCGCGGTTCCAACGACGCCGAGCGCCAAGACTGTCCCAAGAACTGCCCGAGTGAGTCGCCGAATCATGCGACCGTGACCTGACCTTTCCCGTTGCTTCCCCGGAAGCGGTGGGAGGACGGCGTGTCGCTTGGTGCGCTGGCGAGCCTGCCGAGCGCCGCGAGGACGGCGAGAACGAATCGAGCCGGGGAAGACGAATACTGCATCGCGTGTTACCGCCGAAACGGCGGACACGAGAGACAGGAGCAACGGATCTGCCCGGAACGAGGTCAGAGAACCGTTGGGTCAAGCTGGTGAGGGATCGCGAGTTATCGCGAGCCAGGTCGATGTGGCACAACTCGCGATCACGAAGGTGACAACTCTGGTTTACGTGAGAAAAGCGATGTGGCCAGACGTGCGCGACGATGCTGACGGCCGCGCGTCATGCGGCGGGGTTGCGGAAGCGAGTCGGTAGAGAAAGGCGGCGAATTCGAGGTTCGCCGCCCTGAGGCTGCCTGACTACGACCCTCCGGCTTTGCGCGGGGTCGTGCTCTTGCGGGCGGCGCCGCGTGTCTGGCCACCGGCCTGCGCTTTGGATCCGCTCGCGTCTTTCTTGCCACCGCGCATCCGCTGCGCGGCTGCCTTGAGCCGGTCTCCAACACCCTTGGACTTCGGCTTGGCGGCATCTTTCTCGGCGCCCTTTTCCTCGGCGGCACGCGGGTTGTACTCGCTTCCGACGAGCTCGATCTGGGCCACTTCGGCGGCGTCCCCCCGACGAATTCCAATACGCAGAATGCGTGTATACCCCCCCGGACGCTCGGCGAATCGGGGAGCGATCGTATCGAACAGCTTGCCGACGACCGCCCTATCGGGCAGCTCCGAAAGGACAAGTCGTCTGGCGTTCAGTGCTTTGCCGTTCGCATCGCCCGCCGCAACGCCGCGCTTGGCAATGGTGATGAGTCGCTCGACGAACGGGCGCAGCTCCTTCGCCTTTGGCACGGTCGTCTCGATCCGTTCGTGCCGCAGTAAGGCAATCGCCTGGTTTCGCAAGAGCGCAATTCGATGCTCGGTCACGCGACCGAGCTTGCGATACGCAACGTTGTGTCTCATAGCTGAACCTTGAAGTCCACAGTAGGCAGTAGGCAGTTCACGGCCCCGTCCCCTGTCTACTGCCTACCGCCTACTGCCTACTCCTGATGCGCCTGGACCGGCTGATCGAGCCGCATGCCGAGGCTGAGCCCCATGCCGTGCAGGATTTCCTTGATCTCGTTCAGCGATTTCCGGCCGAAGTTCTTCGTCCTCAGCATCTCAGCTTCTGTCTTCTGCACCAGCTCCCGGATCGTCCGGATGTTCGCGTTCTTCAGACAGTTATACGACCGGACGGACAGCTCGAGCTCCTCGACGCTCTTGTCGAGATTCTCGTTTGCCATCACGGTGCGCTGCTGCTCGGCCTGTGCCTCCTGCATCTCATCGTCGGCATCCTCGAGATTGATGAAGATGTTCAGGTGATCGCGAATCAGCTTCGCGGCCAATGACACTGCGTCACGCGCGCTGACGGATCCGTTGGTCCACACGTCGACCGTAAGCTTGTCGTAGTCGGTGGTCTGACCGAGGCGCGCCGCCTCGACGAGGTAATTCACCTTCTTGACGGGCGAGTGCACCGAGTCGATCGGAATCCAACCAATGCCGAGATCCTCGTCGAAGTTCTTGTCGGCGGCTATGTACCCGCGCCCGCGCTTCATCCGCAGCTCCATGTGAAGCTTGCCGCCCTCCGCGACCGTGGCGATGTGGGCCTCTGGCTCGAGGATTTCCACGTCGGCATCGGCGTCGATATTCTTGGCGCGGACCACTCCAGGCTTGTCGACGCGCAAGTAGAGGGTCTTGGTGGCGTCGCTGTGGAGCTTCAGCGGAATCTGCTTCAAGTTGAGAATGATGTCGGTCGCGTCCTCGACAACCCCAGGTATGGGCGAGAACTCGTGCAGCACGCCGTCGATCTTCACGGCAGTAATCGCCGCCCCCTCGATCGAGGAGAGCAACACGCGGCGCAACGCGTTGCCGATGGTGGTACCGAAGCCCCGCTCGAACGGCTGGGCGTAGAACCGACCGAAGCGGTCGGTGAGGGTGTCGCGCTCGAACTCGAGCCGCTTCGGACGCTGAAAGCCTCTCCAGAGCATCATGTGGTGATTCCTTTCGCCAACGGGCCGGCAGTCCCGGCCTCCGGACCTGCAGTTCATGTCCGCCGGCCTCCCGCTGCAGGTCCGTAGAGCTGCGGGCCGGCGGATGCGATTCGGTTAGTGGATGGTGGTCATTGGTTGGTGGTGAACACAGAACCACGAACCCTGAACCTAACTACCAACCACCAACCACCAACTACTTCGAATACAACTCCACGATCAGCTGCTCCTGCACCGGCAGGTTGATCTGCTCGCGTGTCGGCACCGAGCCGACCGTCGCCGACATCGCCTCCGCGTTGAACGCCAGCCACTCCGGCACGCCGCGGCCCTTCACTTCTTCGAGCGCGTGAAGAACGATCGGGTTCTTCCTGCTGCGCTGCCGCAACGCCACGACATCGCCCGGCTTGACCGAGTACGACGGGATGTCCACCTTGCGGCCGTTCACGGTGAAATGGCCGTGGCGCACGAGCTGCCGCGCCTGCGCGCGCGAGGTTGCGAATCCCAAACGATAGGCCACGCTGTCGAGCCGCCGCTCGAGCAGCTGCAGCAGTGTTTCACCGGTGATGCCACGGGTGCGTTCGGCCTGCTCGAAGTAGCGCCGGAACTGATCCTCGAGGACGCCGTAGATGCGCTTGACCTTCTGCTTCTCGCGCAGCTGCACGCCGTATCCGACCAGCTTCGACTTTCGCGACTTGCCGTGCTGGCCAGGCACAAAGTTGCGCTTCTCGATCGCGCACTTCTCGGTGTAGCAGCGTTCGCCCTTCAGAAACAGTTTCATGCCCTCGCGACGGCACAGTCGGCAGACGGGTCCAATATATCTAGCCATGTGTCAGACTCTTCTCCGTTTCGTCGGACGGCAACCGTTGTGCGGGATCGGGGTGACGTCGCGAATCGACTTGACCTCGATTCCAACCGTCTGCAGCGCCCGGATCGCCGATTCGCGACCTGAGCCCGGCCCCTTGACGCGCACATCCGCCGACCGCAGACCGTAGTTCTTGGCTCCGTTGGCGGCCGAGATCGCGGCCTGTGTCGCGGCGAACGGGGTTCCCTTGCGCGAGCCCTTGAAGCCGATGCCTCCTGCGCTCGACCACGCAATCACGTTCCCTTCAGCATCGGTGATCGTGACGTGTGTGTTGTTGAAGGACGCGTAGATGTGCACGTAGCCGTGATGGACGACGCGCTTCTCCCCGCGCTTCTTGAACGTCTTGCGCGGCTTCTTGGCGCCCTCGGTTTTCTTGTCGGCGCCGGCAGGCGCTGCTGCGTCAGTTTTTGCCATCGGTTACTCCGCTAAACCGTTTTCTTCTTCGCGATCGCGCCCTTGCGCGGCCCCTTGCGAGTGCGCGCATTGGTGCGCGTGCGTTGCCCGTGCACCGGCAGGTTCCGGCGGTGTCGCAGTCCGCGATAGCACCCGATTTCCATGAGACGCTTGATGTTCATCGAGATCTCCTTGCGGAGGTCGCCCTCGACGCCACCCACTTCTTCGATCACGCGGCTGATCTTCCGTACGTCGTCTTCGGAGAGATCCTTGACACGTATGTCCGGGCTGACGCCAGCCGCACCAAGAATATCGTTCGACCGTTTCCGGCCGATCCCGTAGATGTACGTGAGCCCGATCTCGACACGCTTGGTGCGTGGAAGATCGATGCCGGCAATTCGTGCCATCGCCTACCCCTGCCTCTGCTTGTGTTTGCTGTTGGTGCAGATCACCCGCACCACCCCGCGGCGCCGGACGATCTTGCATTTGTCACAAATCCGCTTCACCGACGCTCGCACCTTCATAGCCTTCTCACAATCCTGCCACGTGTGATGTCTCGCGCCGTCAGCTCCACCGCCACTCGATCGCCGACGAGCAGCCGGACGAAGTTCCGCTCGAGACCGCCCCCGCCGTGTGCCGTAATCCGCTGGCTGCCATCGACCTTCACGAGATACAAGCCGCTCGGCAACTGTACTTCCACGACCCCTTCGATCATTGGTGATTCTTGATTCGTGATTTGCGATTCGCCCATCGAAACTGCAATCACAAATCATCAATCACTAATCACTAACGGCCAGCAGCTCGCGAGCCCTGGCGGCATCAGCTTCAAGCAGCGTGAGGATCTCGCAGCCGTCGCGAGTGACCACCACGGTGTGTTCGAAATGTGCCGACAGGCTGCCGTCGCGCGTCACCGCCGTCCACCCGTCTCCAAGCACCTTCACAGCGGCGTCGCCAGCATTGACCATCGGCTCTATCGCGAGGACCATTCCTTCCGACAGGCGCGGCCCTCGGCCGCTCGGACCGTAGTTGGCGATCTGCGGCTCCTCGTGCAGCGCAGTTCCGATGCCGTGGCCGACGAACTCCCTCACCACCGTAAAGCCGCGTCCCTCCACGTGCCGCTGAACCGCCGCGCCAATATCGGACACTCGCACGCCTGGCTCCACTGCGTCGATGCCGTGAAACAGTGCCTCTTCCGTCACGCGCAACAGCGTCGTCGCTCCGGGTGAGACCCGCCCGATGGGAAGCGTCACCGCGCAGTCGCCGAAGAAGCCGTCCAGCTTCGCGCCCATATCGAGCGAAAGGACATCACCTTCATTGAGACGCCGAGCCGATGGAATGCCGTGCACCACCTGCTCGTTGACCGACGCGCACACTGTCGCGGGATATCCATGGTACCCCTTGAACGCCGGCTCGGCGCCTGCCTCGCGAACGAGCGACTCGGCCAACATGTCGATCTCCTTCGTCGTCACACCGGGAACCACCATCTGCCGCAGCTCGGCCAGGATCCGCGCGACGAGCTGGTTGACTCGCCTGAGCTTCTCGATTTCGAGCTGCGATCGACAGACAATCATCGAACTCGCTATCCTTGTGCCCCGACGGAGTGGCGGGCGGCGGCACGTGCGGCGCCGTTGATCGCCGCCTCGACTTCCTGAAAAACGCGCTCCGGCAACTGCGCACCATTGACCGCGCAGAACGTCGGCCGGCCACGGTAGTAATCCAAGAGCGGCTTCGACTCCTGGGTGTACACCCTGAAGCGTTCCCTCACGACACCCTCGTCGTCATCGGTTCGGTGGACAAGCGTGCCTCCGCACCGGCGGCACACAGAGTCGCCAGACTCCGCGTTGGTCCCGCACGCCGAACAGATGCGCCGCGCGGCCAGGCGTCTGACGAGCTCTTCTTCGGGCACGACGACGTCGACGACGATGAGAGCACCGTTGTGGCGATCCGCCATGATGCCGTCGAGCGCACGCCCCTGAAAGACCGTCCTCGGAAATCCGTCGAGGATAAAGCCCTCTTTCGTATCCTGCCTGCCCAATCGCTCGCGCACGATGCCGATCATCGTTTCGTCGTCCACGAGTTCGCCGCGATCCATTCTTTCTTTCGCCAGCAGAGCCAGGGGCAGCTGCTGCTTGATGCCCTCGCGCAGCATGTCACCCGTCGAAATCTTCGGCAGCCCGTGCTGCTGCGCGAAGCGTTCAGCCTGCGTGCCCTTGCCTGCGCCGGGAGGACCGAGCATGATGACGTTGAGCGTCACGTCTATCCGCCTACCCCCGACGGCCGCGTATGCGCGTCTTCTTCATGAACCCGTCGTAGTGCCGCATGATGAGCTGCGACTCGACCTGATTGACGGTATCCATCGCAACACCCACCACGATCAGCAGCGACGTTCCACCGAAGTAGAACGTCACGCCTGCACCCTGCGTAAACCACGTCGGCAGCACCGCATCGAGCTGCTCACCGATGAATGGAATGGGCGCAACCCTGAAACCGGTCAGCAGGAACTCCGGCAGCAGCGCCACGCACGCGAGATACAACGCACCGACGAGCGTCAGCCGCGCGAGGATCGTGTCGATGTACTCCGCCGTGCGCTTTCCCGGCCGGATGCCCGGAATGAATCCGCCGTACTTCCGCATGTTCTCGGCGACGTCGTCCGGATTGAAGATAATCGCCGTGTAGAAGTAGCAGAAGAAGATGATCCCGACGACGTACAGCAGGTTGTAGAGCGGCATGCCGTACGCGAGCTGGTCGGCTACCGCGCGGCCCCAGGTGCCGCTCTCGAACATCATCGCAACCGTCGCGGGGAACGCCAGAATCGACGACGCGAAGATGACCGGAATCACGCCACCGGTGTTCACTTTCAGCGGAATGTGGGTGCTCGTTCCGCCGTACTGCCGGCGGCCGACCACCCGCTTGGCGTACTGGACCGTGATGCGGCGATGTCCGCGTTCCACGAAGATGATCGCCCCGACCACGACGACCATCATCACGAGCAGGAACAGGATGCGCAGCAGGGTCAGCTGCCCGGTTCGCATCTGATCGAGCGTGGTGAGCACAGCCGACGGCAACCCGACGACGATGCCCGCGAAGATCAGCAGCGACATCCCGTTGCCGATGCCACGCTCCGTAATCTGCTCGCCCAACCACATCACGAACATCGTGCCGGTCGTCATGGTGAGGACGCACAAGAAGCGGAAGCCCCAACCGGGGTCGTAGACGAGCGGCAGCCCGCCGGCGATTTGTGTCTGACGCTCCAGGAAGAATGCGATGCCGAGCGACTGGACAACCGCGAGTGCCAGCGTCAGATACCGCGTGTACTGCGTGATCTTCCGACGGCCGAGCTCGCCTTCCTTGGAAATCCGCTCGAGCGCCGGCCACACCACCGTCAGCAACTGCAGGATGATCGAAGCGCTGATGTACGGCATCACGCCCAGCGCAAAGATCGTCATCTGCGCGAGATTGTTGCCGGAGAACATGTTGTACAGCCCGAACATCGTGTTCCGGGTCTGCTCGGCGAGAATCGCCAGCGCCTCGGTGTTCACGCCGGGCGTCGGGACGACACCACCGACGCGGTACACGCCCAGCAACCCCAGCGTGAAGAGCACGCGATTGCGCAGGTCGGTAACCGCGAATAGGTTTTTGAGCGCGTTATCCATATAGCATTCCCGATTGGTGATGTGTGATTGCTGATGTCGATGAGGTCACATCACGGATCACCAATCACGAATCACCTACTGATCACTGATTGCTTCTGCCGCGCCACCCGCCGCGGCAATCTTCTCCGCCGCCTTCCCACTGAACCTGTGCGCCCGCACGGTCAGCTTCTTGCTGATGTCGCCGCGGGCGAGGACCTTGATCCGATGATAACGGCTGCGAACGAGACCCTTCTCCCGCAGCAGCTCCGGTGTAATGACCGTGCCGGCGGCGAAACGCTCCGCGAGCGTGTCGAGATTGACAACGGCATATTCCGTACGGAATTGGTTGTGGAACCCACGCTTTGGCATGCGGCGATGCAGCGGCATCTGACCGCCTTCGAAGCCTCGCTTGAACTTGAAGCCCGAGCGCGACTTCGCCCCCTTGTGACCCCGCCCCGCCTGCGCACCGGTGCCCGACCCATGGCCGCGGCCAACGCGCTTCTTCGAGAATTTCGACCGTTCGGCCGGCTTGAGATTTGAGAGATCCATAGTTACTCTGCCACCGTCACCAAGTGACGAACCTTGTGAATCATTCCCCGGGTCGCGGGCGTGTCCGGCAGCTCCACGGTGTGGCGGATCCGCCGCAAGCCCATCCCCTCGACGGTCTTTGCCTGCGTTTCGTTGAAGCCGATCGCGCTCCTGACCAGCGTCACCTTCAGCTTCTTCGCCGACGACGTGTTTGCGGTCTTTTTCGCCATGTCCGAGTTCCAGGTTCTCGGCGCTACGCGCCGACCAGCTCCCCTTCTTCCTTACCTCGGAACCGGGCGACCTGCGCTGGATCCTTGAGGCCCATCAGGCCCGAAAACGTCGCGCGCACCACATTGTGGGGGTTCGCCGAGCCCAGCGACTTTGTCAGCACGTTCTGGATGCCTGCCGATTCCACGACGGCCCGGACGGCGCCACCTGCAATGAGGCCTGTGCCCTCGGGCGCAGGCTTCAACAGCACGCTGCCGGAACCGAACCTCCCCACCACCTGGTGTGGAATCGTCGTGCCCTTCAGCGGCACCCGGATCAGGTTCTTCTTCGCCGCCTCGATGCCCTTCTTGATCGCCGACGGCACTTCTTTCGCCTTGCCGACACCGAAACCGACCACACCGTGTCCGTCGCCGACGACGACGAGCGCGCTGAAGCTCAGGTTCTTGCCGCCTTTGACGACCTTGGTGACGCGGTTGATGGACACGACGGTGTCCTTGATCTCGAGCTGTGACGCGTCGATTTTTTCGCGCGTCCTGTTCATCATCGCCATTACTGGACCGTCCATTCGAAAGACGCAATGGGCCGCTCCGTTGTCGAGGCCCAATATGTGGTGCTCAGCAGCCGGCATGTTGCATGGGCTCCTGCTGTTGGAGACATCCCGCTAAAACTCCAGACCTGCTTCGCGCGCCGCGTCGGCAACCGCCTTCACGCGCCCGTGATAGAGAAATCCGTTGCGATCGAACACCACTCGCTTGACGCCCTTTTCCAGGAGCCGCTGTGCGATCGTCTTGCCGACAGCCTGCGCACCGGCGACGTTGCCCCCTTTGGCTTCCTTCGCGAACGTGCCTTTGAGCGACGGCTCCACGCTCGACGCCGAGGCAAGGGTGCGGCCGGTCATATCGTCCACCACCTGCACGTAGATGTGGGCAACGCTTCGGTACACCGTCAGGCGCGGACGTTCTTCCGACCCGCGGACGCGCTTGCGGAGCCGGTACTTGATTCGTTCGCGACGATCCTCTTTCGTCTTGATCTTCATGGTCGATCCTGTCGTCTTTGGTTTTTAGTCTTTGGTCTTTAGTGGTCCACTGTTGTAGTTCGAACCAGAGGCGAAACACTAAAGACTAGAGACCAAGGACTACAGACGTCTCATGCGCCCGTCTTCCCGACCTTCTTCTTGAGCACTTCGCCCGTGTACCGAACGCCTTTCTGCTTGTACGGATCGGGCTTCCGCAGCTGACGGATGTTCGCAGCGACCTGTCCGACCAGCTGACGATCGGCGCCGGTCACCGTGATATGCGTCTGCTTTTCGATCGCAATGTCGATCCCGTTGGGAATGTCGAAGAGCACCGGGTGCGAGTATCCGAGAGCGAAGTGGACCTGCTTGCCTTTCAGCTCCGCACGGTATCCGATGCCGACGATATCGAGCTCCTTCTTGAAGCCTTCCGACACGCCGGCGACCGCATTGGCAACCAGGCTCCGCGCAAGGCCGTGAAACTTTCCGAGCTCTGGGTCCTCACGCTGCAGCTTCGCCACGAGGCTGCCGTTCTCCTGCGTGACAACCACGCCTGGCGGCAGCCGCTGGCGAAGCGTGCCTTTCGGTCCCTGGACTTCGACCGCATCGGGCGCCACCTTGACGGTGACGCCTTTCGGAATCTGAATCGGCTTCTTACCTACACGTGACATCTTTGAACCTTGTCGGCTTTGGGCTTTGGGCCCTGGGCTCTAGGCCTTTCCACGCCAAGAGCCTAAAGCCGAAAGCCGACAGCCTCACCACACGTTGCAAAGCACTTCGCCGCCGACGCCAGCCTTCCGGGCCGCCCGACCCGTCATGACGCCCCGCGAGGTCGTCAGGATGTTGGTCCCCAACCCGCCGAGCACCGCTGGCACCTCCTCGACGCCCAGGTATACGCGTCGCCCGGGCCGGCTGATGCGCTCGATTCCGCTGATTACCTTCTCGCCACGCGGCCCGTACTTGAGGAACATTCGGATTACCTGCCTCGGCTGATGTCCATGCTTCTGCGACGGCTCCTCCACGAGGCTGAATCCCTGGATGTAGCCCTCGTCCTGAAGAATCCGCGCAATCTCGACCTTCAGCTTACTCGCTGGCACGTCCACGCGGGTGTGCTTACCCGTCACCGCGTTGCGGATCCGCGTCAGCATGTCGGAAATCGGATCGGTCATATTCTTCTAATCCCTATTCAGTTGACAGTAGGCAGTATGCGGTTGGCAGTCTTGCTTCTGCCCACTGTGAACTGCCTACTGCCTGCTACCAGGAGCTCTTCGTCACCCCGGTAATGTCACCTTCGAGCGCCAGCCGACGGAAGCAAAGCCGGCACAGGTTGAACTTGCGGATAAACCCTCGCGGCCGACCGCACAGCTTGCAGCGGTTGCGCAGCCGGATCTTGTACTTCGCCGACTTCAGCTCTTTGGCGATCTTTGCGGTCGTGGCCATTCGTTCATCCTTCTAATTCGCCCTGAAAGGCATTCCCATGAGCTGCAGAAGCTTCCGTGCTTCTTGATCCGTCTTCGCGGTCGTCACCACCGACACGTTCATACCGCGCGTCTTATCGACCTTCATGTAGTCGATCTCTGGGAAGATCAGCTGATCGCGCAGGCCCAGCGTGTAATTCCCGCGCCCGTCGAAACCCTTCGACGACACGCCGCGGAAGTCGCGGACGCGCGGCAACGCGATGCTGATCAGGCGGTCGAGAAACTCGTACATCCGTTCGCCGCGCAGCGTCACCATCGCACCGACCGGCATTCCCTTGCGAAGCTTGAACTGCGCGATCGACTTCGTCGCGCGCCGAACTACCGCCTTCTGGCCGGTGATGCGACCGAGTTCGTCAGCGCCGGTGTCGGCAAGCTTCGCATTCTGCGTCGCCTCGCCAAGGCCCATGTTGATGACGATCTTCTCGATCTTCGGGACCGCCATCACGTTCTTGTAGCCGAACTCCTTCTTCAGCGTCGGCGCCACTTCCTTGACGTAGCGTTCCTTCAGCCGGGTCATTTGTCGACCACTCCCTCGCACTTGCGGCAGATGCGCACCTTCCGGCCGTCGTTGAGAATCCGATGCCCGACACGCGTCGTCTTTCCGCACTCCGGGCACACGAGCTGCACGTTGCTGGCATGCAGCGCCGACTCGCGCTCGACGATTCCGCCCTTGATATTCCGCTGCGGATTCGGCCGCGTGTGGCGTTTGATGATGTTGACGCCCTCCACGAGCAGGCGGTTCCTGACCGGAAGCACGCGCAGGACGCGCCCGCGCTTGCCTCGGTCCTTGCCGGCCGTCACGATCACGGTGTCGTTACGGCGAATTGGTGTCTGGACACGAGACATCTGACTACAACACCTCGGGCGCGAGGGAAATGATCTTCATGAATCTTCGCTCGCGTAGTTCGCGGGCCACGGGTCCGAAGACGCGCGTCCCGATCGGCTCGTTCTGATCGTTGACGAGTACGGCGGCGTTCCGATCGAATCGAATATAGCTGCCGTCACGGCGCCGCTGCTCCTTCACCGTCCGTACAATGACGGCTTTGACGACCTGCCCCTTCTTCACCGTGCCATCGGGCGTCGCTTCCTTGACCGACGCGGTCACGATGTCGCCGAGCCGTGCGTAGCGGCCCGTCGATCCGCCAATCGGATTGATGACCGCAATCTTCCGCGCCCCGGAGTTGTCCGCGACGTCCAAGATGGATCGCATTTGAATCATGATGCTTCTCCTCCTAGACCCCCGGCGCCTTGGCGATCACGCGCGTGACGACCCAGCGCTTGCGGCGGCTGAGCGGCCGCGACTCGGCGATCGCGACGGTGTCGCCCACCTTCGCCTCGTTGTTCTCGTTGTGCGCAACGAACTTCGACGTCTTGCGCTGACTCTTGCCGTACAGGTCATGGCGGATCTGCCGCTCCACGGCAACCACCACCGTCTTCTCCATCTTGTCGCTGACGACCATGCCGGTCAGCTGTGACTTGACGCTCATGCCTGCCGTTCCTTCTCCCGCAGAATCGTCTTCATGCGCGCCAGGTCGCGGCGGATCTGACGCACTTTGGCCGGCGCCTCGAGCTGCCCCATCGACTTCTGGATCCGAAGCCGGAAGAGCTGATCGTCGAGGTCGTGCACGCGGGCGCGCAGATCGTCGGGCGTCATCTCACGGATTTCCGTCGGCTTCATGACGCGCTTTCGTGCGCGAATCGGGTCGCGAACTTCGTCTTGATCGGCAGCTTCGCCGCGGCGAGCTGCATCGCGCGACGAGCCTCGGTTTCGGTCACGCCCTCCATCTCGAACATGATTCGGCCCGGCCGAATCACGCATACCCACTGCTCGGGCGCACCTTTGCCCTTCCCCATTCGCGTCTCCTGTGGCTTCTTCGTAATCGGCTTGTCGGGAAAGACGCGCACCCAGATCTTGCCGCCGCGCTTGATGAAGCGGGTCATCGCGACGCGGGCTGCCTCAATCTGCCGATCGGTCAACCAGCACGGTTCCACTGCCTTCAAGCCGTAGTCGCCAAACGAAACGTCCGAGCCGCGCCATGCCTTGCCGGCCATCCGCCCGCGCTGTTGCTTCCTGTACTTGACCTTCTTGGGCATCAACATCGTTTGCCTACCCCAACCAACCACGAAGCTCACGAAGGCTTGAAGATACGAAACGCTTCGTGGCCTTCGTGGTTCCCAATCGTTACGCTCTTGACGCAGGTCTCCGAGGCGAACGGTCGCGGTACTCTTCGTCGCGACCGGTGCGCGGTACGAGCCGCTCGCCCTTATAAAGCCACACCTTCACGCCGATCTGCCCGTAGGTCGTACTGGCCTCGGCGAAGCCGTAGTCGATGTCGGCGCGCAGCGTCTGCAACGGAAGCTGCCCGTGCAGATACCATTCGGACCGCGCGATTTCGGCGCCGTTCAGCCGTCCCGACACCCGCACCTTGATGCCGCGTGCGCCGAATCGCAGCGCCGATTCAACGGCCTTCCGCATCGCTCGGCGGAAAGCGACGCGCTTTTCCAGTTGAACCGCCACCGACTCGGAAATCAGCTGCGCCTCGAGCTCCGGCTTCTGGATCTCCTGAATGTTGATGAAGACCTCGCGGCTGGTACGCTTCTGGATCTCCTGCTTCAGCTTGTCGACCTCCGTTCCCTTGCGGCCGATGATGATCCCGGGCCGCGAAGTGTAGATGTCGATCTTCAGTTTGTTCGCCGCGCGCTCGGTTTCGATCCGCGAGACACCCGCGTGCGAAAACCGCTTCTTGAGGTCCTCACGAAGGGCGAGATCTTCGTGCAGGAGCTTCGCGTAGTCGCGATCCGAGTACCAGCGCGAGCGCCACGTCTTGTTGAAGCCCAGTCTGAATCCGTACGGGTGAACCTTCTGGCCCACGATGTGCCTCTCTGAATTGACGAATTTACGAATTCACGAATTTACGTATTGCCATTGCCGAATCGACCGACTGAAATTCGTCAATTCGTACATCCGTAAATTCGACAATATTCATTACGCTTTCGCCGCCGCTTTTCTGGCCGCCTTCTTCGCGCCGGCCGCGCCACCGGCCGTTCGTGCGCCTGCGGGAGTCGTCGTCGAGTCGGTCTCGTCAGCCACGCGGGCGATCTTCAACGGGCGCTCGACCACTCGCACCGTCAGGTGCGCCGTGCGCTTCGTGACGCGGAACGCGCGGCCCATGGGCGCCGGACGCACGCGCTTCATCGACGTGCCTTGATTCGCGTAGCAGGCCGCGACGTAGAGCCGCTCGACGTCGCCGCTGAATCCGTCCTTCTGCTGCGCGTTGGCCACAGCCGAGCGCAGGACCTTTGCCAGTTCCCGCGCGATCGTCTTAGGCGTGAACTGCAGCGTCGCCAGCGCCTGGTTGACGCCCTTGCCGCGGATCAGCGCGCACACGAGACTCGCCTTCTGAGCCGAAGTACGGATTCCGCGCGCGGTCGCGTGCGCTTCGATCATGCCTTTGCTCCTGCTCCTCCGCCTGCGCCCGCTCCTGCGCCGGTACCGCCTGCCGGCGCCGCTGGCGCCGAAGCGGCCGCGGCCGCCGCTTTCTCGGTCTTCGTCGTGTGCCCCCTGAAGGCCCGCGTCGGCGAGAACTCACCGAGCTTGTGCCCGACCATGTTCTCCGTCACGTACACCGGGATGAATTTCTTCCCGTTGTGCACGGCCAGCGTGTGACCGACCATTTCGGGTATCACCGTCGATCGCCGGGACCAGGTCTTCACGACTCTCTTTTCGTTGCCCCGGTTCAACTCCTCGACTTTCTCGAGCAGCGCGGTGTCGATGAAGGGGCCTTTTTTCAGTGAACGGCTCATAACGAAACCTGAATTGACGAATTTACGAACTGACGAATTTACGAATTCGAGTGCGCAATTGACCAATAAAATTCGTCAATGCGTAAATCCGTAAATTCGTAAATCTCACGTTATTTCGTTCTCCGCTGGACAATGAAGCGATCGGTGTCCTTGCGACGACGTGTCTTGAAGCCCTTCGTGGGTTGACCCCACGGCGAGACTGGATGCCGTCCGCCGGACGTCTTGCCTTCGCCGCCGCCCAGCGGATGGTCCACTGGGTTCATGGCGACGCCGCGCACGTGCGGCCGCTTGCCGAGCCACCGGCTGCGGCCGGCCTTGCCGATTGACACATTCTCGTGGTCGAGGTTCCCGACCTGCCCAATGGTCGCGACGCATTCGATGTTGATCTTCCGAATTTCGCCCGACGGCATCTTGACCGACGCGTACGGCCCCTCACGTGCGACGAGCTGCACCGACGACCCGGCGCTGCGCGCGATCTGTCCACCCTTGCCCGGACGCAGCTCCACATTGTGAATCTGCGTGCCGAGCGGAATGTTCTTGAGCGGAAGACAGTTGCCCGGCAGGATGTCGACGCTGTCCCCGGCAACGATCGCGTCGCCAACCTTCACGCCGAGCGGCTGGAGAATGTACCGCTTCTCGCCGTCCGCGTAGGTCACCAGCGCGATGTGGGCAGAGCGGTTCGGGTCGTACTCGACGGTGGAGATCTTCCCAGGGATGTCCTTCTTGTCGCGCCTGAAATCGATCACCCGATAGAGGCGCTTGTGACCGCCGCCCCGCCACCACGACGTGAGCTCGCCGCGGTTGTTGCGGCCGCCGGATCGATGCAGATTCTCGGTCAGCGGACGGTAGGGCTCTCTCGTCGTGATCTCGTCGAACGTCTGGACGGTTCTGAACCGTGTTCCCGGCGAGGTCGGATTGTACTTGCGAATGGGCATCTGCTACGCTCCCTGCAGGAATTCGGGAAGCTTCTCGCCTTCCCGCAGCTTCACGTACGCTTTCTTCCAATCCGGGCGTCGGCCTGCGTATCGGCCCTGGCGTTTTACCTTGCCGTGCGCGACCGACGTTCGAACGCTCTCGACCTTCGACCCGAGCAGCTCCTCGACGGCGCGCTTGATGTCGATCTTGTTGGCGTCCTTCGCAACCTGGAAGACGAGCGTCCGCTCATCCTCGCGGATCACCGTCGTCTTCTCGGTGATGATGGGACGACGGATGACGTCGGTGAGTTTTATAGGCATCAGCCGAGTGCCTCCTGAAGCTTTTCAAGAGCGGCCCGAGTCAGCACGACGCGGCGCGTGTCCATCACATCGCGCGCGCTCACACGATTGCTCGGCAGCACTCGCACGCCCTCGATGTTGCGAACCGACAGCGTCAGCTTGTCTTCAGGTTTGGTATCGACCAGCAGCGCCTTGCCGTCGATACCGAGCCGCTTCAGCATCTCGGCAGCCGCCTTCGTCTTGATCTCCGCGACGCTCAAGGCGTCGACCACGATCACCTGACCGTCGCGCAGCTTCTGCGCGATGGCGGCGCGAAGCGCGCCCTTCTCCACCTTCTTCGGCAGGCGATATTCGTAGCTGCGCGGCTGAGGACCGAACACGGTGCCGCCCTTGCGCCACAGCGGGTTGCGGATCTCGCCGACGCGTGCACGACCGGTCCCCTTCTGGCGCCACGGCTTCTTGCCGCTGCCGCTGACCATCGCGCGGGTCTTCGTCGCGTGCGTGCCGCGACGCGCCGCGGCGTTGGCGCGGACCACGGACTCGTGGATCAAGTCCGTCTTGATCCGGCCTCCGAACACTTCGTCGCGCAGCTCGACGGATCCGATCTTCTCGTTCTGTGCGTTGACTACATCGACGGTCATGGCACGTCCTATTTCTTCCCCTTCTTCTTCACCGGCTCGGCCTGCGCCACTCTCACCGGTTTCGCCGCAATCGCCTTCCTGATGACGACGACGCTGTTCGGGCCGCCTGGCACCGAGCCCTCCACCATCAGCAGGTTGTTCTCCGCGTCAACCCGAAGGACTTTGAGGTTGCGCACCGTCACCTGGCCGGCGCCCATGTGCCCCGCCATCCGCATTCCCTTCACGACGCGCGAAGGATACGAGGAGGCACCGATTGATCCCGGCGCGCGATGGAACATCGATCCGTGCGTCGCACGGCCGCCGCGGAAATGGTGGCGCTTGACGACACCCTGGAAGCCTTTGCCGCGGCTCGTGCCAATGACGTCCACCCGCTCACCGTCCGCGAAGATGGACACGTTGACTTGATCACCGGTCTTCAACGGATCACCGCCCGGCTTGATCCGGACTTCACGACGAACCCGTGTGGGCGGCACACCAGCTTTCTTGAAGTGGCCTTCCGTGGGCTTGTTCTCTTTGCTCGGCCGAGCATCGACAAAGCCCATCTGCACTGCCTCGTAGCCGTCGCGATCGACCGTCTTGACCTGAGACACGACGCACGGGCCAGCTTTGAGCACTGTCGCAGGCTGGACGGTGCCATCCGCGGCGAACAACTGCGTCATCCCGACTTTTTTGCCGATCAGTCCTGTCACCATCACTGCGATCCTGTCAGGCCTCACGCCTCAGGGCCCAGGGCTCAGGGCTGACCAAGGCATCAGAACTGAGGCCTCTGAGGCCTGAGCCCTGAACCCTGAGCCCTGCTTTATTTCCCATGTTCCTTCCCAAACGCCTTGATCTCGACGTCGACGCCTGCAGGCAGGTCGAGCTTCATCAGCGCGTCCACTGTCTGCGATGTGGGCTCGAAGATGTCGATCAAGCGCTTGTGGGTGCGGATCTCGAACTGCTCCCGCGACTTCTTGTCGACGTGTGGCGAGCGCAGCACGGTCCACTTGTTCTTCGACGTCGGCAGCGGGATGGGTCCAGCCAGCTGCGCCCCCGTGCGCTTGGCGGTCTCCACGATTTCGCCCGTCGACTGGTCGAGAATCCGCGCGTCGTACGCCTTCAGCCGGATTCGAATCTTGTCGCTGAACATCGCCATCTCGTGCCTCGTCCGCGCAGGCTGACGCCTGCGCTCTACTGGATGATATCGGTGATGGTGCCGGCGCCCACCGTGCGGCCCCCCTCGCGAATCGCGAACCGGCTCCCTTTTTCAATCGCGACCGGCGTAATCAG
>Ga0209640_10000978_pt1 | contig 23500 bp, 25 predicted proteins | sample RifCSP10_1_FD_184018 | JGI IMG/M metagenome (GOLD analysis project Ga0209640, IMG submission 184018) | Soil microbial communities from Rifle, Colorado - Rifle CSP2_sed 10_1 (SPAdes) (version 2) | ecosystem: Environmental > Terrestrial > Deep subsurface > Rock core/Sediment | place: Rifle... | reverse complement strand
CTAGCGCTTTTTCCCTGCCATCATTGCCGCGACGTGGGCAACGAGCTTGCGCGCCAGCTCGATTTTCGGGCCGCGGCCGAGCGGATGCTCGCCTTGATCGTCGAACAGCGTAATCGCGTTATCGTCAGAGCCGAGCGCCTCCCGCGCCAGGTTGGCCGCGACCAGCGGGATGCCCTTCCGAGCGCGCTTTTCCGTCGCGTGCGACTTCAGGTTCCCGCTTTCGGCGGCGAAACCGACGCAGAACGGCGCGCCCTTCTGTCCCGCGACCCAGGCGAGGATGTCCGGATTTTCCACCAGCTCCAGCGTCATCCCCTTGCCGCCGTTCTTCTTGATCTTGTGCGCGGCCCGGTTCGCCGCGCGATAGTCGGCGACCGCGGCCACCGAAAAGAACACGTCGCAGGCCATCGCTGCCGCCTTCACCGCGGTGAACATCTCATCGGCAGTGCAGACATCCACGCGCGCAACGCCTGCGGGCGTCGGCAGGGCGACCGGTCCGCTCACGAGCGTGACGTCCGCGCCTGCTTCGCGCGCCGCACGCGCGACCGCGTAGCCCATCTTTCCCGAGCTCGAATTGGTGATCACGCGCACCGGATCGATCGGCTCCTGCGTCGGGCCGGCCGTCACCACCACGCGCTTGCCGGCAAGCGCCTTGGGCTGGAAAAAGGCCTCGATCTCGGCGAAAAGCTCGTGCGCCTCGAGCATGCGGCCCATGCCGGTCTCGCCGCAAGCCTGGTCGCCCGCCGCGGGCCCCGCGATCACCACGCCGTCGTCGCGCAGGGCAACCAGGTTGCGCTGCGTCGCGGAGTTTTCCCACATTTCCACGTTCATCGCCGGCGCTACGATCAACGGACAGCGGCGCGCGAGCACCAGCGCCGAAAGCAGGTCGCCGGCGAGCCCGTGCGCGACCTTGGCGATGAAGTCGGCGCTCGCCGGCGCGACGACGATCAGCTCGCGGTCGCGCGACAGCTCGATATGGCCCATATTGTCGGCAACGCGCGCGTCCCATAGATCGGTCCACGCCGTCTGCCCGGTGAGCGCCTGCATGGTCGCGGCGCCGACGAACCGCGTCCCCGCCCCGGTCAGCACCGCGCGTACGTCGCAGCCGGCCTTCACCAGCAGGCGCGCGAGCTCGGCTGCCTTGTACGCCGCAATTCCCCCGGTCAGTCCGAGCAGGATTCGCTTGCCTTTCAGTGTCATCGGGTCGCCGGCCAGGCGCGTTGAACGGAATGCAGGAATTCTAGGGGAATTCAGGGGGGGTCGCATGACGATCGCCGAATGGCCGGCCGCGGAACGCCCGCGCGAACGGCTGCTCTCGCTCGGCGCAGCGGCGCTGAGCGACGCCGAATTGATCGCGGTGTTCCTTCGCACCGGCGTGCGCGGCAAAAGCGCGCTCGATCTCGCGCGCGAACTCCTGTCCCGCTGCGGCGGCCTGTCCGGCCTTTTTGGTGCCGGACGCGCCCCCGCCGACGTGAGCGGCCTTGGTCCGGCAAAGGCGGCGCAACTCGCCGCAGTGCTCGAAGTCGCGCGGCGCTGTCTGTGCGAGGAACTGCGCGCGGGAAGCGCGCTCGCCTCCCCGGCCGCGGTGCGCGATTACCTGCGTCTCGCGCTTGGCGCCCGCGAGCACGAGGTGTTTGCCGCGCTTTTTCTCGACGCGCAGCACCGGGTGCTGCGGATCGAGGAGCTTTTCCGCGGCACGCTCACGCAGACGAGCGTCTATCCGCGGGAAGTGGTGAAGGCGGCGCTTGCCGGCAATGCCGCGGCGGTAATCTTTGCCCACAACCACCCCTCGGGCGTGGCGCAGCCGAGCCAGGCCGACGAGCTGCTCACGCGCCAGCTCAAGGAGGCCCTGGCGCTGGTGGACGTGAAAGTGCTCGACCATTTCGTCGTCGCCGGTAACCAATGCCTCTCGTTCGCCGAGCGCGGGCTGCTGTAGTTGTCTGGTACGAGATCTTCTTTCCGCGTACAATCCGCCCCTTTTCGCGAACATCCGGAGCCGCACATGTCCCGAGTCTGCCAAGTCACCGGCAAGAAGCCGATGAAGGGAAACCTGGTCTCGCACGCGAACAACAAGACGCGCCGCCGGTTCCAGCCGAACCTGCACTACCGCCGCTTCTGGGTCGAGAGCCAGAATCGCTGGGTGCGCCTGCGCGTCTCGACCGCGGGCCTGCGCAAGATCGACAAGGTCGGCGTCGAGGCGGTGCTCGCCGAGATCGAAGCGAAGAAGAAGGCCGCCTGAGGAGCCCTCCATGCGCGAGAAAATCAAGCTTGAATCCACCGCCGGGACGGGCCACTTCTACACCACCACCAAGAACAGGCGCTCGACGCCTGACAAGTTGGAAATCAAGAAGTACGATCCCAGGGCGCGCAAGCACGTCCTGTACAAGGAAACGAAACTGAAGTAGCCGCGCTACTCGACCTGCAGTTTCAGGCGTCGCAGGCGCGCGGTGCCGCCGCCGGTCTCTACCCCGTAGAAGGCGACTTCGTTGCGGCCGTTACGCAGGGAACTCTTCTGGATCATCGCGCTGTAGACCTCGACGGGCCCCTCGTAGATGGTCGGCATGACGGAGGCGATCCGCCCGTTTACGGCGGCCGCCACCAGGCGCGGTCCACGTTGATTGTCGCGAACCTTGTATCTCCCGGACAGGTGTACCGGCAACCTGGGACCGCTCAGGTCGGTCTGCTCCAATTCCCCGCTGAGGTCGGCGCCGATGCTGATGGCGTCGCTCGATTCGCCCGCCACACCGACCTCCTCGGGCCTGCGGCCGATCCATTCGCGGTGCGGCACGTAGAGCTGTAGCGGTTCGGCTCCGTCGCCAAACAGCTTGCGTGCGTTCCTCGCCTCATCGAGAAGGGCAGGGAAAATGTCGGCATTGTATGTCTTCACCTCCAGGTGCTTGCCGACCCGCCCGGGGTCGATGCACATGTGCCGAAAGCTGCTTCTGCGCGTGCGGCCGCTCGACTCAAACAGGTCGATTCCTTCAAACGGCACATCGGCGCCGATTTGGCCGCCCAGCGCGCCCACGATCGTGGGAACGATGTCGAGGGTCTGCACCGGGGTATCGACCACGCTCCCGTGCGTCTGCCGGGGAAGCTTGACGAACACCGGAACGCCGGTCGTAAACGGGTAGCTCCAACGGTCGGATTCGCGCCGGAGTAGATGCGGCCGGTGTGCCACGCCGTGATCCGCCGTGACGATCAACAGCGTGTCGTCGAACTGTCCGCTTTTCTTCATCGCGGCGGTGAATCGCCCGAGCACCGCATCCGTGAACTCCGTCTGCAAGGTATGCCGATAGTAGCTCTGGTGCACGTGCGCCGGCGCATCGGTCCAACGATGGGCGCGGCTGTCGAGTTCCTGAAGTCCGGTCAGGTCCGGATTTCCGTGATCGTAAACCTGGCCGCTGCGGGTGTATTCGTAGGGGTGATGCGGCAGCATCTGATGCACGACTTTCAGCCAGGGTTCCCGCGCGACCTCGAGCGCGCGCTCGACGTTCGCCGCGTGCAGGTTTCGATCGTAATACCTCACGTGGCGTGCGCGGTAGTCGTCATGCTGCATTTCATTCGCCGTCATCCAGAAGACCTTCAGGTCCGGCAGCAAGCGCGCCAGCCGCGGAGGCGCGGCGAGGTAGACATACGCGAGCGCGAGATGATGCGCAAAAAAGTCGAGACGGAATCTGGAGCGACGCGCACACAGATTCTCGGGACACATTTGCGTGATCGGCTCCCATGCCTCCATGTCGTGCATTCCGGAAAGAATCGTGAACAGGTTTACCGGATACGTGGTGTATCCAGGTCGCGCGGGCGTTGCGACCGGCATCCGCCCGGACAAGATCGCGGGTACCGCCAGTTCCGAATAGCAACCGACCGACGCGGCATTCCGGAACCACGTGCTTGTCGAGGCCAGCTCGGCGAACGCGGGAAAGCGTGTCGCATGAATCCCGCCCGCGGCATCCATGAGAGTCGAGACCGGAAGCTCATCAAAAATGACGACCAGGACATTGGGCGGCTTGCCCTCCGGGCGGGATGCGAAGGCGATTCCCGCGTGCGCCGCGGCGCTCTCGATCATCCGGTCCGTAATCTGCGACAACAGCGGATACGCCGCTGCCGGGGAAAGAATGCCGATGAAGGCAAAAAACAGAACCGCATTCGTGCTGATCCGGACCAGCACCGTGACGATCAGCGCTGCCGCACCCGCAATCGCAAGCGCAAGCGCCGGTCCAACCGGAGCATTCGATTGCCGCAGCAGTATCGCCGTGGCAAGGCAGGTCATTGCGGCCGTGAACAGCCCCTCGAGAGCAGCCGCGCCTCGACGCCGGAAGAAGCGGCGCAAGAGCGCGTACGCAGCGATCAACGCGGCAGGCGCGAAGTACAGAACCGCAAAAAACGCGATGATCTGGCGGTTCGTCATGCTGTGAAGGGTGAAGAACTCCGGCGTATCCACCAGCATGCCGTTCACCGGGATGATGACCGCGAGGGCGTACATTCCATACAGCGCGGCTGCGACCGTCGCGGTGGACGACACAGATCTCGGTCGGTTCATCGCTGGTGCATTCGGAGCGCGGAACCTCAGGGATGCGCCGCGTAGCGGTAGAGGGTGCGCCCGGAAGCAGTGATCACGGCCCGGTCGATAATCTCGGTGCGCTGGCGCAGCGCGTACTCGAATGACTCGGGCAGATAGTCGTCGAAGATGTCCCGGCGCGCAGCGAGCATCAGGCGCACGGCGGGGTCCGACTTCGGGACGAATTCGACCACCCCGGCCGGCGCCAGGCTGACGAGCCATGCGACCACCCGGTTCAGAGGCACATTGTGGGCGATCGCGAGGTGATGCACGATCGCGAGCGCGAGAAGCGCCGCCGCAGGGCCGCGGCTTCGAAGACCGCGGCGCTCGTGCTCGTCCCACCCCTGGTCGGGCGAAGGGTTCATGGCATCGAGCTGCAGCGGCAGGAAGCGCAGCCGGTCCGCGAGGGCTCGCCGGTACGCCCGTTCGATCGCTGCCGGGTCAAAATCGAAACCGACGACGTAATCGGCGCCGCACTCCAGCGCAAGCGATGCGTACACGCCGACGTTGCAGCCCAGGTCCCACAGCATTGCCGGCCTCGTAGCGGCGACGAACTTTCGGATGAACCGCTGCTTGTCATCCTCTTCCTGCGGCAGATAGGCGTGATCCTGCGTATAGTCGCCCCACGCCGTGACGGTGTGCCCGCGCGGTTCGAGCCGCTCGATCCAGCGCTCGAAGCCCCTGAGCAACGACACCAGCGCGGCGCGGGGAAAGGGTTTCCTCCTGGCATTCTCCAGTGCGCGCGTTGCCCGCTCGCGTTGCTCCACGGCAAAACGCCGGGCCCGCGCGGGGAGCACGACGTGCATGAGCATGTTCGGTGAGAGCTTGCGGTACCAGGGAAGGAGGGCGTCCAGATCGGCCGTATCGAGGCCGCGCAACGACCCCCTGTACCAGTGGTTGTGCAGGATCCCCAGCGTGCTTCGAAGCAGCAGCGGATTGAGGAACTGCTCGCAAAACTGGAGGTAGCCGTTCCAGTAGGAGCCCTCTTCGTATGGAACCAGGGAAAGAATGTCGATCAATACGGGGTTGGGCCCGACGAACTGGATGTTGTACGCGCTCGCGTCCGAAAGATGCATTCCGAATCGCAACGCTTCGAGCTGGACGAGAAGATGATGCAGCGCCGCGGCCTTCAAGGCCGGAAACGACCATTCAAACGGGTAGGACACGAAGGGCACCTTGGGGTGCTCGACCACGATGCCCGCCTCGCCGATTCCCCTGGGAACGCTGCCGGGACCCACTTCCGTGGTACCGACCACGAGGCCCCGGTCGATCAGGGACCGAAGGGCGCCCGAGGCTACGGCCTGCCGGTATGCCACCAGCCCTGCAGCGCCGATGCTGCGAAAAATCCGTCCATCCGCCTCAAACACATGGCCTGCCGGATCGCGAAATGAGCTGCGATCCGCACTGGCGGTTCCACTCATTTCCTGGCGCCCGTCTCGTCTTCCGTATGCCGTTCGCCATCCGCTCCTGCCGCCGGGATCCTCAGAACTGTGAATAACCTGCGGGTCAAGCCAACGATCTGTTTCCACCACGCGCGAACGGCGACCAGAATGCCGGCGATGACAGCGAGGACGCTTTGAACGATGATGCCGGCGGTCCCGGGATCGAGATACCCGTAGGCATCGGGTGCCGCGGCCAACAGGATGAACGCGGCGAGCGGCGATGTTCGGGAAGCCCGGGAAGCCCGAGACACCCGTTTCACGCGCCTTCCCTCGCGGGTCGGCTCAGGCGTAGCAGCGCAGCCGGCGCGAGAATTCTGCCAGCGGCCCGACGCCGCTTGCCTCGGCGCGCTGGCACCAGTCCTGGAGCTGGCGGACGAGTTGCTCCTTTGAAGCACTGGAGCGCTCCCACAGTGCAATCAGCTCATCGTGCATCGTAGTAGCGACGGCAAGCGCCCGCGATCCCTTGAGCGCCTCGGCCAGGCGCGCACGCTCCGCAGCGGTAAGCCTTTGCAGGCGCGACAGGTATTGCTTGAGCGGCTTGAGCGCCTCTGCCTGCTGCGGCGACCAGTGGCGCAGCCGCTCGAACTCCTCCGAGTAGGTGCGCTTCAGCGACTTGGCGTAGCGCTGCAGCACGTCGTAGCGGTTGGCGATCACCGCCTGCAAGGTCTGCGCGTCGCACACCGGCTTGGGCGCCTCGAAGCGCGGGGTCGGCGCGACCTTCTTCACCGTTGCGAAACCGAGCAGCTCGAGCGCGCGGATGTAGAGCCAGCCGATGTCGAACTCGTACCACTTCGACGACAGTCTCGCCGACGCCGGGAAGGCATGGTGGTTGTTGTGCAGCTCCTCCCCGCCGATCAGGATGCCCCAGGGAACGATGTTGCGGCTTGCGTCCGGCGCCGGCGTCTGCCAGCTGCGGTAGCCCCAGAAATGGCCGATGCCGTTGATCACGCCGGCCGCCCAGAACGGGATCCAGACGACCTGCACCGCAAAGATCGCGACGCCGGGGACGATCCCGAACAGCGCGACGTCGGCAAGTCCCATCAGCGTCAGACCGAAGACGCTGTATTTCGAATACACATTCCGCTCGAGCCAGTCGTCGGGCGTGCCGTGGCCGTAGCGCTCGATCGTGTCGCGGTTATAGGCCTCTTTCACGTACAGGAACACGCCGCCCCAGAGAACCCGGTTGATGCCGACGATCTGCGGGCTGTGCGGATCCTCGACGGTTTCGCATTTCGCGTGATGCTTGCGGTGGATCGCCGCCCACTCCTTGGTCACCATGCCGGTGGTTACCCAGAGCCAGAGACGGAAAAAATGCGACACCGCCGGGTGCAGATCCAAAGCGCGGTGCGCCTGGCAGCGGTGCAAAAAGATCGTCACCGCGGCAATCGTGACATGCGTGAAGCCGAGCGCGACGAGCGCGAGGCCCCACCAGGGCAGGTCGAACAGACCGGAAAACAGCATCTGAGGGTCTTGTAATCTCGTTATGAAGGCCGGCGGATTTTACGCGAATCCCCCTGCCGCGCAAGGCCATTTGCCGCAGCCGCGCCGGTTTAGTTCTGGGTTGTGCTTTGCAGCAGCGTAACCTCCCGTTGCGGAAAGGGAATTTCGATTCCCCGCGACCGAAACTCACGGAGGATCTCCACGCAGATGTCGGAACGGATGTTCTGGGTCCCGTTCTCCGGATCCTCGATCCAGAAACCGAGTTCGAGATCGATGCCGCTGTCGGCGAGGTTCGTCACGTGCGCTGTCGGCGCGGGTTTGCGAAGCGCGCGCGGCTGGCGCTGCGCGATTTCGACGAGGAGCTGCTGAACCGCGGGAATATCGGAGCCGTAAGCCACCTGCAGCTTCACCGCCAGGCGCACGCCTTTGTCGGTGTAGGAATGATTGAGCACCGTGGTAGTGACCAGCGTGTCGTTCGGGATGATCGCCTCGACACCGGTGAGAGCCCGTACGACGACGTAGCGCGTCGTGATCCGCGTCACCACGCCGTGCTGGCTGTCGGCGGTGATGACGTCGCCCAGGCGCAGCGACCGGTCGAGCAGGATGATGAAGCCCGAGACGTAGTTCGAGGCGATCTTCTGCAGCCCGAGCCCGAGCCCCACGCCGAGGGCGCCGCCAAAGACAGACAGCACCGTCAGGTCCACGCCCAGCAGGGGCAGCACCACGAGTACCGCCGCGACCAGCAGCAACGCCTTGCCCAGGCGCGCGAACACCGCGCGCAGGCTCGAGTGCAGCCCCTCGACCCGCATCAGCCGCGCCTCGAGCGCACTGCCTGCCCACAGCGCCAGCAGCAGCGTCAGAGCCACCCAGAATGCGACGGTACACAGCGTCCAGAGCGACAGCCTCTGTTTGCCGAACGCGATCTGCGCATCCTCCAGCCAACCTATGATCTCGGGAAGGAGCCCCGTCAGATGCAAAGCGTAGGCGGCCCATACCAGCGTTGCGATCGCGCGCTCGAAGGCGTCGAGCCAGCCGCCGCGGGCGAACGCGAGCCGCAGCAGGTAAACCGCGAAGCGGATCCCGCCGAGCGCGCCGAACAGGGGGATTGCGACCGAAAGCAGGTTTGTCTTGTGCCATTGTCCCAGCACCGCGCGGCCCGCCAGCAGAAGCAGCATGGCTGTGAGAGGAAACAGCACCCGGCGCAGTGCCGCGGCGCCGTGCTTGAGCGCCGACGGGCTTTCCTCGGGCGCGCGCCAGCGCAGGACGTTCGCAAGCCACCAGGCCGCGAGCAGGCACAGCGCGAGGACCGCGATCTGCCACAGGATGTTCGGGTCCTGAAAATCGACCCACAGCTCGCGCAGCAGCCGCCCCGCTTCGTTGTCGTCCATCATCCATGTCTAGTTTATCAATCATGCGATTCGTTCTCGTGGTCTTTGCGCTCGCCGCGTCGACGGCGCAGCCGGCGCCGCTGGATCGGCGTTTCGGCACGATCGGCCTGCGCGTTCTCTGGTAGCGCTATCGGCGCACGAACGCGGCGGCGAAAAACCCGTCGGTCCCGTGCACCTGCGGCCAGAGCCGCAAGCACTGCGATGACTCCAGGGGGATGCGCTGTGCTGCGAGCAGCTCCCCGCACGAAAGCGGCGCGAACTCCGGGTGCGCTGCGGCAAACCGGTCTGCGACCGCATCGTTTTCTTCGGCGAGCAGACTGCAGGTGGCGTACACCAGGCGCCCGCCCCGTGCCGCGAGCCTGGACGCGGCCGTGAGGATGCGAAACTGCTGTTCCGCCAGCGCCGCGATCCGCTCCGGCCCGTAGCGCCATTTGAGATCCGGATTGCGCCGCAGGGTGCCGAATCCGCTGCAAGGCGCGTCTACGAGCACGCGGTCGAGCTTGCCCGCCAGCCGCTTTGCGCGGCTGTCACCCTCGCTGGATAGCACAAGCCGGTGAATGTTGGAAACGCTGGCGCGCGCCGCGCGGGGGGCGAGTGCCGCAAGCCGCTTCGCCGAAACATCCATCGCGTACACGCGACCCGTGCCGCGCATCAGCATCGCGATTGCAAGCGTCTTGCCGCCCGCTCCGGCGCAGAAATCGGCCACCATTTCGCCGCGTCGCGGCCCGAGAAGATACGCGAGTAGCTGGCTGCCTTCGTCCTGCACCTCGATCAGCCCGGCCGCAAACAGCGGATCGCGATTCACCGGCGGCCGCCCCTCGAGCCGGATGCCGGACGGCGCGTACCGCGTTGGCGCCGCGGCCAGTCCCCGGGAGGCGAGTTGGGCCAGCGCCGCGTCGCGCCCGATGCGTGCGAGGTTCACGCGCAGATCGAGCGGCGCCGGATTGAGCAGCCCGCGCGCGATGAGCATCGCCTGCGTCTCGCCGTGCTCGGCGACAAGCCGCTCCCAGAGCCAGTCGGGCAGATCGGCCTGCACGGCCGCCGGCATGCGCTCGCTCGCCGCGGCGCGCACGCGCGCAACAAGCGCAAGCTCGGTCTCGGTCAAGGCGCCCTCAAGGGCACGGGCCGAAAGCCCATGCACGCGCGCCAGGGCCGCAATCGCGAGCGACCGCGGCGCGACGCTGCCCGCTGCGGCTTCCAGCGAGCGCCGGCGGCGTAACACCGCGTAGGCGGTCTCCGCGACGAACGCACGGTCGCGCGAGCCGAGGTTGCGATGCCTGCGAAAATACGCCGACACCGCCTGGTCGGCGGGACGGTCAAGATGCGTCAGTTCCGCCACGAGCGCTTCCGCGTGGCCCAGCAGCGTGGCAGTCGCTTTCACTGCGCCGGCGGCGCAAGGCCGGGATTCACGGCGCGCGGATGCGCACCGCAACCTGGTCGAGACGGGTGCCGTCCCTTTCGGTGACGAGGATGCGCACCGGGAGATACGACCTGTCGGCGGCAAGCCAGAGTTCGGCGCCGCGATCCTCGGGGTGCTCCTTTTTCTTGACCAGCTTCAGCGCGTCGAATTCACCCGCGGGGACGCGGATTCGCTCCCGCCCCGCAGTGCGGTAGACGTAGGTGGTTACGCGCCTGCCATCGGCAACGTTCACGACCGATTCGGCCCGGGGCGGCGCAAACGCAAAGTTCCAGATGAAGCTCAGCCGGTCCTGCTGCCTGAGCGCCGACGCCGCCGTGCCGGGGTCGAACGCGACCCTCCTCGGATCCCGACCGGGGCGGTGGTCCTCGAACTCGGCGGGATGCAGCCCGTCCGCGGCGACCGCGCCGCGGCTTGCGCGCCTGGCGTCGCCGCGCAGCGCGTACATGCCCTTTCCCTTCCACGACTCCTCCAGGCGGTAGCGCCGGCCGTCATGTTCGAGACGCCCCGTGACTTCCGCCACCGCCGTGCCGTTGCGCGCCACCTCGTAGGCGATCTCGACACGCTGCGGCGGCGCTGCCTGCGCGGACAACGCAAGCGCAAGGACTGCCGCGCATCCCGGCGCGGCGCCCTTACTCGCGATCGGAATAAACCAGTTGCGCATCATTCCCCAGAACGCGCACGACGCCGTTTTCGATGACCAGCCGGCCTTCGAGGAACCAGCGGATTGCGCGCGGATACACCTGATGCTCCTGCCGCAGGACGCGCGCGGCGAGCGTGTCCGCGGTGTCGCCCGCCCGCACCGGCACGGCCGCCTGGACGATGATCGGACCATGGTCGAGGTCCGCGGTGACGAAGTGCACGGTGCAACCGTGTAATTTCACGCCCGCCGCGAGCGCGCGCTCGTGGGTGTCGAGACCCGGAAATGCCGGCAGCAGCGACGGGTGGATATTCACCAGGCGTCCCGCGAAGCGCTCGACGAAGCCGGAAGTGAGGATGCGCATGAATCCGGCGAGCGCGACCAGTTCTGGCGCGAACCGGTCGATGTCGGCGGCAAGCGCCGCCTCGAAACGTTCACGGGACGCATAACCCCTGTGCTCCACGACCCGCGTCGGCACGCCATGTCGCGCGGCTATTTCAAGCCCCCTCGCGCCGGCCTCGTTACTGATCACGCCGGAGACTGCCACGCCGGCTCCGAGAATCGCCTGCAGGTTGCTGCCGCGGCCGGAAATGAGGACGACGACCGACATCGCCTCGAATGGTAACAGGCGGGATCAATAAAGCCGTTTGACGCGATAGCCGTCCTGCTCCAGAAGGGCGAGCACGCCCTTGGGGCCGTACAGATGCATCACCCCGAGCGCGACGAACGCGCTGCCCTTGCGGACCTGGCGCTGCATGCGGAAGGCCATCACTACGCTGCGATCGTATACCACGCGCTTCGTGAGGTCCGCGTGGTGCACCGCGATTTGCGGATGGCGCGCGGTGAACTCCTGCTGGATGCGCCAGATCGCCGCCAGATCGCGCGCAACGTATGCCTGGAGCGTCTGCTCCGCCATCGCCACCAGTTCCTCGCGGTGCGCGAGCGCATGCTTGAGCAGCGCAACCTGCGACTCCATCGGGAATTCGTCGAACACGAACACCTGCTCCTCGACGCCCTCCATCTGGTACACGGGAATGCGCCGCACCCGCGCCCGTGCGTACAGCTGTGCGTCGGGCGACAGGCCCTCCCCGGACTGCGGGTTGCGCAGGTTAAGGAGCACACCCCACGGCTTGAGCTTGTTGATGAAATCCCGGCTCAGGCCGACGGGCATGAGCGCCTCGAGCACGCGGGCGAAATCCTCGAGCCCGATTTTCCCGTCAAGCGTCTGCCGGTCGAGAAACATCGCCGCCTCGAGAAAGCGTTCCTTGCCGTAGTCGCCCGCGACGTACTCCACCGTGAGCGAACGCGCCCCGTCGAAGGCCTTGCGCACGGGCGCGGGCAGCTCGGCGAGCCGCGCGTCGGCGACGTGCAAGGTTCCGTAGATGTGGCTCGGCGCGCCGCCGGCCTTGGTGACCTGCCAAAGCACGCCCCTCGCGAAGCGCTCGCCTGCGGACAGGTTCGCCGCGAACGCGAGCGTCAGCAGCGCGAGCAGGATGCGTCCCGTCATCGCTGCGGGATGACCCAGAGGAACACCTCGTGCGAAAAATCGCCCACCCGGACCTGCGCCGCGTCGAGCGGCGCCCAGCCCGGGATGCCGAACTGGTGCGAAACGACGCGCGCGCCCGGCCGGAGTTCGGCGAGAAGCTTCGGCCGCAGCTTTGCATTCAGTTCCGGAAGCAGATACAGCGTGACCACCGTCGCCTCCGAGAAGTCGGCGCGGAACAGGTCCTGCACCGCGAACCTCACCCGGTCGGCGATACCGGCGCGGCGGGCGGCCGCGGTTGCCTCCTCGATCCGCAGCGGGTCGATGTCGATGCCGACGCCGCGAGCGCCATGGCGCTGCGCCGCCGCGATTACGATACGCCCGTCGCCGCAGCCGAGGTCGTACACCACGTCCGCCGGTCCCACCTTGGCAAGGCGCAGCATCTCCTCCACGACCTCGCGCGGAGTCACCACGTACGGCACGTCCAGTTTCAATCCCGGCGTCGAGCAGCCGGCGGTTGCCGCGGCAGCGAGCGCGGCACCGAGAAACCGTCTGCGCTTCAATTTTGCGGTCCGATCATCTTCTCGGGCCGCACCCAGATATCGAACTGCTCGGCGGTAACGTAGCCAAGCGCAAGCGCCGCCTGCCTGAGCGTGGTCCCCTCCCGGTGCGCCTTCTTCGCGATCTCCGCCGCGCGATCGTATCCGATCCGCGGCGAGAGCGCGGTGACGAGCATCAGCGAGCGCTCGACCAGCTCGCCGATGCGGGCCTGGTTCGGCGTGATGCCGCGCGCGCAGTGCTCGTCGAAACTCGCCATGCCGTCCGCAAGCAACCGGGCGCTTTGCAGGAAAGCGTGGATCAGCAGGGGTTTGTACACGTTGAGTTCGAAATTGCCGGAGGCGCTGCCGATGTTCAACGCAACGTCGTTGCCGAAAACCTGCGCGCACGCCATGGTCAGCGCCTCCGCCTGGGTCGGATTGACCTTGCCGGGCATGATGGAGCTGCCGGGCTCGTTTTCCGGGATCGAAATCTCCCCCAGTCCCGAGCGCGGGCCGGAGGCAAGCCAGCGCACGTCGTTGGCGATCTTGCTCAACGTGCCGGCAAGCGTCTTGAGCGCGCCGTGCGCGAAGGCGAGCCCCTCGTGGCCGGCGAGCGCGGCAAACTTGTTCTGCGCCGAGACGAACGGCATTCCGGTCGCCTGCGCCAGTTCGCGTGCAACGCGCTCGCCGAATTCGGGGTGGGCGTTCAGCCCGGTGCCGACCGCCGTGCCGCCGATCGCCAGCTCGTACAGGCCCGGCAGCGCCGCCTCGATCGCCCGGCGCGCCTGCCCGAGCTGCGCCACGTAGCCGGAAAACTCCTGCCCCAGCGTGAGCGGGGTCGCGTCCTGGAGATGCGTGCGCCCGATCTTGACGATTCCGGCAAAGTCATCGCGCTTCCCGGCGAGCGTGCGTGCAAGCTCCCCGGCGCGCGGAATCACGCCGTCGCGCAGCGCGCGCGCCGCGGCGATATGCATCGCGGTCGGGAATACGTCGTTCGACGACTGGCCGAGATTGACGTCGTCGTTCGGGTGCACGAGGCGGCGTTCGCCGCGCCCACCGCCGAGGAGTTCGGAGGCGCGATTGGCGAGCACCTCGTTGACGTTCATGTTGCTCTGGGTGCCGGAGCCGGTCTGCCAGACGAGCAGCGGAAACTCCTCGTCGTGGCGTCCGGCAATCGTCTCCTCGGCGGCGCGGGCGATCGCGTCCGCCTTGTTCGCGTCGAGAACGCCGAGCGAGGCGTTGACGCGTGCCGCGCAGCGCTTGACCAGCGCAAGCGCCTGCACCAGGGCGAGCGGCATGCGCTCGGTGCCGATGCGGAAATGGCGCCGGCTTCGCTCGGTCTGCGCCCCCCACAGGCGTTCGGCCGGAACCTCGATCGGGCCGAAGGCGTCGCGCTCGATTCGTGTGCCGCTCATCGCGGCAGTCAGTTTACTTCTTGAGCAGGCTGCGCAGCATCCACGCATTCTTCTCGTGGATGTCCATGCGCTGCGTGAGGAGATCGAGCGTCGGCTGGTCGTTCGCCTCTTCCGCGAGCGGCAGCACCTCGCGAGCGGTGCGCACCAGGGACTCCTGGGCGTCGATCAGCAGGCGCACCATCTTTTCCGCCCTGGGCACGCCGTCGGTTTCCTTGATGCGCGCGAGCTTCACGTACTCCTTGTAGGTGCCGGGAGCGTAGTGCCCGAGCGCCCGGATGCGCTCGGCGACGAGGTCGATCGCATTCCAGGCTTCGGTGTACTGCTCCATGAACATCAGGTGCAGCGTCTGGAACATCGGACCCTCGACATTCCAGTGGAAGTTGTGCGTCTTCAGGTAAAGCAGGTAGGTGTCGGCGAGCACCCGCGACAGCCCCTGCGCGATCCGGGCGCGGTCCCTGGCGTTGATTCCGGTATTCAGAGCCATGTCGAACTCCTATCCGTCTGCTATTGGTGATGAGGGAAGTCTATAACCAAGCCGGATTGCAGCGCCAACGAGTTCTTCCAATTGCGGCGATGGAGCCGGACTATCCGAAGCGGACTCGCTCCCCGCTCCTGCGCACCGCGATCATTGCTCGGCCCGGCGTTCCTCGATCTCCCTGCGCACCTGCGCCATGTCGAGCGCCTGTGCCTGCGCAAGCACCTGTTCGAGCGCCGACGCGGGCAGCGCTCCCGCCTGCTGGAAGAGAATGACCTTTTCGCGGAACAGCATCAGCGTCGGGATCGAGCGGATACTGAAAGCGCCGGCCAGCTCCTGTTCGTCGTCGGTATTGACCTTGCCGAACAGCACGTCGGGATGCGCTTCAGATGCCTTCTCGAAGATCGGCGCGAACCCGCGGCACGGTCCGCACCACGCCGCCCAGAAGTCCACGATCACGATCGGATGGTCACTGACGGTTTGTTCGAAATTGTCGCGGGTGAGCTGTACGGTGGCCACCCAAATTCCCTTGACGAAAAATGGCAGTGTACCCTTGGCGGTCCATGTATATCGGACGCTTCGCACCTTCGCCGACAGGGCCTTTGCATTTCGGTTCGCTTGTCGCGGCGGTTGCCGGTTGGCTTGACGCGCGCGCGGCGCGGGGGAAGTGGCTGGTTCGCATCGAGGACCTCGACCAGCCGCGCATGCAGCCAGAAGCGGCGGGCACTATCCTGCGGCAACTGGAAGCCCTCGGCCTGGAATGGGACGGTCCCGTTCTCCATCAGAGCGCGCGCCTCGATCATTACCGTGCCGCGCTGGAGAAGCTCCAGCGTGCCGGGTCGGCGTACTGGTGCGGGTGCAGTCGGAACGAGATCGCGGATTCGGCCACCCGCTTCGGGAGCGAGGGCGGAGCGACCCCGGCGCGCGCTCGCGCGCGCGTCTATCCCGGCACCTGCCGTACCGGCCTTGCGCCCGGCAGGCAACGGCGCGCCGTGCGGGTGCGAACGGGTGGCGAACCGATTCGCTTCGGCGACCGGCTGCAGGGGGAGATTCTGCAGTCGGTGGAGCACGAGATCGGCGACTTCGTCATCTTTCGGGCCGACGGACTTTTCGCCTACCAGCTCGCGGTCGTGGTGGATGATGCGGCTCAAGGGGTCACTGACATCGTGCGCGGCGCCGATCTTCTCGATTCGACTGCGCGCCAGATCCTGCTCCAGCGCCTGCTCGGTCTGCCCACGCCCCGCTACCTCCATATCCCGGTGGCGGTGAATGCGGACGGCGAAAAGCTCTCCAAGCAAACACGCGCACCTCCGGTCACGCCGCGCCGCCCGGCCGAGGCGCTCGTCGAGGCGCTCGCATTTCTAGGGTTCGCCGGCGCCCCGGCGCCCGCGGGCGTGCGCGAAGTCCTCGCCTGGGCGTGCAAGCACTGGGCCGTGCGCCGTATTCCCGCGGTGCGGGCCGCGCTTTGGGTCCAGGGTTTGCCTGTGGAGCCCTAGATTTGCCCTCTTCGCCCGCGCGGGCTACTATCCCTAGTAGCCGGGGCAAACCCGCTCAGAGGGAGACGGATCCAGTTGAGAGTGACGGCGGGCGCAATGGGTCGATCAGGCGGTCTTCTGGCTCGCGGCTGCGGCCGCGTCCCGAATTCCGGCCGTCGCGGTTGCGATCTGCGATTCGGTGAGGCGCACCGCCTGCTCGGTGGCCTGTGCGCCCATGCCGAATGCCGCGTAGCCCGCCTGCATGAGCGACTTGATCGCCGCCGACACGGGCTCCGCGCCCGGCGGCAGGCCCTCAAGCATCTTGCCAAGCCCGTCGTTCATCTGCGCCGCCTGCTCCTCGATGCGCCGCAGGACCTCGCGCTGGCCGTGACCCGCCGCCTCGAGATGCCGGCTCCAGAAGCCGAATGCAAGTTCAAACTGATGATTGGCGAATCGCGCCTGAGCGGCAAGCAGGTCGTTGAGGCAATTGGCCGCCGTAATGCCCTTGCACAGTTCGGCGTGCTGTGTAATCGCTTCGCGGACCGCCTCCAGCTGACGGGTGCGCAGGCGTTCGGCTTCGCCGAGCATCGTGGCGGCGAGATTGGCAAGACCCTCCAAGCCCGTACGGTAGGCGGTGAAGAATTGCTCCTCTGGGTTCGACATCGTGGCCTCCTCGGGTAGCCGGCGCGAAAAATCAATATACGCCGCCCGGGTTCGCGGGAACAGGGGCGCGAGACCGGCTTTGATTTCACTCAACCATTTCCCGGGACGGGCGTTCATTGAATCGGTGCAACGGAATCCGGCGGAGTGACGCATGGGTCAGGTCGTAAAGCTCGGAGAGCGCAGGGCAAAACGCGTCGCGGCCCGGGGCGCATCCCCCCGACTGCTAGGTGAGCAGACGTATTTCTGCATGAACTGCGACACCGACCGGTTCCTGCTCTACCCCGATGGGCGCGTGCAATGCGCGCAGTGCGGATCGCTGATGGAAAACCTGCACATCGCGGACGACGCCGCCGTCGCCGAACCGTGAACTCGGTCTCTTAGCGGCGCTGCGGGATCACGACGGTCCCGAGGGCGCCGAGAATCAGCAGCATCGCGCCGTACTCGTGCCAGCTCGGCCGCTCGCCGAGAAAAAGCATTCCGGAAATCACTCCCACGACGGGGATGAGCAGCATGCTGAGCGCAAACACCGTGACCGAAACCGAGGTCGCGATCTTGATCCACGCCCAATGCGCCCACGCGAAGGCGACGAATACGTTGTAGGCGATCGCGAGCCAGGCCTCGAGGCTGATCGGCGGGTGCCGGCCGAGGTCAGCGATCGCCGCCACCAGGACGATCGGAACGCCGCCGATCAGCATCATCCAGGCGGTAAAGACGCCGACCGGCACGGAGACCGGGAACTTCTTCTGCAGCACGGTGCCGATCGCCCAGGTGAGGGCCGCGCCGAGCACCAGCAGTACGCCGACGGGAGCTGCCTGCAGCGTGGAGACCTGTTCCGCGAGAAGCAGGGCGAGACCTGCCATTCCCAGGGCGATCCCGACCAGCTTGCGGCCGTTCATTCGTTCTCCCAGCAGCCAGACCGAAAGCGGAATCGCCCACACGGGCATCGTGTAGGCGATGATCGCCGCGCGGCCCGATGGAATCATCGACACGCCGTAGGCGACCAGAATGTTCCAGCACGTGATGTTGAGGAAGGCAAGCACGGCGAGACGACGCCACTCGGCGCGCGGCACCGCGAGCGGCGTCCGGATCGCGCGGAGCACTGCAAACAGGATCGCTGCGCCGCCCGCGAGGCAGAAGGTGCGGAACGTCCACGGCGACACCTCGCTCAGCGATACCTTCATCGCCGTCCAGTTGAATCCCCAACCGAGCGTCAGCCCGGCAAGGATCCACCACAGCCTGCGCGGCAGTTGTTCCTGTGCGCTCTCGCTCACTGCGATGCGAGCGATTGCCGCAGCGCCGCGGCGTGCGCTTCCGGAGCGACCATGCCGAACTTCTCGCCGAGAAGGAGCTGCAGGTAGGCGACGTCCGAATTGTGCAGCTGCGGGTGCAGGTAAAAGCGCGGCAGCAGGTGCGCCGTCAGCCAGTGGCGCCCGGCGCGATTGCCTTCAGCCTCCGGGAGCAGCGTCAGGTTGAAGGCCCATTGTCCGAGCCGCGCGTAGGCGGCGGCCACCCGCGAAAGAGTGCCGGCAAACGTCTCGATCTCAGGGTCGCTGCATTCGCCGAGCGTGCCTCGGCCAGCAAACGCGGCCTGCGCATTGCCGAGCATGCCGATCGGGCACCAGGGCACCCACCATGCAATCGTGCCGGCTTCCAGCACCATGCGTCTGCCGTCGCACCGCTCTGCCTCGAGCAGCGCCTCCGCATAGGGAACGCCCTCGCGCTCGAGAAAGCGCGACTCGGCCTCGAGCTCGCGCCTCAGCGCATTGCCGGGTGTGTCGGTGACGATCACCTGCATGTGCGGATGGACCTGCGAGGCCCCCGAGGGCGGCATGTAATTCCACGTCACGATTCCCCAGGCGTCGCGACCCTGCACCGTTGCCGCTGCTTCCCGTATGAAATCGCGCGCGAGCTTGAGCGCATCGGCGATCATCGCCGCCGGTAACGCCTGCATCGGCACGAAGTGCACGCGCGACATCGCGATGATCGCGGACACGTCGTCGTACGGGAACAGATTCGGAAACAGTACCGCCTCGCCGCGCCGCATGCGCCCGCCCGTGACCAGCGCATCCGGATAGCGGGGCGTAATCGAATCGATCCGCTCGGGGCAGAACGGGCAGTTCGCGCGCGTGCTCTCGACGATTCCCGTCAGGTCCGGGACCTGGCGCGGCGGAAAGGCGAAGTGGCAGATGCGCGCCGTTTCGCCGGTGAGGGGGTCCTCCCGCACTTCGCTCTCGATTTCCGACAACGCGAAATCTCTGCGCGGGTCGTGAATGCGGGCAGATTTCCGGTTCGTCCGGTATTCGATGCGCGGCGCCGGTCGCCCTGCAACGCGGCGATGCTGCGCCTGGTGCCGCTCGATCGCCTCCAGCACCGCCGGGATCCCCTCGCCGGTCGTCGCCACCGTGCGCACAACCGGCGGTTTCCAGCCCGCCGTCTTGCGAAGCGCGAGCATCGCCAAAAGCGCGCTCTCGGCGCGCGCTGCGTGCGGGAAATCGGCCTTGTTGACCACGAAAACGTCTGCGATCTCGAATACGCCGGCCTTGATCGCTTGCACGTCGTCGCCGAGGCCCGGCGTGCACAGCACGAGCTTGGTATCCGCCTGAGCCGCGATCTCGACCTCGGACTGGCCGGCACCGACGGTTTCGACGATCACGACGTCGAAGCGCGCCGCATCGAGCACCTCGATCACGGCACGCGTGGTGCGCGTGAGCCCGCCGAGATGCCCGCGCGAGGCAAGCGAGCGGATGAACACGCGCTCGTCGGCCTGGTGCTCGGCCATGCGGATGCGGTCGCCGAGCACCGCGCCCCCGCTGATCGGACTGGAGGGGTCCACCGCGACGACCGCCACGTGCCTGCCGCGCGAGAGATACTCCTTGATGAGCGCGTTGACGAGCGTCGATTTGCCCGCGCCCGGCGGCCCGGTGACCCCGAGAATCCGTGCGTGTCCCAGGCGTCCCTCGATCCCGGCGCGGATCGCCGCAGCGTCCGCGCTTTCGTTCTCGACCGCGGAAATTGCGCGCGCGATCGCGCGCCGGTCGCGCGCGCAGATTCGTTCCACCCAGCCGGTCTGCGCCGTCACTGCGCCGCTACACGACGGTGAGCGGCTGGCCGAAGCCGAGTTCGCGCCGGAGCCGCGCACAGACCTCGCCGTGCGTGGCTCCCGCCTCGATCGCCTCGACGACCTGCGCGAACAGGTTTCCCCCGCCCTGCGCGGCGCGTCCCAGTTCGCCCAGCGCACGCTCGACCGCCTGCCCCGAGCGCCGGGCCTTGAATTCAGCGAGCCGGACGAGTTGCGCTTCGATGCGCCGGCGATCCGGATACCCGAGCGCGCGGTACTGCGCCGCGTCCTCGTCGATCCGGTAGGCATTGACGCCGACCACGGTTTGCTCGCCGCTCTCGACGCCTTTCTGGAACGCGAGCGCAGAGTCTCCGATCATCCGCTGCACGACGCCTTTTTCCACGGCGGCGTACATCCCGCCCGCGGCCTCGATCACCGCCATCGCCTCTTCGATCCGCCGTTCCATTTCCCCGGTCAGCGCTTCGACGTAATACGAGCCGCCGAGAGGGTCGATCACATCGGTGAGATGCGCCTCTTCGCGCAGGATGTTCTGCGTGGCCACCGCCATGCGCGCCGCTTCGGCGCTCGGCACCGAGAACACCTCGTCGTAACCGTCGGTGTGGAGCGATTGCAGGCCGCCGAAGATCCCGGCGATGGCCTGCGCGGTAACGCGCGCAAGGTTGTTGAGGGGCTGCTGGCGCGTGAGATCCACACCCGAGGTCTGGGCGTGGAACTTGAAACGCCACGACCCGGGATTCCGGGCAGCGAGGCGTTTCCTGCACAGCCTCGCCCAGATCCGCCTTCCGGCGCGGAACTTCGCAACCTCCTCGAAGAAGCTGATGGAAATATCGAAAAAGAACGTGAAGCGCGGCAGGAAACTGTCCGGGTCCATGCCTCGCGCCAGGCAGTCCTCCGCGTACTGCAACGCCGACGACAGCGTGAACGCCATCGCCTCGGCAGGCGTCGCACCCGCCTGCTGCATGTGCTGGCCGACCACGGAGAGCGGATTCCAGCCGGGCAGATGCCGGTTCGCGAATGCGACGTGGTCGACGAGGATCCGGCGCGCACCGGGAAGGGCAAGGCGGAAAAACATGTGGTTGGCGACGTAATGCGAAATGCAGTCGCTCTGATTCGAAGTGCCCGCGATCTGCGACCATGGAATCGCGCGGCGCCTCGCGACCGCAAGCAGCATCGCCAGCAGGGTGAACGGCGACGGGTCGTTGAGCGCGCAGGAAAGCCGCTCCAGCGGCACGCCTTCGAGCGCGCGTTCCATGTCTTCCACGGTGTTGATGACGGTGCCGCACGTGCCGAGAAGCTCGACCTCCACCTGGTCGGCGTCATAGCCGCGAAATACGGAATTGCACGGGATCAGCGAAATCGCGGTTGCGCCGTGGGCGAGGATGTCCCTCAGGCGCGCGTTGTAATCTTCGGGCACGCCGAGCCCGATCAACTGCCGCTGCGTCCATGAGCGGCCCCGGTGCATCGAAGCGTAAATTCCGCGCGTGTAGGGATATTCCCCGGGAAAACCGAGTTCGTCGAGGAAATTCACGCCTGACCAATCGCGCGGCGAGTAGAGGGGCTTGATCTCGATCCCCGAGCGATTGACGACCCGTTTCGCGACGGCCGGCGTCGCGTCGAACGCGGCCCGCCAGCGCTGATCTGCCTGCTCGAACCCCGCGTGCGGCAGGGCTCCCGGGGCCGGTTTGTTCATGTTCGGGCTCCTGTCCGCAGACCGCGCGCCTTCGCGGTCAGCCCGCGGATTTCCAGCGCGATCTCCTCCAGCGGCGCTCCGGGGTGGAAAATGCGCGCGACCCCCGCATCGAGCAGCAGCCGCTCGTCGCCCGGCGGCACGATTCCTCCGACCACCACCTGAACGTCGCCCGCGCCGGCCCCGTGCAGCGCAGCCATGAGTTTCGGCACCAGAAGGTGATCCGTGGCGAGCGACGAAATTCCAATCACATCTGCATCCTCCTCGATGGCGAGCTTGACGACCGCGGGGATGCCCTGCCAGGGCGGCGTATAAACGACCTCCATGCCGGAATCGCGCAGGAACGCGGCAATGACGCGGCTGCCGCGATCGTGGCCATCGAGGCCGACCTTGGTCACGATCACCTTCGGCGGCGGGTTCGCACTGCCTGCAGCCGCGATCCGTGAGCGATCAGGCATGCTGGGCCTCCTTGAGCATCGTGACGAACTTGCGGGCGAGGCTTTTGGGCGTTTCACGGCGCCGCGGGCGCGCCTTGGGCGCGCCGGCCCCGTCTTCGGAGAACCAGAAGCGCGACCAGTTGAGCGCGCCGAGCAGCATCAGGCGGAAAATTCTCCTGTCCGTATCCGCGGGGAGCGGCAGCGCAACCAGCAGTTCGCGAAACTGCTCCTCGTAGTCGGACCGCAGCGCCTTCAGCCGCGTCGCGGCCCCTGGCACGTCGGACGGCAAGACACGCACCAGAACCTGGGCATAGTCGCTGTTGCGCAGCACGGTCTCGAGGTGGGCTGCGCATGCGGCTTCCAACCGCGCCCAGGGCTCCCCCGGGTGCGCCAGCGCGGCACGCACCGCGTCCCGCAGTTCGCGCACGCCCGCCTGGTACACGGCCACAAGCAGATCCTCCTTCGCCGCGAAGTGGTAATAGAGGGAACCGGGGAGCATGTCGCAATCCTCGGCGATGTCGCGCATCGACGTCGCCGAGTAGCCCTTCGCGGCGAACAGCCGCGCCGCGGCATCGAGCACCTCCGGCAGACGGTTGTCCGAGCGGGTCGTTCTGAGGAGTCGAGCGTTCAAGGCCGGGTACAAAACAAATGATTGTTTGCTTTATAGCACTGCCTCGGGAAGCGCACCAGCAGCAAGCAATCGGTTCCGCCAAGGCCGCCGGCGGCGGAGCGTTTCATACGCCGCCAATTGATTCCGTGCAACGTTCTGAAACGATTTGTGCAATACATCAAGCACTTATGCTGCTACGCAGAAAGTTCTTGACTTCTAAGGAGATGGAATTAGAATTTCAATTGCTGCGGCGCAGCATTGTAAAGACGGATACCCAATTCATTTTTGTCGACAGGAGATTCAAATGTACGTGACACCTGAGCAGATTCAAACGGCCAACAAGGCCAATGTGGAGGCGCTGTTGTCGGTGGCCGCCACGCAGTTTGCGGCGCTGGAAAGGCTCGCGAGCCTGAACGCCAGCGCGGTGAAGGGCGCCTTTGAGGATTCGCTCGCCAATACGCGGGCGCTGGCTTCAGCCAAGGACGTGCAGGAGTTCATCAACCTGCAAAGCTCCTTTGCCCAGCCCGCGCTGGAAAAGGCCATTGCCTACTCCCGGAGCGTCTACGAGATGGCCACGCAGACCAATGCGGAGTTCTCCAAGATGGCCGAGAAGCGCGTCGCGGAGTGGAACGAGAACTTCGTGTCGCTCCTGGACAAGGCGGTCAAGAACGCCCCCGCGGGGTCCGACGTTGCGGTGAGCGCGGTCAAGCAGATGATCGCCGCCGCCAACTCCGCCTACGACAACCTCACCAAGG
>Ga0209640_10000977_pt1 | contig 23501 bp, 28 predicted proteins | sample RifCSP10_1_FD_184018 | JGI IMG/M metagenome (GOLD analysis project Ga0209640, IMG submission 184018) | Soil microbial communities from Rifle, Colorado - Rifle CSP2_sed 10_1 (SPAdes) (version 2) | ecosystem: Environmental > Terrestrial > Deep subsurface > Rock core/Sediment | place: Rifle... | reverse complement strand
TCGTGCGCGGCCTTAGTCGTCCGCGACCAGGACCAGGTTGGCGGTGACGGACAGGACGCCGCCGGTCCTCTGGCTGGGCGAAGCCGCCGCCGAGGCGACGACAATCGCGGCGAGAAGCGCGCAACCGAGAACGGTGAGCAACCGCATGGCTCGAGGCTCAGTATCGAGATCCGGCGTGTGCCGTCGATCAGAAGGCTGTAAGGAGACTGTATGCGAGACGGTCGCACGCGTCATGCCGGCCGTCACGCGTGCGTCAGCAGGAGCGTGACCACCGAGGCTCCGTAGAGGCTCAGGAGGACGAGGCCGCGGCCTCGGCCGAGCACGGGCCGGGGCAACGGGAGCACCATGAGGACGAGGGCGATCCCGAACGCGAGGCTCACGGCGATCTCGGACCAGTCGACCCGGAAGGGGTCGATGAGCACGACGAGCGGCACGATCAGGGCACCGTTGAAGACGTTGCTCCCGAGGATCGTTCCCAGGCCGATCTCGTCGTGTCCGCGGACGCGGGCGATCACCGCCGTCGCGACCTCCGGGACGGACGTTCCGACGGCGACGAAGACGACGCCGACGACGAACGAGTCGAGACCGAGGTCGGTGCCGATGCCCTTGGCCCCGCTCACGATCAGCCTCCCGGCCGCCACGAGGAAGACGAGCCCGAGGAGGGAGACGGGAAGGGCTCTGCGCAGGGTGTGCTCCGCGAGCACGTCGGCAGCGGCGCTTCGCTCCCTCCGCGCCGCTGCCACGGTCGTGAAGATCCAGACGGAGAAGAGGAGGAGCAGCACGAGCGCGTCCGGCCTGCCGAGGTAGCCGTCGGCAGCGAGGGCGGCGGTCGCGAGTGGGATCGCGACCGCGGCTGCCAGGTCGCGCCGAACCGTCCCCTGGCCCACTCGAATGGACCCCACGAGCAGGACGATCCCGAGGGCCAGGCCGACGTTGATCACGTTGCTGCCGAGCGCATCGCCGAGCGAGAGCTGTGGCCGGCCCTCGACCGCGGACCCGATCGCCACGGCCACCTCGGGGCTCGACGTCGCGAACGCGGCCACGGTCGCGCCGATGATCCCGGCCGGCACGCGCGCGGCCTCGGCGATGCCGACGACCCCGCGCACGAACAGCTCGCCGCCCGCCGCGGCGCACACGAGGCCTATCGCGAGAGTCAGGTAGTGGACATCCATGACCGAGCCTCCGCGCCGAGGGAGGCGCACGCGGCCGCGCCGCCGGAATCTACAGTCGCCGTGAGGACGCTGTCGCGGGTGCCGGCCCCTGGACGGCGCCCCCGGTAGGCTCGCCACGATGGACGTGGTCGCGGTCGTCGTGTTCGTCGTCGCGCTGGCCGCGATCGCGCTCGACTGGGCACATCGCACGAAGCTCGCGCTCGGAGGGGCCGCGGCGATGGTCCTGCTCGGGATCATCGACCAGGAGCACGCCGTGGAAGCGATCGACTGGCCGACGCTCGGGCTCCTGACGGGGATGATGGTGATCGTCGCGCTCTCGGAGCCGACGGGGATCTTCACGTACATCGCCCTGCGGGCGACTCAGCTCTCGCGCGGCAACCCGATCGCGCTCGTCTTCCTTCTCGCCGGGGTGACGGGGATTCTCTCCGCGTTCCTGGACAACCTCACGTCCATCCTCCTGGTCGTCCCGATCACGCTCCTCATCGCGGATCTCCTGCGGCTGCCGCCGATCCCGCTCGTGCTCGTCCAGGTGCTGGCGAGCAACATCGGCGGGACCGCGACCCTCATCGGCGACCCTCCCAACATCCTCATCGGCGCCTCCCAGCGGGAGCTCAGCTTCATGGACTTCGTCGTGAACCTCGCCCCGGTCTCGCTGCTCACGCTGGCGGTCGTCTCAGGGCTTCTCGCGCTCGTGTACCGCTCCTCGCTGCGCGCCGACTCCGAGCGCGCGAGCGAGATCGCGAACCTCGACCCGGCCCGGGACCTGCGCAAGGCGAAGCACGTGCGGCGCACGCTCGCCGTCCTGGTCGGGACGATCGTCGCCTTCTTCGCCCACTCCGCGATCGGTGTGGAGCCCGCGGTGGTCGCGCTCGTGGGTGCGACCGTGATGCTCTTCGTCGCCGCAGAGGACGTGGACGAGGCGCTCAGCCGGGTGCAATGGTCGACCCTCCTGTTCTTCGTCGGCCTGTTCGTGATGGTCGGCGGACTCGTGGAGCAGGGGGTGATCGCCGACGTCGCCGACCGGCTCGCCACCCTGACCGACGGCTCGAGGACCGCGGAAGGCCTCGTCATCCTCTGGAGCGCGGCGGCCGGATCCGCCCTCGTCGACAACATCCCGTTCACGACCGCGATGATCCCCGTGGTGGAGGAGATCCAGGGGAGCGAGTTCGACGACGGCCTCTGGTGGGCGCTGGCGCTCGGCGCGTGCTTCGGTGGGAACGCGACGATGATCGCGGCCGCCGCGAACGTCGCCGCGACCGGGATCCTCGACCGCACGGGCAACCACGTCTCGTTCCTCCGCTTCCTCGCGGTGGGGCTCCCGATGACGCTCGTGTCGCTCGCGATCGCGACCGTCTACCTTCTCCTCTTCCAGCTCTGAGCCCCGATGCCGCTCCACGACCTGCCACTCGTGAACGCGTCGGTTCCCCGGTCGGCGAGCCTGGCCGAGGCTGCCGCGACGCTGTTCGACGCCCAGGTGCCCGCACTCGCGGTGCTCGACGACGAGGGTCGGGTCCTCGGCGTCTTCTCCGAGGCCGATCTCCTGAAGGCAGTCTTCCCCGGCTACCTCGCCGACCTGCGGCACACGGCGTTCCTCCGAGACGACGAGCCGTCGCTCGACCTGCTGGCACAGCGGGCCCGCGACAACCCGGTCGACCAGCTCGCACGGCCGGTCGAGCCCCTCGACCTCGGCGACAGCCAGATCCACGCGGCCGAGCGGTTCATGCACACGGGAGAGGAGGCGCTCCCGGTCACGGACGGAGGCCGCTTCGCCGGGATGCTGTCGATCGCGGCGCTCTGCCACGCCCGCCTCGTTCGCGCAGAGGAGCCCTAGTGGTCCTCGCCGCGGCGGCGGCGGGCGTCGCCGAGACGATCCTCGACCTCTTCCTGATCCTGCTGGCCGCGAAGATCGGCGACGAGCTCTTCAAGCGGATCGACCAGCCGCCCATCATCGGCGAGATCCTGGCCGGAGTCCTCGTGGGGCCCGCCCTGCTCGGTCGAGGTCGGGGAGACCGTCGAGGTGTTCGCGGAGCTCGGCGCCGTGTTCCTGCTGTTCTGGGTCGGGCTCGAGACGAGGCTGGACGACCTCAGGGACGTCGGCCGCACCGCCGCGCTCGTGGGCGTCCTCGGAGTCGTGCTGCCGTTCGTCGGCGGGGCGGCGTTGGCCGCGGCCGTCGGCGAGGACCCTCTCGGTCGTCGTCTTCATGGGGGCGGCGCTCGTCGCCACCAGCGTCGGGATCACCTCGGCCGTCCTCTCGGAGCTCGGGCTCGTCTCGACGCGCGCGGGCCGGACCGTCCTCGGAGCCGCGGTCGTGGACGACATCCTGGCCATGCTCATCCTCGGAGTCGCCGTCGGGATGGCAGGAGACGCGAGCACCGACTACACGAGCGTCGCCGTCGCTGCCGCTCTGGCCGTCGGCTTCGTCGCCTTCTTCGCCCTCGGCGGAACCCGCTTCATGCAGCGCAGGCCCGGGATCCTGAAGGATCCGCGCTTCGCCGAGTCGCCCCTCCTCCCGGCGATCCTGCTCTGCCTCGGCCTCGCCGCCCCGTCGGCGCAGACCGGCCTGGCGGCGATCATCGGCGCGTTCCTCGCCGGGATGATGGTCGCCGAGACGAAGGAGCAGCATCCGATGGAGGAGGAGGTCGCACCGCTGTACGCGTTCTTCCCGCCGTTCTTCTTCGCGTTCATCGGGCTCCAGCTGGACCTCGACGCGTACGTCGTCTGGGAGACGCTGTGGCTGCTCGCGGCGGTGACCGCGGTCGCGGTGGTGACGAAGTTCGCCGGGTCCTTCGTCGGAGCGATCGGGCTGGGTCGGAGAGAAGCGGCGCTCGTGGGTGTCGGAATGGTGCCCCGGGGCGAGGTCGGAATCGTCATCGCGGGGATCGCGCCCGCCGAGGGTGCGGTCGGGGACCGGTTCTTCGCGGTCGTCGTCGGGATGTCGGTGCGGACGACGCTCTTCGCCCCGCCGGTGCCGCGTGCGCTCGCTCGGCCTCAGTCGCCGTAGGAGTAGAAGCCGCGGCCGCTCTTCCGGCCGAGCAGGCCGGCATTGCGCATGGCGACGATCCGGGGAGGCGGCGCAATGCGCGGCTCGCGGAGCTTCTCGTAGAGCGCTTCCGACGCATGGACGTGGACGTCGATCCCGACGAGGTCCACGAGCGTGCAGGGGCCCATCGGCCAGCCCGCGCCCGCCGTCATCGCCGCGTCGAGGTCCTCGGGAGAGATCCGCGCCTCGTCGAGCACGCGGATGCAGTCGTTCAGGAGCGGGATGAGGATGCGGTTGACGACGAAGCCCGGGGTGTCGTGGCAGCGGATCGGGCGCTTGCCCATCCGTTCGCCCACTCCGTAGGCGGCCTCGACGGCGTGGTCGGACGAGAGCTGGGCCCGGACGATCTCCACGAGCGGCATGAGCGGGGCCGGGTTGAAGAAGTGCATGCCGACGACGCGCTCGGGGGTCGAGACGCCGGACGCGATCTCGGTGACGGAGAGCGCAGAGGTGTTGGTTGCGAGGATCGCGTCGGGCCGGACGATGCGCTCGAGCTCCGAGAAGAGCGCGAGCTTGGCTTCGAGGTCCTCGACGATCGCCTCGATCACGAGATCGCAGCCCGCGAGCGCAGCCAGATCGGTCGTGAGCGCGAGTCTTCCGAGCGCCGCCTCGCGCTGCTCCGACGTCATCTGCTCCTTGTCGACCTTGCGCTGGAGGAAATGCGCGATCTTGGCCCGTGCCGCCTCGTCGAGCTCGTCGCTCACCTCCCGGCCGACGACCGAGTACCCGGCCTCGATCCCGAGCTGCGCGATCCCGGCGCCCATGGCACCCAGGCCGACGACGCCGATCGCACGGATCTCGGGGACGCCCATGGGGCGCGATCCTAGCCGGGAGCGACCCGTCGCGGTGGGCGAGCCGTCAGCGGCCGAACCGGCGCCGCGAGACCTCGTCGATGCGCGAATCCACGCCGGCGACGGCCGCGACAACGCCTGCGAGCAGCAGTGCGGTGATGATCAGGAATGAGAGCATGGGTGCATTGTCGCCGTCGATGTCGATCAGCACAAGTCGCGGTCTGACTCGTGTCAATCATCTCAGCTAATCGTCCTCGGACAGCGGGCGCCGACCCAGGAGCCAGAGGTACGGGATCGCCGAGCCCTGCTCGACCTGCTCCTCGACCTCGGCCTCGAGCACCTCGAGCCCGGCCGCTTCGACGAGCCGCCGGGTCTCGGCACCCGCGTTCATGCTGAACTACATCGGCGCACCCAGCCAGTCCGCGACGACCCCCGGCTGGTCCGCGTCCTCGGTGGCGAAGAGCACGAACCCACCCGGCCGGAGCCAGCGGCGGATCCTCCGGAACAGCTCGCGGTGACGCTCCCGCGGCAGGTGATCGATCGCGTAGATGCTCACGACCGCGTCGAAGGCGGCGTCATGGAAGTCGACCGAGAGCATGTCCGCGACCTCGAACACCGCCTCCGGGACGGCAGCGCGCGCGGCGAACCTGCTCCTCCGACAGGTCGACGCCAGTGACCCGGAGCCCGGCGGTGGCGAGGCCGCGTGCGACGATAACGCCGTTGCCGCATCCGAGGTCGAGCACCGCTGCACCCGGGGACAGCCGTCGTACCAGATGCTCCACCCAGCGCGACCGCGGCCACTCGTGCTCCTCGGTCTCGAGCTCTGCGTAGGCGTCTGCGACGGCGTCGTAGCCCGCCGCGACGATGCGCGCCGGGTCGTCGCTCACGACGCTAGATGCGCTCGACCACGCCCGCGATGGCCTGGCCCTGGCCGATGCACATCGTCGCGATGCCGTACCGAGCCTGTCGCCGCTCGAGCTCGTTCAGGAGCGTCGCCGTGATGCGCGCGCCGGTCGCCCCGAGCGGGTGCCCCAGCGAGATGCCGCCCCCGTTCGGATTGACGTCGCCGGCCTCCCAGCGCTCCTGCAGGCCCGCATCCGCGAGGAACTGGAGGACCACGGAGGCGAACGCTTCGTTGACCTCGATCACGGAGACGTCGTCCCAGGTCAGACCCGCCTTGGAGAGTGCACGGGCGGACGCCTCCGGGTTCCCGTGCAGCATCCGGTAGGGGTCGACCCCGGAGAGGCCGAAGGAGACGAAGCGCGCGCGCGGCTCGAGGCCGAGCCGGGACACCGCATCCTCGCTCGCCAGCAGCATCGCGGCCGAGCCGTCCACGATCGAGCTCGAGTTCCCGGCGGTGACGACGCCGTCGGGCTTGAAGGCCGGTTGCAGCGACGCCATCTTCTCGGGCGAGGTGTCGCGCCGCGGAGTCTCGTCCACGGCGAAGAGCACCACGGCGCCCGCCGCGTCCACCTCGATCGGGACGATCTCGTTCTCGAAGCGGCCTCCGTCGATCGCGGCAACCGCGCGCCGGTGCGACTCGAGCGAGTACTCGTCGATCGCCTCACGGCTCAAGCCCCACTCCTCGGCGAGGACCTCGGCCGAGATCCCCTGGGGAACGATGGGCCAGCGCTCGCCGATCTTCGGGTTGACGGCGCCCCACCCCACCTCGCCGAGGTTCGAGCCCATCGGCACTCGCGTCATGTGCTCGACGCCTGCGGCGACGACGACGTCGAGGTGGCCCGCCTGGATGGCCGACGCGCCGTTGAAGGCCGCCTGCAGGGACGAGCCGCACTGCCTGTCGACGGTCGACGCGCAGACGGTCTCGGGCCAACCGGCGACGAGGAGAGCGCCTCGGCCGACATTCAGCGCCTGTTCGCCGACCTGTGTCACGCACCCCATCTGCACGTCCTCGACCTCACCCGGGTCGAGGTCGAGCCTCCCGACGAGCCCGTTCAAGACCTGGGCCGCGAGCTCGTCCGCACGGATCTCAGAGAGGGAGCCACCACGCCTGCCGATCGGTGACCGTACGGCTTCGACGATGTAGGCGTCAGCCATCCGCGACAGCATAGAGCCGCCAGCTCCCCGGAACGCCCTTCAGCTCGCGCTCTCCGCGCTCCTCGAACGAGAATCCCGAGCCCGCCACGAGATCCTTCACCGTGCCCGTGACGAGGACCTCTCCGGGCTCGGCCTCCGAGGCGACACGCGCTCCGATGGACACGGCAAGACCGCCCAGCTTGCCCTCGACCCGCTCGCACTCCCCCGTGTGCACGCCGACACGGATCTCGAGCCCGAGATCCCGAATCCCGTCGCGAATCTCCCGGGCGCACGCGATGGCTCGGCCTGGACCGTCGAAGGACGCGAAGAACCCGTCACCGGCGGTGTCGAGCTCCTCTCCCCTGTGCCGGGCGAGAAACCCGCGTACGACGGCGTGGTGGCGACCGAGGAGGTCACGCCACCCCGCGTCGCCCAGCTCGGCAGCTTTCCGCGTCGAGCCGACGATGTCCGTGAAGAGGATCGTCGCGAGAATGCGCTCCGGCTCTGACTCGTGCCCGAGGCCGGCAACGAACCGCGAGGTCTCGCGCATGACGAGCTCGTGGGTGGCGTCGTCGACCCACGTGTACACGCCTCGCAGGTTCGGCAGTGCAACGAGCTCACAATCCGGGATCCGCTGCGCGACGTACTCCGCAGGCTCGCGCTCGCTGTCCCGATGGAGGACGAGCGTGGGAACACGGACGACGGGCAGCACGCCGCTGACGTCGGTCTCCATCGTCGTCCGAAACAGCGCAACCGCCGCGCCCGGACTCAGGCTGCGGCGCAGGTGCGTTACGAACCAGTCGAGGAATTCGTCGTCCCGAGGCGCGTCCGGCGACCACGCTTCGAGAAGGCGGGCGAAGAAGTCTCGTCGGCCCCACCCGTCGCGTAACTCGGCAAGCCGCCGTCGCCACTCGTCCTCGGTCGGAGCCCATGGGTAGTCCGCAGACCGCGTCCCCCTCACAGTCGGCTCCAGAAGCAGGAGCGCGTCGGTCCGTTCGGGGTACGTGGCGGCGAAGAGAATCGCCAGCGGCGCGCCACTCAGGCCCGAGAAGAACGCAGCCCGCTCGATGCCGGCGTCGTCCATTACGGCGCGCAGGTCGTCCATCCTCGTCTCCAGGGTCTGTACTTCTCGGACTCGATCGGAGAGACCCGTGCCGCGCTTGTCGAGCATCAGCACCCGCGCGAACTCGGCCATCCCGAGCACATGCCTGACGAGGAGCGGCTGCTCCCACGTCGACAGGAGGTCGCTCGCATAGGCGCGGACGAAAACGAGGTCGGGAGGGCCCATCCCGATCACCTGGTACGCGATGGCGACGTCGCCGCTCCGCGCGTAACGAACGTCCGGCATCTCCACGGGCTCTAGTCTCCCACCTCGACCCCGACCGTCACCGGAGCCACTGCGGGCACAAGCGGCTCCGCGTCACCCAGCCGCGACGGCATGGAGGCGCCAGCGTCCCGGAACGCCCTTCAGCTCGTGCTCGCCGCGCTCTTCGAACGAGAAGCCCGAGCCCGCGACGAGATCCTTCACCGTGCCCCGAGACGAGCACCTCGCCGGAGACCGCGAGCGCCGAGATGCGGGCACCGGTCACGACGGCCAGGCCGGCGATCTTCTCCCCGATGACCTCGCACTCGCCCGTGTGCACCCCAGCCCGGACCTCGAGGTCGAGCTCCTCCGATCGGTCGACGATCGCTCGTGCGCAGGCGATCGCCCGCGCGGGGCCGTCGAAGCGGCAGAAGCCGTCTCCCGCGGTGTCGACTTCGACGCCGCGATAGCGCCCGAGCTCGCGTCGCACCAGCGCGTGGTGCCTGGCGAGGAGGTCGCGCCAGCCCCGGCCGCCGAGGGCGGCCGCGCGCTCCGTGGAGCCCACGAGGTCCGTGAAGAGGACGGTCGCGAGCACCGACTCCGGGATCGCGGGCTGCGTCTCTCCGGCGATGAACTCGAGGACGACGTCGGCGATCTAGTCGCTGTAGAAGCCGGCCGGGCTCGGCAGCTCGACGACGTGCACGTCCCGGATCCGCTCGCCGACGTACCCGGCGACGCCGCGCTCGTCCTCCCGGTGGAGGACGAGTGTCGGAACGCGGATGGAGCCGAGCACGTCCGTGATGTCCGTGTCCATCCCCACGCGCATGAAGTCGGCTGCCGCGCTCGGGCTGACGGCGAGCCTGGCCTGCCAGATCGTTCGCTCGAGCTCGTCCTCGTCGTCCGCGAGCAGGGGCTCGTGGAAGATGGCGTATTCCCGGAGGTACTCGCGGTCGCCCCAGCGATCGCGTACCGAGCGGATCGTCTCGAGCCACTCCTCCTCGGTCCGTCCGTAGGGGTAGGAGTCGGACCGCAGTGCCCGCCGATACGGTCGAACGAGCACGAGCCGGCCGCAGCGTTCGGGGTACGTGGCGGCGAACAGGGCGCAGACGTTCGCACTCGTGCCGAGGCCGATGAGCGTCGCACGCGCCGCTGTCGGCCTCGTGCAGCACGGCCGAGAAGTCGTCCATGCGGGCCTCGAGCGTGATGTTGCGCGGCCGGTCGGAAAGCCCGGTCCCGCGCGGGCTCGAGACGATCAGCCGGACCTCCTCGGCCAGGCGATCGAGGAAGCCGCGGTGGTGTGGCGTCAGCGAGAGCGAGTAGATGTCGGCGAGGTGCGGCGAGTACACCAGATCGCGCGGACCGTCGCCGACCACCTGATACGCGATGGCGGCTCCCCGTGCGCGCGCGCGCGTAGCGAAGGTCCGGAACGTCCACGCGGTAAGTCTCCCACTACACTCCTGCCCATGGCCACGACCGCGACCGAGGGCAAGCTGCTCATCGGCGGCGAGTGGATCGAGACCGGGGAGTGGATCGACGTTCGGTCGCCGTACGACGGGTCGCTCGTCGGGCGCGTGCCCAAGGCCGGCGCCGGTGAGGCACGGCGCGCGATCGGCGCCGCCGAGGCGGCTATGCGAACGCCGCTCCCGGCCCACGAGCGGGCCGCGATCCTCGACCGGGTCGCCGCCGCGCTCGCGGAGCGCCAGGACGAGGTGGCGCGCACGATCTCGGCCGAGGCGGGCAAGCCGATGAAGGCAGCGCGCATCGAGGCGTCGAGGGCAGTCTCGACGTACACGATGGCCGCGGTCGAGGCACGCAAGCTCGCGGGAGAGGCGGTTCCGATGGATGCCTCGCCCGCCGGCCAAGGCAAGCTCGCGCTCACGCTGCGCGTGCCGATCGGCGTCGTCGGCGCCATCTCGCCGTTCAACTTCCCGCTCAACCTCGTCGCCCACAAGATCGCCCCGACGCTCGCCGCCGGATGTGCCGTCGTGCTCAAGCCCGCGTCCCAGACCCCGCTCTCGGCGCTGCTCCTCGCCGAGCTCGAGACCGACGCAGGGCTACCACCGGGCTGGCTGAACGTGGTCTGCGGGCCGGCAGGCGAGATCGGTGACGTGCTCGTCGAGGACGAGCGCGTGAAGCTCATCACCTTCACCGGGTCCTCCGCGGTCGGCTGGAAGCTCCGGGAGCGCGCTCCACGCAAGCGCGTCAACCTCGAGCTCGGGAACGCGACTCCCGTGATCGTCGCCGCGGACGCGGACCTGGACGACGCCGCGACGAGGCTCGCGGCGAACGCGTTCTCGTTCGCGGGCCAGAGCTGCATCTCCGTACAGCGCATCTACGTCGAGCGCTCCGCGTACGACGCGTTCCTGGAGCGTTTCCTGCCGCGAGTCGAAGCCCTGCGGGTGGGCGACCCGGGGGACGAGGAGACCGACGTGGGCCCCCTGATCGCCGCCTCGGAGCGCGACCGCGTCCTCTCCTGGATCGACGAAGCGCGATCGAGCGGAGCCCGGATCCTGACCGGCGGTGCGCTCGAAGGCGATCTCCTCCGTCCCACGGTGATCGAGAGCCCGCCACCCGACGCGAGCGTGTCCTGCGAGGAGGTCTTCGGCCCGGTGTGCACGGTGACCCCGTACGAGACGCTCGAGGAGGCCGTCGCGCTCGCAAACGGCACGCGCTTCGGGCTCCAGGCCGGCATCTTCACGCGCGACGCGAAGGCGGCGCTGCGCGCGTCGCGCGAGCTCGAGTTCGGCGGCGTGACGGTGAACGAGGCGCCGACGTTCCGCGCCGACCAGATGCCGTACGGCGGCGTCAAGGATTCCGGAAACACGCGTGAGGGCCCCGCCTACGCCGTGCGGGAGATGACCGAGGAGCGGCTCGTCGTCCTCCAGCTCTAGGCTTGGGCAGGTGCCGAGGCGTCGAAAGGAAGCGACGGGCCTGCCGGGCCCGACCTACGTCGCTCCTCCGGCCAGGGAGCTGAGGCGCGAACGGAAGGCGCTGCTCGCAGTTCGCGAGCAGCGGCTTCGAGACCTCGGAGGGCTCGCCCTCGAGATGTACAAGCGAGATCGTTTCGTCGCAGCTCTCGTCGTGGAGCGGTGCGCGGAGCTCGTGGCCATCGAGGCACGCGTGCAGGAGATCGACGCCGTTCTCGACGGCACCTCGAGCCTGCGAGGAGGAGCGGTCTGCCTCTGCGGAGCGCCGCTGCTGCTCGGCGCCCGGTACTGCTCGACGTGCGGCCGACCGACCGGTACCGCTCCGCGCGTATCGAACGAGTCCGTCAAGGGCGAAGAGTGAGCGCGGCCTGCCCACGCTGCGGCGAGGGGCTCGTCGACGGCCAGGAGTACTGTCTCGGCTGCGGAGCGCGCCTTCCCGGACAGCGCTCCTTCGAGACTCTCGACGGCGGCTGGGGCTGGCAGCTGCGCGCGGCCGCGCTGCTCGCCGTCGCGCTCGCCGGGGCCGCATTCGCGATCGCAGCGACCGACAGGGGCCGAGGCGGGCCGGAGGCGGTCACCGCCACCGGAGGATTCGCGACGGTGCCGGCCGGCGCGCTGGCGTCTCCGGACACCGGCACGGGGATCGTCGACTGGCCGTCAGGCGAGGAGGGATGGACGATCGCCCTCGCCTCGATCCCCCAGACCGAGGGGCGCCGTACGGCGGTCGAGCGAGCCCGCGCGGCCCGCCGGCGCGGCCTGAGCTCGGTCGGCATCCTCGACTCCTCGACGTATGCGAGCCTGCACCCGGGCTACTGGGTCGTGTTCGCCGGGATCTTCCGCTCGGAGGCCGAGGCCGTCAGCGGCCTCGAGCAAGCGCGCCGGGTCGCGCGGACCGCCACGGTCCGGCGTATCGTCCCCTGATCGTTGTCTTCGCAGACGACTCTCGTCGCGGACTTTGTAACATCGCCCGAAAGGCGCTACACTGCCTCGGAGCGACGCCTGTCACGTCCCTTTTCCCCAAAGCGACAGGGATCCCCGGAGAGTGCGAGAGAGTCCCATGGAAGAGCACACCGCCCAGCTTCGGTCCTGCATGTATCAATACTCGCGAGCGATCTACCGCTCGATCAAGGACCTGATCGACCCGTACGCCGATCGGGCGACCCAACTCGAGCACCGCCGCGCAGTGCTCGGACAGTGCGAGGAGACGATGGAGCGCCTCGCCGACGATCCTCACTACTTCGCCCGCCCCGACCGGGCGCTCTTCGCCGACATCCGCCGGTACTTCCCCATCACGTCGCAGGCCCAGGTCGCCTGGGCGGTTCGGGAGGGCGTAGGCGCTGCGACGACGTTCATCGAGCAGCAGATCGAGGCCGGCCTTCTCGACGGCGGCGTCGCCCGCTGCCGTGCGACGACCCGGAAGGGCAAGGCGTGCCAGAGGACTCCCCTTCCCGGGCGCGACTACTGCCCGTCGCACCAGCACCTCGAGAGCGCCGCGACGGTCGCCGCCTGACGAGCCCACTTCGATCGCGTGGCGATCGAAGTGGCTAGGCGCTGCGCGCGTCCGACGGTCCGCGCGAGATAAGCTCGGGCAGGCATGTCGCACGACGCCGACAAGCTCATCCGGCAGCTCTCCCTCGTCGCGTTCCTGATGGCCGAGCGGCGTCCACTTACCGCCCGCGACGTCAAGTCGAACGTCGAGGGGTACAGCGAGATGTCCGACGAGGCGTTCGCCCGGCGTTTCTACTCGGATCGAGCCGAGCTGACCGCGCTCGGAGTCCCGCTCCAGTCGCAGCGCGACGAGTTCACGGGCGAGGAGCTGTACACGCTTCGCTCGGAGCACTACTTCCTCGACCGGCTCGAGCTCGACGACGAGGAGCTCGCAGCCCTGCAGACCGCCCTCTACTACCTCGAGGGGAAGTTCGCGTATGCCGAGCCGCTCCGGCTCGCGCTGCAGAACCTCGCGCTCGGGCGCCCGGGGTTCGCCGAGCCTCCGACCGAGACCGCTGAGCGAGTCCGTGTCAGCGCGCCGGACTACTCCCCCGAGCTCGCCGGGCGGCTGTCGAAGCTCGAGTCGGCGATCTCCAAGCAGCGCACGGTCCGCTTCGGGTACTGGAGCCCGCGGCGGGCCCGCCCCGGAGAGCGCGTCGTCAACCCCTATGCGCTCAGGCTCGACGACGGGGTCTGGTACGTCATCGGCCACGACGTCGAACGCGACAGCGTGCGCACCTTCAGGGTGTCACGCATCCGCGGAGACATCCGCTTCGCCACGCGCCGCGAGCGCGACTTCCGAGTCCCGTCGGACTTCGACGTCGAGAAGCACCGCATCCCCCGTCCGTGGCAGATCGGCGAGACGGCGGGCACGGCGCAGATCGCGGTCTCGGACGACACCGCATGGTGGGTAGCGCGAACGCTCTCGGACGCGGGGACCGTGGAGGGCGGCATCTTCGAGACCCAGTACGCATCGGTCGAGCTTCTCGCGGGCTGGGTGCTGCGGCAGAACGGGCGGGCGATCCCCGTCGAGCCCGAGGAGCTTCGGGCAGCCGTGGCCGAGAGGCTCGAACGACTCGTCGAGGCCCATACGGGCCCTGCTCCCGAGCCCGCCCGCCCGAAGCGGGGCGACCCGAGACAGCCGTTGCCGGAGCGGCCGACCGGGCCGGTGGCCCCGGAGCGCTTCGGCGTCCTCCAGGCGCTCCTCGCCCAGCTGCTCGCGGCCTGTGGCGAAGAGCGGTCCGCCTCGCTCGACGCGTCCGAGCTCGCGGCGCGCTTCTCGATTCCACTGGAGGAGCTCCAGGACCATCTCTCCCTTCTCAACCTCGTCAACTTCGGGGGAGGGTGCTACGCGGTCTACGCCGAGCACGACGGCGACGTCGTCCGCGTCGAAAAGGAGCTCTACGGCGACGTGTTCCGACGCCCTCCCAAGCTCACTCCGCTCGAGGCGCGTGCGATCCGCCTCGCCATCGAGTACGTCGGGCCGACCATCGCGGCCGACGCGCACACGAAGCTCGAGCGGGTCCGAAAGAAGCTGGAGGAGACGTTCGGCAGGTTCGACCTGGCTGCGACCCCCGAGCCACGCGTCGCAACGGACGAGGAGGCGCTCGTGAAGGCCCTGAGCGAAGGCGCCGAGAAGCACCTCGTGGTCGAGGTCGTCTACCTGAAGGAGGGAGAGGAGACGCCGTCGGTCCGGCGGGTCGAGCCGTACACCATCGAAAGGGAGCTGCCCGTTTGGCGGGTTCACACCTGGGACCGGACCGTGGACGAGGCACGCACCTTCCGCCTCGACCGGATGCGCTCCGCGACGCTGACCGAGGAGCGCTTCGAGCCTCGTGAGGGCTTCGACCCCTCCTACCTGCGGAACCCGCGAGTCGCACGCCTGCTCCATTCCCCCGCCGTCGCCCGCTGGAAGATCGAGCGCGGCGCTCGCCTGCTGACCGACGGGTCCGCCCTCGCCGACGTTCCCTACAAGACCGAGGATTGGCTCCTGTCCGAAGTCCTCGCCGACCGCGGCGAGACGGTGGTCCTCGAGCCGCAGCGGCTTCGCGACGTCGTCGCGCGTCGCGCCCGTCGCCTCCAGCGAGAGCTCGGGCGCGTCCCGGCTCGACGTTAGGCGTCACGAGACCGCGTCGAAAGCGTGCCGAATGGCGCGCGAGAGCACCACGCGCTCGGATCGCGAGCTACCGTTGCCATACAGGCCAACGAAGGAGCTCGGATGACGATGACGACGCGGACCATTCGAAGGAGACGAACGACGGTCGCGTGGCTCGTTGCGGGTGCGCTCGCCGGCGGCGTGGCGGTACCTCTCGTCGACGCCACGGCAGCTTTCGGGCCGAGTGGAGACGTGCCCGCTTCGGCGGTCGAGGGGACGCACCTACCCCCTCTGCTCACGGTGGTCGGGGAGTCGGTCGAGCTCGAGTACGACGTCCATTGCCTGCCGGCGGGGGACATGGACCGGCCGTGCCGCGCGGAAGGTGCGGTCTACCTCCGACCGGGTGACCGCGGGGCGTTCCGCGAGATCCGTCTCGCACGAGCGCCCGACGGTCGGCTCACCGCGACGGTCCCGAGAGAGATTTCCGGTTCGGGCACCGGGTTCTCCTACTACGCGGAGGTCGAGGACGCCGGGACCGGAGCGACGACGACACTTCCGTCGGCCGGCGCAGCCGCGCCTCAACGCAGCTACTCGCTCCTGCGACCCGTCGAGGTCTCGCTCGGAGCCCACCAGTTCGGAAGCACGCGAACGGCCGATGCTCGCGTCGTCGAGGCGCGATGGGGGAACGGTGCGCGCGATGTCGGGCTGGAAGAGGGCCGAGACCTGACGCCCATCGGCGGCTCCTCGTTCCAGGTCGCCCGTGAGGGTGCGGTCCATCTCCTCGACGAAGCGAACCGGCGTGTTCTGCGCTGGCGGCCTGACGCGACGGCTCCGACGTCGGTGCCGCTCCCGATCCGGGGCACGCTCGCCGACCTTGCAGTCGCCGACGACGGGAGCCTCACCGTGCTCGAGACCACCGCGGACCCCGGTGAGGCGCCGCTTCTGCGTGTCTTCGGAGCCGGAGGAGAGCTCGTCGGCAGCACCGAGATCGCCGAGCGCGCCGCTCAGGTTCGGCTCGGCCCCGAGGGCATTCCTTTCGTGCTCCAGCATCCGTCGGCCCAGTGGATGCGCGTCGCGGACGACGATCGACACCTCCTGCCGCCCCGGGCCCAGCAGGCGACGGGACGTCCCGGCAGGCCCGTTGCCGACGGCGGCGAGGTGATCGTCCTCCGCCGCGGCGACGAGGTCCTCGTCGCACGTGTGGACGGACGGAGCGTCGAACGAGCCTGGCGCGTGACGAGCGAGACGCCGCTCGCCGAGGTTCAGCTCGCCGAGCCGGTCGGAGACCGACTCGTCCTCGTCGTGCGCACGTACACGGATGCTCACGACGAGTTCCTCGTCCTCGTGCTCGACGAGCGTGGGCTCGTCGATCGGTTCTCCGTGCAGCCGTTCGACTGGGCCGAGACGGCCCCGCTTTCGCGGTTCCGACTGGCAGCGGGCTCCCTCTACCAACTGGGCTCGACGCCCGCCGGGCTCTTCGTCGACCGCTTCGACTTGGAGGTGGGCAGATGACCGGACGGTTTCGCTTCCTCGCCGCTTTCGCCGCCGCCGCCTGCCTGTCGGCGGCCGGGACGGCGTACGCGTACCACACCAGCTTCGTGGCCGACTCCTGCAACTACGCCGCCCCCACGCCGACGTCGTCCATCACGCGCGACGGGTCGACCACCGTCGCCCTCAGAGCCCGCTGGGAGGGCTACCAGTGGGCCGGTGGCTGTTGGAACGACAACGACCGAGACGACTCACCCGGCGATCCGGTCGAGACCCCCGGAACCGGTGGTGAAGGTCCGGACTGCTCCGGCTTCACGTTCAAGGTGTGGCGCGAGTCCGAAAAGACGTCGGACGCGGGTTTCTACCAGTGGGGCCTGTTTCGCTTCGTGCACGGTCCGTACACGGCCCAGAGCTTCAAGAACGGCGCGGGCGCGCCGAACACGACCTACTCGAAGTCGGCGCTGATCCGGATGGACGCTCTCGCAAGCGACGGCCACGTCGGGCTGATCTACGCGAAGAACCCCGACGGCTCCGATCAGATCATCGAGGCGAAGGGGGAGGCCTACGGCACCAACATCTGGACGCGGACGTACCGGGGAAGCTCGAGCTACGGCGGAGCTCGCAGGTTCGGCTGGAGCTCCTGAGCGCTCGAGCGGCTACCAGCGGAGCGGGAGGAGGCTGACATCGGCTCGGGGCCTCCTCCTCCCTCCACTCGTGGCGCTCGTCTCGCTCGCGGCCGGCTGCGACAGGAGCGCGCCACCGCCGCCTGCAGTCCTGATGGACGGCTCGGGAGCGCTGCCGGCGCCCGTCGAGATGGAGGGCGCGAGCGGGCCGATCGTGCTCACGGGGAGCCGCGTCGTGCCGGTCGGCTGGCCGACGAATGCGGCGCTCACCTCCTGCCTTCGAGAGCAGTGGAGCTCTCGCACCGCGACCCGGGCCGTGGCTCGCGTCGGTGTGACATGGGAAAGCGTCACGCTCTTCGAGCGTGCGGGTCGAGCCGTGCACGGCTGCGACAATGCGACGGGCCCGAGGGAGGACGGCCGCCGCTGGTGCGGCGGCGCGTACGGAAGGCTCGTCGCCGGGCGCCTGCGTGATCCGCGCCTGGACATCCTGTGCACGCTCGATGACGGCACTCCGGTGGGGTTCGCGTGGGTCGAGCCCCGGGCCGGCGCCCGCTACGTCGTCGTGGACGAAGGCCGATACTCCGAGGTCTACGAGGTCGCGGGTGGAGCTCCGGTACGCATCGCGACGACCATCGGCGTCGATGTCGATCGCGCCCGGGCTCGCTTCGAAGTCTCCGAGCACGATGCCGCAGGGCGGCTCCTCGAGCGGTACTCGCTCGAGGCTCAGGTCGCGGGCTGACGCCGTTCGAGAGGAAGCGAAAGAACGAACACCGCTCCTCTTCCCGGCTCGGAGTCGACCGTCAGGCTCCCGCCGTGCGCCTCCGCGATGGCCCGGGCGATCGAGAGCCCCAGGCCGGATCCCGGACGGCCCGTGTCCAGGCGGACGCCGGCCTCGAAGATCCGCTCCTGCTCCTCGAGCGGCACGCCCGGCCCGGAGTCGGCGACCGTGACCAGCGCTCTGCCCTTCTCGACCCGCGCTCCCACGAGCACCTCTCCGCCCGGCGGGGAGTGGGCGACGGCGTTCGCCACGAGGTTGTCGAGCGCTTGCCGAAGCCGAAGCGGGTCGGCTTCGACGACGATCGGTCCCGGCCCCGGGTCGACACGCGTGGATGAGCCAGCGAGCGAGGTTGCGGCGACCGCTTCCTGCACCACCTTCGCGATGTCGACCTCCTCGAGCCGCACGGAGGAGACCGCGGCGTCGCCGACGATCCGCTCGATCCCCCGGCACGCGGCCGCGGCCAACGCGGCGAGCTCGCGTCGCGCTGCCGGGTCGAGGTCACCCTCGAGCAACGCCTCCCGGATCGCGCCGAGCGCGGCGACAGGGCTTCGCACCTCGTGGACGAGGATCGCGAGCCGATCGCGCTCCTCGCCCGGGGTCATGCTCCAACCTCGGCGGTACGCTCGAGTGCCCACCGCGCAGCGTCGCTCAGGACCGGGTCGTCGTCCCTGGTGAAGCGCTCGAGCGTCGGGACGAGATCGGGCTCGGCAACGTTCCCCGCAACGAGGAGCGCGTTCCGTCTGAGCCAGCGGGCGTCCTTTCTGGGCACGTACAAGCGCGAGAAGTCGGCCACGAGCTCTTCGCCGTCGCGTTCGAGCCAATCTCGGAGCGACACCGTGGGGGTTGCGTCGGCAGAGCCCGGCCGTTGCTGAAGGCGCTTCTCGACCCCGCGGTTCCAGGGACACACCTCCTGGCAGATGTCGCAGCCGTACACCATGTCTCCGAGCTCCGAGCGGTACTCCTCGGGTATCGGCGCGGGCGCCTGCGTCCAGTAGGAGAGGCACTTCGTCGCGTCGAGGACACCGGGTTCGTCGAGAGCCCCCGTCGGGCAGGCATCGATGCAGAGCCGGCAAGAGCCGCAGTCCAGGTCGAGCGGCGGTGTCGTCTCGATCTCCGCGGTCGTCACCAGCGTCCCGAGCACGACCCAGGAGCCGAACCGGCGCGTGATGGCCATGGTGTTCTTCCCGTAGAAGGCGACGCCGGAGCGGACCGCCGCCTCGCGGTCCACGTGGTCCGAGTCGTCGACCAGCACGCGGTGGTCGCCCCCGAGCCGGCGGCCGAGCTCGTCGAGCTTTTGCCTCAGCTCGGCGTACCCGTCGCGCCAGGTGTAGCGGGGTAGGCGCGCCTCTCCGCGCCCGGGAATCGGTCCGGGCTCGTGGTAGCACAGCGCCGCGGACACGACCGACCTCGCACCCTGGAGCAGGCGCTCGGGATGGCAGGAGACCTCGGGGCGGGCCATGGTGAACCGCATGTCTGCGAAGAGCCCGCGCGCACGGCGCTCGCGGATGTGATCTTCCGTCTCGGAGTACGGCTCCACGCGGGCGGCGCCGACGACGTCGAGCCCGAGCTCCTCCGCCAACCGGCCCAGCTCGGCGGCAGTCATGGGAGGATTCTGCCTCGTGAAGGCAGTTCGGATTCACGAGGACGGAGGCCCGGAGGTCCTCCGCTACGAGGATGTGCCCGATCCCGAGCCCGGCGACGGCGAGGTGCTCGTCTCGCTCGGCGCCGCGGGCCTGAACCATCTGGACGTCTGGGTGCGGAAGGGGCTCCCGTCGGTCCCGAAGCCGCGCATCCTCGGCGCCGACGGCGCCGGCGTCGTGGCAGCGCTCGGAGCGGGCGTCGAGGGCTTCGACGTCGGAGAGCGGGTCGTCGTCAACCCCGGGATCCCGCATGGAGACCGCATCACCGTCATCGGCGAGCACACGGACGGCACGCATTGCGAGCTGAAGGCCATTCCGGCCACACAGCTCTATCGCCTCGACGAGTCGCTCACGTTCGAGGAGGGGGCCGCGTTCCCGCTCGTGTTCGAGACGGCGTACCGCATGCTCGTCACCAAGGCCGGGCTCCGCGAGGACGAGTGGGTGCTCATCTGGGGCATCGGCGGAGGCGTGGCCCTGGCGGCATTCGAGCTCTGTCGCGCGCTCGGCGCGCGTACGATCGTCACCTCGTCGAGCCGCGAGAAGCTCGAGCGGGCGCTCGTGCTCGGAGCCGACGTGGCCGTGAGCCATTCCGAGGACGACGTCGTGGCCGCGGTCAAGGAGGCCACGGGAGGCCGCGGAGTCGACGTCGTCGTCGAGACGGTCGGCGAGGCCACGTGGGAGCGATCGCTCGCAGCCGCTGCAACGGAGGGCCGCATCGTGGTGTGCGGCGCGACCTCGGGGCACAGCCCTCCCGCCAGGCTCTACCGGCTCTGGTGGAAGCAGCTCGTCGTCTACGGGTCGACGATGGGCCTGCCGTCCGACTTCGAGGCGGCGTACGAGCTCGTCCGGTCCGGGCGCGCTCGTGTCCACGTCGACAGCGTCTTCCCGCTCGCCGAGGCCGCGAAGGCCCACGAACGCCTGGAGTCCGGCGCCCAGTTCGGCAAGCTGGTGCTGCGGATCCCGGAGTGAGGCGCCCTACGGGAGCGGCTCGAAGGAGAAGGTCGAGATCACGACCTCGACCTCCCGCCCGTCGGAGGGCGCGAGGCCGCGGAAAAGCCAGAGGTTCATGCGCGCGTTCTCACCGCCCGGCTGGGGCACGTCCAGGCCCGAGTACGTCCACTGCCCCAGGTCGGCATTCGAGCTCGTGAACGTGACAGAGCTCTCGCCCCAGGTGAAGGACTGCGTCGAGGGGGTCGCGCCGGTCAGCGTCATGCGCTGGAGGTTCCCGGGGCCGTCCCAGGGCTGGACGACGTACTGGCCGTTCGTCGGATCGGACGCGCTCCCCCAGCGCGCGGCCTCCCAGTCGAGCTCGCGGTGGTTGTACGCGGGGTCGTCGTTCCAGGTGAAGAGCCCGAGGACCACGCTGGGGTCGAGCGCGTTCACGGGAGAATCGAGCTCCCAGGTGTACGTCCCGCGGCCGAGGCTCACCGTGTTGATCACCTCCGCGCACGACCAGCGGCTCTTCGAGCGCGTGATCTTCAGGTGGAGACGGCCGTCCTCGTCGACCCAGACGTTCGCCGGAGAGTCCGAGAAGACGTTCGGCCCCGGCCCGATCTTGCGCGTGCTCGACTTCACCGTCCACGTGTACCCCGAGAACTCGATCGTGCGAGGCCCACCGGGCGTCGGGCGGGCGCCGTCGGCCCGGACGGGCGCGAGGAGGAGCACGGTCAGCACTGCTGCCAGAAGCGCGCCGCGAAGACGTACGAACCCCTGGCCCCCGCTCTCCATCTTCCCCGGAGCATCCGCGAAGACGCCCTCCGGGTCAAGAGCGGCGCTAGCCGAACCCGAGGATGAACTTCGCGTCGTCCGACATACGGTCGGGGGTCCACGGGGGATCGAACGTCAGCTCCGCCTCCACCTGCTCGACGCCCGCGACCGAGCGGGCGGCATCCACGATGCCCTCGGCGATCAGCGGGCCTGCCGGACATCCCATGGACGTGAGGCTGTACACGACCTTGACGCTCGGCCCGTCGACCTCGACGTCGTACATGAGCCCGAGCTCGACGATATCCATCCCGAGCTCGGGGTCCTCGACGCCGTGCAGCGCCTCGACCACGTCCTCGCGCGTGACCATGCCGGCAGTGTAGTGACGGGCTCTCAGGCCGCGCCGACGAGCCGATCTGCACGTCGGAGCACGAGGTCGAGCACGTCTGCGACCGCCTTGTCGAGCGAGTCGTTGACGATCACGGGCACGTCGTATCGGCGCGCCCGCTCGACGAGGTAGTCCTGGATCAGCCGGATCTGGGGCAACGCGTCGAGGTATCTCTCGAGCGGCCTGAGTCCCTCGGTCGCGTGGTCGCGCACCCAGAAGTGGGCGCGGTGCAGGTTCTCGTCCTCGATCGCGACCACGCACTGCACGACGAAGGCCCCGGGGAACTGAGGAGCGGCCACCATCCCGGGGACGAGGTGCACGCCCTCGAGCACCATGGACCAGTGCTCGGTCGCCGCCCGGTCGAGCGCGGCCTGGACGCCCGTGATCACGTTCCTCGTCTGGTCGAGGAAGCCGAGGATCGCTGCGTCGCCCGACTCCTCCTCCTCTGCTCTGGTCAGCGCCAGCCTCGCCTCGAAGCTCGAGTAGTGCACGGACGGCATGAACTCCTCGGAGAAGAAGGCCCGCATGGTCTGGCGGATGAAGTCGGTGGACGTGACCCGCGTGATTCCGAGCCGGTGCGCGACTTCGGTCGCGATCGTCGACTTCCCGGTGCCGGTCGTTCCCCCGATGAGCAGGAGGAGCGGCTCCTCGATCTGCTCGAGGGCGCGCAGGCGCCCGAGACGCCGGACCGTTCGCTGCGCCTCCTCGTCCCCGATCACGTCGGCGGCGAGCTCGCCGAGGCGGTCGAGCTCGAGCGAGAGCACGCCCCGCTCCTCGAGGTCGCGCTCGGCCCGGCGCGCGATGAGGTAGGCCCGCTCGGGATCGAGCCCGGTCACGACCAGCGCGCGCGCCATCAGACCCTTCGAAAACGGAACGGCGTCGCCGAGCGGGACCGGAATCGTGTGACGGCGATCGCTCACGATGGGAATTTGGCCATTTCCAGGAGCATCTCGTCAAGGTCCTGCTCCCCCGAAAGGGGGACAACGTCGAGCGCGGCGAGCATCACCTCCGCACCCCGCTCGAGCGCGGACTCGGCGACGACGTCGATCGCCGCGGCCTTCAGCTCGACGAGATACACGTCTGCGTCCAGCCCCTCGAGCTCGGTCCGGAGGGCCTCGCGGTCGGCGAGATTGCCGGAGACGTGGACGACCTCCGCTCCGTGCTCACGGGCCAGATGGGCCCCGAGCGCCTCGTGAGCGGCCCTCGGAGCCGTGCAGAAGTACGCGACTGCCCGTCCGCGGAGATCGCCCATGGGGCGGGGGCGCAGGAAGGTGGCGACGACGCTCACTCCGGCCCGCGTGGCTCCCCGTACGGCGTCGCGAACGCGCTCCCAGCCGGAGCCCGGCTCGGACATCGTGAGGACGACGAGGTCCGCGAGCAAGAGGCGATACCGGTTCAGGTAGCCGGCAGCGACCGCCGGATCCTGGTGGCCGCCGACGACGACGACGTACCGGTCGACGGCCACGGGCGGAAGAGCTGCCCCGCTGCCGTCGAACACCACGAGATCCGGCTCGAGCTCGGCGGCGATACGGGCTCCGACGGCCACGTTCGAGGTGAACACGTCGCCCGCCAGCCCGCCTCCGCAACGCCGGCAGCCGATGGTCTCGACGCCGACGAGCGCTGCGGTCTCGAGATGGTCGGACGCCGCGTGACGGCCGGAGCGCGAGAGCTCGACCAGGGCCTCGACAGTCGGCGGAACCGCGATCCTCTCCGGCTCGGCCGGGCCGCCCCGCCCCATGGCCACGACCACGACGCGGCGCCCCGCGGAGAGAAGGCGGGCGACGTGCCCCGTGACCGCCGTCTTCCCGACCCGCTTCCCGGTGCCCACGACGCCGATCGACGGGAGGGCGAACGGGATCCTCTCCGGGGGGTCGAGACGGAAGTCGGCCCCCAGGTAGGGAAGGCCGTGGGAGAGCACGCGGCTCGCGAGCGCGAATCGCTCGATCGGACCGAGCACCGGCTCGTCCGAGAGATCGACGACGAGATCGGGCTGGAAGCGCTCGAGCGCGGTCTCGAGGTCGGAGGC
>Ga0209640_10000976_pt1 | contig 23509 bp, 21 predicted proteins | sample RifCSP10_1_FD_184018 | JGI IMG/M metagenome (GOLD analysis project Ga0209640, IMG submission 184018) | Soil microbial communities from Rifle, Colorado - Rifle CSP2_sed 10_1 (SPAdes) (version 2) | ecosystem: Environmental > Terrestrial > Deep subsurface > Rock core/Sediment | place: Rifle... | reverse complement strand
AGGCGACGCCGCGAACGCGCTGCGCGCCGACTGCAGCCGTCTCAGCCCCTCCGTGAGGTCCGGCGGCACGCGATTCTGCAGCGCGCGGCGGCCGAGCTCCAGATCCGCATCAACGAACTCGTCATCGGCGGCTCTCACGGCCTCCAGCTGCTCGAGCTCCGCGCCCCCGCATAATCCGACGCGGTACTGCAGCAGCGGCACAGCGCCGAATGCCTGAAGTGCAGCGGCTGCGGCGGCATCGCGGGATGCGCCATCCAGCGCGAGCCGCCCGATGCCATCACGCCGGCACGCGATCGACAGATCGAGATAGGAGCGGACGATGGGCGATGCGGGTCCCGTCTCGAGCCCCTCCCGCCACGTATCCCACACGTCGCCCGCTCGCGGCCGCGCGAAATCCGCGGTCGCCAGGGCGTCACGGTCGCCGCTCAGCGGATCGGGCTGCAGTGAGCGGACGATGTCGTAGTAGGCGGCCCATTCCGGGCCCGGAGGCAGGATCGCGGCCGCGCGCTCGAGCCAGGGCCCGGGAGGCAGGCCGAGCTCCTTCGAGCGGACAACCAGGAGAAGTGCCGCTTCAAATGCCTGCTCGCCAGCCCCGCCGGCCGACGCAGCCGTGAACGCCGTCTCGAGGCAGGCGTAGCACCCGCGCCGGATCAGCGCATCGACGTCGACCGTTGGAGCCGGCGGCGCCGCTACGAGGGGCGGCCGCGCCGCGCACGCCGCGGTCAACAGGATCACGGCGAATCCGAGAGCCCGCACGGGATAATTAGACACCGCCGGGCGGCTGAAGGCCGGCAGTTGTATGATCGCCGGCGATGACCACGGCAGAGATGTCCGACCGGTCGCGGCTGGTTGCGCTGCTCTTCTGCGTCCTCCTGGGGGTCTTCGGCGTGCACCGGTTCTATGTCGGGAAAATCGGGACCGGCATCCTGATGCTCCTGACCCTCGGAGGCGTCGGCATCTGGACGATGATCGACCTGATCCTGATTGCCGTGGGATCCTTCCGCGACAAGGAGAACCGGCGGGTGTTCCGCTGGATGGAGCCCGGGTCCGTTTAAAAACAACAAACACGAAGTGTACGAAGGCTTCGAAGGACACGACAGAAGAGAAACCAAAAAGGTCTTCGCGACCTTCGCACTCTTCGTGTGCTTCGTGTTTGTTGTTTCCTTACTCGGCGCGCAGACGTTCCGGGCGCGGATCGACACGGTCCAGGTCACGGTGACCGTCGTCGATGCCGATGGACGGCTGGTCACGGGCCTCACGAGAAACGACTTCGAGATCCTCGAAGACGACGTTCCCCAGACCATCACCCAGTTCACCGACGAGCGCGTGCCGGTCAGCCTGGGCGTGCTGCTCGACGCCAGCGACAGCATGCGCGGCCAGCCGATTGTCGAGGCCCGCGGCGCGGTCGATCGGTTCGTCGCCGGCCTGCTCGAGAGCGGCGACGAGGTCTTCATGGCGGCCTTCAACCACCAGCCGCACCTCGTCGCGCCCTGGACGCAGCCGCCGGTGGTCCTCAGGGGACGGCTTGATGCCTTCCGGCCGACTGGCGGCACGGCGATTTATGACGCGCTCGTGGCCTCGGCGCCGATGTTCGGCCGCCGCCTTCACACGCGCGCGGCGCTCGTCCTCGTCTCCGATGGCGCTGATACGGCAAGCGACCTGACCCTCCGGCAGGCGCGCGAGGTCCTGCGCCGCACCGATCCCTTTGTCTATGCGATTGCGATCGACGCGCCCGGCGCGCTCTTGAGCACGCGGGTGAACCCCGAGGCGCTGCGCGAGATTACCGGCCAGAGCGGCGGGTACACCGAAGTCGTGCGGTCGGCGGAGGATCTCGGACCTGCGACCGAGCGGATCGCCAACGAACTGAACAAGCAGTACATGCTCGGCTACGTGTCGTCGCGCCCGTTGGACGACGAGTGGAGGGCGATTCGCGTGAGAGTGAAGGACCGCAACTACTTCACCCGCGCCCGTCGCGGGTATTACGCCTTGCGGCGTTAAAGCAGCTTTCACTTTGACGGGCCACGGAGACACGGGGGCACGGAGATCAATCACCCTGAATTGCTCCGTGTCTTCGTGACTCCGTGGCTACGTGGAAGTGAAAAGCGGTCTAGCGCAGGCTGAGTGCCGGCGGCGCCGTGTTATCGACGAGCCGCTTCAGGCGTCCGTCGGCGCATATCGCCGTGAACTCATCCACGAGGTCGGTGCGCCGCCAGCCGCGACGCGCCTCCTGCCGCAGTTCCTCCAGCGCCGTTTCCTCTGTCAGCGCCTTCCGGTACGGCCGATCGCTCGTCAGCGCATCGTAGACGTCGACGATGCCGGTGATCTGCGCGAGCAGCGGAATGTCGTCGCCGCTCAGGCCGTCGGGATAGCCGGAGCCGTCGCACCGCTCGTGATGATGCCGCGCGATGGGGCGCACCGGCCGCAGCAGGCGCAGATCGCCGCAGAGCGCGTCGCCGATGACGGTGTGGCGCTTCATCGTCTCGAACTCGATGGGAGTGAGCTTCCCGGGCTTGAGGAGGATGGAGTCGGGAATGCCCACCTTGCCGACGTCGTGCAGGTAGCCGCCGCGGTGGAGCGCGGCGATGTCCTCCGCCGGCAGGCGCAGGTGCGCGCCGAATGCGGCGGCGTACGCGGCCATCCGCTGGCAGTGATTGCCCGTGGTGCCATCCCGCGCTTCGACGGTCAGCCCCAGGCTGAGAATCACCGAGTCGGCTGAATCAAGATCGTCGGTGAACCGCTTCAGGGTCACGAGCGAGCGCACACGCGCCCGGAGCTCGTGCGGATCGAACGGCTTGGTGAGAAAGTCGTCGGCCCCCGCATTGATGCCCGCGATACGATCCTCGCGTTCCCCGAGCGACGTCACCATGATGACGGGCGTGAGGCGCGTGGCGGGGTTGCTCTTGACGCGGCGGCACAGCTCGAACCCGTCGATCCCCGGCATCATCACGTCGGTGACGACGAGGTCCGGCATCTCGCTGACGACCAGGTCGAGCGCGGCCAGACCGTCGCCGGCTGTATGCACGGAATATCCTTCGCGGGTGAGGATGCCCGACAGCAGGTTCAGGTTCGCCTGTATGTCGTCTGCGACCACGATCTTGCCCGTGGTTTTCATCGAAGACCAAAGGTATCGAGGCGGCGGTACAGCGCCCGCCGGCTGATGCCGAGCCTGCGCGCCGCCGCCGACCGGTTGCCCCCGACCTGTTGCAGCGCCTGCTCGATCATCCCGCGGTCCGGCTCCGGCATGACGTCATTGGACTCGAGAGGCGCCAATTCCGCTGCGGCAGATGGCGCGGCCAGCCGCGCCCCTCCCCCGAGCGCCGCCAGCACTTCGCGCTCGCTCAGGATGCGCCCGTCGCTCAGGATGCAGGCGCGCTCGATGACGTTCCGGAGCTCGCGGATGTTCCCCGTCCACGGGGCGTTGTGCAGCAGCCGCTCGGCGCCCGGGCTCAGGGCGTTGACGCGCTTCTGGAAGCGCGCCGCGAACTCCTGCACGAACGCGGCGGTCAGGTAGGGGATGTCGTCGCGGCGTTCGTGGAGCGCGGCCAGCTGGATCTCGACGACGTTCAGGCGGTAGTACAGGTCCTGGCGGAACCGGCCCGCCGCCACCTCCTCCGGCAGCCGCCGGTTGGTGGCCGCGATGACGCGGACGTCCACCTTCCGGCCGTCGGTGGCGCCCACGCGCTGCACCTCGCCGTACTCGATCACGCGCAGCAGCTTGGCCTGCACCGGCGGCGGGAGCTCGCCGATCTCGTCGAGGAAGAGGGTGCCGCCGTCGGCCTGCTCGAAGAGTCCCGCCTTGGCCTCGACGGCGCCGGTGAAGGCCCCGCGCACGTGCCCGAACAGCTCGCTTTCCGCCAGCGTCTCGACGAGCGTCGAGCAGTTGAAGGCGATGAACCTGCGATCCTTGCGCGGTCCCAGCTTGTGCAGGGCGCGCGCGACGAGCTCCTTGCCGGTGCCCGTCTCGCCGGTGACGAGCGACGTGCGGGCGTGCGGCGCGAGCCGGCGGATCAGGTCGAACAGCTCCTGCATCACGGGGCTCCGGCCCACCATCCCGCAGAACTCGAAGCGGGTGGCCAGCTCGGTATCGGCCGCCAGCAGGCGCTGCCGGCGCGCGATGCTGTAGCGCACGCCGCCGAGGATCTCGCGGAGCCGGTTGAAGTCGAGCGGCTTGCTCAGGTAATCGAGCGCGCCGAGCTTCACCGCTTCAATCGCCGAGTCCACCGTCGCGTCGGCCGTCATCAGGATCACCTGGCATCCGGGGTCGGCTTCGCTGATGGCTTTCAGCAGCTCGAGGCCGCCCACTTCGGGCATGTTCCGATCGAGCAGCGCGGCGTCGGGGTTCAGCTCGGGCAGCTCCTTGAGCAGCGCGTACCCGCCGGGGCGCGTGATGACGTCGAAGCCCTCGGCCTCCGCGAAGCGCTGCACCAGCGTGAGCATGCCGGGCTCGTCGTCGACCACCAGGAGGAGGGGGGCAGTGTCCGGCATCGATTGGTCAGCGCATCCGCGCCGAGAGGTCCGGGAGCAGGTCCAACGCGGCCTGGCCGGCTTTCCGCATTTCCTGGATGTCGACGCGCTTCGGGTCGTCCTGCGGCAGGTCGCCGAGCAGCAGGTCGCAGAACCCGACGACGATCGACAGGTGGTTCTTGAGCTGGTGCAGCAGCGGGTTGTCGGGTTGCAGGTGGCTCTGCGGCGTCATCGCGACCACCTGGCCTGCACGAACACGCTGCGCTCGAATTCGCTGCGGCTGGCAACGGGGTTGAACTCGCCATGGCTGCGATCGAAGAGGTTCTGTCCGAGGAGCGACAGCTCGAGGTCCGGGCGCAGACGCCAGCCATAACGCACGTCTACGGCAGCGTATGCCGGTACAATCGGATTCGGAAGCTCCCCGACGCGCCGCAGCATCGCATCGACCTCATGGTTCCGCCACGGGCCGATCGACGATCGCAGCGTCCACTGCGCATCCGGGTCGTTGGACAGCTGAGGGTTTCGAGGCCCGAGCAGATCGGTGCTGCCCGGCTCCAGGCGCAGCTCCTTGCGGAGCGCCGTGAGTCCGGCGCTCAGGCGCCACGCGCGCACGACCTGCCACGCGGCCCACAGCTCGCTCCCGTAGACGGGCCCTTCGATGCGGTTCTCGAAAAACACCGGTGGTGCGGTGGCGCTGCGCAGCCTGTCCCAGTCGTAGAGATACGCTGTCGCCGACCACGTCAGGATCCCGGCCGTCTGCGCGCGATATCCCGCCTGATACACGGTGGCCACCTCCGACACGAACGTCGGGCCCCCAAAGACGCCGCCGAGCGGCCGGATGACGTCGCGATCGAATCGCGCCGGCGCCCGCACGGCGCGTGATACCGCGCCCCAGATCAACCGCTCGGTTGAAGGTTTCCAGGCGATGCGCGCGTTGGGCTGGTATTCCCACCCCGTGTAGTCGTTCCGCTCCAACTTGATTCCCAGTGTGAGCTCGAGCGTCTGGTGCAGCCGGATGCTGTCCTGCCCGTACGCGTGCATCCAATCCAGCGCCCGGCTGGTCGGCCGGAACCCCACGAGAAAGCCATCCTCGACGTCGTCCTCTCCATGCCGGTAGCCGCCGCCCCAGATGAAACGGTGGACGCTCGCCGACACGGTGTGTTGCATCTCGACGTCGAAGAGGTCCGCTTCCGGCTGGAACAGGACACGTTCCCTGCGTTGGGCGTGGTCCACGTAAGTCTGGATCCGGAGCTCGGAATTCGCGCCGGGTTGATGCGTCCAGAGAGCGCGAAGGTTCAGTCCGGAAAACTCCGCCCGTCCGATCTCAACCCCGCTCCTATTTCGGCGGTCTTCCGATCTCACGCGGTAGAGGTCGCCCTGGAGCGTGAAGCCGCCGCGTACGGCCTCCCAGTCGGCGCGGAAGCCGGCCTGGAGCCAGTGCCGGCCGTCGCTCACCCCGTCGGGGCGCTGGTTGTGCTCGAGATTGGTGGCCTTTCCGTAGAGGCGAACATGGCTGCGGTCGCCCAGCGCGGCGCCGTAGCGCACTGCCGCCGACTGGCGACGATTGCCGCCGCCGACGGATGCCAGCGTGCCCTGCGTGTCGCGGGCGGGTCGCGTGATGACGTTGATTACGCCGTTCACGGCGTTCGAGCCCCACAAGGTGGCGCCCGGTCCGCTGATGACTTCGATTCGTTCGACATCCTCGAGCAGCACGTCCTGCTGGTCCCAGAACACGCCGGAGAAGAGCGGCGTGTAGATCGTCCGTCCATCCACGAGCACGAGCAGTTTGTTGGCGGCCAGGCCGTTGAAGCCGCGCGCCGTGATCGCGTACTGGCCGGCGTCGATCTGCGCCACCAGGAGGTTCGGCGCGAGCCGGAGGGCTTCCGGCAGCGTCAGCGCGCCTGACCGGCGGATGTCGTCCGGCGTGATCACGTAAATCGCGGCCGGCGCGTCGGCGACCGATTCCGGGCGCCGGGAGACCGACGTCACTTCGAGGTTCGCCAGATCTTCAAGGCTCAGCTCGGCGAGCGCGCCGCGCGTCTGCGCGCCGGCGGTGGAGGCCAGGCAGGCGAGACCGATCGCCGCGGTCGCATGCCGCACGCTACTGCCCCTGATCATTCGGCTCGAACGCTTTTGGCGGCGGCGCCTGGTTGATGACCACCCAGAACAGGCCGAGATCCTTGACCATGCTGCGGAACTTCTCGAAGTCCACCGGCTTCTGGACGTACGCGTTGACGCCCAGCTTGTAGCTGTCCACGAGGTCCCGCTCCTCGCGCGAGGAGGTCATGATGACGACCGGAATCGCCTTGGTGCGCGGGTCGCTCTTGATCGCCTTCAGCACGTCGAGCCCCTGCACCTTCGGCAGCTTCAGGTCGAGCAGCACCACGCGCGGCGGGTACTGGAAGCTGCGGCCGGCGTGGGCGCCGCGGCAGAAGATCACGTCGAGCGCCTCTTCGCCGTCGCGCGCCACGGTGATGTCGTTGGCCAGCTTCTCGCGCCGCAGCGCGCGCACCGCCAGCTCCACGTCGTCCACGTTGTCTTCAACCAGCAGGATTTCGATGTTTCCGTTCGTCATGCGTTTTGATCGCTCACGGTTGGCCGGGCCTCCGGTATGGCGCCCAGCGTGAAGTAGAAACAGGCTCCCTTGTCGAGCTCTGCCTCGGCCCAGATGGTGCCGGCGTGCTTGTGGAGGATGCGCTGCACCGTCGCCAGGCCGACGCCCGTGCCCTCGAAGTCCTCGGCGCGGTGCAGCCGCTGAAAGACGCCGAACAGCTTGTCCGCGTACTTCATGCTGAAGCCGACGCCGTTGTCGCGGACGTAGATCACCGGGTGGCCGTTCTGTTCAATCGATCCCACCTTGATCACGGCGTGGGCGCGCGGCCGCGTGTACTTCACCGCGTTCGAGAGAAGGTTCGTGAACACGACCTCGATGAGCGACGGGTCGCACTCGACAAACGGCAGCGGCTGAATCTGCCACTCGATGTCGCGGCCTTCGAGATCCCGTTGCAGGGAGGTGGTGACGCGCTGGACGATCGACGAGAGGCCGGCGACCTGGAGCCTCACGTCCTGCCGCCCGAGCCGCGCGAGGTTCAGGAGGTCGTCGACGAGCAGCCCCATCTGGCGCGTGCCGTCCCGTACGCGGCTCAGATAGTGTCGCGCCTCGTCCGGCAGCTCCGCGTTGTACTCATCAACGAGCAGCTGGGCGAAGCCGTCGATTCGCCGCAGCGGCGCGCGCAGGTCGTGTGAGACCGAATAGGTGAACGCCTCCAGCTCCTTGTTCGTGGACTCCAGCTCCGCCGTCCGCTGCGTGACGCGCTGCTCCAACTCCTCGGTGAGACGCTCATACCGCTGGTTGCCCGCGTCCACCTCCGCTTCGCGCGCCTGGATCCGCGCGAGCATCTCGTTGAACGTGTCCACGAGCAGCCCCAGCTCGTCGTTCCCCCCTGTGGGTTGAACGCGGACCGCGTAGTTCTGCTCCTGCGACACGGCCCTGGCGGCGTCCGCGAGACGCGCCACCGGCCGCACGATGCTCCGCTGGATGCCGCGGGCCGCCAGCATCGCCACGGCCACCGACAGGACGAGCACCACGGTGGCGATCTGCGCGTAGCGCGCCACGTCGCCGTACAACTCCTCGAGGCTGAACGCGAGGTGGACGGTCCCAAGCTGCTCGCCCTCGGACACGATCGGGTGATTCAGCTCGAGCCGGCGTCCGCCCGAGTCGGTGCCGGTGTACGACGCGAACGGTGTCCCGTCCGGCCGGGAGATTGCGGCGCTGATGATGTTCCGGTCGGCACCCAGCGCCGACAACGTTTCATCGGCCGACTCAGGATCGTCGAACCGGAGCGCCGGCACGGCGTTCAGCGCGATCGTGTTCGCCTGCACGACGAGGTTCCGGGCGACCGACGCGCGATACGAATAGACGTAGTGGCCGACGAACGCGCTGCCGGCGACGAGGAGCGCGATCGAGGTGACCATCGCACTCGTCCACGTCAGCTTCGCCTTGATCGTCGATGCCATGGCCGGCTACCTGTCGACGCGCGCGGCAACCCTGAGGAGCTGCGAGCTCAGCATCAGCTTTGCCGCATCCGCCGCCGCGAGATTCACGACGAACCGCACGCGGCGCTCGTCAGCGGTGAAGCCGATCATGCCGCCGCGCTTCGTGAAGTCGGCGCCGCGGCCGACCGTCAGCACCCGCATGCCCGCAAGCCGTTTCACGATCTCGGGCACCCGCGCGTTCTGAGACGAGCCGACGAAGAGAATGCGGCAGCCCGCCGACTCGTCCAGCGCCGTGATCCGCCTGGCGGTCACCTGCCGGCCGGTGATCGCCTTGCCCGCCACGATCTCCTCGAGCGCGGCCTCCAGTGGATCCATGCCGAACACACAAATCTCGAATGTGTCGTCGTCCAGGAGATCGGGCGGCCACTCGACGTAGCGCCCGAACTGATAGAGGTACGCAGCCTCGACGTCCTCGGGAGCGGGGACGAGGGCCTGCCCGAAGGCGCCAGCAGAGCCGGTGAACATCAGCCACACGGCGATGACGGCAGCAGTCTTCACGCCTGGTTCGTCCGCGTGCCGCCCACGACCTCGTCAATCAGGCGAAGGACTTCGGCAATGTCGAAGGGCTTCGTCAGGTACGCGATGGCGCCGGACGCGCGCAGCCGGCGCTGCGATCCGCCGGTGGCATCGGCGCTGAGCACCGCGACAGGCACTTTCCGGGTCGAGGGATCCGACCAGATGCGCCGCAGGACTTCCTCGCCGGGCATGTCCGACAGGTGAAGGTCGAGAATCACGAGGCTCGGCTTCTCGCCTTTCAGCATCTCCAGCCCGCTGTGGCCGTCCTGCGCGTGCTTCAGGCGCACGCCGGGCCGCCGCGTCAACAGGCGCTCCATCAGTACGACGTTCGGGGCGTTGTCCTCGACATAGAGGATCGAGCCCGTGTAATTCGCCGTGGCAATAGGGGCGCGCGGTGCCGCCGCTTCGTGAGCCGCCTGCCCGTCGCACCACGGCAGCGTGACGTGGAACACCGTGCCGTGATCGACCTTGCTCTCGACGGTGAGCGTGCCCCCCATTTCAGCCGCAAGACGCTTCGAGAGCGCGAGCCCGAGCCCGGTGCCCTCGATGCCTGTCTGCTCGGCGCCAAGACGCTCGAACGGCGTGAACATCAGCGCCAGCTTTTCAGAGGGGATGCCGGCGCCGGTGTCGGCCACCTCGATCCGGACGCGGTCGCCATCCACGCTCGCACTCACGGACGCGGTGCCCGCCTCCCGGTTGTACTTCACCGCGTTCGAGAGCAGATTGAGGAGGATCTGACTGAGACGCTGCCGGTCCGCAAAGACGTACACGCCGCGAGGTGCACTGCTCGTGATGACGATGCCCCGCTTGCCGGCCATGGGTTTGATCAAATCGAGCGCATGTTCCACCGCCTCGGCCACCGAGACCGGCTCCGGTGAGAGCGTGAGATGGCCCGACTCGATGCGCGCGATGTCGAGCACTTCGTTGATGAGGCTGAGCAGGTGCTCGCCGCCGCGCAGGATGTGGTGGACGCTGTCGGCCTGGTCGGCCGACAGTTCATCGAGGTTGAGGAGCTGCGCGAATCCCATGATGGCGTTGAGCGGGGTGCGCAGGTCGTGGCTCATGCGCGAGAGGAACTCGCTCTTGGCGCGGTTGGCGCGGTCGGCCTCGTGCCGCGCCTGCTGCAGCTCCTTGTTCGCGGTGACGAGAGAGCGCGTGCGTTCTTCCACACGCGCCTCGAGCTGAATATTGAGCTGGCGCAGCTCGGTTTCCGCTGTTGCGCGGCGGCGGCGTTCCTCCGCCTCGCGGATGGCGCGCTTCACCGCGGGCGCCAGCTTGTCGAGCCGCTCCTTCAGGACGTAATCGGTGGCGCCCTTCCTCAGCCGCTCGACGGCCCGCTCTTCGCCGATCGAGCCCGACACGAACACGAACGGCACGCCGGGACAACGGGCGTGGGCCATGTTCTGCGCCTCGTCGCCGGCAAAACCCGGGATGGAGTAGTCGGAGAGGATCAGATCGGGCGGGTCACTCAGGGCGCGCTCGAAATCTTCACGGCACTCGGCCGTCACGACCGCGCAGTCGATACCCTCGGCGCGCAGCTTGCGAGCAATGAGTTCCCGATCACTGGCATCGTCTTCGAGGTGAACAAGGCGCACCCGCATCTATTTGATGCCCCTGAGGTTACTTATCGGACCGGCTTTCGCAAATCGTTGTAGGACAACCTAGGACAGCTTAGTAATCGGGCGGCCTCGGTGGTCAGTTCTGGGGGCTTCGCGGCAGGGCTTGCACAGAGATTTTTGCCACCCTCCTGTCACAGACAGTTCGCAATTTCTGCGATCCCAACCCGTAAGTTGTTGACTGGAACGTCGCGACGCGGCCCATCCATTTGCACACGGTTTCCCCGTGCAGCTCATCGGAGCCGTCCCCGCGATTGCGATACTGGCCGGTGCCGTGTGCGGGTTGCTGTCGGAGGCCCCGGCGGCGTTCACAGCGGCGGCGTGTCTGATCGTCACGGCCTCGGCGTGGGTGGCGTGGTGGCGGCACCGCGACCGGGTCGCGCTGACCGCGACAACGTTGGCATTCTTCTGCGGGGCCGCAGCGCTGGCGGCGGATGCTCAGCAGCGCGCCTTACACACCTCATTGGAGCCACATTCCAGCCCCGTTGCCGTGCGCGCGCGGCTGCTCGAGGACGCGTCGCTGCAGGCTGGGTTCACGATGCTGCGGGCGGAGGTGACCTCCGTCCGCATGGGAGGCGTGTGGGAACGCGCACACGCCGGCGTCATGATGACAGTCGGCGGAGCCGTTTCTGCCAATCAGGCGGCTGAGTGGCGGGCTGGGCGGATCGTCGAGACGTTCGCCACGTTTCGCCGTCCGGCGCGGTACCTGGACGAGGGCGTTCCCGATTTCGAGCGCGACCTCGCGCTCGCCGGCACGGCGCTCTTCGGATCGATCAAGAGCGGATTCCTCGTCGAGGTTCGCGCCCACGCCAATCGGGTGCAGGAGGCGGCGGCCGCCATCCGCGCGCACGTGCGGCGCAGCGTCCAGCGGTGGGTGGCGCCGCATGACGCGGTGTCGGCCGCCATCGTGACCGCGGTCCTGATCGGCGATCGCACCGGTCTGCCGGACGACATCAGAGTGCGGCTGCAGGCCGCCGGCACGTATCACGTCATTGCGATCTCGGGCGGCAACATCGCGATCCTTGCGGGACTGGTCCTCGGCCTTCTGCTGCTCAGCGGCATCATCGGCCGGCCGGCGGCGTGCATCACGCTGCTGCTGCTCGTCGCGTATGCGCAAGTCGTGAGTGCGGGCGCATCCGTGTGGCGCGCGACGCTGATGGCGATCCTGTACCTCGGTGCGCGCCTGCTCGATCATCGCAGCCCGCCGTGGCACGCCCTGGCGGCCGCCGCCGCGATCGTCGTCTGCGCGCGGCCGCTCGACGTGCGCGACGCCGGATTCATCCTGACCTTCGGTGCGACAGCGGCGCTGCTCGAAGGGGCGCGGCGCGTGGCGCCGGCGCTTGCCCTGAGCGGAGTCGAAGGGCCGCGCCGCCTCGCCGGATGGCTGCTCGCGTCGCTCGCGGCCTCGCTTGCCGCGGAGATCGCGCTCCTGCCCGTCAGCGCCTGGACCTTCTCGCGGGTGACGAGCGCCGGACTCGTGTTGAACCTGGCGGCAGTGCCGCTCATGGCGCTGGTGCAGATCGGAGGGATGGTCGTGTCGGGCCTGGCCGGCGTCGAGTGCATCGCTCGTCCCGCCGGCTGGATCGCCTACGCCGGAGCCGCGGCCCTCGTCGGCAGCGCCCGTCTCGTGGACGTCGCGCCATGGCTGACCGCCAGAGTCCCTCCACCCCCGCTGGTGCTCGTGGCGATGTACTACATCGGCCTCGCGGTGGCGCTGCGTGGGTCGGGCCTGCGTCGCGGCTGCGGCATCGCGACAGTGCTCGTGGCCGCGGTCGCGATCGTCACCGGCCAGCCGTCCGGATGGCTCAGCGACGCTTCGAGGCCCGGCCGCCTGCGCGTCACGATGTTCGACGTCGGGCAGGGCGATGCGACGCTCGTGGAATTGCCTGACCGTTCACGCCTGCTGATCGACGCCGGCGGCACCCCGTTTGGCGCCAGCACCTTCGACATCGGGAGCCGGGTGCTCGCGCCGGCGCTCTGGGCGCGCGGTGTCCGCCGGCTCGACACGCTGGTGATCACCCATGGCGATCCCGATCACATCGGCGGCGCCACATCGATGATTGACGACTTCGCCCCGAGGGCGCTGTGGGAAGGCGTGCCGGTCGCGCGGCATGCGCCGCTGCAGGACGTGCTTCGGAAGGCGAGAACGGCGGGCGTGGACGTGGAGCGACGCCAGGCCGGCGAGGGATGGGACGCTGGCGCCGCCCGCGTGCGCGTCCTGCATCCGCCGCTGCCCGATTGGGAGCGCCAGCGTGTCCGCAACGACGACTCGGTCGTGCTGGAGATCGTCTACGGAGACGTTGCGGTGCTGCTGCTCGGGGACGTGGGCGCCGAGGTCGAGCGATCCATCCTTCCGCAACTCACCGTGGCCCGCCATCGGATCCTGAAGGTCGGCCATCACGGCAGCCGCACGTCGACATCGCAGGAGCTGCTGGACCGCTGGCGGCCGCAAATTGCGGTCATCAGTTGCGGCCGCGAAAACAGCTTTGGCCACCCCGCGCCGGAGGTCATCAGTCGCCTCGAATCGATCGGCGCGCGCATTTACCGGACCGATCTCGACGGACAGGTGACGATCGATACGGACGGAATTCACGTGACCTCTCGAACATTCAACGAGAAGAACCGATGAACAACACCAAACACGAAGAACACGACGATCCCGAAGGCCACGAAAACCATTCTCTACGCCCGTATCGCATGCGATTGCCTTCGCCTCTTACCCCGGAGGCCGAACGTGTGATGTCAGAGACGATAGGCTGCGCGATTCGTGTTCATCGCGAACTTGGGCCAGGACTCCTCGAATCGATCTATCGAAGTGCCCTGCAAATCGAATTGACGACAACCGGGCTCTCGTACGAAACGGAGCGCCCCGTATGCATCAAATACCGTAACGTTGACCTCCACGGTCAGCGCGTAGACATGATTGTGGATGGGCTGGTCGTGGTGGAATTGAAATGTGTCGTGCGCCTCAACGACGTTCATCGAGCGCAATTGCTTTCGTACCTGCGCGCGACCGGATTACGAGGAGGCCTTCTGATCAATTTCCATGTGCCGGTGCTGCGGAGCGGCCTCAAGCGGATAGTGCTGTAAGAGAGACTTACGAATCCTTCGTGCCCTTCGTCCCCTTCGCGCCCTTCGTGTTTGGGGTTTTGACACGTTGCCACTCGGATTCCATTTCTTCAAGGGTCGCGTCCTGGAGCGATCGGCCTCGCGCCGTGAAGGCGTGCTCGACGGCGTCGAAGCGGCGCGTGAACTTGTCGTTGGCGCGGCGGAGGGCCGCCTCGGGCTCGATGCCGAGCTTGCGGGAGAGATTGGCGATGGCGAAGAGCAGGTCGCCCATCTCCTCCTCGGCGCGCGACAGGTCGCCGGTCGCGCCTGACTCCACCTCGCGGCGGACTTCCGCGACCTCCTCCTCGATCTTGTCCAGCACGTCCGCGGAGCGCGCCCAATCGAAGCCCACGGCGGCCGCGCGTGCGCTGACCTCGTAGGCGCGAAGCAGCGAGGGCAGCGTCTTTGGGACGCCGCTGAGCGTGGTCTTCGGCCGCGTCGCCTCGCCCCCGGCGTCCGCGCGCTCGCGTGCCTTCATCGTTTCCCACCGCTCGATCACCTGGGTGGTGGTCATCGCGGCGTCGCCATGCCCACGGGCGAAGACGTGCGGATGGCGCCGGACGAGCTTGTCGCAGATGGCGTCAATCGCGTCGGCGATGGAGAAGCCGCCCGCTTCTTCGCTGATCTGCGCCAGGAAGACCGCCTCGTACAGGTAATCGCCGAGCTCTTCGCGCAGGGCAGCGGGCGCGCCGCTCTCGATCGCTTCGAGCACCTCGTAGGTCTCTTCGAGCACGAACGGCCGCAGCGACGCCAGCGTCTGTTCCCGATCCCACGGGCACCCGCCGGGCGCGCGCAGGGCGCGCATGATCTCGATCAATCGGTCGAACCGGGTGCCAGCTGTCTCGGCCATGGCGTCTCCGCCGCGTATGCTACCATCCGGATTTGTGACCAACGAGATGCACGATCACGTGGCCCAGGATCACGAGGCGTCCACGATCAACTTTGTCGCCTTCGTGTTGTCGCTCGCTCACACGGCGGCCGTGCACTTCGGCGACGTGCCCGATCCGGTCAGCGGATCGAGGATCGAGGCCAACCTGCCGGCGGCGCAGCAGATGATCGACATCCTCGCGCTGTTGGAAGAGAAGACGCGCGGCAACCTGACCGCCGAGGAACGCCAGCTGCTCGAGCAGGTGCTCTTCGAGCTGCGCATGCGCTTCGTCGAGATCCAGGGCGCCTCCGGCGCGGCGGCGCCAGAGCCAAAGTCGCGCATCATCCTGCCCTGAGCACTCTTCCCGCCCGCATCACGGTCCTGGGGAGCGGCACCTCCGCCGGCGTTCCCATGATCGGCTGCACGTGCGCCGTGTGCAGGTCGGCCGACCCGCGCGATCGACGCCTGCGGCCATCGATCTTCCTGGATGTGCCGGGCCGCGCGGGAATCCTTGTCGATACGACGCCCGACCTGCGTCAGCAGGCGCTGGCCCGCGGGCTGTCCCGCCTCGACGCGGTGCTGTTCACGCACAGCCACGCGGATCACATCCTGGGGCTCGACGAGATCCGTCGCTTCAACTTCATGCAGGGCGCGGCCATCCCGTGCTACGCCGCAGCGGAGGTGTGGCAGAGCATTCGCCGCACGTTCTATTACGTGTTCGACGAGATCCCGCGGCAGGGAGGCGGCATCCCGAAGATCGACGCGCACGAGATCACGGGGCCGTTTGACGCTGCCGGCGTACACGTGGTGCCGGTGCCGCTGCTGCACGGACGAATGCCGATCCTCGGGTTCCGCTTCGGCGACCTGGCATATCTGACCGACTGCAGCGCCATCCCCGACGAGTCGTGGCCGCTCGTGGCAGGCGTGGAGACGTTGATCATCGACGCGCTGCGCGACAAAAAGCACTCCACGCACTTCACGGTCGACGAGGCGCTCGAGGCGATCGCGCGCATTGCGCCGGCGCGCGCGTACCTGACCCACATGTCCCACGACCTCGGGCATGCCGAGACCAACGCGCGCCTGCCTCCGGGCGTTGAACTGGCATATGATGGCCTCGTGCTCGACGCTCGCGTCGAGGCGTCGTAGCCTGATGGAGGTCCTGCATTTTCCCGACGATCCGCGGCCGCCGTGGCTCGTGCATCCCGTGCTCGCGCTCGGCAACTTCGACGGCCTGCACCGCGGACATCTCAAGATCGTCGAGCGCGTGAAGCGCGGCGCCGTCGAGCATGGCGGCATCGCCATGGCGATGACGTTCGATCCGCATCCGCCGCAGGTCGTCCGGCCCGACAAGGCGCCGCCGCTCCTGATGACGAAGGAGCAGCGCATCGCGGCGCTCGACAAGGCCGGCATCCACTGCGTGGCCGTGGTCCGCTTCACGCGCGAGCTCTCGCAGTGGGATCCCGAAACATTCGTGCGTACCGTCCTCGTCGAATGGCTGCGTGTGTCGGAGGTGTGGGTCGGCGCCAACTTTCTGTTCGGCCACGAGCGCAGCGGCAACTTCACCACGCTGCGGACGCTGGGCCTGCGCTACGGCTTCCGATCCGAGAAGATCGATCCGGTCCGCTACAAGGAATTCGTGGTCAGCAGCACCCGCATCCGCCGCCTCGTCGCCGAGGGCCGCATGGACGAGGCTGCCGCCCTCCTTGGCCACCCATACTCACTGTCCGGCACCATCGTCGAAGGACGGCACCGCGGGCGCGAGCTCGGCTTCCCGACGGCGAACCTCGAGACCGCGAACGAGCTCATTCCTCCGCACGGCGTGTATGCGACGACGGTGACGATCGACGGAATCGTGCACGCGGCGATCACCAACATCGGCGTGAATCCCACGTTTGGCGACAGCACCGCCGCGACCGTCGAGACCTATCTGCTCGAGTACGACGGCGACCTGTACGGCCGCGAGGTGCAGCTTGGCTTCGTGCTGCGGCTGCGGGATGAGCGGCGATTCGACGATGTGGATGGGTTGAAGGCGCAGATGGAGGCGGACCGCCGCCGGGCCGAGAGGTTATTTACGCGGCTGTCGGTGTGAAGTGTCCTCTAAAAATGACCTCCGACCCCATTTTTGATGCTGCGCCTCTATAACACGCTGTCGCGGCAGGAAGAGCCGTTCGCGCCGCTGAACGGCAACACCGTGCGGTTGTACGGCTGCGGTCCCACCGTGTACGCGCGCGCGCACATCGGCAACTTCCGCACGTACGTCTGCCTCGATGTCCTGCGCCGCACGCTGAAATACGTCTGCGGCTTCGACATGCGGATGATTGTGAATTTCACCGACGTGGACGACAAGACGATTGCGGGCGCGCAGCAGGCGGGCGTGCCGCTGCGCGAGTACACGGAGAAGTGGATCACTCAGTTTCGCGAGGACGCCGCGCAGCTCGGCATCGAGACGCCCGAAGAGACGCCGCGCGCCACAGACGAAGGCAACCTGAAGGCGATGGGCGAGATGATCGCCGACCTGGATCGGAACGGCCACACCTATCGGCGCGACGGATCGATTTACTTCAGGATCGCGACGCTGCCGGAGTACGGCCGGCTGGCACGGCTCGATCGCGAGGGGATGAAGGACGGCGCGAGCGTGGACGTGGACGAGTACTCGAAGGACGACGCGCGCGACTTTGTGCTGTGGAAGGCGGCGAAGCCGGGGGAGCCGTCATGGGATTACGGCACCGGTCCCGGCCGTCCCGGCTGGCATCTCGAGTGCTCCGCCATGGCGCTCCGGCTGCTGGGCGCGCCGCCGATCGATATTCATGCGGGCGGCGTCGATCTGATCTTCCCGCACCACGAGAACGAGATCGCGCAGAGCGAAGGGGCCAGGAAGGAGCCGTTCGCGCGCTTCTGGTTCCACATCGAGCACCTGTTCGTCGAGAGCGAGAAGATGTCGAAATCGCTCGGCAACGTGTACACGGTTGCCGAGATCGCGGCGCGCGGCCACCGCGCGTCGGCGCTGCGCTACCTGCTGCTCTCGTCGCACTACCGGAAGCAGCTCAACTTCACCTGGACCGGCATGGACCAGGCGGAGGAGGCGATTCGCCGGATTGTGGATTTCCGGGCGCGGCTCGATACCGTGACAGACGAAGACCACCTTGGGCGCCGAAGCCTTGGCGGAGGCGGCCCCCACGTATCCGAATCGGTCCAGAAGGCGCGCGACGCGTTTCGATCGGCGCTGGAGCATGATCTCAATACAGCCGCCGCGCTGGCGGCCGTCTTCGATCTGGTCCGGGATGTGAATGCCGCGATCGACGCCCGCGAGATCTCGGCGACCGAGGCGGCGGACGTCAGGCAGGCGATGGACGACTTCGACCGCGTGCTGGGCGTGGTCAGCCTGCGCCAGGCGGAGGATGCGCAGCCGCCGGTGCCCGTGGAGGAGATCGAGCGGTTGATCGAGGAGCGCAAGGCGGCCCGCCAGCGGCGCGATTTCGCGGCGGCCGATCGCATCCGCCACGACCTGGCGGATCGCGGCGTGCTGCTCGAGGACAACCCGGGCGGGACCCGCTGGAAGAAGCGATGAACGCGAAGGCGAGGCCGTAGATGAGCACGATCGCGACAACCGTGCCGCAGATCCGGACGAACCTGCCCGGCCCGAAGGCGAAGGCGATCATCGAGCGGGACGGCAAGGTGGTGTCGCCCTCGTACACGCGCGACTATCCGCTCGTCATCGCGCGCGGCGAGGGCGCGATCGTCGAGGACGTGGACGGCAACGTCTTCCTCGACTGCACCGCCGGCATCGCGGTGACCTCCACGGGCCACTCGCACCCCGAGGTCGTGCAGGCGATCACCGACCAGGCGCGGAAGTTCCTGCACATGTCGGGCACCGACTTCTACTACGAGCCCCAGGTGCGGCTCGGCGAGGAGCTCTCGGCGATCGCCCCGATGAAGGGACCGCACCGATCGTTCTTCGGCAACTCCGGCACCGAGGCGGTGGAAGCGGCGCTGAAGCTGGCGAAGTACTACACGAAACGGCACAACGTCATCGCGTTCCTCGGCGCGTTTCACGGCCGCTCGATGGGATCGCTCTCGGCCACCGCCAGCAAGGTGGCGCAGCGGAAAGGCTTCTCGCCGCTCGTGCCCGGCACGTATCACGCGCCGTATCCCGATACCTATCGCTTCGCCGGTTCGGCGGATGCCTGCGCGGCGGAATCTCTGAGCTTCATCGAGAACCAGCTGTTCGTCCACCTCGTCTCTCCCGACGAAGTTGCCGCGGTCATCGTCGAGCCGATCCAGGGCGAAGGCGGCTACATCGTCCCGCCCGACACGTTCATCCAGGGGCTGCGGGACCTGACGAGCCGGCACGGCATCATGCTGATCGCGGACGAGGTGCAGTCGGGCATGGGGCGCACGGGGAAGATGTTCGCCATCCAGCACACCGGTGTTGAACCGGATATCGTGACGATCGCGAAGGGGATCGCGTCAGGGCTGCCGCTCGGCGTGGCGACCGCGCGGTCGGACGTGATGTCGTGGCCCCCTGGCTCGCACGCCAGCACGTTCGGCGGCAACCCGGTGGCGTGCGCGGCCGCGCTGGCGACGATCAGGCTGCTGCGCGACACGCTGATGAAGAACGCCGGGACCGTGGGCGCGCACCTGATGGCGGCGGCGAAGGTCCTGATGGAGAAACACCCGATCGTCGGCGACGTCCGGGGGCGCGGCCTGATGATTGGGATCGAGCTGGTGCGCGACCGGCAGACGAAAGAGCGCGCCGCAACCGAGCGGAACGCGCTCGTCCAGGAATGCTTCCGCCGCGGCCTGCTCGTGCTGGGCGCCGGGCGCAACGCGGTCCGGCTCTCGCCGCCGCTCGTGCTCACGACGGAGCAGGCGGATACCGCGGTCGGCATTCTCGACCAGGCGCTGACGGCGATAGGCAAGTAACAAACACGATGGTCACGAAGATCTCGAAGGGCACGAAGAAGGCCAAGAATTGCTTTCGTGTCCTTCGCGAACCTCGTGTCCTTCGTGTTTGCGGTTTTACGGGCGCGGAATGTGCAGATTCGAGCCGGGTATGGCCCGGGATGCCCGGCAATCGCTCGGAAAAATGGGCGAAGATCTCGCGTGCGCGGAGCTGGCACACCGCGGGTACGAAATTCTCGAACGCCGGTACCGTACGCGGTACGGCGAAATTGACATCGTCGCCCGCTCCGGCGGCAGCCTGGTGTTTGTCGAGGTCAAGGCACGGGCGGGGGACGAGTTCGGCGGCGGCGGGGCGGCGGTGACCGTGGCAAAGCAGCAGCGGATCGTGCGGATGGCGATCGATTTTCTCGCCCGCCGGCGTCTGCAGGACCAGCCCTGCCGCTTCGACGTCGTGACGATTGACTTCGAAGGCGGCCGCCCGAGGATAGAGGTTTACCCGCACGCCTTTACCGCGTAGGGTAGGTAGGCCGCGTTCCGCGCAGCGGACCCGGCGCACACGATGAGCGAACTGCGTAAAGATCCTGTCACCGGCCGCTGGGTCATCATTTCCACCGAACGGCGCAAGCGCCCCACCGATTTCCGGCTCGAATCCGTCGCGATCGCGCCCGACCCCTCGTGTCCGTTCTGCGCAGGGCACGAGCACATGACGCCGCGCGAGCTGCTCGCGCACGGGCGCAACGGCAGCGGCCCCGACAGGCCCGGCTGGTCGCTGCGGGTCATCCCGAACGAGTTTCCCGTCCTGCGCGTGGAGGGAACGCTCGACCGGCAGGCCGAGGGACTGTTCGACAAGATGAACGGGGTTGGGGCGCACGAGATGATCATCGAGTCGCCGCGCCACGAGGACACGCTGGCCACGCTCGACCCCGACAGGGTGGAAGATGTGCTGTGGGCGTGCCGCGAGCGCATCCAGGATCTGAAGAAGGACCAGCGCTTCCGCTACATCATCATCTTCAAGAACCATGGCGCGGCGGCGGGGGCGTCGCTCGAGCACTCGTGCTCGCAGCTGATCGCGCTGCCAATCGTGCCCCGCGAGGTGCGCGACGAGGTGGACGGCGCGCGGGTGCACTACGAGACGAAGGAGCGCTGCGTCTACTGCGACATCCTCCGGCAGGAGACGACCGATGGCCGGCGGATGATTGCGGAGAACGCGGACATGGTGGCGGTGGCCCCGTATGCGCCGCGCTTTCCGTTCGAGACCTGGATCCTGCCGCGGCGGCACCAGGCGCTCTTCGAGGATGGGCCGCGCCACCAGTACGCGTCGCTCGCGCGGCTGCTCGGCGACATTCTGCGACGGATGAACAAGGCGCTGCAGATGCCGCCGTACAACCTGTTGATCCACAGCGCGCCGGTGGTGGAGAAGGCGGGCGAGTATTACCACTGGCACGTGGAGATCATCCCGAAGCTCACCAAGGTGGCCGGCTTCGAATGGGCGACCGGGTTCTATCTCAATCCCACGTCGCCTGAAGAAGCCGCGCAAGTCCTGCGCGACATTCGTATCTAAACCACGAAGAACACAGGAAGATCTCGAAGATCACGAAACATTATTTTGGCTTCGTGTCCTTCGAGACCTTCGTGCCCTTCGTGTTTTTCAGAAGCGATATCCCAACGTCAGCGCGAGCGTCCGATCCGTGTTGCTGCGTCCAACGGCTGGCGACCGGTCGTAATCAAGATCGTGGCGCAGCGTGGTGACGAACCCCGCGGTCAGCGCCAGGCGAACGCCGTTCTGCATCCTGATGAACAGGTTGTCCTCCCCGGTCACGCCGAAGTAGCCGTCGTGGACGTGGAAGAACTGGATGCGATCCGGGACCGCGAACGCGCCGAGCGAGACCGACTCGCGCAGCGCCGCGTAGCTGTCGTCCGGCTGCGAGTCGAGGTTCTCCTTGACGTAGCCGAGGCCTCCATCGGCGGTCAGCGTCACGCGCGGGCCCGTCAGCACCTGGTAGCCCACGCCGGCGCCCACTGCCGTGCGCAGGTCGAGATCGCGGAACGTATCGCTCGTGAAGATCGCATTGCCGTTCAAGAACATTCGCGTCGACACGAACCGGTCGTACTTGAACGCGGTCGTCCAGTTGCGCGCCGTCTCGACGCCGCGGTCTTTCGCGCGCGTGACCGCGGCGGAGGCGGAGTAGCGATTGACATTCGCGCGAGCCACCACGTCGCCGTCGAGGCGGAGGCTGTTCACGTCGGTGTTCCCCGCGGTCGTGATCACGCCGGCGTTGGCGCCGCCGTCGACGATGACCGGCGGCTGCGGGCGGGCGAGGGAGGTGATGTCGGCGAGCGCGACGAGGCCGCCCGGCTGGAGCGTCGCCTGGCCATCCGCGGCGACGGCAATCGTGACCGGCGCCGGCGGAGCGCCCGCGACGCCGGCCAGGATCGGATCCTGGATCGCCAGGCGTGTGACCTCCGCCCACGGAATCCGGACGTCGCCGTAGGGTGTGCCAAAGGTCAATACGCCGCCGGCAAGGGACGCGACAGTGCCCGTGAGGCGGTCGCCGTTCTTGAGGCGGACCTCGTCGGCGCGGGCCGGCGCGGCAGTCAAGATCAGAAGGAGAAGCAGCAGCGAGATCGGTCGGATCGAAGCATGAGTCGTCGCAGATGTCGGAGGAGACATAGTGCCGGGATATGCAGTTGAGGTGCCGAACCGTTAGCTCAGCTGTCTTGATTGGCCCAGTTTTGCTGTGGTACGATGACTTTTCGTCGCGAGCGGGAATAACTCAGTGGTAGAGTGCGACCTTGCCAAGGTCGAAGTCGCGGGTTCGAATCCCGTTTCCCGCTCCAACCTTCGCTCGCTTGCGCGAGCTACGGTTGGCAAGCCATGCGAAGGTTGTCCACCGAAGCGCCGTAGGCGCGAAGGTGGACGTGGGTCCTTCCGAAGTCCATTAGCATTCCCGACGGCGCCGTCGCCAAGTGGTAAGGCAGAGGTCTGCAAAACCTCCATCTCCGGTTCAAATCCGGACGGCGCCTCCACCTTTACTTAGCAATTCGTGAGGCTTCGCTTTCGCTCGACGTCGAGAGTGTCCCCGACTGTCCCTGTTTTGTCCCTGTGAGGCCTTGCAGCTGCACGGCAGCGGTTCGTAAATCGCCGCTCGACACGATGTTGTAGCGTTCGAACACTGAGCGCGTCGGCGGCTGCGGCACCTCGCCTTCGTCGAGGACGATCCGCTGTTTCACCGCTTCTGCGAAGTCCAGGTCGTGCCGACGGCGCGCACGGTGAGTCGCTGGCTGCAGGGGTTCACGATGACGACCGTCGCGTGCCTGCAAGCGATCAACACAGCCGTGGTCGCGCGCGTGCTCGCCACGCTGGGCGAGCGGGCGCCGACGGGACGCAGCCACTTCAGCGGTGTTGTTGACGACCTGCCCTCACGAGCGGATTCTCGGCGAGCCACTCGGATACCAATGCGGCATAGTCGACGAAGATCAACGAGTTTGGATTGAGACGGAGCCGCCGACACATCGCTGGAAGTTGACGTCGAAAGCGCGTGAAGCGCCGCAGCATCTGCTCGGCGCTCGGCATGCCGAACCCCGAGTGCGTGCGCAGCCAGTTCCGGACGATTGTCACCGCCTCGGATGGTTCGCCGTTGTGTGCCTCAGGGTCCTGTCCACTGATGTCCGAGCAGAATTTCAAGTACGAGTACTTCTCCCGCTCGAGGACGAGCGTGACCTTTTCGCGCTGGCGTCGATCACCGAATTCCCGGGCGCCAAGAAATAGCCCGAGTTCCAAGGGCATGTTGAAGCGCGGGAGGCGTGTGGCACGATCGAGTGTTGTGCGCGAGATGTCGTGGATACCGAATTTGGATTCCCGAACCAACCGAAGCACCTTCTCGATCCGAACCTCGCCGGTGTCGCGCACTTCCTGAGCGGAGCGTGCGATGTAGCCGGCGTCGTGGACCGCGAAGACCAAGGCGTCAAAGATCGGTCG